>ERZ1106932.125-NODE-125-length-29448-cov-19.005307_pt1 | contig 29448 bp, 28 predicted proteins | sample MGYA00403665_ERZ1106932 | MGnify/ENA primary metagenome ERZ1106932 (study PRJEB35170, sample SAMEA104062448) | human gut metagenome | biome: human gut; feature: human-associated habitat; material: faeces | place: Denmark | collected 2012-08-24 ... | reverse complement strand
TTTTTTCGGGTGGGCAGTCGCGGTTTACCGTGTCGTTTCATAACGCATTTCTTCGGCGATGCCCTCGTTTCTGTATCAAGTTTCTTTCGGGTGGGCAGTCAAAGTTCAATACGTCGTTTCATAACGCATTTCTTCGGCGATGCCCCCGTTTCTGTATCAAGTTTCTTTCGGGTGGGCAGTCAAAGTAAACTCACCATTTCAGGTTGTATTTCTTCGGCGATGCCCCATTCTCTGTATTAAGTTTTTTTCGGGCGGCAGGGCAAAACGCTTGCCGTTCCTAATTGCGGTTTTCCGCGCTCGTCGGTTCCGCCGTTTATTCCAGCGTTTGTTCCTCGACGGCGACGCCCGGCATATATTCCGCCATGTATTCTTCTCGGTATTTCGACATCTCTCCGCTCCCGGCGAAACTGTACGCTTCCGTCTCTCCGTGGATTATATGTTCCAGCAGCGTTATGTCCACTCCTTTCAACGCCCCGTACAGCGTCTTGGTAAACATCATGTCGCTTGGCGACGGACTTGCGCTGCCGTTCGGGTGGCTGTGCGACGCTATCACCGCCGTCGCGTTGAGCGACATCGCGTATTCCACTATCTCACGCACGCCCACGCTGACTCTCCCCGCGCTGCCGCTCCATTTCCTTTCGCCGAGTATTCTGTACCCGTTGTCCTGACAGATTATTATAAATTCTTCCCTCGCACTGCCTTTCAGTTTGTCACGGGTGTATTTCTCCGCCTCACGGTACGTCCTGAGTCTTTTCTTCTCCCCGCTCTCTTCCGCAAGCATTATCCTGTGCGCACCGAGATACGTTTTGAGCCGCACAGCCGTCTCTTCTCCCACGCCCTTCACCTTCATCAGCTGGCTTACGTCGGCGTTAAGCACTCCGCTTATGCTCCCGAACTTATCTAGCAGTTCGTGCGCCATCGGGTTGGTGTTCCGCCGGCTGTGGCTGCCGTACAGCATTATTTCCAGCATCTCGTGCTTGCTCAGCCCTTCTTCGCCGTATCTCCTGTATCTCTCTCGCATCCTCGCCCGATGCCCGCCGTGCGGGTTCTGCTTGTCGGCGCTCATTACAGGTTCTCCGAAAGATTTTTGAGATATTCGGCAAAGCCGCCGCCCAGGTTTTCGTCGCGCAGGGCGTATTCCACGTTGGCGGCGAGATACCCCGCCTTTGACCCCAGGTCATACCGCCTGCCATCAAACACTTTGGCGTAAATGCCCTTTTCAGCCGCCTGCAGATTGAGCGCGTCGGTAAACTGCAATTCGCCGTTTTCCGCCACGGGCACACGGCGCAGATAGCCGAAAAAGTCGGCGGACACAACGTATCTGCCCAAAGCGGCGTACAGGCTCGGGGCTTCAGGAGCGGCGGGTTTTTCCTTTATGCCGTCAATAAAAAACGTTCCGTTGCCCTCGTCCGCGGCGATTTTGACAGAGCCGTATTTTGAAATGTCTTTTTCGCTTACTTTCTGCACGCCCACCACCGTGCCGCCGAAGGTCTCCCAGCAGTCGCACAGTTGTTTCACGGCGCTCACCGAAGAATAAACCAGGTCGTCGCCGTTGAGCACGGCGCCGGCCTCGCCGTCCAGAAAAGACTCCGCCAGAAGCAGCGCTTTTCCGCTGCCGTCCGCCACTTTCTGCACGGCGAAAGACACGTTCGCCATGGTGCCTATTTCGTGAATTTCCCGCGCTTCCGCCTTTTTGCCGTGAGCCAGCAGGAAGTCCTCAAAACCGGCGTCCACGGAAAAATGTTTTCTGATGACGTCTTTTTCGGGGCTGATGACAATCAGCACGTCTTTTATCCCCGCCGAAACGGCTTCCTGGACAATCAGCTGAAGCGACGGCGTATCCACCACGGGCAGCATTTCCTTGGGGCACGCCTTGGTGTAAGGCAAAAACCGTGTGCCCCTGCCCGCCGCCAGAATGACGGCTTTTCTGATTTTTTTCATATTCTTCTCCGGTAAAATTTATTCCACGGTCACGCTTTTTGCGAGATTGCGCGGCTTGTCGGGGTTAATGCCCCGCTCTTTGCTCATATAGTAGGCGAAAAGTTGCAGCGGAATCATCGCCGTGACGGGCGCCGTAAGCCCCGACGACGGCGGCGTTTTTATGACGGCGTCAAAACGGTTTTCGGCTATTAAATCGTCAAAAGGCGTGACAATCATTATTTTTCCGCCGCGCGCCTTGACTTCGTAAAGGGCGCTGAGGGTTTTTTCCGCCGTATGCCTTTGCGTCACTATGGCGATAACCAGGGCGTCCCTGTCGATAAGCGCCAGCGTGCCGTGTTTCAGTTCGCCCGCGGCGAACCCTTCGCTGTGCACATACGACACTTCTTTCAGTTTGAGCGAACTTTCCACCGCGAGGGCGTAATCAGGCCCCCTGCCGATAAAAAACACAGAGCGCTTTTTTCCGTAAAGGGCGGCAAGCGCTTTGACTTCGCCAGCCGAGGCAAGCGCTTTTGACGCGAGAGACGGCAGACAGCAGATTTCCTCCCTGATTTTTTCCACCGTTTTCATGTCGTACGATAAAACCGTCGCCACGCACAAAAACGCCGCCGCCTGCGCCGAATAACTCTTTGTCGCCGCGACGGCTCTTTCGGGGCCGGCGGCGGTGAGCAGCGTGAGGTCGGCTTCGCGCGTGATTGCCGACCGCCCGGCGTTGGTCAGCGCCACCACGTCGGCGCCCAGACTTTTCGCCAGCCTTACGGCGGCAAGCGTATCGGCGGTTTCACCGCTCTGGCTGACCGCCACCACCACGGTTTTATCGTCCACAATGGGGTTTTTGTACCGAAACTCGCTGGCGAACTCCGCCTCGACGGGCACGCGCAACACTCTTTCGAACAGACTTTTGCCCATCAGGCAGGCGTTGTACGCCGTGCCGCATCCTGTCATTACAACTTTATCATTTTTTGAGAAAATGTCAATAATTCGTTTTTTGAGGTTGTCGTCGCCGAAAACGGCGCTGACCGTGTCCCGCAGGGCGGCGGGCGTCTCGAAAATTTCCTTTTTCATGAAATCTTCCGCGGGCTGCCCGCATGGTGCGCCGCCGTCGATTTTTTCCGTCCTTACGGTTTTTTTGACGAGATTGCCGTCATACAGGGTAAACACGCCCTCGCCCATCACGCCGATTTCGCCGTCTTTCATAAACACGGCGGTGTCGGTATATCCGCAGAAAGCCGAGCAGTCGCTGGCGGCAAAGCACTCGCCGTCGCCCAGCCCCACCACAAGCGGACTGTGCCGCTTCATGAGAAAAATTTCGCCGGGGCGGTCGGCGCAGAGAACGGCAAAGGCAAAAGCGCCTTTGAGTTTTTTCATTGCCGCGGCAAGCGCTTCCGTCGGGTCGCCTTTATACAGGTCGTCCATAAGGCAGGCGGCCACTTCGGTGTCGGTTTCCGACAAAAACTTTCTGCCCTTGCTTTCCAGCCGCTTTTTCAGCGCGGCGAAGTTTTCTATAATGCCGTTGTGCACCACGGTGAACTTTCCAGCCGTATGCGGGTGGCAGTTGATTTCGCTGGGCGCCCCGTGCGTCGCCCACCTTGTGTGCCCTATTCCGCAGCCGCCGCCCATGCGCTCCGTGGCTTTGGCAAGCCGCGCCACATAACCCGTCTTTTTCACGACGGAAATCCTGCCGCCTTCCGCAATCGCCAGCCCCGCCGAGTCATAACCCCTGTATTCCAGAATTTCCAGCCCGTGTATAATAACGTCGCGGGCATTTCTCCGCCCGACGTATCCCACTATTCCGCACATATTCACCGCCTTATGTTTCTGACGGCTTCCGCCAGCCTTTCCGCCGCGGCGCGGCATTTTTCCTCGCCGAGGCACTCCGCCATTATTCTTATTTTAGGTTCGGTTCCGCTTGCCCTGACCAGTATTCTGCCGCCGGTTTCCCGCCCTATCTCCGCGGCGGTTTTCCACAGCTCTTCGTGGTTGATGACCATCATTTTGTCTGCCACCACAATGTCCAGATTGACCTGCGGATACAGTTTGGCGTCAGCCAGAAGCGAAAGCCGTTTGTGTTTTATAAGCCCGCTCACCGCCACCGCCGTCAACACGCCGTCGCCCGTGCCGCAAAAATCTTTCATGATGATATGCCCTGACTGTTCGCCGCCGAGGGCGGCGCCGCTTTGCTCCATCATCTCACGGACGTATTTATCGCCGATGTCGGCGCGCAGCAGCCTTACGCCAATGCCGTCAAGCGCTTTTTCCACGCCCATGTTTGTATGCGACGTCCCCACCACGACGCCAATGTCTTTACCCTTTTTTTTGCCGGCGGCGGCGAGTATGTACAGCAGCATGTCGCCGTCCACCACCCGCCCGTTTTCGTCCACCGCTATGACCCTGTCGCCGTCCCCGTCGAAACAAAAGGCGGCGTCAGCGCCCAATCTCACAACGGCCTCGGCGGCGGCGGACGGATAAAGCGACCCGCAGCCGTCGTTTATGTTTTCGCCGTCGGGCGAAACCCCCAGGGCAAAAACTTCGGCTCCCAGCGCCCCGAAAACATTGACAGCCGTCTCGCACGTCGCGCCGTTGGCGCAGTCCAGCACTATTTTCAGGCCGTCAAGCCGCTCCGCAGCCGATGAAACGAGAAAGTCGGTATAAGAGTCGGCGGAGCGCATAAAACTCATGGAGCCGCATCCGCAGGCGTCGGCGAGAGAGGGCGCCGCCATGTGCCGCTCGATTATTTCCTCCTGCGCGTCGGACAGTTTAACCCCCTTTTCGGAAAAAATTTTGATTCCGTTAAACGCCGCGGGGTTGTGTGAGGCGCTTATCACCACGCCGAAACAGCCCGCCGCCGAAGCGAGAAACGCCACGCCGGGCGTCGGCGTCACTCCGGCGTAAATAACGTCGCAGCCGCCGGACAAAGCCCCCGCCGCCAGAGCGGCGGCGAGAGCGTCGCCCGAACGCCTGGTGTCCCTGCCGACGACGATTTTCCCCGCGCCGACCGCCGCCAGGGCGTTGCCGCACCTGAAAGCAAGGTCGGGCGTGATTTCCCTGTTTGCCACGCCCCGTATGCCGTCCGTGCCGAAATAAAGTCCCATAAAACCCCCTTTGACGTAATGTATTTATTTATATTCACACGGGCGGCGTATTGTTCGCTGACATAAAAAAAGAGCGGCGTCACCCGCCGCCGTCTTTTTCTTTTTTCCGTTTTGTCTGCTGTCTGCTTCTGCCAATCACGAAAGAATTTTCTTCCGCGTCGTCGGTAACGGTTGTGCCCGCCGCCACGAAAACGCCGTCGCCCAGCGTCAGCGGGGCGACCAGATTAACGTTGCAGCCCAAAAAACAGTTTCTGCCCACCGTGGTTCTGTGCTTTTCGCGCCCGTCATAGTTGGCGAACACCGTTCCGCACCCCACGTTTGTGCCGCCGCCCACGGCGGCGTCGCCTATATAAGCCAGATGCGCCGCTTTGACGCCGTCGCCCAGAGACGAGTTTTTTACTTCCACAAAATCGCCGACACGGCACCCGTCGCCCACAACGCTGCCCGGCCGCAGACAGGCGAAAGGCCCTATTTCGCACCTTGCGCCTATTCTGGCGTTGTCGGCGAAAGTACTCCTGACCGTGGTGCCGCCGCCGACGAAACAGTCTTTCAAAAAGCAATACGGCTGCACCGACGCCCCGGCGGAAATATGGCTGTTGCCGGTGATTACACACGGCGAAAAAATCTCCGCGCCGCTTTCGTAAGTGACCGTTCCGTCAGCGTAAATACAGCTCCCCCGCAGAATCACGCCGGCAGCGCGCATTTCCGCCAGCGTCCACAGCCGCAGTTTTTCTTCCACATATGCAAACGTGTCGCGGCGGAGCACGGTGTCGTCGTCAAACAGCAGCGGTTTATCCCACGGCACGGTTACGTCGCCCTTCAACCCGCGGGAAAACACAATGTTGCCGAAACACCGTTTCAGCCTCAGTTTAATCCATTCGGCGGAAGTAAGCCCTAGGATTTTCACGCCGGACAGTTCGCCGTTGCCGTTTTTCACGGCGGTGTCGATTACAAGAGTTTTGGCTTTTTCCATATTCCTCCGCCGTCACAGCGCGATGGAAGCGACGGCCGCTACAATGAGATATATGCGGAAAGGCAGAAAATTGTTCGCCCTGACAAAACGGACAAACAGCCTTATCGCCAGAAAGCCGAACAAGGCGGCGGACAGAAACCCCGCCAAAAGCGGCAGCGGACTGACGGCGGCGCCGCCCGAAAAACGAGCCGCGCACGCCCCGACGATTATCGGAGCGCTCATGAGAAACGAAAATGTCGTGACTTCGGCTTTATCCCCCTTTGCCAGGAGCCCCGCCGAAACAGTAGCGCCGCTTCTCGAAAGCCCGGGCATCAGCGCCGCCGCCTGCGCCAGACCCATTATCGCCGCCCTGCCGGCGGTTATGCCGCCGCTGTAATTTTTTTTCATGGCCTTTTCGGCAAAAAACAGTAAAACCGCCGTCAGCAGAAAACCCGCCCACAAAAATCCGCCGCCGAACAGAGCGTCGGCGGAACTCCCCAGCGCCAGCCCGACGGCGGCGGCAGGCAGACTTGCCAGAGCCAGCAGCCCCAGCCTGCCGAAAGGCGGTCTGAACAAACGCAGAAATTCTTTGAAATACACCGCCGCGACAGCCGCCAGCGTGCCCAGATGCAAAGCCAGCGACAGCGTCACGGCGTCGCACTCCAGCCCCAGCAGCCTTTGCGCTATTAGTATGTGCCCGCTGCTGGACACGGGCAGAAATTCGGTCAGCCCCTGCACGGCGCCCACGATAACGCACTTTATAACTTCCATACACGGCTATTATTGCCGAAAGGGCGCAAAAAAAGACGGGACAAGCCCGTCTTTTTTGTTTGGTTGAAATAATTTCAGGCGACTTCTTCATCCGCCAGAGCCTGATACTCCACAAATTCGCTGCCGTTCCACTTACCCAGCACCGTCACGCTGTCGTCAAGACCGGTGATTTCGGCTGTGTCGTTCCAGTTGATGACCTGGTTGGCAAGTTCAACATCGCCAGTCAACGTTATTTCGCTGGTATAAGCGTCTTCGCCATCGCCGCCGTTAAGCTGCACGGCGTAGATAGAAGCCAAGAACGGATCGACCTGAGTGCCGTCCTCCTCCGCCGCCACGCTCTTGTAACTGCCGCCGTTTACGGTAACAATCGCGCTGGCGTTATATGCGGTCGCGGAAATATCGCCGACCACCAACGCGCCGCCGGCAAGCCAGTTACCGTCTTTCCAGGACGACGGATTTATCATGCAGTCTTTGACGTTAGCTTGAAGGTTTTTGTCGTTATAAACAGCCGTCACATTTACGTTGTCAAGCACAGCGGTACCCGCTCTGACCACAACGCCTTGGTCAACGCCAGTGATATCGCTGTCGCTGATATTAAGCGTGCCGGCCACGTTGATAAGCACCGCCGCCGCCGTTTCGGAAACCAGCGTGCTGTTTTCGATATTGATAACAACGCCGTAGTTTTCAACAGTCGCCGCGTTGCTCGACACAACAAATGTGCCGGTCGTAACTTCGCTGTCAATGATGTTTACAGCCGTCGCGTCGCCCTTCGGATAGAAGAACACTGCGTTACCGGTGGCGGTGACATTGTTCAATGTCATAACCGCGCCAGACTCGATAGCAAAATGACTTTGAGCGCTTGCCGTCAAAATATTTTCGGCGTTGAACGTGCCGTTTTTAATGGTCAGACTCTGCCCGTCCATAATCGAAATTGAATTTCCCGCGTCGCTTTCACCTTTCGCTATGGTCAGCGTTTTGTCACCGAGGTCGATGCTGATGGCTGCAGGGGTGAAGTCTTCTTCGCCCTCAGGAGCCGTTCTGTTGGCGGCAAGGGCGGCGTTGAGCTCACTCGCCGTGAGAGTCGCGTCCGCCGACAGTTTGATGTATCCGCCCTTTTCAATGGCGTCCGCAAGAGCGGCTTTATCCGACACCACAAGCGGATATTCTTCCGCCGAGCCCGCCGCTTTGCTTTCGGTAGCGGTGCATTTGTCACGTTTGCAGGCGCGCGTGTAAGCGCTGCCGTCCGCGGACAAAGTCCACGCGCCCCAGTCGTGGCCGAGTGCGGCGATATTTCTGGTTTCGGTTTCGCCGCAGTCGCAGGTGCGGGTTTCAACGCCCTTTTCCGTGCAGGTGGCGGCGGTGGTTACTTTCCACGCGCTCCATTCGTGCTCATGGCTGCAGGCGCCGAGTATGCCCAGCGACAGGCACATCACCGCCGCGCAAAGCACGACTAAAAGTTTTTTCGCTTTCATTTTTTTGTCCTCCGTTTGGTTTCCACATGGGTGGTAAATTCATTGTACCCCCCCCCCTGGCAAAAAGTCAATAGGTAAACATAAAAAAACAGGCAACTTTATGTGCCCGCTCCGAAAAAGGCACAACCCCAAAACAGCGGCGGCATGCCCGCATGCAAGAAAAAACAAAAAAAGACGGGCAAAAGCCCGTCTTGAACTTATCTCCGCCGTGACGGCGCCTTTTTGTCCGCCAAAATATCTATGCCCGCTTTTTTTGCCTGACTGTGCTGGAACGCGCGCGGGATTTTGTAAAGAACGCCGTCTTTAACGAGCCGCGCCCCCGTCTGGTGAAAAGTGAAAGCCGCGCCGGCGTCCAGCGCCTGCTCCCTGAGGTTCAGCACCCATGAAAAATCGCACGGACGGGCGTTTTCTCCCGATTCGCCGCCCGCCGAAACCTCGTCCACGCCGCTTATGTCGCCGAGATACACTTCTTCCAGCAGCGGGGCGCACACCACAATTTTTTTAGCCGCGGGCATAGCCCTGAACGGCGGCATTCTGCTTTCCGCCGCGGCGCGGTTTTCCACGGTGCAGCCCACCGTCACGTTGGGATAGCCGCCGCCCCAGTCAGGCGGCAGGCATTTTTCCGCCCTGCATATCCGTTTGGTGAAAAACACAAAACCGCAGTCGCTCCGCTCTTTCATTATCCGCCACGCTTCCGACCGCCAGCCGTCGGCTTCCTCTATGAAAAAATCCGACGTAAAGCAGGTAAAAAACAGCGTGCCCGACGGATATTTGTAAAGCCCGCGGCGGTCTTTCGCCAGCGGCAGACTGAACGCCGCGGTTTTCCTGACGACGGAACTGTCTTTGTCGTATTTCGAATCGGCGCGGTAGACATAGCAGTTGCGGCAGCCTTCGCTTATTTTGCGGCAGCCGTGCCACGGGTTCCATGTGACTTCCATACACAGAAGTTACACCGTCGCGGCGCGAATGTCAATAAAACCTTTAGCCCCGCGAAAAGTTTTTCGCGGGGCTAAGGAGGAGTAAACTTTTGGCAGCCCTTTCACACGCCTTCAATCAGCATTTTGTCGGCCACCAGCGCGATAAATTCGCCGTTGGTGGGTTTTTCTCTCGAAGCGTAAACTTTCAGCCCGAACAGCGAGTTGATGTTTTCAATCTTGCCCCTGTTCCACGACACCTCTATGGCGTGCCTGATGGCTCTTTCCACCTTGCTGGGCGTGGTGTCGTATTTCACGGCAATAGACGGATAGAGTTTTTTTGTGATGCTGTTTATAATGCCGGGGTTTTCCACCGCCATTTTGATGCCCTCGCGCAAAAACTGATATCCTTTTATGTGGGCGGGTATGCCCACCGTCAGAAACACGCCCGTGATGCGCTCGTCCAGCGTTTTGGAGCGGTAGTTGTTTTTAAGGTTGTCTTTTTCGGGAAAGACGAGTTTGTCGGCGGTTTTCTTTTCCACCAGGCCGCTTATGTGCTTTTCCAGCATTTCGCCGCGGCAGGGTTTGGCGACATAGTCGTCGGCGCCGCAGGCAAACGCCTTAAACACGAAATCGTCCATGCTGAGCGCCGAATAGACCAGAAACTTGGGTTTTTGCCTGTCGTTTTTGAAATATTCCAGAACGCCGTAGCCGTCCAGAACCGGCATGACGATGTCCAGCACCGTTACGTCGGGTTTGACGGTGGCGATTTTGCCAATCGCTTCCGCTCCGTCGGCGGCTTCGCCGACAAATTCCATGTTTTCGCTTTTTTCGATAAGCGCTTTGATTTCCTCACGCACTTCCTTGTTGTCGTCGACAACAAAACATCTTATCTTTGACATACACTCCTCCAACCCGGTTTATTGACTCGCGACAGGTTTCTTTCAAATAACGTTGTATTTATATAATATCATTTTGAAAAATACAGTAAAGTACTTTTTGCACGGTTTTGCTTACAAATATTGTACAAATTTGGAGCAAAACCATCAAATATGTCGGAAGACGTCGGTTTTTCGGGATTTTACCCATTGGCAGGCATGAAAAACGCGCATGACGCCACAAGCGGTCCGCCACAAGTCCTTATTTTTTGTATATTTTTTTGGGGGGACTTATAAGATAACACAACGTCGGCGGGCTGTCAACACGTCGGCGGCGAAAAAAAAGCCTCCCTTTCGGGAGGCGCGCAAAATATTTTCAGTCGTCGTTTTCGTCCGGAAGAGCGTCCACGCCGGCGCTGTCGTCCTTGCCGTTGGCGACGGCGGTTTCGGTGTCCCGCGTCGTCAGTTTGCCGATGCGCTTGGATGAAATGTCATATTCGCCCGCGGCGTCTTTGGCGTAGACGTCCATAAACAGATAGTTGACGAAAGTGTTGCTCTCGCTGTCGTTGAAGTAAATCACGGCGACGGCGGCGTTTTCGCCTTCACCCGTGACGGTATAGTCAAACGTCGTCCAGGTAGACACCATTGTTCCGTCGATAACCTGCGCCGCCTCCTGGTTGACGTCGGAGGTGTTCACGCGGTACAGCACGCCTTCCAGCGAATAATACAGATATTCGGCGTTGCCGTCGGAAACGATTCTTTCCAGCGTGATTTCCGACGAGTTGCTGAGCAAAATTTTTCTTTCGGAAATTCTGCCGCCGGAGAAGGTGATTTTTCTGATATATCCGTTAAGGTGAATATATATCGCGTCTTCGCCCGCCGCCGGGATAAACCCGCTGTATTCGCTGTCGGTCTGGGCGAGAGTATCGGCCGCCGTGGTAACGGCGCCGACGGTGGCTTTCGCTATGCCTATTTCGCCATGATATTTGCTGGTGTAAGTATAATAAATTTTATCGCCCGAAATGTAACGCACCGTCATGAAGCGCATTTCGATTTCGTTCTCTTCCGTCACGCCGCTTGCGACCTCAAACGGTTCATCGTCTCCCGCGGTGTAACTGTAAAGCACGTTGTATTTGGTTTCGGCGCTTTCCGTCCCCGTGGAAGAAGACGTCTTGTACTGCGTCACGGTGAAAGCCACGCTGTCGCCGCTGCCCGAACGGTCAAAGGCGTAACTCGCCACGTCGGAAGCGATGAGTTTGGTTTCGCCCGTTTCGGCGTTGACTTCGTAAAGAGCCGTCACGTCGGTCGTTTCGCCGTTGCGCTCAACCTGCGCGGTGCCCTCATAAAAGATATACACGCCGCCTTCCGCCGTCTGGACAAACTGGAAGGCCTTGGTGTTGTCTTCCATGGTGGCGATGAGTTTCGTGCCGGTGCCGTCAAGGTTCACCGACATAAAGTCGAGTTTGGTATACTGCACGTTGCCGCTGGCGTCTTTGGTGCTGTTAGGCGTGGTGTAGTAAATAGTGTCGCCGAAAATATAAAATCCCGACGAGTTAATGTCGCCCGCGTAAAGAATTTTAGGCACCACAACCTCCACCTTTCTGTCCGATTTGGTGAGGTCGGCGGTGAGGCATCTGACCAGAGCGCCTTTATGCTCCGTGCCGAAGGTATTGTTGCCGGTGCCGTCCTGGGCGCCGTTGATGAAATAACTGTAATCGCCCTTTTCCACATAGACGCCGCCGTTGCTTCTGACAGCCGCTTCCGCCGACGGGTTGTTTTCAAGAGCGGTGAAACTGTAATCTTCTCCCGAGCAGCCGACAAAAGCGAACAGTGAAGCCGCCGCCAGCGCCAGGACAGCCAAAAATTTTTTTGACATTTTTATCTCCCGGATTTTTGTTTTACGTTTGTGTTTCGGACAAGCGCGGCGAAATCCGCCGACACTTAATCGCTAGACATTTTATCATTATTTCGTGACTTTGGCAACAATATTTCGCCGTCACGGCAAAGCGCACGCCCCCGTGCGGATATCCTGATATATCACCCAAAAGCCTTCTTCCCTGTTTTTGACGGGCAGAAAAGAAAAACTTTCGTCGTCGGGCGCGTTTTTTCTGCCGCCCGGCACGGCGTACGCGACATAAGCGGGGCGGCCGTTTTTTTCCACCACCCCCACGGCAAAAAATTTTTCCCTTCTGAACGGCACTCTTACCCAGAAAGAATCTTTCACGGCGGCGCTAAGTTCGTCGCACGGCGGATAGGTTTTTAGAATTCTTTCCAGAATAGGCGCCGCCTCGGCGAAAAAGCCGCCGTCGCCCGTCTTTATTTCGCCCAGTTTCGTGACGGGGGCGAATTTTTCCGCCGACGCTTTTCTGATTTCGCCAATGTCCAGCCTGCCGCCGAAATAATCGTCCGTCCGACGGATAAAATCCTCGTACTGCGTGGCGGCGGCGGACACGCTGCCGCCCAGCCTTGCCGCCAGGTCGTCGGCGGACGGTCTGTCGCAATTGGAAGCGAAAGCGAAAGGCGCCCTCTCATTTCCCTCGACGGCGGCGAGCAGACACGCCGCGTCGTCGTGCTGGCGTGCGTCCCTGAGCGGCACGGAAAACTTAACCCCGTCAGACACGGCGGAGTAATAACCGCCGCCCACATACAAAACGCACTCCACGCTTTCCGCTTTTTTTCTGTCCAGATTGGTTATCATTATTTCCGCCGACGCCCTGCCGAGAGATTTTTCTATTTTGAGTATGCCCGACACTTTCTTGTCCCGCACTCTGTACCCGCCGGCGAGTTCGTCAAAGACGAGAATTTTTTTTACGTATTCCGCCATTTTTTAATTCACCCCGATACATTGTACTGCCCGGGCGGCGGCAAAATACGTCGTTTTTTGGCGCATGCGGACGAAAGAAAAAGACGGCGGAGCCGTCTTACATATTGTTTTTTATGACGTTTGTCAGCACGGCGAAATCTTCCGCCGACAGCGTTTCGCCCCTGACCGAAGGGCTGTGCCCGCTCATTTCTATAAGCGCGGCGGCCTTTTCCTTGCCGATGCCCAGCCCCGACGCCAGGCATGTGGACAGAATTTTGCGCCGCATGGCAAAGGCGCTTTTCACCACTTTGCGGAACAGTTCCCCGTCGGCGTCGAAACGCTTGTTTCTGTCTATGCGCACCACGGCGCTGTCCACGTTGGGCGCGGGATAAAACATGCTTCTCGGCACAGTGCGCTTGTAAACCGCGCCGCCGAAAAAATCCGCCGCCACGGTGATTCTGCCGTATTCCTTGGTGGCGGGTTTCGCGGCGAGACGCTCGGCCACTTCTTTCTGCACCATGACCGTCATGGAAGTCATGCGGCGGCTTTGCTCGATAAACTTCATTATTACCGGCGTGGTTATGTAATAAGGCAGGTTTGCCACCACTTTGTACGGCCCGCCCGCCATGTTTTCTATTTCCTCCATGGAAAAATCCATAACGTCGCCGAACACCGTTTCCACATTGCCGAACCGCCCCAGCACGGCGGCAAGCGGCTTTCTGAGATTTTCGTCAATCTCAAAGGCAATCACCCTGCCCGCCGACCCGGCGAGTTTCGCCGTAAGCGTGCCGGCGCCGGCGCCTATTTCCACCACGGTGTCCTCCGCCGTGACGCCGGCGTCGCTGACGATGGCGGAAAGCAGGTTGCCGTCCGTCAGAAAGTTCTGGCCGAATTTTTTTTCGAAACGGAAGCCGCACTCGCGCAGCAGGTCTTTGATTTCCACTACTCGAACTTCCTCACCCTGAGGTTAAGCCCGCGCTTTTCGCACAGTTCGCGGCAGGCGGCCACCTCCTTGTCGCCTATTATGTCCACCACCGACATGATGACGTCAATGCCTTTATCCCGGCATTCCTCCGCGAAATCCAGCATGGCGTCAAACGCCTTTTCGCCGAACACGCTGTGGCATATGCGCTGATATTCTTCGGCGTTGGAGGCGTTGAGGCTGACGTTCACCTTGTCTATCGCCCCCACAAGTTTGTCGGTCACGTCCTCGCCGAACACCAGGTTCGCCTGGCCGTTGGTGTTGACCCTGGTCTTTTTGCCCTTGGATTTGACGTATCTGCCCACTTGGCTCATAACGTCGATTTTGTACGTCGGCTCGCCGAAACCGCAAAAAACCACTTCACGGTATTTGTCCAGGTTTTGCGGCAGGCTGTCGATGATGTCTTGCGCCGTCGGTTCTTTGTCCAGCCACAGGTTTTTGCCGTTCATGCCGTCATGACCGTTGCGTATGCAGAAAAAACAGCTGTTGGAACACTTGTTGGTAAGGTTTATATACAGGTTGTCGCCCACCTCGTATACATAGTTGTTCATATCTTTATTCTCCCGAAAAGAGCCGCGGCGTTTTTTCGCACCAGGCTCTCTGTTTCCGCGAAGGAAACGCCCAGCACGGCGGCAATCTTTTCATAAACGTATTTTATATATTTCGGGCTGTTGAGTTTGCCCCTGAACGGTTCCGGCGTGAGATAAGGCGCGTCGGTTTCGGTGAGCAGTTTTTCACGGGGGATTGCCCTGATGACTTCTTCCTTTCTGGCGTTTTTGAAAGTTATCGCCCCGCCGAAAGAAAAGAAACAGTCGAATTTCAAAAACTCCGCCGCCATTTCGGCGCTGCCGGAATAGCAATGGAGCAGCACGCCGTTTTTAAGCAGGCCTCTGTTGGCTTTAAGTGTTTCCAGCGCGTCGCCGTAAGCGTCGCGCACATGCAGCACGACGGGCAGACCGCACTCGGCGGCAAGCCCCAGCTGGCTGACAAAGGCTTTTCGCTGCGTTTCGCGCGGCGGGGTGTCGTAGTGATAATCCAGCCCTATTTCGCCCACCGCCACGACTTTCGGGTTTTTGGCGTAACTCTCCATAAGCATGGCGGTTTTATCGCAAAAGGCTTCGCAGTCGCTCGGGTGAAAGCCCACTGTGGCGTATATTCTGTCAAACTTTTCCGCCAGCGCCACGGCGTTGTTCATGCCGTCAAGGTCGCTGGAAGCGTCTATCACGAATTCTATGCCGTCCTTTTCAAAGTCCGCGGCTATGCTTTGGACGTCGGGCAGCAGCCTCGGGTCGTCAAGGTGCGTATGACAGTCTATCATCAGCTGACCTCGCTGCCCGGCGCCACTTCTTTTTCCGGCGACACGAAAACCACGTCTTTGCCGTCCGACGCGCAGAGAATCATGCCTTCGCTGGTGATGCCTTTGAGTTTCGCCGGTTTGAGGTTTTTGACGATGACCACCGTTTTGCCCACCATGTATTCAGGCGAATAATGCCGCGCAATGCCGCTCACGACAACCCGTGTTTCGCCGCCGGCGTCCAGCGTCATTTTGAGCAGTTTGTCGCTGCCTTCCACCTTTTCGCAGGTGAGCACTTTCGCCGCGGCGAGTTTCACCTTTGAAAAGTCGTCAATCGTTATATATTCCCCGTCCTTTTTCTCTTCTTTTTTATCGGCGCTTTCGGCGAGTTTTTCAAGTTCGGCGAGTTCTTTTTTGACGTCGCGCCTAGGGAACAGCGCCTCGCCCTTGACCACGTCGCCGCCAACAGGCAGCCCGCCGAAGGTCTTGACGCTTTCAAAGTCGGACGGCAGTTTGCCGAGGCACAGATGGTCGTAAATCTTCTGCGCCGTGTCCGGCATAAACGGGCTTATGAGCACCGCCGACACCCTGATGACTTCCGCCAGGTTATAGAGCACCGTGGCGAGCCTTTCACGCTGATTCGGGTCTTTCGCGAGCGCCCACGGCATTGTTTCGTCGATATATTTGTTGGCGCGCTGGATAAGACGGAAAATTTCCGACAGACTTTCGGGAATCAGCAGATTTTCCACGTTTTCACGCACTTTGCCGAGCGCCGCCACGCTCATTGAAATAAGTTCGCCGTCGATTTCCTCCGCCTTTGTCGGCGCCGGCACCTTGCCGCCGAAATATTGCGTAATCATGGCAGTGGTTCTCGACACCAGGTTGCCCAGGTCGTTGGCGAGGTCGGCGTTGGTGCGGGTAATCAGCGCCTCGTTGGTATAAACGCCGTCGCTGCCGAAAGGCACCTCACGCAGCAGGAAATATCTCACGGCGTCGACGCCGTATCTGTCGGAAAGGATAAACGGGTCCACCACGTTGCCCTTTGATTTGCTCATTTTGTCGCCGCCGATAAGCAGCCAGCCGTGGCCGTAAACTTCTTTCGGAAGTTCCAGCCCCAGCGCCATAAGCAGCGCCGGCCATATAATGGTGTGGAAACGCACTATTTCCTTGCCCACCATGTGCAGATCCGCCGGCCAGTATTTTTTGAACAGACTGTCGTCGTCGCCGCCGTAGCCAAGCGCCGTAATGTAGTTGGTGAGAGCGTCTATCCACACATAAATGACGTGCTTGTCGTCGAAAGTAACGGGTATGCCCCATTTGAAAGAGGTTCTCGACACGCACAAATCCTGCAAACCGGGTTTGATGAAGTTGTTAATCATCTCGTTCATGCGGGACTTCGGCGAGATAAAGGACGGGTTGTTTTTATACAGTTCTATGAGCCTGTCCTGATATTTGGAAAGGCGGAAGAAATAACTTTCCTCCTTAGCTTTTTCCACCGGTCTGCCGCAGTCGGGGCACTTGCCGTCCACCAGCTGGCTTTCCGTCCAGAAAGACTCGCACGGCGTGCAGTACATTCCCTCGTACTCCGCCTTGTAGATATCCCCCTGGTCGTACAGCCGCTTGAATATTTTCTGCACGGCTTTGACGTGATAGTCGTCCGTCGTGCGGATAAATTTATCGTAACTGATGTTGAGTTTTTCCCACAGGCGCTTGATGTCGCCCACGAGTTTGTCCACAAAAGCCTGCGGAGTGGTGTTGTTTTCCGCCGCGCGCTTTTCTATTTTGACGCCGTGCTCGTCGGTGCCCGTCAGAAAGAATACGTCATAGCCGTCCATGCGCCTGAAACGGGCGATGGCGTCGCATATAACCGTAGTATAACAATGCCCCAGGTGCCAGTTGCCGCTGGGATAATAGATTGGCGTGGTGATGTAATACTTCTGTTTCATAACGTACCTCTCTTTTTGCCGTTGTTTTTCGTATTTAGAAAGTATATCACTTTTAACCGGTCTTGTCTATTGTAAGCCGCCTTCCGCGCATAACGGCGGAAAATTTTTAATATATTTTTTTATGCGTTATATATGGCTGGCGATGATGACGCTTTCCGTAGCCCTCATGGCTTTCACAGACCCCGGCGGCATAATAACCGCCATGACGGACGGCGCCGAAACGTCGCTCATGACATGCGTGTCGCTCATGGCGGTGTACTGCGTGTGGATGGGGTTCATCAACATAATCAAAGACTGCGGCGTGGTGGAAAAACTGTCGCGCGCCGGCCGTCCGCTCATCAAAAAACTGTTCGGCAAAGGCGCGTGCGGCGCGGCGGACGACATATCTCTCAACATTTCGGCAAACCTCTTGGGCGTGGGCAACGCCGCCACCCCGCCTGCCATAAGCGCCGTGAAAAAGATGGACGGCGGCGACGGAAAACTCACCAGAGGCATGGCCATGCTGTTTGTCGTCAACGCCTGCGGTCTGCAGATTGTGCCCGCCACCGTGGTGGGGCTGAGGGCGGCGGCGGGCAGCGCGGCGCCCGCCTCCGTAATCTTACCCTGCCTTGCCGTGAGTCTCGCCACGACGGCGGCGGGCATTATTCTCGTCAGCCTGTTTTATAAAGAAAGATGAGTCTTCTGCTGCCTTTTGTTTTTATAGCGGCTTTCGTCTGCGCCTTTGTCAAAAAAGTCAACGCTTACGGCTCGTTTATACAGGGCGCCAAAGAGGCGGTGCCTCTTGCCGTGTCGCTCTTTCCGTTCGTAGCGGCGGTGATAATCGCCGTGGAACTCATGCGCGCCAGCGGGCTTTACAACGTGTTTAACTTTGTCTTTTCCCCTTTGCTGAAACTTTTGGGAATACCGGAGGAACTCTCGCAGCTGGCGCTGCTGCGCCCCTTTTCCGGCTCGGGCAGCCTGGCGCTGCTTAACGACGTTTTTACGGCGTACGGCCCCGACAGTTACGTCGGGCGGTGCGCCTCGGTGATGTTCGGCAGCACCGAAACGGTTTTTTACATCGCCACCGTCTACTTTTCCGGCACTAAGGCCAGGAGACTTGGCGGCGCGCTTGTCATAGCGCTGGCGTGCTGCGTCCTTTCTGCCGCCCTGGCGTGCCTGCTGTGCAAATTCATGTGACCGCCGTGAAATTTTTTCGCCGCCGTATGGACAAAAAAACGTTTTGACATTATAATATCGGTATGTTATTGGCAATCGCACCAGAAAAAATACCTGTGGTCATCGCCATAGCGGCGGTGCTGCTCATACACTATCCGCTGGCGGTAATCGCCACGGGGCGCATTCTAAAATACAAAGCCAAAGGTCTGCCCGACTGGATATGGCATCTGATTATTCAGCTGCTGTTCATAATAGGCCCAACTGTTTTCATTTTGCTGCACAGGGCGGGCAACAGCCAGATACGGGTCTATAAACGCTTTGAGGAAGCCAAAGCCAAGGCTCTCGCCGAAAGAGAAGCGCAGGCGGGCGGAAGCGACAATAACGACAACGATAACGATAAAGGAGAGTAACGGTTACGGAAGAAACACTCGGGGCGCGCGGCGTCTTTATAAAAATAATCAAACAAAACGCAGTTTTAATCATCGCCGCCGTCGCGGCGGTGATTTCTTGCTTTTTCGTGCCGCCGGACAGCGGCTATGCCGATTATTTCGACCTGCGCACGCTGGTCAGCCTTTTCTGCATGATGATTGTCGTGTCGGCGATGCGGCACATCGGGCTGTTCCGTTTTCTCGCGCAGAAAATCGTGCGTGTTTTCCGCACCACCCGCTCGGCGATAACGGCTTTGGTTTTCGTGACCTACGCCGCTTCCATGCTCATCGCCAACGACATGGCTCTCATCACCTTTCTTCCGCTGGGCTATTTTGTGCTGACCGCCACCGGCAAAGAAAAGCACATGGCGTTCACCTTCATTATGCAGACCATCGCCGCCAATCTCGGCGGCATGCTTACGCCTTTCGGCAACCCGCAAAACCTTTACATATACAATTATTTCAACATACCTACGGGCGAGTTTTTCGGCATAATGTGGCCGCCCACCCTTATTTCCGTGGCGCTCATAGCCGTATGCTGCCTGTTCGTCAAAAGCGAGCCGCTTGACCGCTCCGACAAAAAGAACGTCACCACCGACAAAAAAAGAACTGCGGTTTATCTCGTCATGTTCGTCTACGCCATAATCATCGTCTTCCGCGCGGTGCCGTACTGGACGGGGCTTGTCATGGTGCCCATACTGCTTTTTCTCGACAGAAAAGCGCTTGTCGACGTGGACTACGGCCTGCTGCTGACATTCTGCATGTTTTTCGTCTTTTCGGGCAACATGGCCCGCATACCGGCGGTGGACTCGTTCTTCCGTAACCTGCTTGCCCAAAACACGCTGCTGACAGGCGTTTTGAGCTGCCAGATAATAAGCAACGTGCCGTCGGCAATTCTGCTGTCGGGCTTCACAACCGATTACGCCGCGCTGCTTATGGCAGTCAACATAGGCGGCTGCGGAACACTTATCTCGTCTATGGCGAGCCTGATCAGTTACAAACACTTCGCCATATACAGGCCGGCGGAAGTCAAAAAATATCTGCTCATGGCGCACGGGCTCAACTTCGGTTTTCTGGCGCTGCTCACCGGCGCCTGTCTGCTGCTGGCGTAAAGAAAAAAATAAACGCTCCGTGACGGAGCGTTTTTTTTATTTGGTTTTTTCTCAATATGCCCGCGCCCAGATCATGGTGGTGCCCGCCGGTTTGCCGCATATCGGGCAGACGCCCATGTCCAGAGTCTGCGCAAGCGGCATTATTCTGCTGGAAGCCTGCATGAGTTCCTTCACTTTTTCCTCGCACTCGCGGCAGCCGCACCATTTTGTTACCACAAAGTTGCCTTCGTCGAGATATTTTTTCATCTCTTCAACCGTGGCCGCCTTTTTGATGCGGGAGTCGCGGAAGACCCTGGCTTTTTCCAGCATGGACGACTGTATTTCGTCAAGCAGCGCCGGCACTTTTTCGGCGAGTTGGTCGATTTTTACCGTTACTTTCTCGAAATTATCCCTGCGGGCAAGAGTTACGACGCCGTTTTCGATATCTCTCGGCCCCACTTCCAGCCTCAGCGGCACGCCTTTCATCTCCCACTGGTTGAACTTCCAGCCCGCCGACTGGTCGGAAAAATCGCCCTGACATCTCACCCCGGCGGCGACGAGAGCGTCTATTATCTCACGCGCCTTTTCGTTGACGCCGCCCTTGTGCGCGGCGATAGGCAGCACTATGACCTGCACAGGCGCCACTTTCGGCGGAAGCACAAGCCCCCTCTGGTCGCCGTGCGCCATGATGAGCGCCCCGATAAGACGGGTGGACACGCCCCAACTCGTCTGCCACGCGTATTTGTGGGTGCCGTCTTTATCCAGAAACTGTATGTCGTACGCCCTGGAAAATTTGTCGCCGAAAAAGTGGCTGGTGCCCGCCTGTAGGCTTTTGCCGTCTTTCATCATGGCTTCCATGCCGTAGGTGCTTTCGGCGCCGGCGAACTTTTCCTTGTCGCTCTTTTTGCCGACAAGCACCGGAATCGCCAGCACGTTTTCGGCAAATTCTTTATAAACATTCAGCATAAGCAGGGTTTCTTCCACCGCTTCTTCCTTTGTGGCGTGCACGGTGTGTCCCTCCTGCCACAGAAACTCGCTGGAACGCAAAAACGGGCGGGTGGTCTTTTCCCACCTGACGACGTTTGCCCACTGGTTGAGTTTCACAGGCAAATCCCTGTACGACTGAATCCATTTTGAGTACATGTCGCAGAAGATTGTTTCGCTGGTCGGGCGGATAATGAGTTTTTCGCTGAGCGTTTCGCCGCCCGCCACGGTAACGACCGCCACCTCCGGCGCGAAGCCCTCAACGTGCTCCGCCTCTTTTTTAAGCAGGCTTTCGGGAATGAGCAGCGGGAAATAGGCGTTCATGTGCCCCGTCGCCTTGAAACGGGCGTCAAGTTCTTTCTGAATATTTTCCCAGATGGCGTATCCGTAAGGCCTGATGACCATGGTGCCCTTGACAGGGCCGTAATCGACAAGCTGCGTCTTGACGACGACGTCGGTGTACCACTGCGGAAAATCCTCGGTCATGTCGGCGATTTCTTTAACAAAATTCTTTTCTGCCATAACAGCAAAACTCCCCCGTAGTTTAAGCAGTTCGCGCTGCGTATATAATCCACGATAGTTTAACAATTTTTCACCGCGGTGTCAAACGCTTGCGGCATACGCTTGCCAAACGGGCGCGACGGTGTTAAACTTGCGTAAAACAAAACGTCCGCGCGAGTCAGCGCCCGTAAGGGCGCGCTTGCTCGCCAAGCGGGAACGCGTGTGAAAATCCGCGACAGCCCCCGCTACTGTTACGGCTACGAAATTCCATCAGTCACTGCCCCACGGGCGGGAAGGCGGAAAAGTAGGCATGAAGCCGGAAGTCAGGATACCTGCCGCGCGGGCGAAAAACTTTTCTTTCGGAGGGAAAGAGGGTTGTCACGACGGGTCTTTCGGCGGGATTTTATCCGCCACGTGGCGGAAGACCCCGCTTTGCGACTGCTCTTTCGGGCGGTTTTTTTTGTTTGCGCCCGTTCTCCGCAAATTCGGAGGTAACATGAAAAACTTTTGCAAAAAACTAATCGCCGCCGCGCTGCTGATAATGGCGCTGGCGGCGCTCGCCGCCTGCGGCGACGGCGACAAACTGACAGGAACCGCCACCGTTGTTTTGCATGACGGTGCCGACAAAGTTTACAGCGTCAATCTCGGCGAAACGGATTTGGACGAAAATGACACGGTGCTGAATCTGTTGGAATACCTTGCCGAGAACGAAAATCTGCAATATCAGATAAACAACGGTATGCTGGAATCCATCGGCTCGCTCAGCCAAAATATGTCGCAGCAGAAATATATTTATTTTTATCACAATAAAGAGGCGGACAAAGATGTCAGCGGGTGGGAAGCCCCCGCCGTAACATACGGCAGCGTAACGCTGTATTACAGCGGACTGGGTGTAAACAACGTAAAACTGACAAACGACATCGTCGTGTATTTTATAGTCTTCTGAGCGTTAGACAAGCATGAAAACGTCCAAAAAAATAGCCGTTATAGCCCTCATGTCCGCCACGATGACGGGGGGCAAAATGGCGATGGCGTTTCTGCCCAATGTGGAACCCGTGTCCATTCTGCTGGCGGTATACGCCTTTGTGTTCGGCTTTACCTTCGCCCTGCCCGCCGCTTTTGTGTTCGCCCTGACGGAAACGCTCATCTGGGGCGTCAACACCTGGGTGATTTCATACTTTATCTACTGGCCGCTGCTTGCCGCCGTTTTCAGCCTGTTGGGCGCCAAAAAAGCCCCCGTTTGGCTTGCGGTGACGTCGGCGGTGGCGCTGACGGCGTTTTTCGGCGTGCTGACCAGCCTTGTGGACGTGGGTCTGTTTATGGGGCGGTTTGACAACTTCTGGGCGCGCTTCGGCGTGATGTACGCCCGCGGCGTGGTTTTCTACGCCGTGCACATCGTGTCAAACCTGGCGATTTTCTGCGCCTGTTTCAGACCGCTGTGCCGCGCGCTGGCGAAAATCAAAAGCCAACTGTTTCCCGCGGAACTCGGCGGGCAAATCAACTGAAAAAGCGTCGCATGAGCGACGCTTTTTGTTTTTTTTCTTTTTTGATAAACGGCAATATTTATTCTCGGCGCCGCCGAAGGGTGCCCGCCCTTGCGCGGAATGTTTCTGTGCCGAAACGGAAGCACTGCCGACGGTATACAACTTGAAACGGCCTTCAAACAATGCCCGCCATACCCGAAAAATTTCAATGACCGTTGCAACACAGCCGACGGCATACAACTTGAAACGACTTTCAAACCATGTACGGCATACCCGAAAAAATTTCGGTGAGCGCTGAAACATTGCCGGCGGCATACATCTTGAAACGACTTTCAAACAAAGTCCGGCATACCCGAAAGAGTCAGACGTTGAAGCGGAAGAGCACCACGTCGCCGTCTTTCATGACATAGTCTTTGCCTTCGCTGCGCACTTTGCCGTGTTCTTTGGCGGCGGTGTAACTGCCGCATTCCAGCAGCGTTTCATAAGGCACAACTTCGGCGCGAATAAAGCCTTTTTCAAAATCGCTGTGGATTTTGCCCGCCGCCTGCGGCGCCTTGGTGCCCTTTTTGATGGTCCACGCGCGGGTTTCGGGTTCGCCGGCGGTCAGATAGGATATCAGCCCCAAAAGCGAATAACACTTTTTGACGAGGCGGCTGAGCCCCGATTCTTTAATGCCCAGTTCGTCGTAAAAAATCTGCCTGTCGGCTTCGTCCATCATGGACAGGTCTTCTTCCACCTTGGCGCAGATGACCAGCACCTCGGCGTTTTCCTTGGCGGCCTGCTCTTTCACGGCTTTTACCATAGGCAGACTGTCCTCGTCTTTGCCGATGTCGCTTTCGGCTATGTTGGCGGCGTAGATAACGGGTTTGTCGGTTATGAGAAACAGCCCGTCCACGTAGGCTTTTTCGTCGTCATTCAGTTCCACCGAACGCACGGGTCTGCCCTCGTTGAGGGCGGCTAAAAGCCTTTCCAGAATTTCCGCCTCGACTTTGTATTTTTTATCGCCCGTCTTGAACAGGTTTTTCGCCTTGTCGAGGTATTTTGTGACGCTTTCCAGGTCGGCGAGAATCAGCTCGTAATTGATGATTTCCATGTCCCTTACAGGGTCTACGGTCTGTTCGACGTGGGTGATGTTGCTGTCCTCGAAACAGCGCACGACGTGCACGATGGCGTCCACTTCCCTGATGTGGCTCAGAAACTTGTTGCCCAGCCCCTCTCCTTTTGAAGCGCCTTTGACAAGACCCGCGATGTCCACGAATTTAAGGAAGGTGTGCGTTATTTTTTTGCTGTTGTACAGCGCGGCGAGTTTGTCCAGCCGCTCGTCCGGCACGTCGACGATACCGACGTTAGGCTCTATTGTGCAGAAAGGATAGTTCGCGCTTTCCGCCCCGGCGTGGGTGATGGCGTTGAACAACGTGCTTTTGCCGACGTTCGGCAACCCTACTACTCCAAGTTTCATAACTCTCTCCCGATCATTTTAGTGTCTAAGTGCGAATAACATTATACCAAAGGCACGGCTTTTTGGCTAGCGCAAGGAGAAATATGCCAATAATTATATCGGTTTGTCTTGGGGTAGTTCAGGGGTTGACGGAGTTTTTGCCTGTGTCCAGCAGCGGACACCTGGTACTGGCGCAAAAACTCTTCGGCTCGGAGCCCGATTTGTTCACCAACGTGGCGCTGCACTGCGGCACGCTGCTCGCCGTGCTGATTTTTTACAGAAAACAAATAGCCGCCCTCATTAAAAAACCTTTCGGCGCGGGCGGCGTGTGGCTGATAACGGCGACAATCCCCACCGTGGTTATAGCCGTGGCGGTAAAGTTTCTGATCCCCGACGCTCTGGGCGACGCCCTTTTGCCCGTCGGCTTCGCGATGACGGTTTTTCTGCTGCTGACAAGCGAATTTTTCAGACGTAAAAAACCCGCGCCGCCGCGCGCCGTAAACGCTTTGGCGGCGGGGCTGGCGCAGGGCGTCAGCGTTTTGCCGGGGCTGTCCAGAAGCGGCGCCACCATATGCGCCATGCGCATGGCGGGCATGGACGGCAAAAAGGCGGTGGAACTGTCTTTTCTCATGAGCGTGCCGGTAATAATCGGCAGCATTATTTTCATGTGCTTTGACGTTTCCGTCTCCGCAGCGCCGGTCGACTTTGTCTCGCTCGCGGCGGGCACGCTGGCAAGCGGCGCGACGGGATATTTCGCGCTGAAATTTCTCAAAAAAATAGCCGACGGCGGCAGCCTGTCGGCTTTCGGGTACTACACGCTGTTCCCCTTTCTGCTGTCATGCGTCATTTACTAGGACGGCATATTTGTTTTGCCGTAGCAGTTGGGGCAAAGCCCGCCTTTGGCGGCGGCGCAGTTTTCGCACATCATCGCGCCGCAACGGTGACACACACGCGCCGCGCCGCTTATTTCCCTGCCGCAGATATTGCATCTTGTCATGAATGTCATCTCCTTTTTGAAAAATTCTGCCCGCAAAGCGGCTTTTGTATACCCTGTTTTTGTCCGAAAGGCATAGACAAAAGCGCCGCCGTCAGTGTATAATGTTTCTACCTATGAGCAAAAAAGATAAAAATCAGAACCCGGCGCAGGAAGTAACCGAAGAAATCTCCGACGCCGAGGCCCAGTTAAAACTGGCGCAGGCCGACAGAGCGGCAAAAAGCCTGACCGACAGCAAAAACAAAAGAAACCTGTTCGGCATACTTTTTCTGCTGTTGACCATAGTCATCATCATCGTCATCGCGCTCAACGAATTTGTCGGCTCCGACGAAGAATATCCGTTGTCCGCCGTGCTCAGCACATGGGGGCAAAACTGGTATTATCTCGTGGCGGCGGTGGGCGTCATGCTGCTCATGCTGTTTGTCGACGGTTTCCGCCAGGCGGCGCTGCTGCGCGGCGCGACGGGCAAATGGCGCATAAAACTCACCATGAAAAGCATGATTCTGGGGCGCTATTTCGACAACATCACCCCGTCGGCTTTCGGCGGCCAGCCTTATCAGGTGTATTACCTGCACAAAAACAAAGTTCCCGCCGGCGTGGCGACGTCGCTGCCGGTGGTGTGCTTTTTCATGCAGCAGGTGGCGTTTTTCGTGCTGGCTGTTTTGAGTTTTATCTTTTACGGCCACGTTATAACCGACGTATGGCTCATCGTGTTCATCATCATCGGTTCGCTGTGCATGGTGTTTATTCCGATAGTCATAATGGTGTTCGCCTTTATCCCGAAAACGGCGAAAAAACTGGTGCACGGCATAATCAAACTGCTGCACAAAATAAAAATAGTCAAAAATCCCGAAGCGGCGATGCTGCGTTTTTCGGCGTATGTCGACGATTACAGCAAAAGCCTGAAACTCATCGGCAAACATAAAAAGACCCTTATCTCGGGCTTTTTCCTGGCGGTGCTGTGCCAGCTGCTCAACTATTCGGTGACATATTTCATCGTGCTGGCGAGCGGTCAGACCGCCGACTGGCCGGAAATCATAGCCCTCATGGTATTCGTGTCGGCGGCAAGCGCCTTTATACCTACGCCTGGCGGCGCCGGCGCGACGGAAGGCTTTTTCTATCTCATATTCAGCGCGCTGTCGGGCGGCCTGCGTTTCTGGGGCATGTTGCTGTGGCGCGTGATTACCTTCTATCTGCCTACCCTGCTTGGGCTGGGCGTGCTTATCAACAACACACTTAAAGAAAAAATCTATAAAATGCGCGGACTGCTGCGCACTTCCGCCACCGACGACGACAAAGGTCTTGTCGCGGCGGAGCACCCGTCCACCAAGGAACCAACGGAAGAACCCGCTCCCGAAACCGAAACGGAAGCCGACACCCAACGATAAATGAAATACACCAAATTCACTTCCGCCTACAAAAAAGCCTACTACAAGCGGATGGAAGAAATAACACAGGAATTCAACGCCAACGGCAAAATGACGGTGCTGCTCGTTACAGACAACTTCTATCCCGTCGTCGACGGCGTGCTCAGCGTGGTGGACAACTACGCCAGGCGGCTCAGCGGCAGAGTAAACGTCATGGTGTGCGCTCCCGTCCACCGGTGGAACGTGCCCGACGTGCCTTACCCCGTGCTGTACTGCGACTCGATGTATATCCACCCGATACGCTACGATTACTCGCGCGCCTCGCAGGACAGAAAATTCAGAGAGCTGCTTAACAAACTCCGTGTTGACGTAATTCACATTCACAGCCCATATTTCACGGGCAGATACATGGTGGATTTCGCCAACAAAAACAACATACCCGTCATTTCCACCTTCCACACGCAGTACAGACAGGACCTTAAACGAGTTTTCAAAACAGACACTCTCACCGACGCCGTACTAGACGTGCTGATGAAGGTGTTTTACATGAGCGACAAAGTGCTCACCATGAACACCGCCACGCTCGCCACGCTGCGCTCATACGGCTTTGACGGCGACGCCGCAATTCTGCCAAACGGCACCGACATGGTTTTCGATACCGACGGCGAAACGCTGCGTGCCGTCGCCCGTGAAAAATTTTCCCTGGCGGACGGCGAAACGGTGTTTCTCTTTGTGGGCAGGCTCATCAAACCCAAAAACATATATCTTATTCTGGACGCACTCAAAATACTTTCCGACAGCGGCCAAAACTTCAAAATGATATATGTCGGCGACGGAGACGAAAAAAGCCGCCTGCGCGCCGCAATCAAGGCTTACGGGCTGGAACACAAAGTTTCCGCCGTGGGCAAAATTCTCGACAGAACCCTGCTCAAAGCGCTGTACTGCCGCGCCGACCTGTTTCTGTTCCCCTCGGCCTACGATTCCGACGGCGTTGTCAAATACGAAGCGGCGGCTTTCGGCACCCCGTCGCTGCTGCTGGCGGGCAGCAACGCCGCCTGCGGCATAACCGACGGCGTAAACGGATTTTTATGCGGTCCGTCGCCTAAAAACATGGCGGAAAAAATAAAATCCCTGCTCGCCGACAAAGAACTCCTGAAAACCGTGGGCGACGGCGCGCGTAACACCATTTACCGCCAGTGGGACGACATAGTCGACGAACTTTACGCAATATATTGTGAAGTTTTGGCGAAAACAAAAGCAAATCCCATCGCCAAAGGCAAGAAAAATATGGAGGCGGCGCTCAAATACAAATATAAATCGGTGCGCAGAAGCAGAAAGAAACTGAAATTCATTAAGGGCGCGCGAAAAAAGATTCAGAAAAAACAGCAAAAAAAGAGCGGAAAATAATTCCGCTCTTTATTTTTTCGTTTTTTCAGGCAAAAATAAAGGCAATATGTTTCTCAAAGCGCCGAAATAGCGAAGTCCAGCCGCCGCAGGGTTTCTTCTTTGCCGATGAGTTCGGCAAGTTCCGTGGCGCCGCCGGGAGTGTTTTCCCTGCCGGACACGGCGACGCGCGCCGGCCAGAGCACCACGCCGTTTTTCACGCCGAGTTCGGCGGCAAGCTCCGTCAGCGCGGCGAACAGAGAGTCGTTGTTCCATTCACCGAGAGAAGCGAGTTTCTCGCGCACTTTCGGCAGCACTTCTTTCGCCGAGGCGGCGTCGGTCTTCATTTTTTTGTTGAAATACAGTCCGCTGTCAAACTCGCCGTATTCTTCCAGAAAATTCACCAGCCCCGCTATGTCGTCCAGCGTGTCTATTCTGCCCTGCGTGAGGCGGCACAGTTTTTTATAGTCGTATTTGCCCGCCGCTTTGCTCTTGTCGATATACGGCGTGGCGAGTTTCACGAATTCGTCGAAATCGAGTTCCTTTATATATCTGCCGTTGAGCCAGCGGAGTTTCTGTTCGTCAAAAATAGACTGCGATTTTGAAATGCCGTCCACGTCGAACATCTCTTTGAGTTCGTCCATAGACAGTTTTTCCTCGTTGCCCTTAGGCGACCAGCCCAGCAGGGCGATATAGTTGACTATCGCCTGCGGCAAAAAGCCTTTGGCGAGCAAGTCCTCGAAACTGGCGTCGCCGTTGCGTTTGGACAGTTTATGCCTTTCGTCTTTCATGATAGGCGGCAGGTGCATGTACAGAGGCTGTTCCCAGCCGAACGCCTTATACAGCAGGTTGTATTTCGGCGTGGACGACAGATATTCTATGCCCCTTATCACCACCGTGATGTTCATCAGGTGGTCGTCAATAACGTTGGCGAAGTTATAAGTCGGCATTCCGTCGGACTTGATGAGTATGTTGTCCTCAAGTTCGGCGTTGTCGATTTCGATATCGCCGAAAACCATGTCGTGGTATTTCGTCGAGCCTTCCGTCGGCATCTTCTGTCTTATGACATACGGCACGCCCGCCGCCAGTTTTTCGTTAATCTCTTCCTTGCTGAGGCTCAGGCAATGCCTGTCATATCTCCTTGCCCCGTTGACGTCGGGCAGGTTTTCCAGCCTTTCTTTGGTGCAGAAGCAATAATACGCCTCGCCTTTTTCCACAAGTTCTTTGGCGTATTTCATATATTCGTTTTTACGCTGGCTCTGCACATACGGCCCGTACGGCCCGCCGACGACCGGCCCTTCGTCATAGTCCATGCCCGCCGTTTTAAGCGTGCGCAAAATAATGTCCACCGCGCCGTCGACGTATCTTTCGGTGTCGGTGTCCTCTATACGCAAAATAAATTTGCCTTTATGTTTACGCGCGTAAAGATATGCGTAAAGCGCCGTCCTCAGGTTGCCTATATGCATATATCCCGTCGGACTCGGCGCGAATCTTGTACGGACCTCTCTCTCCATAACTCTCTCTCCTTTTTTCGGGTGGGCAGTCGCGGTTTACCGTGTCGTTTCATAACGCATTTCTTCG
>ERZ1106932.124-NODE-124-length-29708-cov-6.796446_pt1 | contig 29708 bp, 19 predicted proteins | sample MGYA00403665_ERZ1106932 | MGnify/ENA primary metagenome ERZ1106932 (study PRJEB35170, sample SAMEA104062448) | human gut metagenome | biome: human gut; feature: human-associated habitat; material: faeces | place: Denmark | collected 2012-08-24 ... | reverse complement strand
GATAAAGGAAAATCCCATTTTATAAAACAATTCCTGCAGCAGATCCGCCGCCGCAAAGTTCGAAAAATCGACTTTGCCGTCCCTGTCGGCCTCCGTCGTTTCCCCCGCGTAACCGTTGTAAAAGAAATCGGCTTTTCTGCTCTTCGTCGAGGTCATGTTGAACATATACGGCGCAACTTTCACGGTTTCTTCCGTCGGGAAAGCGATATCGAACAGGTGTACGAATTCGCCTCCGTTTTCCTTTTCGTAGACCGCGTAAACGGGGTAAGCTTTTCCTTCGATCTCTACGGTTTCTTCCGTCATCGCGCATTTATACGTCAGGGTATACCCGGGCGTAGCCAAAGCCGTGGCGACGTGATTGTTGCACAGATTGTTGCTGTCCGCCGTCGTACAGGCAACTACGGCTCCCTCGGGATAAGGGGTCGCCGTCCCCGCGTTCTTCGTACGTATCCAGATATTCGTCGACGCGTCGCCGCTCACTTTATTTTTATTTAACACATATGCCACGCGTTTGGAAAAACGGCGCACCGTAACGGCGTTATCTCCGTAAGTGAATTCGAAGCCCGGGTAGGAAACGCCATTACCCGTATCTATGGATTCATGCACGAACCCTAATTCCGAGCCGACTTCCATAGCCGTACCTTCGTAAGCGGCCGCAGCGTCGGTTTTTGCGTCGCTTTCGGTATATTCATAATCGAGATCGACGGCAAAGTCCGACATGAAGGGAAAATCTTTCGCATTTGAGAACCATGCGCCGAATCCCTCCACTTCGTTTTCAAACTGCAGGGTGCAGAGATAAGCGCCGCTTTCGTAATAATTCCAAACGACGGTGCCGTCGGCCTGCGTTATCTTTCTGAGGGCGATCGTTACGGGTTCGCCGCAGAACATGGTGTCGTACATGCCGCCGCTCGCGATTATGGTGGAAAGCGTTTCCGTATCTCCGTTCTTTTCGGTCTGCACGTCGATAAACCCGCCCGTATTCACGTCAGCGCCGAGCAGATTTTTCGTGCCGCTGTTCCCGTTGTTCGCATTTTCAAAATATGCGGGCGCGGAAATTTTTACGGAGGCGGTGCCTCCCATCGTATACAGCACCAAACGCGAAGTAAAACGCGCCAGGACCGTGGTCGTGCCGTCCGCGTCAAACTGAAAACCGTACCAGGTCGTTTTTGCGGACGTATCGCGCGTATATACATAGGATAGGCGGACGTTGCCGGAATTCGGGTCGATCAGTTCGCCTTCCTCCGCAAGTTCCGCGTAATATTCATTCAGAACGGCGCCGTCGAACTCGCGTTCGGTACCGACGGCGGCGGCTTCCGCCGCGCCGCCGAACACGGGCAGGCAGGCCAGCGCCAGCAGACAAGACAAAAGCATTACGGAAAATTTTTTCATTACTCAGTCCCCTTTTTACTACGATAAATATCGCTTTTTTTATAATTGTAACAACCGTCCGCAAGCTTTTCAATACAAACAATTTCTCTCAACTACAAATAATTTTTGTTATTTTTCCGAGCGAAAAACGACAGAAATTTTTTGTATTTCCGAAATAATTTTTGTATTGAATAATAAAAAATACAAATGTAAAATAGTAGATAGAAATCTGATAAGGAGCTGAACAGATGAGAGCATTGAAAATTTTATGTCTTGCGTGCGCGCTTGCGTTTGCGGTTGCAGGAATGACCGCCTGCGGCGGCAAAGCGAAAAATATCGAAACGGCAGAAGTAAGCCTTTCGCAGACCGAATACGTTTACGACGGTACGGAAAAGAAACCTGCCGCGACGGTCAAGCTCGGCGAAACGACGCTTTCCGCCGACGATTATTCTTTAACGTACGAAAACAACGTCAACGCGGGTACCGCAAAGGTTACCGTTACGGGCAAAGGCGGTTATACCGGCGCCGTGAGCGCGGAATTCACGATAAAAAAGGCGCAGTCTTCCCCCGAAGAAATCACAGTTACAGCCAAATACGGCCAGAAAATCTCCGACGTTGTGAACGAGCAAGGCTTTACGCTCGACGCGAGCAACGCCGTCCCTGCGGACACGGTGCTGTCGGCGGCGGGTGAAAAAGCATATACGATAAAAATAGTATACGTACCCGAAGATACGGCGAATTATGAAAACGGCGTGCAGACCGTACATATAACCGTCGAAGCCGACTATACCGAGGACGAAAACGACAACGTCGCGGACGACGACGATTTCACCGTCCCCGACGCAGGAAACTGAAAAATTTTGACAAAGCAAAACACCGCAGTCCGTCTGCGGTGTTTTTATTCCTCAGCTGCGCCCGGCCGCATTTGCCTTAGACATGCCGCGCAATGTTAAATTTGACAAGAATATCCCGCAGTGATATAATATCGGTATGGCAGATTTCAATATCAGCGTAAAATACACTCGTTTCCTGCGCTATGAAAAAATCCCGTTCGACATTCCCACCCATACGCATCCGTATTGTGAGATCGTCTACTATACGAGCGGCACCGGGTACGGTTGCATCGAAGGGACAAAGTATCGGTATACTCCCAATTCCTATGTATTTATCCCGACGGGAACAGAACATTCCGAATACGCGGAAACAGTGAGCGCGCATTACCTGATCGGGCTTATGTGCAATAAAGACGCCCCCACCATTCCCGCAGGATTTCATGAAGACGATTCCAACGGCCTCCTGCCCGACTTATTCGGTAAAATTCAAGAGGAACTGAGAAAATCCCTGCCGTATTACGAAACCTGCATCGACGCGCTTGCAAAACAAATTCTCATCTACATTGCGCGACGCTTTGCGGTGGAAAACGAAAAAGCTTCGTCCAAAATCGATATGGCCATCAACTTTATGAATTCTCACTTCGATCAGGAAATCGATCTGCACGAACTTGCAAAGTCCACCTATTACAGCTACGATTATTTCCGTCATTTGTTTACCAAATTCAAAGGCACGTCGCCGCAAAGATATCTCCTTAACCTGAGGCTGGAACATGCGACCCGCCAGTTAGAGCAGACCGGGCTTCCGCTTTCCTCCATCGCACAGGGCGTGGGCTATCATTCCGCCGCGGCGTTCAGTATCGATTTTAAGAAAAAATACGGTAAAACCCCGTCGGAATACCGCGCTTCCTACACGCCAAATCAGCAGAACCTTCAATATAAAGAACGGCATGAAGAGGAATGATTTCGGCATAAGACAAAAAACGCCTGCACTGAAAAGTGCAGGCGTTTTTCAATATAAAAGCAATTCGTCAATTGCCCGTTGCACCTCCGCCCGCCCCGCTTTCGGGCGGACGATCATATGTTTTCCCCGTTCGTCATGCATCAATACGGACGTACCGTCGTCCTCTATCCGCACCGTGCCCCGTTCGTAGGAAAAAAGGTCGTTTCCTCTGCCCGCCGCCAGCAAGGCTGTAATCGGATCCCAGGAATCCCGCGCGACGTCGTCGTCTGTAAACGAAACGCCGAATTCATTGACCGCAAAACATTTCATGGCGTACCAAACGGGATGATCGGGAACCTCCCGCAACGGCGAACCCGTAAGCACGCGGAAACCGACCTCGAACGGTACGAAGACGGCGGGAACAGGACAATGCCGGGCAACATACTGTGCCGAGGGAATATCCTGCAATACGTTCCATTCGGGACTGCCGCCGTCAAAGCACCCCGCCATAGAATACATTCCCGCAACCGAAGCTTTTACCAAATTTATTCCGTCAAGAGGTGAAATATCGTCGGGAGGGCTTTTAAGCAGCTCGGCAATATTCGTCAGCGGCCCCGTTGCCAAAAGAATCAGCCCTTTCCGCTGCGACATGATTTTCCGAAGAAGAGGAACGGGCGTTTCCCGCGTATCGAAACAACCGTAGCGTTTCATTACGGCGCGCGCGTAATTGTTGACGCGATCGCAGGGAAGCCCCGGCAATTTCATTTGCGCGAGGGGGGCCTCCGCTCCGTAATATCGCATGATCGCCTTGACGCAGGCGGAAGCGCCCTCGCGCGCGGAAGAAGCCGTAACCGCATGAAGGCAGACCTCCCCCTTCCGCTGCAACGTCATCAGGAGCGCAAGCGCAACGGCGTCGTCGCTGTCTACGCCCATATCGGTATCCAGGATAATGTCGGTCATAGTTGCCTCCGTCAGTCGCGCGTATCCAGCGTGTACCTCGAAATACGATACGTATAGCCGAAATCGGAACCCGCCGTCGAGGCGGTTACGCACACCTCCAGGGAGTCGGACGACGGAATCCAGCCGTATTCATCCTTGACCAATCCCGCGTTATGGTTGCGCGCGTATCCAGTCATATATTCGTCTATAAAGTCCACTTCATTCCATCGGGCGGTCAGCTTGCTCTCCCCGATAAACCTGTCCCCCAGCTCGGAAGTTCCGCCGATATTATTCATATATCCGACATAAGAATACTGCGCGATATAAGTCGGAACGTCGGAGGGGAACGGAAAAGCGTCCCCGACGATATAAAATCTGTTTTTAACGGGATCATAACCGAGATCGGAATTGGAACAGGCATAACTCGCCTCGCTGCTGCCGTACTGGGTAATCCCGCGCATAGTCAGTTCTTCGCGGAACTCGCGCACAGGCGCGGAAAGATCGCTCAGATCCCAACGTTCCGCCATGACTCTCGCGACGGAACCGCCGTTCGCCGTATAAAAAACGAGAACTTTCCCCTTCTTATCCACGCTGACGAGCGAAGGCTGCCCTACGCCCCATGCGCCGGCGATCTGCGCCGCGGCGGAATCGTAATATTCCTCGAAGGAGGCGTCAAAGGAGATAAAGGCGCGGTTGCCGCGCGTCCACGGATCTTTCTCGCTGACCAGTCCGTCGATATGATTGACGTCTTTTTCGGGATCGGCGGCATATTCGACGCGCACCCATGGCCCCGCGGGAGATTTGGAAACGGCAAGGCCGATCTCGTTATCCCTGTCGGCGACATAGCAGCCGAGATAGGCCATCAGATAAGAATAATTCTCCCCGCGGTAGGCAAATTCACCTTTGATAACGGACGGATCGCAAACGTGCCGCCTGTCCCAGGCGCCGTTATCCCATGCCACGTCTTTATCCCAGTCCTGAGCGCTCCAATCCACGCCGTCCCAGTCGAAAGTCTTGTAGTCGAATGTCTTTTCCGAAGGCGTCAGCACGATCTGTTCCGGGCTCCAGTACCACACGCCTTCAACCCGTATGCCTCGGCGGTAAGCGATCGCGTCGATGACGGCGCGGTCGGCAATGTTCGCGCAATAGTAGATATGCCTTATGTTCTCGCCCTCCTGCATCACAGAAGGACAGTAATTGTAAATATACGTTACGTCCTGCTTGTCGAACATGCGCGCCTTTTCTTCCTGCGTTTGGGCGTACGCGCCCTCCGCGACATAACCTTCCGGTATCTGTGTGTTCATCGTTTTCTTCTCCTCGCAGCCCGTCGCGGCGCATGCGGCCGCCGTAATAAGGCAGCTAAGTAAAATTCCCAGAAATCTTTTCATAAGAACGCCTCCAAACCTCCGTAGTTCACAACCGTTTCTACGATCGTCTGATAGTGCAGATACGTTCCGTCGGCGTCGAACGCCGTAACGGTAAGATACAGACCTATGTTCTCTCCGCATAGCGCGCCGTAGATATCGCGCACCAGCGCCGGGCTGTAGATGCGCTGCCATCCCGTGCGGTCGTTTTCATAATCGGATAAATCGAAGGAAGCTACCTCCGCCGCGATGACGGTCCACCGCGTTCCCGCCGCAACCGTGTACAGATTTGACACGGGCATTCCCGCGACCTGAACAGCCGTGGGCAGGGCGGGTAAATCACCTGCGGGATAGCGGTTCCGCACCGCGATAAGCGTGTCGCCGTCCAGAGCGAAATCAGCGTCGCGGAAGGTCGGCGCGGCGGACGGATCGCTCTCCGTCAGACCGCTCACGGTAACCGCCTGCTCCGCGGAAACGGAGAGCGCGCCGAGATCGGCCCCGTCGAGTTCGATAAAATATTCCGCAATCCCAGCCGGATCCCCCGCAGTGTAAAAGAGCCTGAACTTCGAAGCGTTGTCATAACTCACAAGGCTGGGATTGCCGTAGCCGTAGGCGTCGCCGTACAATGTCCGGTCGTAGTTCAGAACGCAGTTTGAAATGCGGATAAATTCCCCGTCGGGCGAATTTCCCACCGCGAATCCGATGCCGTAGTTCCCGTCCCGATATCCCGAACGCCCCTGATACGCCATCAAATAAGAATACGTCTGATTGTTATAGCCGAAACTGCCGCCGATTACGGAAGGGTCGCTCACGGCCTTGCTGTCCCATCCGTCTTCGGAGGGCGTAAGCAGAGTTTTCCGTTCTCCGTATATCCATTCCCCGTTCCGTAAAGCCGCTTTGCGCACCACGACCGCAGAATCTTCCTCGTCCGGCGTCTGATTTGCGGTATAATAGACGTATCTCGTCTGTCCGTCCGTCTGCATGACGCCCGGCGCGGTCGAATAACGGCTCGTTCCGTCGTCGAAAACGGGCGCTATCCCGTCCACAGGCTTCGCAACGAACTTTTCGCCGCCGTCCGCACAGCCCGCCATGGCCAGCAAAGAAATACAGAGTATTAAAACGGTTATAATCCGTAAGTTTTTCATTTGTCAGCCTCCCCTGTTTTATCGGCGTTTTCCGCCGCGCTGCCCGCCATCGCCGCCGCAAAGGAATTTGCGGTCTGATGGAAAGGAGTCGTAACTTCGATGTCCGTATAATAATATCCGAGCGAATCCATGATAAAGGAGGCGCCCTCGTAGGTCAGCGCGTTCATGCCTATTACGATGTAGCAAAGATCGTTTGCGGGATCGAACGGCGACGTGGCCGTTACCCATGCGGGCATGGAGAACTGTTCGAAGCCGATCCGTACCCAGCCTTCAAAGCCTGCGGGAATCGCGATCCCGTTCTTGGATGCGCCGATCCTTTCGCTGCCCGTAACCGTATCCAAAAGAAGATACCGCGCGCCGTCGTCCGTTTCCCATCTCTGCGTTGTGATCGTACCGTTGCCGTCGACGATCCTCAAATCAAAGCCGATGCGGAAAGCGATCTGCATGTCGGAAGTATTTTTAATCCAGAAGGTAAGTCCCTTTGCGGAACCGATCGTCATGGAAACTTTATCCGTCGGCGTCCAATCCAAAGCGGTGGCAAACGGCTGCGCCCCCGGCGTTAAACTCAAGCCCCCGCAGGTAAAGTGCATCGCTCTCCCGCTTACGCCCTGCGTCTGCGTCGGCGTATCCACGCTCGCCACTTCAACGCCTGCCTGCGCCCTGTAACGGCTCTCCCAATACAGCCGCAATTCCTCCGTCGAATCATATTCAAAAGGCATGAATACGCGCACGTCGCCGGTATTTGCAACAGGCTGCCGTTCCGCCGCCCTGACGAGCGCAAAATCCGTAAGAATAAACCGCGTAGGATTGGCGGACGCCGCGTCGCCTCCGTCGCGCCAATGATCGAGCAGAAAATAGAAATACGGTTCGACCTCCCCGAGTTCCATAATGCCGTTGCACGCGGAACCCCAACCCGGGAAAAACGTTGAAAACGGAATCAGAATATATCCGCGATACCCCGCAGGAATGTAAAACGCGTCCCCGTAATCGGCGCTGCCTCCGTCGGGATAATAGATCGCCCAATAATTATCGCGGTTGCAGTACCACGTTTCCCCGTATTCTTTTTCCGCAAACCATTTCTGCAGATACAGTTTGTTTGAGCTGTCGTTTTCCGCATAAAACCGAATCCCCGCATAACCGGAAAGATCGGTTTTTCCGAGATTCAGCCCCAACGTGATCGCCTGATCCTTTACGGGAAGCGTCGGGTCGTAAAGCACTTCTCCCGCCGAGATCTTGGTTAGGGCTATGCAGTCGGGCTTGTTTTCCATCACGACGGTGTTTGGCGCGTTCGTGTTCGTTGGCGTGATCGTAAGTTCGGACGGCTTGACCGCGCAGGTATATACCCCGCCTTTCAGAAATCCGATCTCCCCGATATTGATGCGGCAGCGCAGCTGATTGGGAAAATCGATGTTGAAATTTATGGCGCCGATCGAATTCCACGTTTCGCCAGGGAAAAGCGAAACGGGTATTTTCAGCCACCCGCTGTAAGCCGCCGACTGAAAGAAATTTCCCCAGGCAATAGCCTTCTCGATCCCCGTTTCATCCGTCGGAGACTGTACGAGATAATACGTTCCCTCCGCCGCGTTCTGCGTACCGTTGCCCCAGAGCGTGATCGTAAAACCGTACTCGTTCTGCAACGAACAGTTCTCGTACTGCACCATCAGAAATTCCGCGCCCGCCGCATTGTAGCCGCCGAGCACATATGTAAGCGCAGCCATAGAAGACGCGCCTGCCGACGTGCGCTCCGTAACATTGATTGCATCGAACGAACTCGTCTGTACCGCGCCGTTGATATCCGAACTGTTGCCGTCCTCCGTTTCCATCGCAAGGGAGGAAGAGATTTCCTCCGCCTGCAGTTCCGTGTTTAGTGCGGGAACGTTTCCCTCTGCCGACGCCGTCGAAACCCCGCCGAACGCCGTCCCCGTCAGCGCCAAACAAAGCATCGCGGCAATTATCGTCCGCATTCTGCCCATGGTCTACCTCCTTATCAATTTTTTTCAAGTATTTCATATTCCGTCCGATAGGACAAGTCGCCGTAGAAAGGAATTTTTCCGCCGTCCGCAAGCGCAGGTCCTTCCCCGTAATCGGCGCGCAGCGCGGGATAGGCAAATTCCAGCCCCTGCGCCCGTTTGTTGCGCTGAAACACGGTATTGAACGACTGTTCGAGCCGCGCCATCCCAGCTTTTTCAAGCGTCTGCATGACGTTATCGTAATAGGCTTCAAACGCCTCGGCGGAACGCTGTTCCAGCATTGTAAGAAGCCTTGACTGCCAGGCCCCCTCGACCGCGCTGTATATGTTGATGATCTGCCTGAAATCGGATGCGGAGGAATCGAGATTCGGCCGCCCGATGCTGAAAGAATAAGACCAGCAGGCCATCGGCCATTTCAGGTTGGCGCTGTAAGCCTCTTCGGCAAACAATCCGTTCTGCGGTTTTACCTTATCCGTCACGGCAGGGCGTTCAAACATGTCCAGCCGCCCGATCCCCTGCGAAAACGCATAGCCCTCGTCGGCAATTTTTCCGTCGAGATATTCCTGTGTCCATTCAATCCGGGTTTTTGTTTCGTCCCAGTTCCAATGCACGCCTTCTATTCCGAAAGTCGTCAGATACTGTCCTTCTTCCGAATAGAGAAAATCGAACAGTTTAATCACTATATCGGGCCTTTCGCAGGTATACATGATCATGTTATACATATAGCCGTACCCCGTCATATCCTGAAGCACGGGAGCGTCGCCCGCGTCGTTCCGTATTGCAATGGGAATGTACTCAACGCCGTTTTCATACGCATATTCGAAAGACGAAGTATAGAGCTGCGGCGTTCCCAGCACGGCAAACGCCTGCCCTGCGCGGATGATCTGTTCTATCGGCCCCGTCGTCGTATAAAAATCGTTGATCAGCCCCTCGCGGCGGCACTCATTGAGATAGGCGAGCGCTTCCTTATACTGAGAAGTCGTGCGCACATCCTGCCAGTTTCCCTCGGCGTCCTCCCAAGGAGCCGCAAAAAATTGACTCAGCCAAAGCACGCTGTTGTTTCCCTCCAACGTAAAAGCGTCGATGAGCAGCGGGGACAACGTCTGTCCGCCGCTGCTGGCGGGTTTATTCGACTTGACCCAATTCATCGCGGCTTTCAGTCCGTCCTTTGTCGTTATTTGTTCTTTTTGCGCGTCCGTCGTCCATCCGGCTGCGACAAAATACTCTTCCAGCCAATCCTTGCGAACGAGCAGCGCGCCGTTGGAATCATATTTCTGCCCTTCCTCCATATCCTCTTCGCTGTAGGACGAGGAGGGCAGTCCGTAAATATATCCGTCGGCCATCTCATAATAATTCCGAAGGTCCGAGCCTATTTTGGATAACAGGTTAGGCGCCCAGCGCTTGGAAAGTTCGTCGATCGGAAAAATGTAATTCTGCATGGCGAGCAGCGACGCCTGCGGCTGCCATGCCTGTACGCTGATTATATCGTACTTCTGTTTTCCGTTCATAATGAGATTCATCTTCTGTCCCGTACCGTCGTCAAACGTAAACTGAATGTCTACGCCGAGCCGTTCCTTAACCTCTTTTGCGATGCGGGTCGTAAAATCGGAACTTCCGCGGTAATTGATAAACCACCGCAGGGTGATCTCTTCATTCGGATCGATATATTCCCAGCTTTCCCCCTGCGCAGGCGTTTCCGGAAAATCCGGATAGACCAACGTCCGCTTTCCCTCCCCGCCGCCGCATGCGCATGCAGTTACAAGCAGCAGGCAGGACATTATACCAGCCAATACCTTTTTCATCATACATCCTCCAAAAAGTATTTTTTAGCAAAAGCCGCTTATTCTTTGACGGAACCGACCATAAAACCCGACACGAGAAATCTTTGCAGGAACGGATAAGCAAACAATACGGGAATTGTCGCAACGATAACTGCCGCATATCCCACCGTCTGCGAATTGAGTTCTTTTCCGTCCAGATAGAGCGTATTGCCGGATTCAATCATCTCCTTCAGCACATACTGCAAAGTCCAGAGATTTTCGTTTGCATCCGCATAATACATCGTATCGAAATAGGCATTCCAATGCCCGACGATCGTCCAAAGACCCACAGTCGCAAGAACGGGTTTGCACAGGGGAAATACGAAACTCATCAGATATCGCCACTCCCCAGAACCGTCGATGACCGCCGCGTCGTGTATTTCGGAAGAGAGCGAACGGATAAACGTGGAAAAAACGATCATATTGTACACGCTGTATACGCCGGGAATGATATACACCCAGAAAGTGTTCGTCAGGCCCAGTTCCGTCAGCAGAATATAAAACGGAATGATCCCTCCGCCAAAAAACATCGTGAACAAATTGAACTGGCGGAAAAACGCCTTACAAGGAAGCAGGCGATGACTCATTCCGTACGCTACCGTGAGCGTAAGGAGCAAATGCAGCACCGTCCCCGTTACCGTACGCATTACGGTGATCAGAAAACCGTTCCAGATCAGACGGTAGCCCAACACCCATCTGTAATTCTCCGCCGACCATATTCTCGGCCAGAAAATCACCCCGCCCAACGCATAATTTTCGCCTTCGCTGAACGATCCGACCAAAACGTAGTACATGGGAAACAAACATATCAGCGCAAGCAAAACGAGTATACAGGTATTCACCATGTCGAATGCGGTAACTGTGTGTTTCCTCCGCCGACCATAGATAAGCATAGATTTTTTTAACCGCCCCGCCATCAGAAAACCCCCTTTCCCGTAAAAGCCTTGCTCACGGCATTGCTCACGGCGAGCAGAGCCATGGATATGACCGAACGGAACAGACCGAGAGCCGTAGCATAGGAATAGTGCGGAGAACCGTCAAACCCGCCGAATGCCTGCCGCAAAAGGTACGTATCGAAAACCTCGTTGTCGATCGTTCCGTCCTGAAACACCATCATCTGTTCTACGCCGTTGCCGAGTATTCCCGAAATATTTAACAATAAAAACGTCGTGATCGTCGGCGAAATGCAGGGAAGCGTGATGCTGACGATACATCTCAGCCTTCCCGCGCCGTCGATTTTCGCAGCTTCGTAAAGCTGGGGATCGATGACTGAAATAGCCGCAAGATAAATGATCGACCCCCAGCCTACGCCTTTGATAACAGAAGAAAAGATGATCAATCCCCAAAAATGTTCCCGCTGAAAATTGATCGGACTGTCAACGATTCCGCACGAAACCAGCACGCGGTTGATCACTCCGTTATTTGTGTTGCACAGCGCAAGGACGATCGTACCGAACACCACCCAACTCAAAAAATGCGGCAGATAAGTTACGGACTGAAACGTCTTTTTCAAACACTTATTAGAAACCTCGTTGATCAGCACGGCAAACAAGATAGGCGCGGGGAAATTAAACAGCAGACATAAGAAATTCAGTCCTATCGTATTGAAAAAGACAGACTTGAAATCCATATCGGTGAGAAATCGTTCAAAATGCGAAAGTCCAACCCAATCCGACGCGAGCGCATCCCAAAAACTATATAAATAATCGCCGTCTTTAAAACCGAGCAACAAGCCTATCATGGGAATATAAGCAAAAATCAACAAGTATACAACGCCGATCATCGCCATAGAAAGCACGGCGGCGCGGCTTTTCAGACATAACCTTAATTTTTGTTTTTCCGTTCTCTTCATTTATCGCTCCGATAACGCCAGATATTTTATAAACCATGATAAAAATTTACGCTATTATATCGGCCAAAGTTTCTGTTCTTATTAAATCATAGCGGCACGCTTCTGTCAATACGGCTGAAACCTTTACCCCATATTCTTATTCTTTATAGCCAAATATTTAAATTTAAAAAAAGAAAAATTTCGGTTGACATCAATATCCTGCCTAAAAACAACTGCATTTCGACAGCGGAATAATCACGAGATCCCGAACCGTCAGACCTCTGTCTTCTGTTTTTCAAATAAAATAAAAGGCCTTAAAAAGGCCAAAGAAAAATCTTTAAAAAACAAACGCTCCGTAAACTGTGTTTACGGAGCGTTTGGAGCATGCGCACACTCAAAGAATACCGTTCAGGATTACACCATACTCAAACTAACGAAGCAGCCGCTGCGTATGCCTTAAAGTTTGACTACCGTTCAGGATTACACCATACTCAAACGCACAATTCTGCGGTCCATGTATACGGCTAGTTTGACTACCGTTCAGGATTACACCATACTCAAACGCATTGGGAAATGGACTGTGTTGTGGGTAGGTTTGACTACCGTTCAGGATTACACCATACTCAAACCGGTCTCGCCCTTGTGTCTATATTCTACATGTTTGACTACCGTTCAGGATTACACCATACTCAAACACGCGCGTTCATCATATTCCGCCACCAGCGGTTTGACTACCGTTCAGGATTACACCATACTCAAACGATCCTGAGCGGCGAGCAGTTTTCCCTTTAGTTTGACTACCGTTCAGGATTACACCATACTCAAACGCAAAAAGTTAATGACAAGATGCAGCTATTGTTTGACTACCGTTCAGGATTACACCATACTCAAACCGTACCTCTATCGTCTTTTTACCGCTCGCGGTTTGACTACCGTTCAGGATTACACCATACTCAAACCGTGTTCACCGAATACGGCGCAGAGGTCAAGTTTGACTACCGTTCAGGATTACACCATACTCAAACGCCCCGCGGGAGTTTTTTGCGATGTGTTTTGTTTGACTACCGTTCAGGATTACACCATACTCAAACTCGGTCAACTCTTTTTCGTCCTTGACTTCGGTTTGACTACCGTTCAGGATTACACCATACTCAAACGCAACGGCTAAGTGATAAAATGCAGTTATTGTTTGACTACCGTTCAGGATTACACCATACTCAAACAGCGCGTTGGGGTTTTCCATTCGAATGGAAGTTTGACTACCGTTCAGGATTACACCATACTCAAACCGTTTGAGTGGAAAACCCGTTGTCTTTTTTGTTTGACTACCGTTCAGGATTACACCATACTCAAACTCATAATGTTCATATGTGGTAGTTTTTGCTGTTTGACTACCGTTCAGGATTACACCATACTCAAACAGCGGCTGTATACAAGAATATCCAGCGGGAGTTTGACTACCGTTCAGGATTACACCATACTCAAACTTTTGCTTCCTCAAAGTGTTCGTATGTCGTGTTTGACTACCGTTCAGGATTACACCATACTCAAACGCCGCATAATATAGGAATAAATCGCTTTGCGTTTGACTACCGTTCAGGATTACACCATACTCAAACGTTGTATTTGCGGTCATAATTCCCGCCGTTGTTTGACTACCGTTCAGGATTACACCATACTCAAACCTCAAATTTGAGCATTTTTGCGCACCACACGCAGCAATCCGTCACGGTAACGGCTTAGTATTCCCGCTCATATTGTAACACACTCAAAAAAATTAAGCAATAATTTCGCATAAATCGCGATCGATAATCGTAACAATTTCTCCTCTTTGCTTGGACTTCTGGGAATTTTCCAATAGAAAAATGCAAATTTCGTTCAGTTCGGCTTCGTGATACAGAGCGAGTAATTCCGACTCGGTCAAAACCGTTTTCAAATTCATAAAAAAGAAACATTTCGTTTTAAAAAACAAACAAGCGGTCCGCAAATACAGTAATATATTTTGTAAAAACGTTTCTTCTTCCGCAATACGGACTCCCAACGCCTTAAATAAGTCGCACAAACAATCGTCCCCGTCGTATTCGAGCGGATAATCGCTCTCTGTATTCAGTTTTCCGAAAAAATCCGCGAGCAATGCGCAGATCTGCTGATACTCGCGCAAGAAATGCCGTTCCGTAATTTCCTGTAACGAACGATAAAACTTTGCCGCCGCTTTTTTATCGTTTATCTGCAAGGAAAGATAGTCGCTGATAAATATGGCGCTTTTAGACAGGGAATGTTCCGTTTCCCCTTCGGATAAACAAAATCTACCGATTCCGCCCGAAATCTGATCGTTCAGTTCGCGGCAATACGCAAAAAAACAATCTTCAGGTTCTACGACGAGAACGTTTACTTTTCCGGGTTCGATCAAAAAAGTATTTTCAAAATCGGAATGAGCCAAAATCACAAAATCACCAACCTTTCGTCATTATCGATAACGACACGCTGCGCCTCGCCGACAACGATCTCCATGCGCTCGAACTGGCGTTCGGTAACTAATATCATTTGAATCAAGCCTGCGGACGTTTTATGCTTGCGCACATTCTCCTGCACTGCCGCTGCCGCCGTTGCATTTAATACGATTTTGGAATATACCGATTCCTGCATCATGATAAAGCCGCTCTTCAGTAAAAACTTGCGAAAACCCCTGTATTCACGCAGTTGCTGCGAAGTTTCTGTCGGCAAATCAAAAAAAACGACTAACCTCATAAATCTATAACTCATAACATTTAATTTTACCGATATCGCCTGTTTCGAGCGCTTCAAACATGCTTCTGCAATAAATCCCGACTGCGGCGGAAACAGTATAACTTTCTTTGCCGATACGTACTTTCTGATTGAGAATATCGCAAAGCGCATGTTTATATTGCGGCGTAAGTTCCTGCCCCGTGCCAAATACAAATCGATCGACCAATACGCGGAACGGCTCCATCAGATCGCTGGACAAATTAAAGGCATTGAACTCGTTTTTATGCGCAATGCCCAATTGCGTATTATATCCGCACGACACGATCTCGCGGTTAAATGCGGACAGCAGGATCGCATAGCCGTAATTCAACGCTCCGTTTAAAAAAGATTGATCGCCTCGTTTGAAAGACATTCCGAACAGGGCGTTGAAATACACTTTTGCCGCGTGTCCCTCGCGGTTGGATAAGTCGCCGTCCCGTATATCCCGTATATATTCGCACAGCAACTCCGCCTGCTCCGCATTTTGTTCCCGCAAAAAATAATACTGCCTCTCGATTTTCAGCCTTACGATCTCCGTCCAAACCGTGCGCGCCGCTTCACTTTTCCAGGCTAACTGTTTTTTCAGACAGCCGCTGGCGTCGTGCCTGCCGTTGAGCGCCAGCAGCTGCGATTGAGGGTTATGTTTTTCATCACAAAAAACAACGTCGATTTTATTTTTGACTAATTCGCACAACAGCGCCGCAGTCATCGATACCGCCGTCGATTCAACGATCAAAACGCCGATTTCGGAAAGAAATACCTTTTTGACCTCCTCCCCGCGGCAGACGAGATACCCGAGCTTATACTCTAACTTGCAACGGTTGGACACGACGACTACCCGCCAGCTCATACAAATTCTTTCAGATCGACAACGCGCCGATAATATCCCGTGGGCGACTGGAAAATCATCTTTATATCCATATCCTGTACAAACTTATTAGACAAAATACTTCCCGCATGCGCGACGCCGCCCAACGAGGAAAAATCGGACAAGACGCTGTTACATTGCATAAGATGCAACACTTCGAATATGATTTTGCACTGGTCTTCCCGTGAAAGTTCAGCAAACGCTTCCCGTTTTCCGCGCAGGAAAGGCACCTGCCCCTTGACTGAAAGCCCGGCATAGACGGAAGAGTCGAGTTTTTCGACAAGCGCGTCGTACAGGCGAATGTTGCACTCTGCCGTAATTTTATCTCCCGCACAAAGATCGGGTTTGTTCAATCTTTTGCGATCGCGCATATAATTGCTTATGTTTTTCAGCGTACGCATGCTCTCTTCGTCCAAAAACAACTCGTTGGCATTGCACCAGACCACACGATTACCTGTTTTCCCGCGCAACCAAGCATATGAGCCGTCAATGCAAAACAGGGTGTTCAATTTGATGTTATCGAATATTATTTCCGGATCCTTCAATCCGATACGCTCAGTGCAGAATTTAAGCTTGTCCTCTTTTGCGCTACTGCGCTTATCCAGCCACAGCGGATATGCCTCCAAAGACAGTGCGACTTTACCTTTTTTGCCCTTACTTCTCACGAGCATAAAATATGCCGTGGTCGCGGAATCGTACCCGCCGTACTTTGCCGTATCGGAAATCGCACCGCATATTTTCAGCGGGATCAGGTCGGCATTTTTACCCGCCGATTTAGGTTGAATATCAAATAACTTTCCTTTCCCGTTTTCCGTCATACGAACGACTCTGCAGGTATTTTTCGCAACGGTCTGCAAAATACGCTCTTTTTCCGATACTTTCCAAGCGCCCGGAATATCGTGCGTAAATAAATTTTTGAGGTTATAGCTGTCTACGCCGTGATCGCGAAAATATACCGCGGCATTGTGGTTGAATTTCGTATTATATACGTTGCCGACGACGATATTGACGTAGGCGTCCTTTGCATGGTGAAGATCGTTGAGTTCGCGCACCTTAACGATTTTGTTTTCATCCTTAAACCGATTTGCGTTGCCCGCCTTCGCATATACGATTTCCGTATCGGGAAATATTTCCCCGAGAATCTGCGCCGCCGACTTCGTACTTTGGCTCGTCGAAACAAGCTGACGGTTGATAAAGTCGGCAAGTTCTTCCTGCGTAAGCGCCGTCGTGCGGGTAAGCCGTTCGAACTTTTTTTCGCCGATCAGCGCCCTATCCTTTAATTCGCGCCAGAACGAAATCATTTTTTCCCGAACGTCTGCGGACAGCGGATAGCGGTCGCCCTTTGCCGTATTCTCCGTTTTAAATACGAGAACGCGATTATCCAAACTGTCGTCTTTGATCTTGGACTGCGGATAAATATGGTCGATATCGCAAATATTCGTATCGAATACGTCCTCCAGCCGAATCGGCTTTTGGGAATACATACTTCTGCCGAGCTGACGATAATATAAAACCAGCCTGTCGCTGTCGAATTTTTTGTCGGCCGTATTTTCGATTTCGGCAATCCAGTCGCGTTCTTCTTTTTTGATGTTTTTATAAAGATCGATCAATTGCTGTTTGCGGGAAACGGTCCTTTGCCCGCGGCGGTCGTCGTTGACTTCGCGCACCGTTTCGATAAACAGTTTTTTGGGCGCTCCGCCGCAGATTTTAGCGATTTCGCGGACAAGTTCGACCGTGCGCCATATTGCGCGCTTGACGGAAGGCGAACAATACAGATCCTCCACCGTTTTATAAGTAACTTTTCCTCTCGGCGCGTTTTCCGCATTATAGGCGTCGATCGCCTCCTGATAACCGTATTTTGCCGAAAGCAACTGCATAAAATTTTCGCCCGTCGCGCGCATTGCCCGTATGATCGTCAACGGTTCACCGTTTTCGTCCGCACAGCGCGGACTGACGATTCCGTCTAAAAGCACGGCGGAAAGCCTTCCCCACTTGGAATAGTTCAAGCCCTTGAAACGCTTTATCTCTTCATCGGACAAAATCGTTCCGTAAGCGCGGCGTATGCGTTTTTCCAACCGCTCTTTATCGGATATCAGCGTAATCCAGATTATAATTTCTTCGCACATTTCACGGTGCGTTTCTATCTTATTCCTTAAAAAGCGCAGGTCGTACCACGGAGCGAGCGACGTCTTAAAATCCCCGTCGATCCCGCTGAACGTTTCCTCCGCCCGACTGCCGACGGGCAGGAGCCCCTCCCTGACCAACAGCGCGAGACAGTTTTTCAGCGTTACTTTTTTATGCTGCTTTGCGTATTCGTAAATCAGCTTGCGCGCCGCGTCGTTTTTTACCCCGTTGACGCGCAGATTATTCAATTCGTTCAGGAAAGTAAACTCGCTGTAAAGCAGTGAATTTGCAGGCAGAACGTCCTGCCCGGCCAAATAGGTGCACTTATTGGTCATACGGCGGATAAACTGCTCTTCCGAAGCGTCCGCATCGATCACGGAATCAAAATTCCACGGCGTAACGCTCGTTCTTTCGTATCCGCTCTTGCGAACGGCCCAGGCAAAAGGACTTTGCGTATGCAGCGGGCCCACGTAATACGGAATACGGAAAGTCATCAGGGATATGATTTTTTCGGCAACCGTACTTCCGTCCCGTTCGTCAGTCAGAAACGGGAACTTCCCCGCCGCGTTGGCAAGAATGGCTTTCAGTTCCAGCAAATGAACCTGATAGGGAATAACGCCGTTTGCGTCGGAAACCTGTTTAGGAAGAAATTCGCCCTTTTCTATTTCCGTCAAAATATATTCGTCTTCGATCTTGATTTCTTTTTTTAAAAACGCATAAAAATCCCCGCGCTTGCATTTTGCGCACCCTTTCTGTTTATCCATACCGATATACGCCGCATAATTGCTTTTCTTTTCGCGGCGGCGAAATACGTCGGCGTATTTTTCCGGACAATTTTTGCGGATATACTCTTTCAAACGGCATAAATCAGCCTTGTGTTTTTCATATATTCTTTTCTTTGCCCGCGAAATAAACTGTTCTTCCCCCATGATCGCGCACAAAACGGACCAATCGTAAACGGATTTCAGAAGAAGCACCAGCTCGGCCTCTTCCTGCCCGACGGCGTTCTCGATTGCAGGCAAGTCGGTTTCGTCAAACGACGCTTTTTCAAAGGAAAAAACGGAAACGTCGGCAAAACTCTCTTCCGCGCAGTACAGCTCTTTCAGATTAACGCTGCCGCCCGTCAACGCCTTAACGAGCGCAATCAGAGATTTTTCTCCGCCGGTTTTAAAAATATCTTTCAGCCTGTGCTGTTTGTCCCGCTTGCCGATACGGCTGTTTCTCAATACTTCGAGCCCCTCGCTTAACGCAGAAAGTTCGAGCGTCGGCATTTCTCGGTCGCTTAAAAACGCGTTGATTGCAGTAAATTTTTCGCGGACCGTTTGAGTATCGCCTACGCTGAACGATTGCGATTCAAACAGGAAATGTCCGCGGTTTTTAATAATGTGATGTATCGCAAGATATAACAAACGGATGTCTTTGACTTCCCCTTGCAAAAGCGCCGCCCGAAGATGGTATATCGTAGGATATTCGGCGAAATAATCTTTATCGCGGTAAGAAGGATCGCCGAACAGCGCGTCCGAACAGCGCAGTTTTCCGTCTTTATCCTGCAAAAAAAGCGAACTGTTGTTGAGGCGCAAAAAGAAAAGAGGATCGACTTTTGCCATTTCTTCCGCAAATAAACTCTGCAATAAAAGCAATCTCTGCCGCGTTCTGGCTGTACGGCGGCGCGCCGTACGGAACGAACGGCGCTGTGCGGCGGCTTGCGCTTCTTCAAAAAGATAACTTCCCCATAAATCGCGCCCTTTCGATTTTAACAGCCTGTATTCCTCGTCCGTTACCGCCCAGCCGACAGAATCCGTCCCCATATCGATCCCGATATAATAATTTTTGCCCATTCTCTTGACAACTTCCTCCTTTCGTTGTATACTATAGGTAATTGAACGAATGACTACCGTTCAGGATTACACCATTAGTTCAAATAAGATTTTTTCAAACCGCCGTTATTCGGTCGCACACGCTGTGTGCAATAGGAACTGTTGCGTTGCAGCAGTTCTTTTATTTTATGAAGAAAAGGCCGTTTTTTGCAGTTTGCATTGATAAAGTTCAAGTTCAGTATATCATGTAATGTAGTATTTTTCAACCCGATTTTTAAATTTTATTAAAAAAACATATAATTTGTTTAATATGTTTTTCATACGTTAAATGCCGATGAAAGTTATTTTTCATCGGCATTTATTTTAATATCAGGCTGAAATTATAAAGTTACCCGTAAAATCGAAAGCCATAGTAATAGTTCCGGGTACAACATAATCCACATGGCAAGTGTACGTCATAGAGCTGAAGTCCTGTGCCGGCGTTATCGTTACGGTTATCGCATTGCCGACAACGGGACTTCCCGTATCGTCTACCGTTAAGGTTATAGGCGCCAAAGGATTCTGCCCCGTGGCATCCGACGAACTCCATGTGCCCCCGAATACTTTGCCGCCCATCATTTCAAGACAGAAATCGAATGTTTTATCGACATACATTTTGATTTCTGCAGCCATCGCCGTAGTTTCGTCTGTCGCGGTCATCGTCAGCAATAACTCGGGTTCTTCGGGAATAACGGGGGTTTCCGGCATATCCGCACCACAGTTATCGCATTTACCGTCGCTGTTTTCGTCAACGTGTTCCGTACAAGGCTCTTCAGGTTTTTCGTCCCCGCCTACTTTGTCCTCAACGGGATCAAGCGTAAAATCAATCGTCCCCGCACTCGGAAGATTAACGCCTATCGTATATTTTCCGTCTTTAAGTCCATAGGTTTTCGCAACTCCGCTTTCCGCATCGGCAAGCGTGGTTTGATTTTCCGCAGTATTGTCCCAAGTTGCAGTCAAAATCAGATCTTTGTATGTACCGTTCTCTTCCTCCAAGCTCCATGTTCCCGTAAGCCATGAGGAATATCCGCCTCCCGAATTCACCTGCACCTCAAAAACATAGCCGTAAACGGCTGCATCTTTTTCGTCTTTTTCGTCGGGCGCATCTCGATAGCTGAAAGAAATGTACGCGCTTCCCACGCCCACCCAAAACGTTTCCGTTTCGGTCCGATAAATTTCCCCTTCTTTTACCTGCGGTGCGGCAGGTTTTCTCGTCAGCAGTACGCCGAGCGTGATTGCAACCGCAATCGCAAGAACGCCTGCTATGCTCAATGAAATTATGAGCGCCTTTTTCTTCCCTTTTGTCATCATATTTTCCTCCATAAAAAAATTTATAAATCGGCTGATGAAACCGTATTTATCGATTTACCCTCCTGTTTTCGTCAGAAAACAGGAAAGGCGCACGCCTTTCGCTTTGTCCGCGTCTTATTCCGTAAAAGAATAAGTCCCGCTTGTTAAAATTTCGGTTTTGCCGGACGGAAATTTCATCTCCGCCGTAGTGTTGCTCGGCACGGAAACCGTAAATTCCGTAATATTGCCGCTGCGCTTCCAACGGCTGCAGATTTTCCCGTAAATGCTCCGATACTCCGCGGCGGCTTCCGTCAGACTGCCGCCCGGGCGCGGCGCAATGATAAACTTATTTTCGCCCGCAACGGCAATGCCGCACATACTTCCGATAAGCCATTCGCATACCGCGCCTTTGGAGTAATGATTGAGCGATGCCAAGCCTTTCGTTTTTACGGTATTGCCTTCCCACGCCTCCCAAATCGTCGTAGCGCCGTTTTTCGGCATGGATAGCCAACCGGGAAGTTCTTCGTTTTCAAGCAGCCGATATGCATATTCAACGTCAATAGCCGCGAGCACTTCTAATATCAGCGGCGTTGAAAGGAACCCCGTACCGAGCCGCCATCCGTAATTTTCCATCGCCTCGATCAGACGCCTTTTTGCAAAGGCTTCCTGATCTTTCGTTAACAGCCCCATATACAGCGGGCGGACGAGTTTTGCCTGACGGTCGGTGTCGAGCGTATATTTTTTCTTCGTTACGAGTTCCTGATACGCGCGCTTTGCGCCCTCGCAGTATTCCTCAATACGGGCAAGTTCTTTGTTTTGTTTTTTGCCGAGTATATCGGCTATTTCCAGCACCCTTTTTAAAGTAAAATATGTATAAGCCGTGGATTCTTCCGGGTGCGGCGCCGCAAAATCATACCACTTGAAAGCACATACGTCTTCCGGTTCAGCCCATTCGCCGTAAGACTGCCCGCAATTGACCGCGTATTTTCTGTTTTTACGGGAAAGGTGCATGGGTTTTGCGTAAGGTCCTCCCCATTTTCCCGCGCGTTTTATCATAAAGTTCGCATACTTCAGCATTCCTTCATAATTTTCTTCGAGAATGCGTTTATCGCCGTATTTGCGATAAAAATATAACGGTATGTACACGCCTGCGCACGCCCAGCCGACTGATCCGTTCATCACCCACATGAACCAGTCTTCGTTGGCGAACGGTGCGATCTGCGGCAGCCTGCCGCTCTTCCACTGACGGTCATAAATATCCCGTACGTGCTTACGGGCGAAGGCGGCATAATCGACCATAAACGACGCGGTGTTAAAGAATATTTCGCTGTCGCCCGTCCACCCCATTCTTTCGCGCGTCGGACAATCGGTCGGCACGTCCGTCGAATTGCTTTTGAGCGACCATAACGTATTTTTATACAATTGATCGATGAGAGGATGCGAACACCCGAACGACGCCGTTTCTTCAAAGGCGCTGTATACGGCAACGGCCGTAAAATCGTTTTTATCGAACGGAATTTCCGTATCGATCTGCGCGTATTGAAAACCGCCGTAAAAGAATTTCGGTTTGTATACGTTAATTCCCTCTTTGCAGGTATAATCTATTTCTTGCAGAGGCGTGCGTTTACCTTTGTGAATGCATTGAATATTTGCGAGCGTAAGTTCCCCTTCGCCGTCAAGCATTTCTCCGAGCGTGATATGTATTTTCTGCCCCTTACGCGCATTCAGCCTGAATAAAATGTATCCCGAAAGATTTTGCGGAAATTTCAAAACTTTTTTCCCTTTGGGAGTAACGATCAATTCCGCGGGCGGAAATTTTTCCATTTCTTTAACGGGTACGTTATTCGCCGCCGTAAGGTTCGCAGAAAACCCGACGGGCTTTGCCTGTCCTTTATAGGATGGGATTTTATCCGCTTCGACGATTTCCCCGTCTTTCAGATCGGCAAAGCGAACGGCGCCGTCGCTGCTCCACGCCCAGGTTCCGTCGCTTAACACGAACGCGGTTTTTCCCGCCGCGTCGGTCATTTCGAGTTGCGCTATCAGCTTAGTCTGTTTCCCGTAAGTATTTCTTCTGCCCTTTGCTCCGTCGGAACCTCTGTACCATCCGTCCGCAAGTTCTATCTCAAGCGTATTTTCGCCCTCTTTTATAAGCGCGGTTACATCGCAGGTCTGGTATTGTATACGCTTGCGGTAATCGGTCGAGCCGGGCGCAAAAACAAAATCCCCTGCCCGTTCGCCGTTGATCTTTGCTTCATATAATCCGCAGGCCGTTATATATAAACGCGCCCGAACGATTTTTTTTGCGAAAAAGGATTTGCGGAAACAATCCACGGGGTAACGTACGTTCTTTCGGGGATTATAATTTCCCGTAATCCATTGCGCTTTCCAATCGGATTGATTTAATAAACCCGCTTCAAAGAACGCTTCTTCCGACCAGTCCCCCGAATTATCGTTTTCGTCCCAAAGCAATACTTTCCATATAACTTTTTGGCGGGAATTCAGCGAGCGAGGGTAATCCGCCCGCATTGACGGGGAGGAAACCTTGCCGCTGTCCCAAACGGTGGCGCCCTCCGCCGCGGCGACAATGCGGTATGCGGTCTGTTTTATCCCTATATCGCAATTCCAGAATAAGCGGGGATGCTCTATATCTATCCCGATGGGATTAATTAAATATTCCGTTTTAAGATTGATGGCTTTCATAAAATCCTCTTATTTGTTTTCATTTTTACCCATGACACGAGCGAGTTCGGCCTGAATTTTCGCGCGGTATTCTTCACCTTTTTTAAGTTCTTCTTCCCACTTGCGATTTTCCTTTTCCTCGCGCAGTTTGGCGGCGGAAGCCTTTTTGGCGATCTGTTCGGGAGTAAGCGCAGCCAAACGCGCTTCTCTCTTTTCAGCCGCTTTGCGTTCCTTTTCAAGAGCTTTTTTCTCGGCCGCGGCTTTTTTCATTTCCGCTTTGGCTTTATTCGTTTTTACTTTTTCCTGATGTGCGGAAAGTTCTTTTTCAAAATCCAAACCCTTTTTGGCACATTTTTCCCGTAATTCCTTAACGAAGATCTCTTCGCTTTCCAGAACAAATTTCTCTTCGTCGAGCGCGGCCTTCACTTCGGGAGCGATCCATTCTCCGCCCTGCGCTTCACATTCCGCTTTCTGCCGTTCCCGGATCATTGCCTGTTTACGGGCAACGGTCTTTTCGACAGAAAGAAAGACAAGCAGTCCCGCAAGTATAAGCCCCGTAATCGCTTCAAGCCCGACAAAGGCAAACGTTATGATGGCATATACGGCGTCCGGTTGATTGAAAATTACCGAGAACGTGCCGTTTTGCGCGTTTTCTACTATCTTTTGAATTGCATCGGACATTTCGGGCGCAATCGTTACGGTTTCGGGGGCAATATATCCCGTAGACGACAGCATTAAATTAAATACGCCCGTCGCTATCCCCGCGAGCGCAACCGCAATAATATTGTATACGGACATTGCCGTGCCGTCGCAGCGAATGCCGCTCTTCCATTCGAGATGATCGAGATCGTCGGCGAACAACGCCATAAATACGTAGGCGCAGGGAAGCCCGCCGATATTTTTGATAAATTGTCCCGTCAGCACGACAGGCATGCTCGTCGGCATAATCCAACAAACCGCGCTGCCGACCGCGTACAGAACGAAGCCCCAAAGCGTAACGTTTCTTTTCCCGAACCGTTTTGCGAGCGGCCATACGGCAAAGATGCCGATTCCCATAGGAATGCCGCCGATCACCGAAACGAGAGTTTGCGTCAAACCGTCGTTATAAGTTCCGAGCACATAATTACAGTAATAAACCAAACCTATGTTTTTTAACGTAGAACCGAACATATAAATCAGAAAGTAAATGAACGTAACGATCATATACTTATCCGTAAATACGATTTTCAGCTGAGTGATAAAGGGAACTTTTTGTTCTTGTCTGTCCGCCTGTTCTTCCGTTACGCGCTCTTTCGTAAAATAATATTCGAGCAAGGTAAGCGGCAAAGCGATTGCGGAAAGTATGCTCATAACGATAATCCACAACGACTTATCCACGCCGAGCATAGGCATTATCGCCATCGGGAACACAAGCGCCACGAGAATACCGCTCATCATTATGGTAGCAATCTGATTGAATACCGATAAACCGCCGCGCTGCAAAGTATTGCGCGTGGAAAGCGGAACCATTAAGTTGTGGCTCATATTGTAAATCGTATAGGCGAACGAGTAGAACAAGTTATAGGAAATCATCACCCAGACGACCTGCAGCGTCTGATTGCCGCTCGGAACCACGAATAGCAAAACGCCCGTAACGAATACAAGCGGAGCGGAAATAAACAGCCACGGACGGGCCTTTCCCTGTTTCGTCTTCGTGCGGTCGATTATGTATCCCATGATCACGTTCGTGATCGCGTCGATAATTTTCGACACGATCGGGAATACGACCAAAAAAGCGCCTCCCCAAACCGTCGTCAGTTTCAGTACGTCGGTATAATAAACATTGAGGTACGTTGCCAGCACCGCATTCAGCAGAAGAGCGCCGCAAGGGCCTATCAGATAGCCCAGCCATTTTTCCTTTCCGCCGACGTTTTGAGAATGCACTCTGCTTGTAAATAGTTTTCCGCTCATCACTCCCGCGCTTTTCATAATTTTTCCTCCTTTTCTTTCGGCAATACAGGTACTTTTATTTTCGTGCAGAAGCACTTAATGCCTTTTAACAACCGCCCGTTCGCAAGGTTTACGAACCCTTGCGCGAAATTATACGGCATTGATTTTCCCGCAGCCATCGACATGGAAATAATTGAATTCGATTCCAAAATTCGTTTCAAAAACAAGGCGCCTTTTATCTTGTTATCCCTTTCCGCGCTTTCGGGCAAACGCAACGCCCGTTTCATCTGTTTCCGCGCCACGCCGAGAACTGCGTTAAACAGAATTCTGCCCATAAACGTCGCGCGCAGATCCGTAAAACGCGATTCCAGGCGAAGCGGCTTTTTAGGCGGGACGGCGGGAATTTTCTGTCGGCTCATTTCTTCAAACAGTTCATTTGTAACCGACGGCAGATCGGCTTTGCGGTAGACGGCGTTTACCCTCTCGGTATAGGGGGATTCGGAAATGCCGCCCGCAACCATAAGCGTTTTTTTCAATTTGACCGTTTCGCAATCCGAACATATTTGAAGTTCGTAATTTCCGCTTTCCAAAACCCAATCGTTACGGCTTATATCAAAATAACGCAGGTCGGATTTATTGAAAACCATTTCGACCTTTTTGTTTTCCCCTGCTTTCAGATAAACTTTTGCAAAGGCACGAAGCTCTTTATTCGGCTTGAATACGTTTGTTTCGGGAGCTTTAACATATAACTGCACGATCTCCGCCCCGTCGTATTTTCCCGTATTTACGATCTCGCAGGATACTTCGATTTTATTCTCCCTCTCGCGTACCTGCATATTCCGATACTCGAATGAGGTATAGGATAAACCGTAACCGAACGGATACCTTACTTTTCTTTTCGCCGTATTATAATAGCGGTAACCTACATAAACGCTTTCTTTATAAATTTCGTTGACCGTTTTGCCGAATTCGTTTCCGAACGGCACGTCCCCGTACGTGATCGGCCAGGTTTCCGCAAGCTTTCCGCCCGGACATTTTTCCCCGAACAACAAACGCGCGGTTGCCGTGCCGCCGTTCTGTCCGGGCAGAAACATATTCAATATCGCACTCATCTTGTCTGCGAACGGCAACTCGATTACCGAACCGCCGAACAATATGAGAATGATTTTTTTCCCCGTTTTCAGCAAAGCGTCTATCAAAGCTTTCTGATTATCGGGCAGACGCATACTGCTCCTGTCCCCGCCTTCGCTTTCCACGTAATCGGTCAAGCCCGCAAAAATCAGAATTTTATCGTATTTTTCGGCTCTGTTTACAGCCTCGGCTATCAATTCGCTTTGCGGCTCGAGTTTATTTTCCGCATAGCCGCGCATAAATTCATAGTCGACGTTCATTCGGTCGAACGCATTTTTCGGGGTCGTTATCTCCGTGGGACAAATCATGGAACTGCCCGAACCCTGATAACGCATTTTTTCAAACAAATCCCCGACTGCAAAAATTCTGTCTTGTTTCCGCAGAGGCAGACTTCCGTCGTTTTTCAATAAAACCGCAGAATCTTCGGCTATTTCCGCCGAAAGCTCATGGTGCGCCTTGAAATCTGCCGAATTTGTCTTTTTGCGAACAAATTTTTCAATCAGTTTCAAAACGTTTTCGACCGCTTTATCGAGCTCTTCCACAGTCAGATTGCCGGAATTTATGCCGTCGAGCAGCCATTTTCGGCATATATCGGTATCGCCGGGCATTTCAAGGTCAAGCCCCGCCTTGACAGACGCCGTCCGTTCGTGCATCGCGCCCCAGTCGGTCATGACTAAGCCGTCAAATCCCCATTCTCCCCGCAGCACGTCCGTTAATAACCATTTGTTCTCAGAACAATAAGTACCGTTTATTTTGTTATAGGCGCTCATCATTGTTGCCGGCAGCGATTCTTTGACTATAATTTCAAAGACTTTCAGATATATTTCCCGTATTGCGCGCATATCGGCAATACTGTTGCCCATGAAACGGAAATTTTCGCTGTTGTTCAGCGCAAAATGTTTTACGCATACGCCTACGCCTTCGGACTGTATCCCCTTTACCTCCGCCGCGGCCATTTTTCCGGCAAGCAGCGGATCTTCCGAAAAATATTCAAAATTACGCCCGCAAAGCGGGTTCCGCTTGATATTTGCTCCGGGGCCCAGCAAAACGTGTACGCCGTAATAGCGGCATTCTTCCGCAATCGCCTCGCCCATTTTTTTCGTATTTTCGGGATTCCAGCTCGAAGCCGTCGTTACCGCAGCGGGAAACGCCGTTGCAGGTTCGCTTTGGGATATGCCGTTATCCTGCGTTCCCGTTTGTTTCCGAAGTCCGTGCGGCCCGTCCGCCATACATAATGACGGAATATTTAATTTCGGAATAGGATTGGTAAACATGAAATCCGTACCCGACACGAGAGCGACTTTTTCTTCAACCGATAATTCCCGTAACAGCTTTTCAATATCCATAACGCTACTTCCCTGTTTTTTTCTATTATAACATCAACTCTTCAATTTTTCTTGCATATTTGTACGAAAAATGTTACACTTGTATTAAATTATTTAGTTTCGGGGGTTTGTTTTGGAAAATTTAGATTTAAAATATCTTTGTTCCGTAATCGGCAACCTTGCAGGAATCCCCATACGCCTGTACCAAAACGAAAAACTGATATTTTATCATTCCATTGTAGATTTGCCGGTCGATCCTATCAGCTTGTATCATAAAGAATTGTTTGAAATAACCTCTGCCGTCGGTTATTTTGTTACTCCGACTTTCTATTACTACGGGTTGGTAAATTCAAAAGAATACAAAATTATTCTCGGCCCTTCCGGGCAAATAAGCAATAACGAACAGGATTTGAAGGAACTTGCATTTCGGTTGGATATACAATCCGAAGACACCGTTGCTTTTGTAAACGGTATGAAAAGTTTAGTCTGCATGCCGCTCGAAAGCATTATGCAGATTTTATGCGCGTTGAATTATATATTAAATAACGAAAAACTCGGCTTGAATGATATAATTATCTTTGATTCCCATCAGCAGGTAATAAAAAAAATTCTCGAATCGGAGCGGCTCAACCAAAATCTGAAGGAATATTATAATCATGCCGAAAGCCCCGCCGCTACCCATAATACTCTTGCGCTTGAACAAACAATTATGAATATTGTCCGCAAAGGCGATACCCAGGCTTTAAAAGAATGGGTAAAACAGGCTCCGGCCGTCCGCGCGGGGATAATCGCAAAAGACCAGCTTCGGCAAGTCAAAAACACGTTTATCGTAACGGCTACCCTCGTCTCCCGCGCAGCCATTCGCGGCGGCATGAATATAGAAGATGCTCTTACTCTAAGCGATTCCTATATTCAAAAATGTGAAATACTCGGCGGTTTCAACCAAATTACAAATTTACAGTACCATATGGTATTAGACTTTACCGAAAGGGTCGAACGTTTGCGCGTCAATAAAAAAGTTTCAAAACTTACATTGGAAGTTGCGGACTATATACAACATCACCTGTCCGAAACCATAACTACGGAAGACATTGCGCAACATCTTTTTATCAGCAGAACGCATTTATCAAAAAAATTCAAAGACGACACAGGCGAAAATTTAATAGACTTTATTCTGAAAGAGAAAACGGAGGAAGCGAAACGCCTGCTCCGTTATACCGACAAATCCCTGAACGCAATCAGCAATTATCTGGGTTTTTCTTCACAAAGTCATTTTACCCGCGTTTTCAAAAAATACAGCGGTAATACGCCTAACGAATATCGGCAACGCTACAATAACTGATATAAAGAAGCCGCTGCTCCGCTTGTTGCTGCCGCATTACTTGCTCTGACCGACAAATAACTTTCGCTATCGATTTTCTACAAATTGTTTTAAAACTAAGAAAAACTCCGTAAATATAATTTACGGAGTTTTGTGGCTGCCCCTGACAGACTCGAACTGACGACACTTCGGTTAACAGCCGAATGCTC
>ERZ1106932.121-NODE-121-length-30347-cov-20.934207_pt1 | contig 30347 bp, 25 predicted proteins | sample MGYA00403665_ERZ1106932 | MGnify/ENA primary metagenome ERZ1106932 (study PRJEB35170, sample SAMEA104062448) | human gut metagenome | biome: human gut; feature: human-associated habitat; material: faeces | place: Denmark | collected 2012-08-24 ... | reverse complement strand
CATGATAATCTGCCGGCGGGTGATTTTTTTGTTTTTCACGTCTGTCTGTTCCATTCCACACCTCAAAAATTTAATAAATGATTTTTACTGACGCACCACAGCGCCTGCTGACAAAAGCCAATTATATTATAAGCCTGCGCCCCCGAAATCTCCTGTCAGTTTTGTGTAAGGATTGTGTAATATTTCGGTAAAAAAAAGACCGGCAAAAGCCGGTCTGACAAAAACAAATTCAATTTACAAACAGCGACGCCGCGCCGATGACGCCTGCGTTGTTGCCGAGTTTCGCCTGCAAAATTTCAACCTGCGGCGTCGTGTCTTTGGCGAACAGATGCCCGTTGACATACTCACGGACGGGCGCTATGAGATAGTCGCCCTGGGCGCTGAGCCCGCCGCCTATTATGATTGCCTGCGGGCGGAAAATATTGCCCAAATCCACAAGCCCTTCCGCAAGGTTGACGATATAGTCGCCCACGATTTTTTTGGCGAGTTTATCTTCCCGGCTCATGTCGAAAATGAGTTTGGGCGTAATCATTTTAGATTCGTCCATTATTTTCCACAGTTTTGTTTTGCGGTCTTTCTGCATGGCCTCAATGGTCTGGCTGACCAGCGCGCCGCCGCTGACGTATGCCTCGAAGCAGCCTTTGCGCCCGCACGAGCACTGCCTGCCGCCCTTGCAAAGCAGCATGTGCCCTATTTCGCCGCCGGCGCCGCGGTTGCCAGTAAGCAGTTTGTTGTCCACTATAATGCCGCCGCCCACGCCTGTGCCCAGCGTAACGAGAATCATGTCGCTGAAATTTTTGCCGCTGCCGAACTTCCACTCGCCGAGGCAGGCACAGTTGGCGTCGTTCGCCACTTTGACGGGCAGACCCAGCGCTTCTTCGGCGACGGACGCCAGCGGAAACCGCTCCATTGTGAGGTTTGCCGCGAAGCACACTTCGCCGAGCGACGAATCCACCGCGCCGGCGGAGCCGACGCCCACGCCGATAATATTTTCTTTGGTGATGCCCGCCTGTTCGGTCAGGCGCGCGGCGATTGTTTTGAAAACGTTTTCCATCGACCCGACGCCCACGCTCATCGGCGTGGGAATTTTCATTGAAGCGACTATTTCGCCGTCATATTTGACAATGCCGCTTTTTATGTAACTGCCGCCTATATCTATGCCGATGATATAATTTTTCATTTTACCGTCCCCGCCGCAGAATTTTTCTGATTAAAATTTATCCAGAGCGCAGTTGAGCGCCGGCGGAAAGATTTTTTCCAGCCGTTCGTCATACGCGCCTTTGTCATAGCAGCCGCACACGAGTTTGGTCAGGTCTTCCACAGTGAGGGCGATTTCGCCTTTGGCGGCGCAGGCGACGGCGCCTTTTCCGCCCGCCACCGTCAGGCTGTAAACACCGCTGTTTTCCGCGTAAAAGCTGTCTTCCACCGAAAAAGTGACCGTCATGTCAATATCCGCGGGATATTTTACGCTGCCGAGCAGCAATTTGTTGTCGCATATGCGCAACATATTGTCAAGTTCGCCGCCGGGGCCGACGTTTTCTTTGACGCTCTCGAAATGCGTGTCGTATTTTTTGATGACGTCGGGAGTCACGCCGCAGTATTCGTCGATTTCCTCGTCGTCGAAAGTCAGAATATACCCTTCCATTCTGCCGCCGTCAAACAGGCCGTACGCCTTGCCGCCCTCGCCGAAAATCTCTCTCAGGCGCAGGTCAAACGCCGCCTCGTCACGGTAGAACCAGCCGTTTTTGTCACGCATGAAACCGTCGTAAACGGTTTTCATTTGCGCAATGTCGCCGAAAGAAATTTCTTTCATCGGCAGCCCGCCGCCCTCAAGCGGCACGTCTTTGTAAAACGAATGGGTCACAAAGCACTGACGCAGATAAAAATCCGTGTCAAACGGCATGAGTCCCGTAAACGGCCTGCCCGCCGCTTTGAGATTTTTGAAGTTTTGCAGAATCACGCCGTTGAATATGCCCCTGCCGCGGTATTCCGGCAAAGTGCCGCCCGCCACCATGTAAGGCACGTCAAACACCACGCCGCGCATGACCATCTTCTTTTTGACGAGAAACAGCATGTTGACGAGAACGTCGCCGTCAAACAGCGTCATGCAGTTTGTCCCGTCGAATTTTTCGTTGATGAAAAAGTCGGCGTAACTTTCGCTGTCTTCGGGAAAGCATATCATATACAGTTCTTTGAGTTTTTTTCTGAGCTCGGTAATATCCATCTTTTTGTCGGCTGTCATAATTCTATATTACATCCTTTCATGTTCTTTTGCAATACGGGTCAGACAAGATAAAAATTTAACTTTTCCGCTCTCTCTCCGACAGAAAATCGGCGACGCCTGTTTCAAAACGCCTTTCGGAGTATTCCGACAGACTTTGTTTAAGCGCGGCAAAAGTTTTTTCCGTTTCTTCCGCGCCGTATCTGACGTAAACCGCCGTTAAAAGATACATCGGCAGACCGACGGCGTGTTTTTTGCTGTGCACGGTCGAGCAGCCCTGCCCGACTGCGTGCAGCACCGCCCCGTCAAACCTGTCGCCGCAGCGTCCGGCCGCCCCGTGACACGCCAGAATGGCGGCTTTCGCCAAAGGCATTTTTATTTTGCCTTCCGCCCACAGGCGCGAAAGCCTGACCGCCTCCGCCGCTTCCCCGGCGCCGCATGTGACAAGCCCGGCGCACCGTTCCGCCGCGTCCAGCGCCCAGAAGGCGCACGCCGCCCTTGAAGCCTTTTCCGCCGCGCCGGCAAGTTCCGCCGTCATGGGGTTGTCTTTGCCGAACAGAATCTCCCTGCCTCGGGCGGCTTTTTCCTTAACTTTGTCTTCCCATTCCATAACCGCGCAAAGAAAAGCGCCGTAAACGGCGCTTTCGCTCATTCAGTCTTCCGCGCCATATTCTTTGTAATACGCCGCTATTTTGGCGAGTTTTTCGTCGTTCAGCACGCCGCCGCCGAGATACTCGGTAACTTCCGCCATGGTGACTATCGGGGCGGCCTTGAAACCGAAAGTATCCGACAGTTCTTTAAGCGCCGATTTCGGCGTTTTGCCCCTTTCCATGCGGTCGACCGACACCACAAGGCCTTTGACGCTCACGCCCATGTCCTTAACGATGTCCATCGTTTCATAAACGCTGGTGCCGGCGGTGGTCACGTCTTCCACAATCACCACTCTGTCGCCCGCGGCGAGTTTGCTGCCCAGCAGAATGCCGCTGTCGCCGTGGTCTTTGATTTCCTTCCTGTTGGAGCAGTACCTGACCTTTACGCCGTATTTGACGTCCAGCGCTATTGCCGCGGCGGTGGCTATCGGTATGCCTTTATACGCCGGGCCGAACAACACGTCCACGTCTCCGCCGAAATTGTCGTATATCGTGTCGGCGTAAAACTCGCCCAGCCTGCGCAACTGACATCCGTCGTTGAAACAGCCGAGATTTATGAAAAACGGTGTGTTTCTGCCGCTTTTGGTCACGAAATCGCCGAATTTGAGCGCCTGCGCCTCCACAAGAAAATCGATAAAATCTTTTTTGTATTGTTTCATAACTCAATCCCCTTCAAAATATTTTCCGCTTTTTGTCCCGCCGACTTTTTCAGCCCGTCCGCCCTGCTCTTAACGGCGGCGCGCTTTTCGGCGTCTTTGATATACGGCAGGTTTATTTCCACGTTGCACAGCGCCGCGTCGACGGCGGCGGCAAGCAGTCTGACCGCTATAACCCCGTCGCTCACCGCCGACGGATTGCCGTTTTTGAGTATGTAAGCGGCGTCGTCCAGCAGCGCTTCCGCCTTTACGGCGACGGAAAGCGGGGCGTTTGTGGCGACGTCGGCAGCGGCAACAAGCGCCGCCGCGCGCTCCGCCTTTTGCGCTTCCGTGTCCTTAGGCAGCCTGAGCGCCGCCATATAGCAGCCGAACGCCTCGACGTCCCTGTCGATATCCGCGAGAAAGTCTTTCGCCGCGGCGGAGTATTTTTCCGCCAGACGGCTCATTTCGTCAAAGAAGTTCTCAAACCCCTTTTTGCCCGCGGTCAGATTGCACAGCATCGCCATCAGGGCAGCCCCGCACGACGCCGTGAGCGCCGCCACGCTTCCGCCGCCCGGCGTGGGCTTCGCGGAAGCGGCGTCCGTCACAAATTGTTCCAGCGTAAATTTTTCAAACATAATTTTCTCCGTGGTTATATCTTACCAACTTTCCGCCGCTATTTCAAGCGCGGCGACGAAAAAAAAACGGCTTACGCCGTCTTTATTTTCAGCCGCGCGCCCCGATTTGCTTTTCCTGCCGCGCGGACATCACCTGAAGCAAACCGTTGAGCGCTATGTTGAGCCGTTTTTGCTGTTCTCTCGTGCGCGGCTTGTCCAGCCGCCCGTCGGACAGCAGCGCCGCCACTTCCTTGGCGGTGTTTTCGTTGACGCCGTTTTCTTTGAGAAAATTGATTTTCGCCACAACGTCGTCAACAGCGCCGTCGTCGCACACGTCGCCCGCCGTCATGCCGACGCGCGTGTTTTTGCCCATCGCAAGGTCAAGACGCCTCAAAAAATCCTCCGCCGCGCGGCTTGCCCTGCCGTGCCCCAGCGTTCTTTTGAACCTGAGCGCCGCGGCGGCGGCAAACAGCAACGCAGCCGTCACAAACGGCATAAACCCGAAACGCAGCCTTTCGCCCAGCAAAGCGAATTGCGCTGCCGTGAAAGACAGCGCGGCATAAAACCCTATATCCGGATATTTCATCCGGCGGAAACGCATTACTTCCGACGGATATCTGCCGTCCGACGACAGATAGTTTGCGTAGTCGCCGCGCAGCGCCTTAGGCATAACCAGCCCGGCGGCGTTTACCGACGTTTTGGACGCGGCGCACCGTTTGAGATATTTCACGTTCTTTTTAAGTATTCTGACATATTTGCCATAAGGCGACAAAAACATGCCCGAAATGAAATACGCCGCCACAAGACACAGCCCCGCCAGCCAGACGATTTCTTCGTTACGGGCGAGAAACCCCGTCGCCCTGCCCACTGCGGAAAAAATAAAATCCATAAAGACACTCCTTTTTTTTGAAGGATTATCGTCCTTACGGATTTTTTTATACATTGTTTCACATTTTGATTACCGAGCCGTCCGCTACGCTGACGATGTATTTGTCTACTTTGTCGATTTTTAATATCTGCCTGACCGCTTCGGCGTAAGATTCCAGCTGTTTGTCGTATCTCTCTTTGAGGTACTTTCCGTTTCGTGAATATTTATAATCGACCACGGCGGCGGTGTCGCCGTCCACAATCAGCATATCTATGACGCCCTGCAAAAAGATGTTTTCGTCCACGTTTTTGTCGTCAAACAGATTGGAGTACTTTGTTTTAAGCATAAACGGCAGTTCCCGATACACTTTTTTGTTTTCCAGACCGTCGAAAACGGGCAGGCTTATGACTTTCAGCACAAATTCCGGGCTGAGCGAAGCGGCGGTCTCGGGGGCGATTTCACCCTCGGCGGCAAGCCTGTCTATCACGCCGCGCGCGTTGTCAAGCGTTCTGTCGCGGAAATCTATCTTCTCAAACACCTTGTGATACGCCGTGCCCGTGACGTTCGCAGGGGCGTCGGCGGCGTCAATCACAATCGGCACGAAATCGGTTTCGTCTTCCCCCGCCCGCTGATACGGTTTGAGGTTTGACGACACGGCCTTGAGTTCCATCGTCGTGGCGGCGGCGTGGCTGTATTTCCACTCCGCGCGGCGCTTTATTTCACTTGCCGTTTTGTCGTCGAAAGCGCCGTAAGCAAACTCCCGCCTGCCCTTCGCGCACGGCTCTTCGGTTCTGTCAGCCGCAATGACCTTTTTGACGCACACGCCGTCGGGCATTGCCGCCGCCGCGCGTTCTATCCATTGAAAATAACTGCCGTCCCCCTCTTTGCCCGCCTCGTGACAGCCGGTCATGAAAAGATGGCATTTCGCCCTGGTCATGGCGACGTAAAGCAGCCGCATTTCCTCTTCTTTCATTTTTGTTTCCGCCCTGCTTTCCAGAAAAACTCTCGGCACGGTATTGGATGCCACCCGCGCCGCGACGTCATACGCCTTGGCGGCGAAACCGTATTTTTTGTCGCATATCACGCCGCCGGGTCTGAAACGGAACGCCTTGCCGCAGTTGGAAATAAACACCACGGGAAATTCCAGCCCCTTGCTTTTGTGTATTGTCATGACGCGCACCGCGTCGGTTTTCGCCATGGAGGGCAGTTCGGCGGCGGCGCTGTCGGCGCCGTCGGCAAAACCTATAAACTCGGCTACGGAGCGGTTGTAAGGGGCGTCTTTAAGGGAATCGCAAAACACGTTGACGTTTTTCATGCGTGTTTCGCCGTCCGGCAGCCCCAGCACCCGCAGTGAAAAGTCAGTGGCGTCCAGCACCCACGCCAGCAGTTTGTGCACGGGCAGGCTTTGCGCCAGAAAAGCCGTCTTTTTCACAAACGTCATGAATTTTTCGGCCTTGCGGGTCGTTTCGTTGTCATGGGCACGGACATACTCTTCCATTCTGAGCCAGAGGTTTTCCCCCTTTTCGCCGAAAATCTCAGCCGCCTCGCCGTCGGTAAAATCGCCGGCAAAGCCGGTCATGCAGGCGACCAACGGCAGGTCCTGATAGCGGTTGTCGGCAAGGCGCAGCAGGTTTACGAGAGCCTTTATTTCGGCGGAAGCCAGCGCGTCTTTCGGCGACGAAAAGTTGACGGGCAGTCCCGCCTCGCGCAGGCGCGACACCAGTTCGCGGGTGTGGCTTTGCGAGTCGCGGCACAAAATAACCATGTCGCCGTAAGTCAAAGGGCGTTTAACCCCGTCGATTTCGCACACAAGGCCGATTAGCCCCCTGATTTCGTCGGCTATGACTTTGGCTTCCGCCGCCGCTTTGCCGAAAGGCGCGGCGGGCGGGTTTTTAGGGTCGTAAACGCCGGCGGGCGTTTCTTTCGCTCCGTCAAAGGCAATCATGTCCAGCGTAACGGCGGCGGCGCCCCCTTTCAGGGCGCTTTCGCCTTCCAGCCGTGATTTGCCGCTGTAATCCACCCCGCCGAACTCTTCCGTCATTATGGCGGAAAAAACCCCGTTGACAAACCGCAGAATGTCTCTGTCGCTGCGATAATTGCGGTTGAGATACTCCACCTGGTTCAGGTAGGCTTCACGCTCGAACCGGTTTATCTTGTCCACGAAAATGTCGGGAGCGCACTGGCGGAAGGCGTAAATGCTCTGTTTTACGTCGCCCACCATAAAGGTGTTGTTTTCGCCTTTTACCAGCGAAATAATGGCCTCCTGAATTTCGTTGATGTCCTGATACTCGTCCACAAAAACATATTTGTACTGCCCCCTGACTTCTTCCGCCACCGCGGCGGACGACAGCACTTTGAGCGCCTTGTGTTCCAGGTCGTTGAAGTCCAGAAAAGCGTTTTGTTTTTTATATTTATCGTATTCTTCCGCCGTTTCGAGTGTCAGCTCAAACAACTTTTCGCACAACTTTTCCGAGTCTTCCGCCTGTTTGAGCAGCGTCTGATAAGGCGCGTCGGGCAGAGCGCCCGCCCAGCGTTTTACGGCTTCGGCGGCGCGCGTTTTGACTTTGCCGCACAGCCCGTGAGCCGTCGCCCGCGCGTCGTCGGCGTCTTTGGAAGCGAGTTTAGGCAAAGGCGGAAAAGACATCGCCCTTATTTCGGCAAGATTGCTTTCGAGATTCTTTTTGTCCGACACCGTGACGGAAGCGGCCAAATCTGACATATAGAGCGCGTCTTTTTCCAGCCCGGCGGAAAGCGCCGCGGCGGCGGCGCCGTCCATGCGGCGGCGTATGTCGGCGAAAACGCCGCATATCTCGGCGTTGAGCGCTTTTGTGTAAAAGTTTTCCCCGTCCCTGACGGCGTATCTCTCCCTTGTTTCTTCCAGCCATTTTCCGGCGTCGTGCTTGCAAGACATAAAAGAGTACAGTTCGCCGATTATGCTTTTGACGTTGTCGTCGCTCCTGCCCCAGCCGAAAATTTCCACAAGGTCGGTAAACTCGCCGTCGCCCATGAGGTAATGACGGCGGAACACTCTTTCCACCGCCGCGCCGAAGGCGATGTCCCTCTCCGCCCCCATGAGGATTTTGTAAGCGGGGTCTATGTCGGCGTCCACAAAATATCTGCGTATCAGTGACGAGCAGAAAGAGTGAAGGGTGGAAATATCGCAAGTGTCGATGTACGACAACTGCGACAGAATTTCCCTGTCCTGCGACACCGACAGTTCTTTTACAAGGCGTTTTTTCATTTCATACGCCGCCATGTCGGTAAACGTGACGACGAGAATTTCTTTCAGCGCGGCTTTGCGGCTTTTTATCAGCCCCGCTATTTTCTGTATCATGACGGTTGTTTTTCCCGTGCCCGCCGAAGCCGAAACCAGCATGTTTTTGCCCACGCTGTCCAGCACTCTCCGCTGTTCGGGCGACGGCACGAATTGTTTTTTGTTTTCAGCCATTTTTCACCGCCTCCGTCAGAGTATCCATGTCGGCGGAAACCTTATTTCCGCTTCCGCCAAGGTCAATGTAGTCGCACACGGCGGAAAAAACGCAGTGCTCGCAGGCGTTATCATACGGACGCTGCGCTATAAAACCGTTTTTCATGTCGTCCACGGCGTTCTGCAGCATAACGGCGGTGTACCGCTTGTAAACGTCAAGCTGTTCTTTTGTCATGCCGGCCTTGCCGTTTCCGCTTATGCCGCCGTCTTTTTTGATGCCGCAGCCCACAATTTCGCTTCTGCCGCCCGGCCGCGCCTCAAGGTCGATTTCGAACACCGTTTCGCCGTCGTCAAGCACCCTGCCGGTGTATCCGTATCTCGGACCGCCGTCGGTAAATTTGTCGTGCACAGGCATATAGAAAAACCCGGCGCATTCTTTGCCCGTCAGTTTTTCCGCCGCGGCGACGTATGTCAGAAGTTGCAGTTTCTGCCCGGCGTACAGCAGGCTTTCGCTGAACCTGGCTTTGCCCGTCTTGTAATCCAGCAGAATAAACTTGCCGCCGCATGTGTCGATTCTGTCTATTTTGCCCACCAGCGAAATTTCGCCGACAGTCTCTTTGCCGTCGTAACCGAAAGGCAACTCGGCGAAAGCTGGTCTGAAAGCCGATTTTCCGATGAGTTCCGCCGCGGCGGCGCACACGGCGACCGCCTCTTTTTCCAGCCGCCTGAAAGCGAACCGCTGCCCCGGTATCTTTTTGAGATAGGCGTATTTATCGTCGCCAAGACACCGCGCTACGATGTCCTCCGCCGAAGCGCTCCCGCCGTCTATATAATTGATTCTGATAAACTGTTCCAGCACGTCATGCAATATACTGCCTGTATCGGGCGGTCTGAGTTCGCCCGTTTCGCGCTCTTTCGCCCCTATGCCGTAAGCCAGAAAATATCCGTAAGGGCAGCGGTAAAACTGCTCCATTCTGGTTACCGACGTTCTGCCCTTAGGCAGCAGCACGGCTTCGCCGTTTTTTATCGGCGGTTTGTCGCCGCCGGCGGCGAGATACCCGAAAAGAGCCGGATTGCCGTCTTTCAGCGCCCTGTACAGCGAAGCGGCGTATACAGGCGAAGGGTTGTAGCCGTCCATGTAAGCCGACGCCTCTCCCACGAAGATTTCTTCCGCCTGTTTTAAGCCGTACACTTCGCGCGCCGAAACCTCGGCGGCTTCCATGCCGAACATCGCGGCGATTTCTTCCGCCGCCTCGCACGGGGCTGCCCCGTCGCCGCCGACGACGTATGACATATACAGACTTTCCCTCGGCGCCGAAAGCAGCTGATAGACGTTGAATTTTTCGCGCCGGTTGCGGTTTTCCGTCTTCGGCGTGACGCTGACGCCGCCCTTTTCCAGTTTGTCGATGTCGGCGTCGCTGATGATTTTCGTGTCGCGCCTGACAGACGGAAATTCGCCGTCGGCAGCCCCCACGACAATGAGGTGCCTGTTTCCGTTGGCTCTGGCTTTCGCCACGCTCGTAAACACCACGCAGTCGTTGTAAAGCGGAATGATTGACACAAAAGTCGAGTCAAAGCCCGCTTTCAGAGTATCGGCGAATTTTTCGGCGGTGCAGCGGTCTTCGCCGAACAGGGCGGCGAGCGTTTCCAGCACGTCCGCCGTTTTGTCCGGTATCTGCTCGGTCACTTTCCGCAGCGCCGGGTACTCCACCTCTTCCTCGGCGGCGAGCCGCGCGAAAAGCGCCGCCACGCGCCCGCTCCGGGCAACGGCAAGGAGTTTTTCGGCGTACTCTCCGACGGTGCCCGTCGGCGTTATGCCCGCCGAAGAAACAAAGTCCGCTATTTCACGCCTGATTTTCTCCGCCTCGGCGCCTTCTTCGGTCATGTCGTCGAAAGGCGATGAAAAATACAGCAGATTGTTTTTCAGGCAATAGTTTTCAAACCATTCGGTTTTTCCGCCGGACGGGGTTTCTCCCGCAGACCGGAAAAAATAGTTTTTCGCCAGCCGCAGGCAGCTTTCCCTGTCAAGACCGTTTACGGCGGCGCGCACGATGTCTGTCAGAAAAGCGCAGAACGGGTGCTCCGAAAGGGCGACTTTGGTGTCGGGAAAATACGGCACGCCATACCTGCCGAACACCCTGTCGGCGGCGTAAACGTATTTTTCCACATCGCCCGCCACGATTAAAAAGTCTTTGTAGCGCGCTCCCCGTTCCACCTTGCCGCGGATATAGGCGGCGACCCCTTCCATTTCGGCAAAGACGTCGCCCGCCTTTCTGACGGAAACGGCGCCTTTATGGTCGGACGGGACGAAAGACGTTTTGTATCTGAAAAGATTGTCGGCAATCACGTTTGTAAAACCGCCCCTGTTTTTTCGCACGTAGTCGATTTTTGCGTCGGTTTCCAGCCCCGAAGCCACGTTCACGAGCGAGCGGAAGGCGTCGTCGGGATACAGGTCGTCGTCCGGCATATACGGCACGGCGACCACCACGCCCTTTGAATGGATGACGAGCTGGCGTATTATCAGGATTTCCTGCGTTGAAAAGTTGTCGAAATCTTTTATGTAAAAACGTGAGTTTTTAATCAGTCCGCTGTCGCCGCACCTGGCGATGAGTTCTTTGAGTTTGGAGCCGGAGTCGACGTATCTGTCCTTTATAAAGTCTTCATACGCGGCGTAAATCATCCTGACGTCCCGCATTTTAGCCCTCAGGTTTTTTTCATAGGCGTCGGGATTGATGTCACGGGGTTCGACGGCGGAGTATTTCAGCTGCGAAACGGCTTCGTACATGCTCTGGGCAAAGCCGGTCGTGTCGTAAGATTTTTTGAAACAGGAAAAATCGTCTTTCATTTCCCCCGCCAGTTTGCTTATCAGCATAATGGCGCTCTGCTTGGAAATAAACTTTTTTTCCGTCATAATGGCGCTGGTCAGCCTGGCGAAAGTCAGCACCCGCGTGTTGAAACTGCCGCCCAGCGCGTCAAGCACTTCAAGTTCCGTCGACATGCTGCACCTGTCGTTTGAAATCACGATGTGCGACGCCGACAAATCGCTCTGGTCGGTCTTTTTGAGCATATCAATTATACATTCCGACGCCGTCGCGTAGTTATCGGCGGCTATAATACGGTAATCCATAAGCAGATTATATCAAACGGCGGTTTTTTTGTAAACACGGAGACGTCCCATGAAAGGGGCTCAAAACGGTTTGATTTTGACGGGTTTTGTGCTATAATTACCCATACGCAAAAAAATACTCTTTGGAGAGGATATATGAAAAAGACTTTAAGCCTTGTTTTCGCGTTGGTTTTGGCGGTTTTCGCCTTCACGGGCTGTTCGGGCACAACGCCGCCTTCGCAGATAGACAGATGGGAAGCGGGAGAAACCCGCACTTACAAAATCTCGATGATTACCCAAACGTCGGCGCCGGACGACTACTATGACTATCCGGAAACGGCGGGCGTCCAGGTTAAACCGGACTCCATTTCCGACGACAGTTACATGACTTACGAAATAAGCGAGGAAAACGGCAACTGGGTGCTGGAAATCGAAATGACGGTAAAACAGACCTATTCGCTCGACGACTTTACCGATAACTGGCAGTCGGTTATAGACGACAGCGGTATATATACCGTTGACAACGGCAGCGTGACCTTTACTTCCACCATGACCAGCCGCGCGGTGTTCGGCAAAATCGCCTTGGGCGGCGCGCCGGTTTCTTCGTCAAAAACGGTGAAAGGCGCCGTGGTGTACTGGAACAGTAACCTTGACAAAGAAGTGGCTTACAACGATTATTCCACCGAAACGACCTATTCCGACGGCAACGCCGCCACAAAGTTCACCGACAACACAGGCGACGTGGAGGGCAAACTCGACGAAACGACGGTCAGCGTCGGCACCGACCTTATTTTCGACAACGAGGCCATGCTGCTGGCGATACGCTCCATCGACATGGCGGGGCTGGCGGAAGCGAGTTCCACCACGCTGAATTTCTTCAACTCCACCGAACAGGCGACGCAGGAAGTCACCGTGGCGTATGACGGCAGTTCGCCTTACACCCTCCCGAACGACAGCACGGAATATATCAGGATTGGCGCCGTGCCTACCGGCATGGGTTATCCGTACTATTACTACTGCGAGCAGACCGAAAAAATGGCTCCGCCTGTGGCAGGCGACTTAATATACAAATACGTCATCGTCCGTATGAGTCAGGGCTATATGCACTTTGACTCCACCGTCTCCGCTTAAACAAAAAAAGCAAAACCGCTCTTATCGAGCGGTTTTTATTTTTCCGTTTTATTTTTCTCTTTTGGCCGATTCGCGCTTGTTTCTGAAAAACTCTCCCAAAAGGCTCACGCATTCTTCTTCCATAATGCCGCCGGTCACGCCGCAGCGGTGGTTGAACCGCCCGTCCGCCGGTATATTCATGAGCGTGCCGGCGCAGCCTGCCTTTTGGTCGTAGGCGCCGAAATACACGTTGTCGACGCGGGCGTTGACGCAGGCGCCGGCGCACATCGGGCAGGGTTCCAGCGTGACGTAAAGGTCGCAGCCGCTCAGCCGCCAGTCGCCCACCTTTTTGCACGCCTTTTGAATGGCGATGATTTCGGCGTGGTTTACGGCATTTTTGGTTTTGTGGCGGGTGTTGTGCCCTCTGGCGATAATCCTGCCGTCCATCACTATGACGGCGCCGATGGGCACTTCGTCCTTTCGGGCGGCTTTAACCGCCTCGCGTATCGCCGCTTTCATAAATTTCTTTTCCATATCGGTTTTTCCTTGGCTATGGTGTTGAGCATACGCTGCGGCCCCGTGAGATTCCTTTTCAGAATATCGTCAAACTGGCTGTAAGGATAGGGATATCCGTAAGCGTCGCTGCCCGTTTCCACCGTAACGGCTGGGATTTTCAAAACGTCGACGCACCAGTCTTTCAGCCCGCCGGCGCTTTTCCCCTGCCCGACGAGGCGGTACCCCGTGTGACGGGACACAAAGCGGGCGTAGCGGTAGTCACGCCATTTGCGCATGTTCCGCTGGTTAAACTGCCAGTAGATTATTTCTCCTTTGGTGTGATACGTTATCACATAGTCGGCGGCGGTTTTTTCAATGAGCGCCGCCACCGCCCTTGTTTCAGGCTCGCTCATGGGCGCCCTGCCCACATAGTTGAAAGGCGCGGGGAAAAACAGATTGCTCTCGCCCGTGCCCCAGCCGGCGTCGAAATTGACATTTATGTCCACGGCGGCGGCGTTGGCTTTCCACAGCGAAAAATCGCCGCTGCCGCCGTTGGCTTTAACCAGAAACCCGCGCCTGTCGTCGTCCTTTATAAACCCCGCGCCTTCCTGACACAGGCGCACGCCGTCGGGATTGTGCATCGGCACGAAATATATGCCGCCGTCCAGCCTCAGGTCGCCCGCGGCGTAGCGCAGCGCCTGTTTAGCCACAAGTTTGGCGGTGATATGCTCCCTCGCGTGGGTGGCTCCCACGGCGACAAGCGTCGGGCCGCCTTTGCGCCCCACGAAGATATACGGAATTTCCTGCCCCAGCACGCTTTTGCCTATGCTGCCTGTTTCGGCGCCCATGCGCGACAGTTTTTTGACGTCTGAAATCAAATCACGGTAACGATACATAACTTCCCCGGCAATATTATATGCCGCGAAAGTTCTTATTTGTGATAAGCCGAGCCGCTGTCAATCATAAAAGCCCTGTAAATCTGTTCGCACAGCACCACCCTCATCAGTTGGTGCGGATATGTCATTCTGCCGAAAGACAGTTTGAGTTTGCAGGCGTTTTTGACGCTGTCGTCCATACCGTAAGAGCCGCCTATGACAAACGTAACCACGGGCGAAATATCTTTTATCCGCCGCAGTTTTTCGGCGAACCGCTCGCTGGACATCTCTGCGCCGCCTATATCCAGACACACGCAGAACCCTTCCATCGCCGCCAGAAGACCCGCCGCTTCTGCCTTTCTGACTTTCGCGGTTTCGCCGTCCGTCGGGCATGGTTTATACACCGGGCACTCAGCCGTTTCGACTATTCTGACGTCGCAGAAACGCCCCAGCCGCTTGACGTATTCGTCCACAGCCTCGCGGTAGAAACTCTCTTTTATTTTGCCCACACAGGCGATTTTGACCTTAAACATCAGCTCAACAGTACAAAAACCCACATAAACAGGCAGAAGAACAGCGCCGCCACGAAATACGGAAGCGACTTGTTGCGCTCTTCCACCGTAATCGGCATAATTTCGTCGTCGCTTTTGCTCACGGCGTTTTTGACAAACAGATACATTACCGGCGCTATGACCGCGGCGGCGATAAGCATTATCCACCACCAGTTCGCCACTATAAACGTTTCAAACCCGGGCGCGACCGCGCTGAGGATAATGACGATAAAGTTATTGACGAAATGCAGAATCACGCTTGTCCACAGCGACCCCGTGGCGAGATACACCGTCGCCATAACGCAGCCGAGAATAAACGGGTGTATAGTCTGTACGGGGCTCTGGTGCATCACGGCGAAAATCGCCGCCGATATGAGCACCGCTTTGGCGCTTATTTTCCTGTCGCCCGACGACAGGGCGTTGCATATAAACCCGCGGTAAATGATTTCTTCGGCAAAAGCCGGCATAACCGCCACCAGAATGACGGCGAGTATCACCGTGCCGGCGTTGTCGAGAGAAGGCATTGCCGACGCCGCCGACATATCCAGCCCCAGCCCCGCCAGAAAATTCGTGACTGCGGACTGAATAGGCAAATTAAAGCACAGCAGGGCAAACGCCAGAACAATGGCGAGCGCGGCGTGCCACCACTTGATTTTTCTGTCGAGGCGGGTGGCTTTCACTATGTTCACTTTGCCGTAAACGCAGTAGCCGACTGACGACGCCAGCAGCAGAAACTGGCTTAAAAACGCCAGCACCCAATAACGGACGGTTTCGTCCGCCAGAAACGACTGGCTGCCGTACATTATAAACGACAAAATCACGCTGACGACGGCGGGTATGAAAATCGCCAGGGCAAACACCTTGCCGCCGTCGGCGATGTTAATTCTTTCTCTCTTGTTATTCAACGTTATACACCTCGCTGGGTTTCCACTGCCCCACCACGTCGACAATCACGTCCACGCCTTCGGTAAAGCCGTTTTCTTCAAGTTGTTGCACCACGGCGTGAAACGCCGTTTCGGGCGTGTTGTTGTTTTCGCTGAGATGTCCCAGCAGAATGCGCCTTACGCCCTGCTTCGCCATCTCGACGGCGGCGCCTGCCGCCTGCTCGTTTGACAGATGTCCGCTGCCGCCGCCCACACGCTTTTTAAGCATATACGGATAGTCGCCCTTGCGCAGCATTTCGGGGTCGTGATTGCTTTCCAGCAGCACCAGCCCGCAGCCCTTTACGAAAGAAGCGAGCCCGTCCGCCCTGCCGAGGTCGGTAGCGGTGGCGACGGAGGCTGTTCCGTCGTCAAAGCGGTAGCCGCAGCAATAGGCACTGTCGTGCGGACAGCGGAAACTGCTGACCGTCAGCCCCTTGAAAGCAAAAGACCCGTCGCCGAACGACGTAAGGCGGTGGTTTGTCCAATACAGTTTTTTCGCCGTTTCCAAAAACCCCTTTTCATGCACGAACACCTTTTTGCCGTATTTTTTGGAAAAGGCGTCCAGCCCCGATATATGGTCGGTGTGCTCGTGGGTTATAAACACCGCGTCTATTTTTTCGGGCTTTATATTTCTTTCGCCCAGCGCCTTTTCCAGCGCCGGCACGCTCATGCCCAAATCTACAAGCACGGTGGCGCCGCCGCCGGTAAGCACGGCGCAGTTGCCCTTGCTGCCGCTGCACAATGTCTGAAACTTCATTTACAGCATTATATCAAACTATAAAAAAATCAACAACAAAAAACAAACCTGTTGCGGCGGCGGCGAAATAATGCTAAAATCTGCGTATGAGAACAATCGATACCAACGAAATTTACAAGGCTGTCAAAGAAATGGCTCTCGCCTGCTGCGTCAACGTCGACGGCGGCGTTGTCGGCATGCTGAAAGAAGCGGCGATGAGCGAAACTAACGACGCCGCGCGTTTCGCCATCGAAACGATAATCAAAAGCGACGAAAAGGCGGCGCGGCTGGGCATGCCCGCCTGTCAGGACACGGGCATGGCGGTAATTTTTCTGGAAATAGGCCAGGATGTGTCGCTCACGGGCGAATACGTCGGCGACGCCGTGAACAGAGCCGTGAAAGAAGCCTACGCGGAAGGCTATTTCCGCAAAAGCGTGCTGGACCCGCTTGACAGAATAAACACCAAAACAAACCTGCCCGCCGTTATCCACACCGAAATCGTCAGGGGCGACAATGTCAAGGTCAGTTTTCTTGCCAAAGGCTTCGGCAGCGAGAATATGTCCAGAGTTTATATGCTCACCCCGTCAAAAGGTGTGGAAGGCGCGATTGACGCCGTTGTGGAAACGGTTAAACTCGCCGGTTCCAACCCGTGCCCGCCCGTCATCGTGGGCGTGGGCATAGGCGGCACTTTCGAAAAAGCGGCGTATATGTCCAAAAAATGCCTGCTGCGCGAAGTCGGTTCCGTCAATCCCGACAAAACGCTCGCGGGGCTCGAACAGACAATCCTGGACAAAATAAACGCGCTGGAAATAGGCGCTCAGGGTTTCGGCGGCAACCATACCTGCCTTGCCGTGTATATCGACAAATTCCCGACGCACCTGGCGGGGCTGCCGGTGGCAATCAACGTGCAGTGCCATTCGGTGCGCCACGACACAAAAACAATCTGACGGAGCGGGATATGAAAAAGATAACGTTACCTTTGACAGAGGATGTAATAGAATCGCTCAGCGCGGGCGACGCCGTGCTGCTCAGCGGACAGATGTTCACCAGCAGAGACGCCGGGCACAAACGCCTGACGGCCATGATTAACCGTGGCGAGCCTCTGCCCGTAGACCTCAAAAACGCAACGGTATATTATGTGGGTCCGTGCCCCAAACAGCCGGGACAGGTCATAGGCTCGTGCGGCCCCACCACGTCGGGCAGGTGCGACGCCTACACGCCGCTGCTCCTGCGGCACGGGCTTAAAGGCATGGTGGGCAAAGGCTGGCGTAGCAAAGAAGTCATCGAAGAAATGAAAAGGCAAAAAGCCGTGTATTTCGCCGCGATAGGCGGAGCCGGCGCCCTTTACGCCGACTGCGTCAAAAAGGCGGAACTCGTCGTCTTTGAGGATTTGGGCGCCGAAGCGCTGTATATCCTGACGGTGGAAGACTTCCCCGTAATCGTCGCCACCGACTGCCGCGGCAACTCCGTGTATAAATAATCGCAAATTGTGTTTAATCGCATAAAAAAAGACTTGCCGCGGCAAGTCTTTTTTGTTTTGTTATTTTCCTTCTCCCCTGAGGGCGACGCGGCGGATTTTGCCGCTGATGGTTTTAGGCAGCGCTTCCACGAATTCCACAACCCTAGGGTATTTATACGGAGCGGTGTGCACCTTGACGTAGTTCTGAATTTCTTTTTTAAGTTCGTCAGACGCCTCTTTGCCTTTGGTCAGAACGATTGTGGCTTTGACCACCTGCCCCCTTATCGGGTCAGGCGTGCCGGTAACGGCGCATTCAAGGACGTACGGCAGTTCCATTATGACGCTTTCGATTTCAAAAGGCCCGATGCGGTAGCCCGACGATTTAATGACGTCGTCGGTGCGGCCGATATACCAATAATAACCGTCTTCATCTTTCCACGCCATGTCGCCGGTGTGATAAATGTCGTTATCCCACGCTTCTTTGGTCTTTTCCTCGTCGAGATAATATCCCGCAAAAAGCCCGCAAGGCGCGCCGTATCTTGTGCGCACGCATATTTCGCCCTGCTCGCCAACTTTGACGGGGTTGCCGTCTGCGTCCAGCAAATCCACGTCGTATTGCGGCGACGGTTTGCCCATCGAGCCGGGTTTCGGCTCCATGCCCACCAGGTTGGCGATGGTCAGCGTGGTTTCCGTCTGACCGAAGCCCTCCATGAGTTTAAGCCCCGTGGCTTTGAGCCACTGCTCGAAGACTTCCGGGTTAAGCGCCTCGCCGGCGATGGTCGTGTGTTTGAGCATCGACAGGTCGTACTTCGACAGGTCTTCTTTTATAAAGAAGCGGTACATTGTCGGCGGCGCGCAGAAAGTCGTGATGTTGTATTTTTTGAAAAGCGGCAAAATGTCGTGCGCGTCAAACTTGGTGAAGTCATAGGTAAACACAGCCGCTTCGCACAGCCACTGGCCGTACAGTTTGCCCCACACGGCTTTGCCCCAGCCGGTGTCGGCTATGGTGAAGTGCAGTCCGTTCGGGTCGACGTGGTGCCAGTATCTCGCTGTTACAAGGTGCCCCAGCGGATAAAGGAATGTGTGCGCGGAAATTTTAGGGTAGCCCGTCGTGCCCGACGTGAAATACATCAGCATGAGGTCGTCGTTGGTGACGTCCTCGTCGCCGCGCGGACGCTCGAACACGTCGCTGTATTTTTCCATTTCGGCGTCAAAGTTGTCCCAGCCGTCGCGGTTTTCGCCCACCACCATTTTGATTTGCAGCGTAGGGCTGGTTTCCTGCGCCATGTCCACCTGGTGCGGCACGTCGTTTTCGCTGGTGGCGACAATGGCTTTCACGCCCGCCGCCTGGAAGCGGTACTCGAAGTCGTGCTTGACGAGCAGGTGCGTGGCGGGGATGACGATTGCGCCCAGTTTATGCAGAGCGAGTATGGCAATCCAGAACTGATAGTGTCTTTGCAGCACCAGCATGACCCTGTCGCCCTTTTTGATGCCCTTTGCCTTGAAATAGTTGGCGGCTTTATTTGACAGGCGTTTCATGTCGCCGAAAGAGAAATCCCGCTCTTCCTTGTCTTTGGACAGCCACAGCATTGCGCGCTTGTTCGGGTTTTTGTCGGCAACGGCGTCCACCACGTCGAAAGCAAAGTTGAAGTTTCTCGTCGGTGTGAACTTGATTTCCTGCAACGCCCCGTGTTCGTCTTCCTTGACTTTGACGAATTTGTGGAACACGCATTTGGAGTAATCGTAGTCTTTGTCGTTGTCCGACTCGTATTTTTCGTGCACTTCGTGCGGCAGTTTGAACTCTTCGGCGGTGCCGTGCACGACCACGGCGATAAACTCGCAGTCTTTGCCCACCGCCACCATGCCGTGCGGCTTGGTGCTGTCATAATAAATACAGTCGCCTTCGTGCAGCACTTCGATATGGTCTTCCACCTGCACTTTGAGGGTGCCTTTCACCACATAGTCAAACTCTTCGCTTGCGTGCTGCGTCAGGCTGATTGGCGAGTTTTCCAGCGTGTTGGAGTGTTTCGCCACCACGAAATAAGGCTGTGAAAGTTTGTCTTTTTTGAGCGACGCCAGATTGTAATAGGCGAAACCTTCGCGCGGTTCCAGCGGCAGACCCTCGCCCTTGCGCACCACCTGCCAGGTGTTGAGCGTGGCGGATTTGCCGGTGATGAGTTCCGACACGTCGATGCCCAGCGCGCCGGCACAGCGGTAAAGAAACGTGAAAGCAAAGTCAAGTTCGCCCGCTTCGGCTCTGTAATACTCTTCTGTCGTCACGCCGATTTCCTCGGCCATCTGCTCGGCGGTTTTGCCCACCGCGCTCCTGAGGCCTTTGATACGCTCGGCGATTTCCCTTACGGAATTGTTCATTGTCTTTTACTTCTCCTTCAAACCGAATTTACACATAAAAAAACGCCCCAAACGCATGTTTGGGACGAATCGAATAATCCGCGGTACCACCCAAATTGACGCTTAAAGCGTCCGCTCTGAGGCTCACACAAGCCCAAGACATATTACGGTGTCAACCGGAGCGACTTACTTTTGTGTTCTGCCGCCCTGCTTCGAAAGGGATAAGCCGTTTACGCGGAGGCTGTCTTGCACCGACCGACAGTTCTCTGACTCCGTTGAATAAACGCCCCGTGTCTTTCGTCAACGCATTTAGGGGTTTTTTCAAATGTAAGCAAAGTATAGCACTTCGCCGCCGCCTTGTAAAGCGATTTTTCATTGTTAATTTACAATAGATTTTATCAGCCGAGGCAAACCTGTTGTAAATTAACATCTTCAGCTATTTCCATGAATTTGTCTGCAAGTCAATTCAGTCAAATATCATAATTTGGGAATTAATGTTTGATAGTCCACTGCTTTTGTCATCATATTCCATTTACCGACTTGCATTTTTTTAATAATTTTACCACTTCCGAAATCTAACAAATCTTGCCTGTTTAAATTATTCAACACTTTATTTAAACTTCCTAGACCCACTGAAGATAGCAAAAATGCTTCTATTGGTTCACATAATTTACAATAAACCCATAATTGCCCCAAATCATGCAGCTTTAACTGTGTTTTCTTGGCTTCAATAAATACAACACTCGGTTTTCCTTTATTAATTACAATGCCAAGCACATCTATTTGTATACCGAGCCCAATAGATTGAGGATAACAATCTATAATTCCACATTGCTCAAGATATGTATCTAATGTTTTTGCATGTGAGTCAATAGTGATAACTGTCGCATCCTTATATTTGTTTTCCAAATACTGCTGAAGCCAAACTCTCATTGGCTCATACAATTCAATTTCTCTAGTAACATTATTTTCCATATCCCAGTAACCTCGCCACATCTGTCCAGGAATCAAAATGCTTCCCTCGAATTTCTTCTGGCAAAGATATATCGTTCTCATGTGGATGATTAGGTCTTATTTTTCTATGAATAGGTTTTTCCCAGTAAAACTTATGTGTCTTTGTCGGGTCAATAAATTCCAATAGTTCTTCACTATATTTTTCAAGGGCTTCTTGCTTATGTTTTATATTAAACCCGACTGGTAAAAATTCATTCGCAAATATCTTTAATTGATGCTCTTTTTTCCAAAAGAATGGTTTACCTTCGTTATATTTTCTCAATTCTCCATCCCTAAAATTAGGATGTCCAAAATCTATCGTTTGAACAGGTATATCAACTTCTTTCAACATATTTGCAATATCAATTACCATATACCAATTACCTGGAATTTCTATATAAACCCTATGTGCCCCTTCTTGCCCAAATGCAATATTGCTTTTGCGTATATAACCTGTGACATCTGCTATTCCTTTCAAAAGCATTTTCTTTTCATCTATCGTCAAAGAGAATAGCTCTGGATTCATTCTCATTGTTGAATGCTGACGACCGCCGCCAATAAATCGTAGAATTTCTCTTGTAATATATTCATCATTCAATTTGACAAAAGACATTACGGTAGACCGTTTATTTTGCGTAACTATAATGTTATGACCAATTAATGGTTCAACAATCGCACGTATATCAACTGTACTTGCTTTGACATAGATTTTCACGTCTTTTAAATCATCAGTATATAAATTCTTATGTGGAATATCAATAGTAATCCTTGTTTCGTTGCTTCCGCGCTGTATTTCGCCATTTCCTAAAATCATACCAAGCAAATATGCCATTTCAGTGTTCATATCTTATATCCTCGCCAATTTCATTATATATTCTATCTGCGATTGCCGTTGCCATTAAAGGCGGAACGGCATTCCCTATTTGTTGCCGAATCTGTACTTTTGTTCCAATAAATACAAAATTGTCATCAAATGACTGCAACCGAGCAGCTTCGCGAGGAGTAATTGATCTATTTAAAAACGGATGATTGTTTGTTCCATTCGAAGCGGCATCAAACCTTGTGTCAATAGTAGGAGAAACCGAATTCCATTTCAGCCTACCCCAAGTCCCTGAAAACTGTTGTTTACCCAACATCTCCTGCGGCAGATACTCTTTCCCGCATTCAGGTGGAATCATCGAAAGTTTTTGAATTGCCACGGCTGAATGATTGGAAGCTTTATGATTATAAAGCTTCTTACTATTTTTACGCCGCGCTACTTGATATTCACTGATTGGTTCATTAATATATTCTTGTTCAAATGCACCCTCGCCTGAATTTAAATATGCCAGGTCACTAATTGCATCTTTAACTGTAACAATTCTATTGTTACCAACGGGAAGATTTATTGCTTTTTCCTTGCAACATATAAAAATCGCTCTTTCACGAGCCTGCGGCACTCCAAATTCAGCCGCATTAAGAATTCCATATCTGACATAATAACCAAGTTGATTAACTTTCTCAATAATTTGATTTTTGAACCAGCCCGCTGAAGTAGAAAGTAATGTCTTCACATTTTCAATCGTAAATACTTTTGGTTGTAATTCCTCAACTATGTTTAAGTATTCATTAAAAAGATAATTGCGCTGATCCTTCAATCCAAGCTTTTTTCCTTTTAAAGAAAACCCTTGACAAGGAGGTCCGCCAATAATCATGTTTACATTAAATTTATTGCTCAATTCAATAATTTCTTTTTTTATTGACACATCCGTAATATCACCATTTATAATATAGGCATGCGGCATGTTATACTTAAAAGTATCTAAAGCACTTTGATTAAAATCGACAGCAAGCACAGTTTTAAAATGTTCATTCTTCTCCATGCCATACGAAAAGCCGCCTGCTCCAGAAAATAAGTCAAGTATTCTAAAAAATTTAGATCCTTCGCTCATTGGTTTTTCTCCTTATCAATATTCGCTTATAAATTTCCTTCCCATTTATAGTCGGCTTAAATAAATCAAATTCATTATCAGAACCATGATTTGCTTCGCCAACTATCTCAAACTGTTCACTGTTATATCTATTAATAATTGTAATAGGCACCCCCATTATACCAAAGAAATCATAAGGAATATCGCGAATCGTTCTCACATTAATGGCATCATAATTGTCATATTTCGGATAATCTATCGGGTTATAAGGTTTAGTCATAATAATAGATTGATGACGCCTGCTATTATCTAAATTTGTAAGCCACATCGCATTCCCTAAACTCCGCCATTTTTGCCCGCTTTCATCTACCCAATATCGATATTTTCGCGGTTGTGAATCATTTGGAACTCGAAACTTCATCTCTCCAAACTGATATCCCGTCCAAATCTTATTATTTTGAATTAAAGGAAAAATTTCCTTGTAAGTTAATGCATTTTGATTCCCTATCATTAAAAATTTTTTATCATACTTAATAATCTCCGCCATTATCTCTTTAAATAAAGAAAACGGCGGATTAGTAACAACAATATCACACGCTTTTAAATATTCAATACATTCTTGACTTCTAAAATCTCCATTACCCTCCAGTTTCTTTATAACATTAGCAGTACGCAAAAAATAAGTAATTTCCGCCTCAGTCATTTCAATAGTTGAGTTACTAAATTTAAATACATCCAAGACATATCCCGCGCCTCGTTTTACACTTTGACGATTATTATCAATAAAATCCAGTTGTGTGCCAACAACAGGCGAGGCACAATATGATGTGCAAATAAGCCTATGCAACCCTAAAACATTAAAGTTTCTCAAAAAATATTTGCAAAAATTCGATTCAAATGGATCATCGCAATTGCATAATACAGTTTTACCCGCAAAGTGTGGTATGTAATGTACCACTTCTTTTGCGATAGTTTCGTATGTCGTGTAAAACTCATCATTCTTTGTATTTTTTGCTGATTGCAAATTTGAGTTCTTATTTGCCATAATTCCCATATATACCTATTTAAAAAATATTAGCATATTTATCGGCTTTTTGCAATACCGGCGGTTTTCGTCGGCAAACGTCAAAAAACGGAGCAAACGCTCCGTTTTTGTTTTGACTTTTCAGCCAACGAGTTTTTCCAGTCTTTTTCTGATTTCGGCGATAAACTCTTCCGTATTGACGGCGGTGGTTTCGCCTTCCGCCAGGGCGACGAGGTCTTTCGTCATTACGCCGTCGTTCAGCGTCATGAGGCTGGCTTTTTCCAGCGCGTCGCCAAAGGCGACGAGGCCCGGCAGGTTGTCGAGTTCGCCGCGCTTTTTCAGCGCGCCGCTCCAGGCGAAGATGGTCGCCATAGGGTTGGTGGAGGTCTTTTCCCCTTTCCGCCAGCGGTAATAGTGTTTGGTCACGGTGCCGTGCGCCGCTTCGTATTCATATTTGCCGTCGGGCGAGACAAGCACGCTGGTCATCATGGCAAGCGAGCCGAAAGCGGTGGACACCATGTCGCTCATCACGTCGCCGTCGTAGTTTTTGCACGCCCAGATATAGCCGCCTTCCGAGCGGATGACCCTTGCCACGGCGTCGTCGATGAGGGTGTAGAAATATTCCAGGCCGTTTTTTTCAAACTCGTCTTTATAATATTTGTCAAACACGTCCTGAAAAATCTGTTTGAAGTCGCCGTCGTACACTTTGGCGATTGTGTCTTTGGTGGAAAACCACAAATCCTGCTTGCTGTCCAGCGCGAATTTGAAACAGGCGTGGGCAAAGGAAGTGATTGATTTGTCCAGGTTGTGCGCCGCCTGCAACACGCCGGGGCCGTTCATTTCCTGCACGGTGATTTTGCTGACTTTGCCGCTTTCGCCGGTAAAGACGAGTTCCGCCACGCCGGGCTCTTCCGTCTTCATGTCCACGCTTTTATACACGTCGCCGTAAGCGTGACGGGCAATGGTGATGGGCTTTTTCCAGCTCCTGACGGCGGGTTTTATGCTGTCAATGAGTATTGGCGCGCGGAAAACGGTGCCGTCCAGCACGGAACGTATCGTGCCATTGGGGCTTTTCCACATCTGTTTGAGATTATATTCGCTCACGCGCTGTTTGTTCGGCGTGATTGTGGCGCACTTAACCGCCACGCCCAGCCTTTTGGTGGCTTCGGCGGCGTCCATGGTGACTTTGTCGTCGGTTCTGTCCCGCTCGACCAGCCCCAAGTCGTAATATTCCGTTTTGAGGTCCACAAACGGCAGAATGAGCTGTTCTTTTATGTCCTTCCAGATGATTCTGGTCATTTCGTCGCCGTCCATCTCCACAAGCGGCGTGGTCATTTTAATTTTCATTTGCCCTCCTTGTTCTGCGCGGCGTAATAGTTCATGAGGCAGCCTTCCAGCAGAATGGTTTTTTCGTCTTCCGTCAGACCTTTGACATGCAGCGTGATGTCTTTTACGCCCGCCGGCGTGATGACTTTTGCGGGGATATCTTCCGCGCCGTCACGGATTTTTTCTCTTATTCCCGGCACGAACACAAAGTCGCCCTCGGCGTAATCGAAAGCCGTGTCTTTATCTATGGTAAACGGCACTATGCCCCAGTTTATGCAGTTGCTGCGGTAGCGTTTTGTGGCGTATTCATAGCAGATGTTGGCGTCGCCGCCCAGCACTTTCTGACAGCTTGCCGCCTGCTCCCTCGCCGAGCCGTCGCCCGGCTTGGTGGCGAACACGCACGAGCCGTAAGAAGTGTTTTTGGCGAGAGCCGCCGCGTCGCCCACTTTCGAAAGGGCGTTTTTGATTTCTTCCGACACGTCGCCCTTTCTTCTCGCCCTGTCCTGCGCCTGAACGTCTTTCGACCTGCCCACGTATTCCGGCACGCGCCTCGACAAAGCGAATTCCGACAGTTTGAGCGGATTGGAGCGGTAACTCGACGTTTCGCCCGACGGGATAAGTTCGTCGGTGGTGGTGACGGAGTCGTGAATGACGGCGGCGAGTTTAAGCAGCATGTTGTCGCTCATTTGGTTCATCTTAGGCCAGTCGGTGATGTTAGGACCCAGTTTGAGTTCCGCCTTTTCGTCAGGTTTGCCGAAGCCAATGTAAACCCTCTTTTTATAAATTTCGCCGTCGAAATGATACTCGTATTTCGTCACGTTGTAGTCCACGTCGCTCGCGGCGGTCAGCGCGCCGCCGCTCGCCGCCGTCGCGGCGATTGAGCGCGCGTCCATAAGCGCCACTGCGGAAATCTGCCCCTGCCCCGGTTTGGAGCCTTCCCTGTTAGGGAAGTTTCTCGTGGTGTGGCGTATCGACAGGCCGTTGTTGGACGGCACGTCGCCGGCGCCGAAGCACGGCCCGCAGAACGCCGGTTTGATGAGAGCGCCCGCCTCGATGAGTTTCGCCGCCACGCCGTTTTTGACGATTTCCATCATCAGCGGCTGGCTGGCAGGATAAGTAGACAGCGTGAAATAACCGTTGCCTGTGGATTTGCCGCTGAGGATATCCGCCGCTTCGCACAGGTTTTCGAAAAGTCCGCCCGCGCAGCCGGCGATTATGCCCTGGTCAATCATGACGTCTTTGCCGCTGACTTTATCGGCAAGGTTAAGGCTGACTTTGCCGCCGAACTGCTCCTGGGCGTTCTTTTCCACCAACGCGAGGATATCCGCGGCGTTTTCCTTGAATTCTTTAATGGTATAAGCGTTGGACGGGTGGAACGGCAGAGCAATCATGCACTCCACTTTTGAAAGGTCTATTTTAATCATTCCGTCGTAATAGGCGCCGTTTTCCGTTTGCAGGCATTTATACCTGTCCGCCATGCCGTGCACGGCGTAATATTCCGCCACTTTGCCGTCGGTCGCCCATATGGACGAAAGGCAGGTGGTTTCGGTGGTCATGACGTCAATGCCGTTGCGGAAATCCACCGACAGGTTTCTGAGACCCGGGCCGGCGAATTCCAGCACCTTGTTTTTGACAAAACCGTTCTGGAACACAGCTTTGCACATGGCAATCGCCACGTCGTGAGGGCCAACGCCGTGCCGCGGCGCGCCTTCCAGCCACACCAGGATTACCTGCGGCTTGTCTATGTCGTAAGTGTTGTTGAGCAGCTGCTTGACAAGTTCCGGCCCGCCTTCGCCCACGCCCATCGTGCCCAGCGCGCCGTAACGGGTGTGACTGTCGGAGCCAAGCACCATTTTGCCGCAGCCGACAACCGCCTCCCTGGCGTATTGGTGTATCACGGCGAGGTTTGTCGGCACGAAGTTGCCGCCGTATTTTTTTGCGGCGGAAAGGCCGAACACGTGGTCGTCCTCATTGATGGTGCCGCCCACGGCGCACAGGCTGTTGTGGCAGTTGGTCAGGTTGTATTCCAGCGGAAAGGCTTTGAGCCCGCTGGCGCGCGCCGTCTGTATAATGCCGACGTAAGTGATGTCGTGCGACATCATGGCGTCGAATTTCAGGCGGAATTTGTTTTCCTCGCCCGCTTTGTCGTGGGCGTTCATTATGCGGTAGGCTATCGTTTTGTCACGGCCGGCGGTTTTGTCGCCGTCCATGTCGGCGACGGGTCTGCCGCCCACCAGCCACACGCCTTCATTAAAAAGTTGAATCACTTTGTCGTCCCTCCAGATTGAAAATAAACGATGTTACTTTTTTATTATAACTTAAAAAGCGGCAAAACACAAAGCGTTTTGCGCCCCGTATTTTACCGCAAGCGGTCGTCTTTAAGAAATCTGTCAAACGGCACGCTTTTGAGTATCAGCGCCGCCGCCACGCCCACGATAAGCCCCGCCGGCACGCCGACGGCGGCCAGATAAGGCAGATAGGCGTACATCTCGGGCGTGGAAGTGATGAGGCAAAACACCGTGTTCTGCGTGACGTTGTGCGCCACCGCCGCCGCCACGCTTATCGACAAAAGCGAAAGCCTCTCCCCCGCCAGCCTGTAAAGAAACCCGCTCACCGCCACGCTGACCACGCCGGCGGAAAAACTGTAAAGCCACGCCGACATGCTCCCCGTGACCAGAGCGCCGATTGTCGTGCGCACCGCCACGAGAATGACGCCGTCCACAGGCGAAAACAGCACCACAGCCAGCAACGAAAAAATGTTGGACAGCCCCATTTTCGCCCCCGGGACGATAAGCGGCGGAAACAGCCCTTCTATTATAAACGTAACCGAAGCCAGCGCCGCCAGCATGGCGAGCGTGGCTATCCGTCTTGAAGAAAATCTCATAGTTTCACCCGCTTATCACAGGCAGTTCGCCGCCGCCCGAACCCACTACTTTGACGTGCGTCACGTCACAGATAATAACGCTGTCGCCCGAAGTGATTTTAGGAAAGTTGTTGACGCACTCTTTGGTGTTGCTGCAATCGGCGTCCGTCATTTTAGCGCCCTCACTGTCAAGCGCCACCACGTTATAGTGCCCGTCGGTGTAAACGGTGACATACGTCACGCCGCCTTCCGTCCTGACGGACACGTCGCCTTCATGCCCTTCCGCTATTTCGCCAGTGGCGGAAGTCATATCGAAAACGTAAACTATATCCGCGCCGAGGTAAATTTCCACCCGTTCGAGGTCGCTCTGCTGCCTGAACACCACAAAACCCAGAAACAGCGCCAGCACGCACGCCGCCGTGACGGCGTAAACAATGACGTCGGCGGGGCGGAAAAACTTCTGCTTCCTGACGTCGCGGCTCGGTCTGCTTTTCCTTTTGACGACGGCGATTACAATCAGCACGATTGCCGCCGCGCCAACGACGCACAAAAACAGCCACAGGTTGGGGTTTTTGGCGTTGTACACAAATTCGCCGTCCGTCACATAGCCGCATATCGTATAGCCGGGCGAAGTGATTTGCCAGAAATCGGCGGAAGTGTTGGTCACCACTTCCTTAACGCTGCCCAGCAGCCACTGCCGCTCATACACAATCGCCGTCTTTACGCCGTTGCTCCCGAAATATCCGCCGTTTATTTTCGCCCGGGCTTCGTCATACCCCATCACCATGACCGCCGTGGTCATGGCGTCGGCAAGCACGGGGTCGTCGCATATAATCGACACGGTGCGTATGCCGCTGTCAACCGGCATGCCCGTTTCGCCGTCAATGATGTGGCAGTATCTCTTGCCGTCAAGTTCGAAATATTTGCCGGGCTGATAGTCACCGCTGGTTGACATTGCCGCGCCCGAAACGTTTATCCGCGCGTAATATGATGAAATATTGTCGGGGTTGATGACGCCCACGGTGAAATCACCGCCGTCGCCGTCCGGATTAGTCAGAAACACAATGGAACTGCCGCCCAGGCTGACATACCCCTGCGTAACGCCGTATTCCGAGGCGATTTCCCTTGCCCGCACGGCGGCGTAACCTTTGACTATCCCGCCCAGGTCTATCATCATGCGGTATTCCGCGCCGTCCACCGTCACGCTGTTATCCGGCAGATACACCGTGTCGCCGTTGATGACTATATCGCCGAAGTTCAGCAACTGCCTGAAAGCGTCGATATACTTTTGCTCGGGCAAAGTGTAAAGCGGCCTGTCATAAGGACGGGTTTCCGCCGGCTGACCGTCGCCGAAACGCGATGACAACTGCCACAGGTCTGTCAGAAGATAAGTGGCGGGGTTGAACGCCCCTTCGGTAATCTCAAACAGTTCCAGCGCGCGGCCGATGAGATAGGTCACCCTTTGGTCGGCGCCGTACAAAACGCCGTTTTCGTTGAGTTCGGCAATCTGACTGTCTTTTGTCAGCGAAAACAGATCGTCTATCGTTTCAAACTCCGCCACGATGGCTTCCGCCGCCTCGGCAGCGTTTTCGCCGTAAAGATTTATTATGTTTTCCGTGTTGAAACTGTCGTCCGTAACGTACACGCCGCCGTCAGCGGATACCCCCGCGGCGCTGACAGGGCGGCACGGCAGCCACGCGGCGGCGCACAAAACGCAAAGCATCAACACAGCGAATTTTTTCACCATGAAAGCATTATAACGCCTGCGGCAAAACAGCGCAACCAAAAGCCCGTGCCGCCTTTACCGCCCCGCCAAAAACGGCATAAACAAAGCGGCGCTCCTTTCGGCTACGCCGCTTTGCGAAATATTTTTATAACAGCACCGCCGCTATCCGCCCCGTGAACGGGAAAGGAAACAGTTCCATCGGCAAACCGCCTCAACGCAGCGTAAGCAAGAGGCGACAATACACTCGAATAAACTCGCTCCCTTTGAAAGGCGCCGTCACGCCATCGGCGTTAATGAAAGGTTCTACATTGTAAACGCCTTGAACAAGCGACATATCGAAGCGTAAGCGAAATATGTCGCTTATACTCCCCCTTTGTTAAGGGGGATGTCGTGCGCGTCAGCACGACAGGGGGTTAGCCCGACAGATTAAACGCCGCAGACAAGCGACATATCGACCGTCAGGGAGATATGGCGCTTATC
>ERZ1106932.120-NODE-120-length-30348-cov-241.088172_pt1 | contig 30348 bp, 20 predicted proteins | sample MGYA00403665_ERZ1106932 | MGnify/ENA primary metagenome ERZ1106932 (study PRJEB35170, sample SAMEA104062448) | human gut metagenome | biome: human gut; feature: human-associated habitat; material: faeces | place: Denmark | collected 2012-08-24 ... | reverse complement strand
GATAAGTACGGTAATGACGATATTCCTACGCACCGGCTTGTCCTCCCGTGTAAATGAGATAGCTTATAATGAGCGCGGCAACGATAATGATTGTTACAGCCAAGATCCTTTTTATCCGCTTTTTCATAATTCCTCCATATTTTCTTGACTTCTCTAAATTTTTATGATATATTAAATATGACTTTGAAATATCATAGTTTTAGAGGGCGCTATGTATACCCCAAGACAATTAGAAAACAAATTTCTACGCATGAGCAAGTTCTTCAAGGCTGTACTCGTAACCGGCGCAAGGCAGGTAGGTAAGACGACCATGCTGCGCCATTTGGCAAGCGACCGAACCTATGTCAGCCTTGACGATACCGATGCTCTGACTCTCGCCAAAGAAGATCCGAAGTTGTTTTTCATGCGGTTCAAACCGCCCGTTATCATCGATGAGGTACAGAAGGCCCCCGAACTTTTCCCTTATATAAAGATCCTCTGCGACGAAACGGAAGAGAAAGGGCTTTTTTGGCTGACAGGATCCGAACAATTCAGCATGATGAAAAACATCACCGAATCGCTCGCCGGGCGCATCGGGATCATGACTCTGTATCCCCTTTCGTTTCAGGAAATCAACGGCGTTTCGTTCAATGCTCCCCTCGACCTTTCTCTCGACGCTCTGCTGAAAAGAGAGCAACAGGCAAAACCATTCGACATAGACTCGGTTTTTCGTTTCATTTGGCAGGGCGGAATGCCGCAGACACAGGAGGCTAACAACGAAGAGCATACCCTGTACTATAATTCCTATATCGACACCTATCTTATGCGCGACGTGGCATATGCCGGAAACATTACAGACGAGCTGCGGTTCAAAAAATTCATGGTCGCCTGCGCTGCGAATACTGCAGGACAACTCAATCTCAATCATATTGCGGCTGTAGCCGAGATCTCTCAACCGACTGCCAAAGCGTGGCTGAACATCCTGCAAAGGCTACATTTGGTCTATTTGCTCCAACCGTTCTCCAATAATAAATTCAAACGCCTCGCAAAAACACCGAAACTGTATTTTACCGATACAGGGCTGTGCGCACATCTGACAAAATGGCTTTCGAGTGACACGCTGCTGAACGGAAATGCCGCAGGGCATTATTTTGAAAACTTCGCCGTAATGGAACTGATAAAAGATTTGGAATACTCTTCGCAAAACTATGACCTGACCTATTTCCGGGACAGTAACCAAAAAGAAGTTGACCTGTTCCTTGAACTTTCCGGGAAAATTCACCCGTTGGAAATCAAACTGTCTGCAAATCCCGATAAACGCGAAATCAAGAAATACGCATTGCTTGACAATAACGAAATCCCCCGCGGCGAGGGCGGTATCATTTGTATGAATCCTTCCGCCATACCGATTGACGCATTGAACAACATTATCCCCGTCAATATCCTTTAACCGATTGCAAGTCAGGCATTAAATATTTTTTCGATCCTTTTATAACAGGGGATCTGCCTGTTTTTGGCATAAAAAAAAGAGGTCAGCGGTAAACTCGGGTTCCTTTCGGAATCCCTTGTTTATCGCCGACCTCACAAGTAATATCTTTGGACGCGCCTAACGATCTTAACTGACGTATTCTGAATGGCTTTATTAAAGCTCTGTTTCAGCTCGACCATCCTCTCCCATCAGTCGATATATGAAATTGTAGTTATGTTTCAAAACCCTCGCGGGCGTCGTATATCTTTCGTATAATGGTTGCGCGACTTGTAACTCTTCACAGTCATCGTACCGCAATGCGGGCACCGGTATCTGATCTTGCCGTCCTCCGATTTGAATGCAATTATTTCCTCATGACACCAATCGCAAACTTCTCGGTACGGTTGCGTAAGTTCCTCTAATTCCATCTATTCCACCCCCTTGCTTGTATTCCTTCACTCTCACTCTAAACTCTTGTTTTCTTTGGGGGATTTTATTATCACGATATAGGATGCTCCTTATTACCTTCGACGTTCAGTTTAGCTATCTCGACTGGATGCAATACCGAATACGTCGATTGCATTACCCGCTCCAAGCATTCACCGGGTGCAAAATCACTGCCGCATTGCTCACATTCCACCCAGCCGTCTGTTTCGTCCAGCTCGACTCCTCTGTTTATATGCCCGCACAAAGGGCATTTTACGTCTTGCCTTTCCATCCTTCTCTCCTTAATATTCAATGATTTATTCAAAAAATACAAACATATGTTCGCATTTTTAATTTATTATATACCTATACGGATCAAAAGTCAATGCTTTTGCCTAAAATTTTCCAAAAAACAATTCAAAAAATTTTCAATAAATTGACAGAATTTGTCATATTTTTTTATGGTAAAATAAATAAAGATATTTTTTACTTTTTGCTATAATACCACAATAATCATCCACGTGCAAAGCACGTGGTTTTTATTTTTCGGGCATAGCCCTTGTTCACTGGCGTAACGCAAATGCGTTTTTTTGTTGGCCTGCCAGCCATGCATTGGTTACTTGCTACCCGTCAACGGGTCTCTCGAGTCAAAGATGCTCAACCGGTCTGCTTCCTTGTCCATCTTCAACTGGTTTGCTACATATTCTTGTATCGCTTTCGCATTCTTCCCTACCGTATCCACATAATATCCCTTGCACCAAAATTCCCTGTTTCGGTATGCGAATTTCATATTTCCCCCCAAACCCAACCTCAGTAGAACACTAAAATAAACGACGGAAGTTTTTCCGAATTTTGCTTTTCGTTGTGGCGATGGTAGCATAGTTCTCGCGGAAGTCAACGGAAAAAATTATCGCTGAAAAATCGAATAGCGTATAAAACGAATGCCGAGTAGGTCAACGACCTGCCCGGCTATTTTTTTGCAATGCGCTTTTTACTCTGTATCTTTACGCAATAATTTTTTCGTTATCGTTCCTTATGAACACCATCTACTTTCTGTTGAACAATGAAAAGTACACGGGCGTTTACCGCTTCGGTGATAAAGTCTTTACGGAAACCTATCCGCAAATTATTCCCGTCGATCTGTACAAGACTGTAAAAACAAAACTCGACGCCAACAGGCACGGCAACAATGATCGACCTTCTGGTCGAAAAGGTTGACGTGTTCCGAGAAAAACTTGAAATTACTTTGCGATATACGCCGCAGATGCCGAACGATACGCCGCCCAAAGGCACAACTGAATACTCCGATACAGACAACGGCCCCGACGGGAATCTTCCCGATCGGGGCTGCCCTTTTATGCGATACACGGCACATTACACGCAGACAAAGAAAGGACGCAAATCTACGCGTTGTTGGGAAACCATCTCGCACAAACACATCGAAATCCTGATTTTCGTCTAATTTCAAGCGGTTTTAAGGCTTTTTACCTCTATTTTTTATTCGCTTGGGATTGAGATATCCCATGAATCCTGATATACTCATTTTCGGCGGTATCGATAACAACATATGGATATGATCGGGGCATACTTCGGCCTCTATAATTTCCACTCCTTTCCATCTACACAATTCCCGAAGTATTGCCCCGATCTCCAAACGTTTCTCTTCATAGAATACTTTTCGTCTGTATTTCGGCGCGAACACTACATGATACTTGCAATTCCATTTCGTATGTGTTAAACTTTTTACGTCATCCATCTTTGGATTGACCTCCTTTTGATATTTTTGTTACAACTGCCAGGTCGCAACATTATTATATCAAAAGGAGTTTTTTCTTTGCCTCATCGCTAAAGCTTTTTGTTACCCGCGGACTATCCGCGGGTTTTACTATACAAAAAATCAGCACAAAAGGATGCTGATGCTCCTCATTGTACTGATTTAAATTACGTTATCTACAAAAATTTTTATAGTCTCAATATAGTGTTTCCGAAAACTCCTGCATCTTTATCCTTACCTTCCAGCGCATTTTCAAGCATGTTCCCTACTACAAGTGTAATTTCGTTTTTTCCCTTTTTTAGGCAACTACCTATGTCAAAATCAAACGGCGCCCACAACCTTGCACCTGCAAACGTGCCGTTTACATACAATGCAAGATAGCCCTCTGTTCCTTTAAACTCCAAATGTGCTCTTTCGGATAAATCTTTTACGGATATCGTCTTTCGGAATTCCACTTCTCCCGAATATCCGTGATATCCTGCGGCATGAAAACTGAGAGGGCAACATTTGATTTCCCCTTCCGGAGAAAAAGCCTGCCATTTTTTTGTAAGCTTACGCTCGGTGATCACACGGCCATCTTTGTGTTCCTGCATGGGAAGCATATTCTGCTCCGATGTCCCGATCGCAACGATCACGGAACCGTACGAAGGGATCTCAAAATAAATTTTATTAATCTTTCCCTCGGCAACAGCCTGCAGTTGCTGTATTTTACCTGTTTCCGGGAACCATTGCTGCGCACATGCATTGTTTATAGTCAGACTACAGTTTTTCTTCTCTTCTTGCGTATTTATCAGAAAATAATATTCCCGGCCTTTATCTTTTCGTTTCATCGCCAGAACGCCTTCCCTTTCTCCGCCGAGAGGTATGGGAAGAAGCCATTTTTTGATCAGATCAAGGCTTTCTTTTTCCGTTTCCGCGAAGAAAAGATTCCCTGTCTTTTTGGTCTTTTCAAAGATATTTTTTACGCTGTCCAGCTCTGAACTAATGCCGCCGTAATTTTCTCCTAAACAAATGATTTTGCCTCCGCCCGAAGCATAACGCAACAATTTTTTTGCCACAACCAAAGAGACAACGTCTGTCCTTGGCAATATTATGACACGATATCCGAAGTTGCGCATTTTCGCAGAATTTGTTAGCAACTGATCTGAAATAAAATCGTAATCATAACCTGTTTTCTGCAAGAGCTCCCCCATCTTTATGATCGTTTCATCTTTACGGATAGCGTCATACTGATTGAGCGGCATAAAATTGATTCTGGCAGATAAAAGCGGATAATAAATACCCACGGAAATTTCCGCTGTGCCCGCAGTGCAAAAATAACTCAGTCTGGAGACGTAATCCGCATATTGACGGAAATATTTCCAATACCCGTTTTCAACAAAAAATGACGGAGGACATTCCGTTTTTCTGAACCCTTCGATACTGGAAAAAAACGCATGCGGGATGAGCATATTAACGCCCTGGATAAACTGTAAATCCGTATACCGTTTTAAATCCTGCAAGGAAAATCCCCAGCCGAACGTACCGAAAGATTCGCTGAAACATCGCTCCTTCCCAAAAGCGCGCATAGCGGAACTCACAAGTTTCTCGGTCATTCGGGGAAACCTCTTATCGATAAGATCGATGCCAGGAATATCCAAGGCATTCATGCAATCAAAAAAATCGCCTTCTGTCTGCAAGAGAGAATAAAAGCCCTCTTCTCTGTGCAAATGTCCGATCAGTGAAAGTCCGTCCTGCGATAGAAATTCGCGTATTTTATCAAAATAGCTTTCGCAATAAAATGCACTCACCGCCGAATAATAATCCCGACGCACCCAATCGGAAATATTTTCCATATCTTCCCATAACGCCCCTAAATACGGCACGATATCATAACCGAATTTCTTTTTGAAACGCTCGGGAAAATCACGCGTCCAGATCACTGTATTGATATTTTTTGCCTGCACGAAATAATTTTGATAAAACCCCGGCTCATCCGTAAAAAAACCACAGATGGTGTTTCCCCAATATTCGGGCAAACGCTTTTTATATTCGGCATGAGTGTGTCTGATAAAAGCCTGGGTTGCTTTCGGATTGAGAAGGTCTACATAAGGAAAATTGCTGTACACTGCCTTATGCGCGCATTTTTCCATACGGAACACAAATACTTCCCAACTGAGAGATTCCGAATGCCAAGGCTTACAACAATGGTTTTCATAATCGGTAATATCGAAAAAGTCCTGATTTTTATAGACGGCTACGACCGCCGCCAATTCTTTTCCCTCAACCTCACGCACTTGTATATCCTGGTACATCACCGGGTATATCTTTTCCACGGACAAACACGTTGCTGCGTAATCCGGATCTTCCGCAACCACCTTTCCGTCAGCATATCCGCTCGGCCAATTATTCTCATCGTAGATCCAAAGCCGCATACCGAGTTTTTTCGCATAACCTGCTACTTCGCGGATCTTTTCAAACCATTCTTCGGAAAGATAATCGACCTCTAAACCTCTTCGAGCATGGATCACGCATTCATATACCCCTTTATCATACATTTCTTGTAGCTGATAAAGCAGTTTTTCGCTGTCTAACCCGTCATTCCAGAACCAGAACGGTGCCATGGAATAATTTTTAGGGGGATTTATGAATTTTCTTGCCTCTATATTCTTCATTTTTTCTCTCACCTGCCTGCCGCTTTGCGTTTTAGAAAAAATTTTATCCCTTTACCCCGTCCGCTGATGAAAGTCCGTTCTGCAAAGGTTTTTGGAAAATTGCATAAATGATCAGTATCGGGATCATGGAAATGATCAGAGTCGCAAATTTGACTCCATAAGAAAAGGTTGCACTCGATGTTATATTATTGATCCCGACAGGCAAAGTAAAATCGGAACTGTTTTTGATCAGCGTGATCGCCATAACATACTCGTTCCATGATCCGATCACGTTCAGCAATGCGACCATGAAAACCGCAGGCAATGACATAGGTAAAATCAATCTTGCAAAAATATAAAATTCATTCGCCCCGTCCATCTGCGCCGCTTCTAAAAGAGAATCGTTGATTCCTCTCACAAACGGAACCATAAGAAAACAATAAAACGGTACACCTTGTATTGCATATAGAACCATTAAAGTAAAAAGATTTGTCATTTCGTATTTCATGCACATATACATGAGCGGGATCAATAGCAATACTTGCGGCACCATCATGAAAAGAGCATAGAAACGTTCAACAAACTTGATCACAGGATGTTTATATTTCGCTATGATATATGATGAAGTGCTGACCATGATAAGAGTAAGCACAAGCGCTCCGAGCGTGACCAAAACACTGTTCATAAAATAGGAACTGAAATCCGCTTTTACCCAAGCCGTTTCGTAATTCGTATAAAGCCAGCGTTTAGGGAATGCCCAAGGATCGCTCATAAACTGCGCGGTATCTTTAAAAGATGTAATGATCGACCAAAACATCGGATAAAGTATCAGCAAAGACCAGATGATCATAATTACACGGACGACCCATTTGGAAATCGCAAGACCTATTCCGTCTTTTATCTTTGAAGGACGGTCAAATTTTCGCAAATCCGATTCTGTCGCATTTGCGTAAATATTCCGATTACGCATTATAACCTTTCCTCCACTTTACCCATGAGATACTTTACAAACAGTGATACGCTCGCAGTAATAATGAGCATGATAACCGCCGCGGCATATGAGAAACTGACAGGCCCGGGAACCGTCGCATAGTTTGACTGTCCGTAAAGGTAGACATACAATCCCATAACCATTGAGTTTCCGCGGATACCGCCCGTCGGGGCAAAAATATTCACGATCGCAAAGTTGCCGCCGAGAGACTGATACAGAATACTTACAACAATAAACGTCACCTGCAACCAGACCGCAGGCATAGTTATGTACCAGAGCTGCTTCATTTCTCCCGCGCCGTCCACCTTAGCCGCTTCGTAAAGCTCTTCCGAAACCTGATTGATGGATGCGATCATCGTCAACATAAACAACCCCACACCGCACCAGCTTGCCACAAACCCGATGATGGGAATAGGATATTCGGTGATCCAGTCGACATCAAACCCGTCCTTGAACAACCCGAAAAAGGCATTCATTAATCCCGTTTCTCCCGACAGGAAAATAAATCTCCATATTGTTCCGATAATGATAACGGAAAGAATATTCGGAATATAGAACACAAACTTATAAAAAGCAGATTCCGCCTTGTTCAGTTTAAAACGGGTAAGCGTAACCGCAAACAGCACGACAAGAAAAATGATCACCACTTCTTTTATAAGTGTGATGATAAAATCGTTTTTCACTGCGCGCCAGAATATCTCATCGGTCAAAACCCCTTTATAATTTTCAAAACCGATCCAATCGGGCGTTATGGCATAATAACCGTTCCAATTGAAAAAACTCATGTAAAGCGAATCCAGAAGAGGATAAACGCAAAAAATCAGATAAACAACCAAAGTTATCCCCCCGAAAATTCCCGCAAAAAGCCATCTGGATTTTGTCATGTTGCTGTTTTTGATTCTCAATGCTTTCATAAATCTATCCCGAATTTATTGAATTGCTGATTTTATCGGCTGCCGCCGTATGTTTGAGCGGCAGCCGTTTCGTTATATTTTACAACTGTTCCTGCGCTTTTTCTTTCAGTCTCTGACAGAACTGCAAAGCCGTAAGTTTTTGTTTGTTTCCGTCTACTATTTCGTTTACAATGGCATTAAATTCGCCGTCGACTGCGCCCCAGCTTCCGTCTTTATTGACCTGTAAATAATCAGGGTCGGAAAGAACGGACTGCGTATAAGCAAGCACGTCACTTACTTCCAACTGAGACTGAGAAAGATCCAAATTATTCACCGCCGAAGGCGTATCCGAATAAACGGCAAAACGTTCGGTTACGTCTGACCTGTAAAGATAAGTCATAAATTCGAGTGCAAGATCCGTCTTATCTCCGTTTTTGGGGATCGCACAGCTGACCGTCGTCACCACCATTGTAGGTGTCTGATCGTCTTTTACCAACGGGGAAGGCGAATAACGCATTTTTAATTTCGAAAATGCTGTTACATCGCCCGACTGAGCCGTATCGCCTTTCACGTCTCTTTCCAGTTCTCCTCTCAGCCACAGTCCGTTCGGGATCATAGCGGCATCGTGTCTTAGCCAACGCAGCTGACTTGTAGTATGATCGAGAGAAAGTGTACCGCTCATCACCGTATCACCCTCGACAAAGTCCATAAATCTCTGCATCACATCCACAAATCTTTCATCCACGAACACATTCGGATCAGACGCGAGAACGATCTTATTGAAAAATTCACTGTCGTTATACGCCGCAAGCGCAGGAAGAATAAATCCTTGCACGAGATATCCTGAATACTGACCGGGATAGCAAAGCACCGCAGGCGTATTGCCGCCGTTTGTCTTTGCCCCGCTTTCAGCTATCGCATTTTTAAAGGACATCAGATCAGTATAATTTTCAGGCACACTCAACTCGTTTTCTGTAAACCAGTTTTCATCGTACCACATACCGTACGAACTTTTCAGAAGCGGCATACCGTATGTGATCGTTTCACCCTTCGAATCGGTATAATAATTGAACATTTCTGAGTCTACCACATCGGTAATCAGTGTATCCGTACCGTTTACCTTAGCCGTTTTCAGCCAATCGGAAAAGTCGTATAAAAGTCCGCTTTTGAGCCAGTTGTCTTTATCCAGCCCGCCGCCGTCCAGAAAAACGAAATCAGGCGGATTACCGCTTCTCCAACGCTGTGCCATCTGCGTGTTGACAGTATTATCCATATACGGAATTACTTCGATATCGGGATGATCGTTCTGAAATTCTTCCAGAACATATTCCCACATTTTCGTGCCGTAGCCGCCCGCATAGATCTGCACTTCAAAAGCGTTGGACGGCACATCGTCTTTACCGCAACCGACCAATCCCAGTCCGCTGGCACAGACAAGAACTCCCGACAACAACAATGCTTTGATTCTTGTTTTCATTTTTTTCACTCCTTTTTATATTTTTCACAGACGCGGCTATTTTTTGCCGCGCCTGCTTTTCCGACTAATCCTTTTTTACGCTCGTCTTTTTTAAGATCAGAACAATAGAAACAGCAGCTCCTGCCACGATCAAAACTCCTACGCAAATCGCTATGATCAGCTGTACATCAGTCTCTCCTCCGCCGTCGTTAACGGGAACGATCGGATTTACCTGCGTTCCCGGGGCAACGACCTTGAAAAGTCTCGTGCAGCCCTCTCCAATCTCAAAATCAAACGAAGTCACATTCTGCGCTACACATTCTCCCGTAAACACATCGTAAACATCGCTTGCGCTTTCCAGATAAAGCGTCCTTTGCCCGCCGTAAGGGCTGTTCACTCCAATATATCGGCTATTGACAAAAAGTGCATCACCCTTCGTTTCCAAATATACGTGTCCGCCCTGCTCTTTCAACGCGTTACGGATGATCTCCGCGGGAATACAAGCCACTGACGAATAAACCGATTCCAAGTACCGCCGCCCTGCGCTTCGATCTCTTTTACGGCAAGACCTGCTTTATCCGTATCCGTAAGTTTTCCTAGAACAGTTGCTTCCGTATCGGTTATATATGCAACTGGAGTTACCGTGCCACTGACGATCGTACGGTTTCCGTAAATTTCAGAAGAGAATCCGTTCAGCAACGCGTGTTCACCTTCCGTTCTTACCGAGTAAGGGAGCGGATCGGTCGTGATCGCTACATTTATTCCCGTGATCGAAGAAATTCTTTCCGCACTCAGGCTGCCGTCCTGCGCATAAATACCTGGAATTCCTACCCAGATGATCGTAACGCCGTCTTTTTTGATTTTGTCAAGCGCGGCAACTTCTTCTTCATCGAGATTGACCGCATTGATCAGATATACGTCATAATCTTTGGCGATACCCTTTTCCAGATCGGAAAGATAGAGCATATCGTGCGGTGCTCCTACGTGCGCCAACTCTTCTTTCTGATAATAGTGTGTATAATTCGTTACACCGTAAGTTCCGTCAAAGTGGTAAGGCGTCGTATTGATGATATCATCATCGGATACCCATGCGATCCTGCTCACATTCTGCCCAGGATCGGCAACATTTGCGTCAGCTTCCGCCTTCATTACGGAAAGCAGATCATAAATTTCCGCATCGTCGAACCAACCGCCGTTCATATCGTACCACCAAAGTCCTGCGCCTTTTGTAAGTACGGAAGCAAAATCACGTTTCATCTGTTCGATCGTCTCACGAAGCGTATATGTCTTGCCCCATTCCTGTATCAATGCAGGAGTCAGCGTATCGTTTTCAAAATAAACGGTACGGCTGTCACATTCCATAAAGAACAGTTTTCCCGCATTCAGTACCGAATCGACCATTGCCATATAAGTCGCGCTCATACCGCTCATACGCGAATCATAGCACATCGGCGCACACAGGAAATCTACATTTTCAGAATCAAGCACCCTTGAAATCGAAGCGTTTGCAAGTCCGTTGCCTTCATACGTCAGCGTACTCAGAATATATCCGTTATAAGTGCCGACGATCCATCTGCCGCCGCATGCTTCCTTGACAGCTTCGGAAAATTGCAGAATGCTTTCCGTGACCATATCCGAATAGAACAGATGATAATCGATAACATTTCTCTGCGCGACACCGTCGAGAATATAAGTATAAGGATTTGCCTGACGTTCTTCCCATGTGGGAACTTCCGCCGTGAGCAATGTTACAGAATCGTTTCCCCATGCCTGTTGCAACGCTGCATCCGTCTTATACTTCTCGGTCAGCCACGCCCTGAACCCGTCACGAGCCGCAACCGAATAATCTCCGCAAGTCGACAAGGACAATCCGTAATGCTGCCACTCAAACGTAACGCCCGCTGAAATCTTTATTCCGAAAATATGGCTCGCATAAGGCTGTTTCAGAATATAATCGATCATCGCGTTATAATATTTGATCACATCGTCGCGCCATTTCTGCGAAGCATACGAAACACCGTTCGTATAAGTATTTCCCTTATTGTCCAAAGCCCGCGCATCCGGATTTTCATCCAGCCACCACTCGGGAGGATTCGCGTCAAACGAGAGCATCAGATACGATTCGGGTGCTCCCGCAAGCGTTTCGTAAATAACATCGTCGAGCGGCGCAAAATCGTAAAGATCGTTTCCGATCCAGATTGCCCCTGCTCTGTTCATCTCATAAGAACGTGCATTCGGAAGTCCGATCAGGTTAAATCCCGAATTTTCCATTCCGGTTGCATACTGATCTTTAAATACCGTCGTCTGCTCTCTCAGATACATCATCGGAGCCGTTTCTTTACCGTTCACAAACAACTTGGTAATACCGTCTACTTTCTTGATTTCGGAGGTTGTAAGAGGAATATCTGTTTTAACGACACGGAAATAATGTCCGCGCATTTTGTTGTCCAGATAATTGTCGTTTCCCGTGACGGTGATCTGTTCGGGATCAAACTGGATCATATACGAACCCGCTTCCACAAAATCGGGCAACAGGAATTTATATTCCAGTGTGATATCTTTGCCCACCTGCCATTCCGATACGGGCGATCCCTTCACAGGAATCAATACAGACGAAGGTACCCTTCCCGCAGAACTGTCCGAAGAAAATTTTCCCCAGAAATATATTTTGAACTGAATATCATTTTCAATCGGCTTGCTGATATTCACTGTCATTTTCAGCGTGCCCTGCTCACCGGGCAGGATCTGTTCGCTGATAGACAATTCCTTTACCTGCATTGCCGCCTCATTTCCGGCACTCGCAACAAACATCACGTTGCCCCAAGGCGTAACGGGCGGTCTGCCGATCACATATACTCCCAACCACGAAGAATCATCGTAATTAAGCTGTATCCAGTCCAGTGAATCATCTTTCTTTATTTCGCTGACTACCTGATCGTTTGTGAAAAATCTCTCCTCTTTGCCCGTTTCATAGAGTACGTGCATATCAAATAAAAGCCCTGTATAATATGTTACGTTCTCTACTTCAAAAGCAAATACATTTTCGCCCGGCTGTAAATATTGCGCCAAGTCCAACATACTGACGTTCGCCCAGGATTCCATTCCGTTATTCTCATCATCTTTGATTTCCTGGCCGTTTACGTAAAATTTCCAGATATCGTCCGCCGTAAACTGTAAGATCGCACTTTTGATCGCTTCACTGCCGATCTCAAATTTATAACGGTAAAGCAGCGTTTCATTTTCCATGCCGTAAGCTATATCACCCGCAGGATAACATACCCACGCTCCTTGCCAGCCCGACCCCATCGTCCTCGGATCGTAATCGAGCGTTATCCTTACGTTATCGATAGCACCGTCTCCGCCGCCCTTGTTTTCAAAAGTAAGTGTAGCATACGCTGCAGAATCGATCGTAAACGAGTAATTGAATTCTCTTGCATTGGAAGCCAGAGGCAATTCGCTTACATCTGTCTTTTTTACCTTTCCTGCATAAGAATAGGTTGTGATCACTGCACGCAGCTTTGCAGCCGCGCTCGTCTGATATTCAAAATTCAAAGTATAAACACAACCTGAAGAAACATCAAAACGAACCGCCGAAGAAGAATCTGCTTTTAAATTTAGCTTCCCTGCTTTGAAAATAACATCGCCCTCATTTACCCAGCCTTCGGCGCTTCCGTCCGCGTTCAGTGCATCAAAATTCTCATAAAGCGGAATATTCTGCCGCGCCGTTACGTTATCGATATAGCAATCAGCCTTTCCCTTGGTTATTATGATAGAAATTGATGCAGCAACTGCATCTGCCGGCATATTTTTAATGACAAAAATCTCACTCCAGCCCGAAGCGGTACTTTCTGCGTTCAGTATGGTTTCTCCGCTCTGGATTTCGGCAACCACCGTGTTGTTTGCATTGTATATACTTGCTTTTATGACCGCACTCGCAAAATCACTGTTTAAAGATTTGATGCGATAAGAGAACCTGTATTGCTGATTCGGCTCAACATCCACCTTTTCATTCGAACGGATCGTTAAGTCCGCAAGATAATTTTCACGCGTGATATGTAAGGAGTTTTTCCCTTCACAATATACCGAAGTATCAACTCTGACGCTCGCTTTTTCCCGTATATACCACTCTGCGGGAAGAGTCACCCCATCCTCACTTTCCAGTCCGCCGTTAAAATCCGAAGGATTAGATGTGTCTACAAGCTCCGCCGTAAAATTATCCAGATATACGGGAGAAGTACCTGTCGGCCACAAGTCAAGTTTAAACTTGATAAAACCTGCATCCTCCGCTGTCGTAAATGTGAAAAACACTTCTTCCCAACCGAGAGTTACACCTGATACCTGATAATCATAAAGCCACAGATTTGCATTGACGACAGTTCCTGTTCCCATAGTGTTTTTATACTGCGTCACACAAGGCGTAACTACCGATGTCATTGATTCTGTGTTGATCATATATCGAATGGTATACGTTGTCGAAGGACTTACTTTCATCATCGATGCAGTTTCCACAACAGCACGTACACCCGTATTTGTAGCAAGGCTGACTACATTCAGGCTTTTTCCTTCATATGCGTTTTCATCAGATACAATTTTAAATTCTGCATCAGGCTGCCCTGCTATCCCGTTGGTCGCCGTCCAAAGCGTCCAGTCTGTTCTGTCGCTTTCAAAATCCCCGTTTCGTATCTGCGGAACAATCTTTTCACTCTCTGCCTTTGCTCCGATAAAAACTGCACCCGCAAGACAGATCGTTACCAACAGTATCACCGAAAACAAACACAAGAGGATGTTCCTTATATTCCTGCCGATCACTCTAAACATTTCTTTCTCCTGAAAATCCGTCTGTGCCTGTTCATAAACAGAGCGGGCACAGATTTTTTGCTCGATAAAAAATTTATCCCTTTACTTCTTCCGTATGTTTATTTTATCCGTTTTTTTCTGACGATAAACACAACTACAACAGCAATCACCGCTAAAGCAGCAACTCCGCCTACAACGCCCCAGATCACGGCAGTATTATTTTTCGGATCTTTCTTATCCGTAACAGGAGCCTGATAATCGGGATCTTTTGCATCGCATTCCGTGCATACGCCGTCTACATAATGATGACCTTTTGCAGGAATCTCTCTTACCTGTTCCTCACCGCATTCACTGCAAGTTCTCTTTTCCTGTCCTGCTTCCGTGCAGGTCGCTTCTTTTACTACCTGCCAATCCGACCAGACATGTTCACCGGGTTCAGGTTCCTGATACTCAGGATCCTCCGCGCCGCAGTCTACACATACCCCGTCCTGATAATTGTGACCTGTTGCAGGAATTTCCCTCGTTTCTTCTTCCCCGCCGATCTTACAGGTACGCGCTTCCACGCCGGGCAAGAGACAAGTTGCAGGTTCCTTAACTTTCCAATCCGTCCAGTCATGTTCCAATTTTTCCGTTACGGACACCTTTACATATTCTCCGCACTCGGAGCAATATTTCTGAATGCTTCCGCCCTTTGAACATGTCGCTTCATCCACGATAGCGGGATTTTCTGCATCATTGTCGGCAACAAAAGTATGCACATGAGTAGCTATTGAAATATTTTCAAAAGATGTAAATCCGCTTTCGCTTTCAATAATCAGCTGCAAAGACGTCGTTCCCGACGGGATCGCAAATTGACCTATGACCGAATAATCCGTCTCTTCGATCGTCTCGGCAGCCAAAACATCCAAAGGTTTCAGGATCGTTCCGTCGTTTGTTTTCAGGCTGAAAGAAACTTTTCCTTCATATTCGCCGCTATAATATACTTTTGCAAACGTATTGTCCGCCGCCGCGTCAATGGTCTGATCCGGCGCAGTTGCCACGCCCTGACCGTCGAGAACCAATTTATATTCTTTTACGCCGTCCTCATACGTCTTGCCGCGGATAGTCGCACCGCCTTCCAGTACCCAGTCCGTCTCGGGAGTGATGCTGCCGTCAAAAGTTCCGTATGTAAAAATATTTTCTCCGTATGTGATATCCCCGACGTTTTCATACAGATCGATCAGTGTGGGAGCAGTGAAGTATTCCTTTTCGTCCGTCGCGCCTTTCAGGCTGATATTACGGATATACGTCATTGCCGTAGGCCCCACGTCTCCGTAGATCTGAATTTCATGTGCAAGATCAACTTCCCCGCTCGTGACAGTTCGCCAATTCTGATGCACTGCGTCCAAATGCCCCGGTGCAGTCGTTGCCGGAACGATAATTGTACCGTAAGGCGAATGCGCGCTCGAAGTCACCAATGCACCACCGCGATATTCGTAAGAGAGAATATATTTCTGACTCTTATCAAGTTCTGCAGTTGGAATCACAAAAAATCCTGCTCCGCCCGAAACACTTGCCCAGTTAGAAGTATTGACTCCCTGATTTCCCAAAGCGATCGCAAATGTACCGTCCGGCTGCATCGCTATATTGCGCATTCCGGGTACCGTCGAAAGATAATTTCCGTGGAAATCGTAGTTCTGACCGAAACTGCCGTTCTGAATATACTGCATTTCATCCGTTTCCGTCTTACGCACAATACTCAATTCGTCAACCAGATAATTTCCTCCGTCCACCGCACCGATCGCAAGATAGGATACTTCCAAGACACCGCCGGAACCGTTTACTTTAAAATCATATGTAAACTCTGTCCAGTCTGCATGATCTCCGTTTGCACCGTCTACATAATATAACCTTTCTCCGTTCAAGTTATAATTATCCATGCGGATGCTCAGCCTGCCGCCCGAACCCTTGTATTTGAAAGACAGCGTATATGTAGCATCATCCGGCGGCAGAGGCGCAAAGACAGTCTTTGCAAATGTTCCGTTGGTAAGATTCAGGCTCGCATCATCCTTATCGCTCGATTCGGAAGAAATATTTGCGTCCGTCATCAGATTCCAAGTCTGATTTTCCGCAACGGAACCCGTACCCATATCGCTCGTGCCGATTCCCCAGCCGCTGTACGCCCAATTATAAGAAGGACTGACCACGGGCTCACCGTCAATAATTTCCTGCACGGAAATATCGTCGATATAAAAATCACCCACACCGCTGTTTACTAAAAATTTCACCCCTGCTTTGACCGCTGCGGCATCCGTGGTAAATACTGTTTCTATAAGTTTCCACTCTCCTGCCGTATCACCCGTAACTATTTTTTCCGCCGCCCTGCCGGGAACGATTTCCTCATTTTCCGCATCGACTTCTTTATGCGCAATACCTATGATACTGTCCGCACTGCCCGAAACTTTTACATACGCAGAGAGCTTATATTGTTTGGACGCCTTAATTTCAAAAAGATTGCTGTATAAGACAACTTCATTCGGAGCTCCGCTCTTACGGCAAACATGAAGAGCGTTTCCCGTTCTGCCCTCCGCAACGGCGTCCACATATGCAGAATCGGTATCACTCAAAAATGTCCCGCCGTCTGCAAAATAATACATCCAGCCGTTCAAAGCAGGCGTCGCGTCATCAAAAGACTGTACGTTCATCGTCCAACTTGCGCCTTCCGCTTTTACGGCATTTCTGCCAAAAGGCAAAACCGTTATGCACAACACCATTGACAACAATGCCACCAACAACTTTTTCAGAAAACTGTTTCCGAAAATTCTTTGCATTCTCTTACCCCCGACTTGTTTAATTGTCGTTCTATAGAACAACTACACTTTTATTATAAATCCGCTTTAGCCGATTTTCTTGCTTTTTTGTATGAAAAAATTGTTTTTTTTGATTATAATTTCTTAAAACAGTGTAATTTTATAAAAAATAATAGGTTTTTTATATAACCTTGACAAAACATAAACACTGTTTTATAATAAATATATAATAAAAATAAAAAATTTTCAGGTTGTTTTATGGCAAATAAAAGAATGGATACTTTGCGGCCGCTCCGCAATCTGATCACTAAAAGATATGATACCCCAAATCCCCCGCACAAACATGTATATTGGGAACTGATCATTTTTGAAAACGGCATTTCCGAAAATACCGTAAATAACATTGTTTACGGAAATACGGGAAGAGGAGACGTATTTCTGCTCGGGCCCGATCATATCCACTCCATACGTTTCCTTTCCGAACCGAATACGCATTGGGACATTTATTGCAGTGAAGATGACCTTAAAAGTATTTGCAACTTGTTGAATGAAAACCTCTTCGAACGCGCCTGTACAACTCCGCCGATTTGTTTTAAACTGCCGCTGAGATTGGTCGATTCCGTTTTTTCGGAACTTTCCGAACTGGAAGTGCTCTGTTCTTTGACGGAATTGAGCGATGACAAAACCATTCAGACGCATCAGCGTTTCGCAAACAGCATCCTACACTACATCCTCGGTCTCTATATGAAAGAAGAATGGTGCAAAAACGATAAAATCCCGCGCTGGTTTTATGATATCGTACATGAAATGCAAAAGCCCGAAACTTTTTCCAAACGTATCAGCGATATCGTAAACTTGTCCAATTATTCCCATGCGCAATTTTCAAAAATTTTCAAACAATTTACCAACATGAGCCTAATTGATTATATCGTAAATTTACGCCTCGATTACGCCGCTCAGTTACTGCGCACCACAAATACTTCTGCTCTGGAAATTTCTTCCTTTGTCGGGTATGACAGTTTCAGTTTTTTTATCAAAATTTTTAAAAACAGATACGGCGTTACGCCTCTGCAGTTCAGGAAGCAACCTGACTTTTCGCCTCCGAAGGCATAATTATGCGGATATCCGATTATCTGCATAATTTCGGATAAAATTCACCATAAAAACATTTGACCTTTATTCGCTATTTTTCGGTATTGACAATTTTGATATTTTAATTTATAATTATTTACAGAACAATTTTTTATTGACAGGGAATCGCTTAAAATGAAAATGGACGATTTTGAAAAAAATACCCGCTGTTTGAGCATCACGAATATACACCGACAGAACATATCGAAAAATATTTAATACCCCGAAAATACCGTAATAATTTAGAGAAACGGCGTTTCGCTCGATAATATACAAAACTAAACAATTTTAACCTATAAATTCTCATTTTTAGCCTTTCGGCATTTGGTTGTTGCGGATTATCTCTCCCCTGTCAAAGACGGGAAAATATCGCGGAAAACAATTAAGCCGTCTCCTTTATTCCAATCATTCGGACTTGGAGACGGCTTTTCTTTTTTACTCTTACGCGATATTTTCCGCGCGTAAGGGATGTGCTATTAAAATTATCTACTCCCCCTTATCCTTGACAGTTGCGATCTAATCCGCCCTCTCCGTGGTCGCCGAAAGGCTAAACCACATAAAGGAGGCTTTCCTATGGGTAAGTTTTTATCCACTTTTGGTAACTTTTTATCCTATAAAGGTACATTTAGTTTCGGTTTTGTCAACAAAAGTTGCGGTTTTGGGTAAGAAAATGCGCTATTTTTTTCTTTCCTTCCTGCTGTATAGTAGTACCGTCGATATGCGACAGGCATACGGCAATACTGTTTGGCAGGTTTTAAGATTTCCATGACGCAGGAGGAACGCGAAAATCTCATATCCGGTTTCCTGTCCGCCAATGCGGGCAACACCGATGAGAACACAACGAGGATGCTTAATATGCTCGTTGAATCTTTGGCGTACTCTAAATTACAGGAACTCCTCCCGGATGTACAAAAGCAACGATCAACGGCTCAACCGCAAAAGGACAAGACGAAGAGATCTTACCTCAAATTCACAAAAAAGGAGCTTGAACAAATGACTGCCAAATACAAACACATCTTTGCCCACGGAGACAAGATCGTCACCTACCGCCAAAAGAAGAACGGCGTCTTCGAAGCCCGTTTCCACAGGCAGGGCATCGACATCGAAGTATCTTCCAAAGACTTACATACCCTGAAACAAAAATTCATTGAAGCCTTTAACAACTATACCGCAACGGGCAGCGTAAAAGCCAAAAGCAGACATACCGTCCTCTTTAATGATTTCGCAAAGAACTGGCTCACTCTCAAAGAGAAAACCACAAAGCCGCTCACTTTCAAAGAATACAAGCGACTGTTCGAACACGATATCTCCCCCGCTTTCGCCGGCAAGACGCTCGCAGATATCGACCGGGAATTTCTTCAGATCTTCCTGTTCAGCTATGTGGAACAGGACAAACTGCGTACTGCCGAGAAACTACAACTTATCCTGCGCTGTATCTTTGATTTAGCCGCAAGCGACTATAAATTCGATTCCCCTATGGCAAAGATCGTACTTCCCAAACATCAGAGCAAGAAAGGCAGCGCCTTCACCTATGCGGAAGAAAAGCAACTCGTCGATTATTGCATCGCTCATCCGGAACTGACGGCATCCGGCGCATTGCTCGTCCTGCTCTACACGGGAATGCGCAGGAGCGAACTGCAAACGCTGCGTATCCTTGACGAAAACTGGCTGGAATGCGACACCAGCAAGGAAAAGATGGGCAACGACGTCGTCCCCCGCAGGATACCAATTACTCCTATGATGCGTAAAGTTCTGCCGTACATAGACTTTGAGAAAGCAAAACAGACCAACGTCAATACCATAAACACAACTATAAAAAGGCTGTTCCCGCACCATCACACCCACGAACTGCGTTATACTTTTATAACCCGGTGCAAGGAATGCGGCGTCAACCATGAACTTGTCATGCTCTGGGACGGACATTCTTTCGACAAAGACGTGAAAACTTCCGTCATCGACAGAGGTTATACTGACTACTCTGAAAAGTATGCTCTTGCCGAGGCAGAAAAATTCAATTATGAGTTATAAAAAAACCTTTTGAAACAGCCGATTTAGTCCCAAATTGGTCCCAAATGGGGTGTTTTTAAGCCGTTTTTAGAACAAAATTAACATTCATGTTATAACAAAAACATATAAAAATGAGAGTTACTATCAAATAATGATAGCAACTCTCAAATTGGCTGGGGTAGCTGGATTCGAACCAACGAATGACGGAGTCAGAGGAAGTATTAGAGAGGGAAAATCGGGCAATTTTTGCGCCTGAAAAATTGTCAAAAAACTGCCGTTTTAGGCAGGAAAACAGGCAAAAACCTATTAAAAACCACTAATTTGTAAGGTTTTTTCTTCTTCCAAAAATTCGTCTTTGAAACCGTCTACTTCCCAAAAACTTCCCAATTCGTCCTTCATGCAAAATCACGCAGGAGATTACCCCTGCGTGATTTTCATTTTTTAAACTGCAGTTATACCTCAAAAATTCAAACTGTCGGCATCAAGCAAAAAATCATAAATACCGATATGGCGAATACCATATTCGTCCGTCCACGGTTTCATCATCGTCTTTGTGATGACGATCCGCTTTGTAAAATCATTCCGAAGTTTCAAAAACGACCGTATCTCTTGCTCTCGTTTTGCCTTGTCGTCCATCCGCAGTGCCGATTGGATATAATACTTTTCACCCGCACGGATGGCATTAACTACGAAGTCGATTTCATACATAACGCGCGTCTGCTTTCCCGAAGCCGTCTCCGTTCCGTTCACTACTCCGACATCGACCGAATAACCCCGCCCGATCAGTTCATTGTAGATAATATTTTCCATCAGATGTGTTTCTTCGATCTGGCGGAAATTCAGCCGCGCATTGCACAGCCCCGGGTCAATGCAATAATACTTGTTCGGATAAGAAAAATACTTTCGCCCCTTTACGTCATAGCGCCGCGCCACGGAAAATAAATACGAATCAAGCAAATATCCCAAATATGCTCCGACTGTTTCGCTGTCTATCCGCATCCTGCGCTCACTTTGGAATGTAGCAGCGATCTTGCTTGAATTGGTCAGCGAACCGACCGAAGAACACAACTCGTCCGCAAGCATCCCGAGTGCTTCGGGATAAGCAATGTCGTTCCGTTCCACGATATCCTTGAAATAGGTTTCGGAAAACAGCCCCGACAGATATTCCCGTTTCTCCGCGTCGCTCTGTTTTGATAAAACCAACGGCATTCCGCCGTACAGCATATAATCGGCGAAAGCTTCTTCCTTACTGCCGCCGACAAAGTCATAATATTCTTTGAACGAGAGCGGCGCAATGTGCAGTTCATCTCCCCTGCCACGGAATTCGGTCGCCACGTCTTTAGACAGCATCTTCGAATTGCTGCCCGTGACGTAGATATCCGCATTCCCCTTTTCCATTAAACCATTCAGCACATCGTAGAAAGTGATATAAATATCTGGATTACTCTGCACCTTCTTCCTGCCGACGAATTGGATCTCGTCGAGAAAGACATAATATTTCTTTCCTGCGTCCGGCATCTGCGATTCCAGATATTGCGAGAGCACCAGCGGATCGCGGTACTTTGCGTTCAGAGCGTTGTCGAGTGCAAGCATGACGATGCAGTCAGCCGATATGCCCGATTGCAGCAGAAATTCTTTATAAAGCATGAACAACAAAAAAGACTTTCCGCAGCGGCGCACGCCTGTGATAATCTTTATAAACCCGTTGTCTTTTTTTGCGATCAACCGGTTCAGATACGTTTCGCGCTTGATATACATAGCCACCTCAATCGGAAGTTGTGTAAGTTTTAGCATAACTTCCGATTGAAAGTATAGCAGACTTGTTCGCAAAAGTCAAGAATACAATCGGAATTTGTGTCAGTAATTACACAAGTTCCGATTGTTATGCCAAATTAAAGAGCTTTATAAGCTAAAACGAGCAGAAAATTCTGCCTGTTTTATTGATCTGGAAGTTCATTATGATCTTTTCGATAATCGCCGAAATAAGCAATAAAACCATAGCTATCAGGAAGAACAGGCGAAAGAGTACAACAAAAATGTTCCGAATGTAAGTATCTCGTTGGTAAAAGATACCAACAAGCTTGTATATCGGTTTTATTAAAAAAAATACATCATATGGACAAGATACTCATCTCTATTCTTTCCGTTTACAAGTATTAAGCCATTGGCATTTCATGTTTTATAGATGTTAATAACTTTGCAATATCTTTATCCTGTAATTCATCCGATAAATTTTTAAATTTGCGTGCTCCGCTTTTATCGTAATAGATATAATATAAATTTTGTTTAGCGTAAGTTTCGTAAATCGACAATATAAAAGAGGAGCCGTTGATGTGAGACTCCTCTTTCTTATCCAAATATAAAAACTATAATCGTTTCAAACTATAACTTTTATGTTGATTGCAGGTGACCTTTTACCAACGATTGGTATGTTATACAAACAAGATGACAACGCCGACAAGGAGCCCCGCAAGCATGGCAAAAGCGGGCGCCTTCGACTTCCACATCAGGATAGCTTCGGGCAACAATTCGCCGAAAACGACATACAACATAGCTCCGCTTGCAAAGCTGAGAGAAAGTGCAAGCATAACAGGGCTGAGCGTACCGAGGTAGTATCCCAGCATAGCGCCGAGGATCGTCGGCGCGCCCGTGATCGCCGTAAGAAACGTCGCTTTTACCTTTTTCATTCCCCCGGCGACAAGCGGCACCGATACCGCCATCCCTTCGGGGATATTGTGCAGGCCAATGACGACTGCCATTGCAAGTCCGCCAACGCCGCCCGTGATCGCATCCCTTGCATAGGATGCGCCAATCACCATGCCTTCCGGGAAATTATGCAATGCGATCGCACACGCCATAACAAGCCCCGCGATAAAAAGCTCGCTGAGCGATTTCTTTCCTTTTATCTGATCATATTCCTTCTTATGCTCGTCATAGTGGTCGCTGTGGATCAGTTCCGACAGTTGATCCGCCGTCTTCGGATGATCTTTGCCAATATGCCTGACCTGCGGATTCGTCTTTTTGTCAATAATTGCATTCAGCAGATAAATAAGCCCGAACCCGGTCGCAGTCATTGCAACGACGAAGAAAACGTGTCCCACAGAATCAGGAACCTGCCCGAGCGCGTCCTTCAGCAGATCGAGGCATACGATACAGAGCATGACGCCGCCAGCAAAACTCAAAAGCAGACTGACGATTTTTTCGGAATTTCGTGTAAACAAAACGCCGATCAGTCCGCCCAAACCGGTTCCGACAATCCCGGCGATTGCTGTAATGATGACAACAAAAACAAAAGTACTCATAACTATTTATTTCTCTTTTGTCTAATCACAATAATTATATCACGGCAATAGAATACCTCCGGGACTCTCATTTCCCGATTTTTTCCTGCTACATATTGCCGTTTAATGTTGTTATATCTCCGTGCAAAAAAGACACATCTCCCAAAAGAGTAATCTGGTGTTTTCCGTTGCTGTATTCGACCTCCGTTACCGAAACATTGGGTACCCACGGAATCTCTTCCATTGCAGACAGCGGCAGATTTTGCCAATGGCATTGCATCGCGCGCAAAAAACCCGCATGGGTCGCAAGCAAAACCGTCTGCCCGGGATGCACTCCGACAATTTTCTCTATTTCCGCGATCCCGCGTTGCTGAACTTCCCACATCGACTCACCGCCTGTACAGCGGGAAAGCCCGATGTTATTGCGCCAGATGGCAAAATCCTGCGGATAGCGTGCTGCGATTTCTTCTTTCGACATTCCTTCCCACTTTCCGCCGTCGATTTCGCGCAAGGCGGAATCTTTCCGGATCGGCATCCGCAACGCCGTCGCTACGGGCAGAACGGTTTCATATGCGCGGGACAGATCGCTTGAATATATGGCGTCGATCGAATAGCGATTCAGCAAATGCTCCTTTAATTCATCAGCTTGCCTGTGCCCCAACGGGGAGAGGGGCACGTCGATATGCCCCGCAAAAATATCGCTCACGTTTGCTGTACTTTGACCGTGACGGACAAACAACAACGTCGTTTTCATTTGTTTTCATCCTTCTTTTCCGGAGTTGTCGGTTTTGGCGCCTCCGTCGACAGACGATCCGCTTCGAGATGCTTTTGGATCGCCTCCTGCCGTGCAAGAATGCGGTTTACTTTTTTATATAAGTCCTCGATCAGGATTTCCGTTTTGAGATTGACCTTATAATCGTTTTCGGCACGCTGACGGTCTTTCTCTTCCTGACGGTTCTGGCTCATCATGATAAGGGGCGCCTGTATCGCTGCCACGCAGGACAAAACGAGATTGAGTAAGATGAACGGATAGGGGTCAAACGCATTTGCCGCCAGACAGATATTCAGTATCATCCACAATAGCAGCACCCCGACGAACGAACCGATAAACGCCCAACTTCCCGCAAATTTTGCGATCGCATCCGCCGCGCGCTGCCCGAAAGAAATTTTCCTGTTTGATTCTTTCGCGGGATTTACTGAAATTTTACTGCCTGCCAACAATGCGAGGATCTCCTCGTCCGTCATATCGTGCTTGATGTCTTTGAGGATCTCACTGATCAATTCTTTATTGTTTTTCATTTTTCCTCCGGCGGGATCGTTTGGATATGATATATCCCACCTCAATGTACACCCTTATTTTATCAAATTTTTACTCGGTTGTAAACAGTATGTAAAATGATTTCTCCGATCCTCATGACCGTGCGCATACTCTTGCAAAAACGGCTCTGCGTATGTTATAATAACGGTGGAGGTATTGCCATGAATAAACAAAAGGTACGTTCCCGGATTTTAGATTGTCTGTTCATGCTCGTTCTGGCGTTCCTGTTTGCTTTGAGCTATCAGTTGTTCATCGTAAAAAACCAATTCGCACCCTCGGGATTCAGCGGCATCGCCACAATGGTTGAATATAAAACGGGATTCAGCGTCGGTTATTTAACACTGATCCTCAACGTACCGCTCTGCATTTTCGCGTACTTCTGCATCACAAAGGAATTCGCTGTCAAAACCTTTATTTTCTCTGTTGCCTATTCCTTGTTTTTGTTGGTGTTGCAATCGCTCGATCTTTCCGCGTTCCAATACGATGCGCAGGGCGTCGATACGATTTTTCCCGCGCTCATTGCAGGATCTGTCAGCGGATTTGTTTACGGCATTGCTTTTCGGCGCAATTCGTCCACGGGGGGAACCGACGTCATTGCTAAATATGTAAGCAAACGAGACCCGCAACTCAACTTTTTCTGGATCAATTTTGCCATCAATGCCGCAATTGCCATTGTTTCTTATTTTGTTTATGCCAAACGCGGTAGCGACGGAGCGTTGATCTACGATTATAAACCCGTATGCCTGTGTATGCTTTACTGTTTCCTGTCCAGCTTTGTCGGAAACGCGATCATAAAAGGCGCAAAATCTGCCTACAAATTTTTTATCGTTACAACCCATGCCGACGAGATCGCTGCCGAAATATTGGAGAAACTGCACCACGGCGCAACGCGGCTGGTAGGAAGGGGCGCTTACAGCAACAAAGAGCGCGATATCATCGTATGCGTGATCAACAGGCACCAGTTGGTGGAACTTGAAAATATCATTAAAAAGTACGATGATACGTTTACATTTATAGAAACGGTCAACGGAACGATCGGCACCTTCGCACACGTCAAATAGACGGTGCGGAATATCGGCAGCAAATGAAAAACGGGGAGGCAACCGCCTCCCCGTTTTTTCGATTACTCGATCTCGATCAGTCCCTGAGCAGGTTTCTTTGCCTCGAGTTTGGGAACCGTGACATTGAGTACACCGTTCTCGTACTTCGCCTTGATGTCTTCCTTCTTGACGTCGCCGACGTAGTAGCTGCGGCTGCAAGAGAAACTGCGTTCGCGATGGATGTAATTATCCTTCTTGTCGCCGTCCTTCTTCTCTTCCTTGTTGACGGATATGGTGAGATAACCGTCGTTCAGATCGACATGGATATCTTTCTTATCCGCGCCCGGGATCTCCACTTCCATCAAGTAATCCTTCTCGTTTTCCTTGATGTCCGTCCTCATGTACTTCTGCACATTCCTTTTTCCGCTGTAGAATGCAGGGAAGAAGTCGCGCATCGCTTCATCGAAGAAATCATAGTCAGTGGGTTTTGTCAGTTCGTTTTTCATGATTCTCATCTCCTGTAAGGATTTATTTCATCCGGGACTTGACGTCCCGTCTGATTTCGTATCTATATATAACCTGTTTTTCGTCGGTTAAACGAAAAGATAAAGCATTCGTCGAAGATATTACGATCTTTACGGCGCGCTTTGATATGCCGTTAAACTTCATGCAAACATAGAGGCAGGCACCATGATCTGATGCCTGCCTATTTTTATGTGCTGCCGTTTTGAAAGAAAGCCGCTGAACGCCGCTATTTGACCTTCCGCGCCGCAAACGAATCCTTTATCATCTGAATACGTTTTAAGCCGCAGAAAGGCTGTTACGCGCCTTAAACAACGTTTCATTCTCCGATTTATATTTCACACAAGATATTGTGCCTTATATCTCCGTCAATCCCCATATATCTTGTCGATTTAGGCTAAACACGCTTTAGAATCATCTAACTGAATATGATCAAGAAAGGCTTGTATCGCATTTTTAACATCCTGAATGATTTTATTGCCTACTTCTTTTCCATTTATTATCTGTTCAAAATTTTCGCTCCCCCAGTCAAATCTTTGATCTGTGAGGTGAGAAACTGTTTTATTTACTATATCTTTAATAGTATCACCTTTTCCATAATATTTCCTTCCACATATCTCATTAAAATATGCGTCAAAGAAATTATCAGGAAATAATCTATAGACATTCAAATCGCCCTTGCTGCCAATGATTCCCTTTTCCGACTTTGATATTTTGTAAATTTTCCCAAAATATATATCGGATATTGTACCTTTAGATATTTTAGGATGTATCGGCGAAAAAAACTCCAATATGTTGCGCAATGTACATTTTTGAGCAATATAATAAGCATTATACTCGGAACTATTTTCCCAATCAATTCCATCTTTGAGAAGTTCTTTCAATCTTTTTGTTGTCCATAAAAACATGTACATTTCAAACAACACATGATCTAAAACTCGTTCTTTCTGTTTTAAAATCTGAATCGGTGTTGAAGTAGAAGTTATACCTGTGGGACCCATAAAAGGGACATTTGCATTGATCACCATACCTACACCTCTTTTGAATTTTTTATTTTTTCGGCAACGCCGAAAATTTTGATTTAATAATATTAACCGCGTTTCCAATAATAATCGGAATAAGTCGATTTAAGATATATAGCCGCAGTAGACGGATCGGCAAGAGCACTGCTTGAAATGCTCGTTCCACTTGACGCTGTGCTATCAGAAGAATACCACCACCCGTTTGGATTTTCAAACGTCACATTCAATAGACTATCGCAATCCAAGAATGCATTATCGCCAATTGAGGTTACGCTCTTGGGAATAGTAATACCCCTCAATTCGTAGCAACGAAAAAATACTTCAGGAAGTATGCCGACTGTATTTGTTCGTAAAGTTACATAAGTTACAGATTCATCACAGGCTATCACCCATTTATCAACATACTGTACTCCATCTTCTGTTTGTATAATGCCACTGCAACCAATGAATGCAAAACTTCCGATATTCGTTACGCTATCGGGAATCGTTATGCTCGTCAGCCCACTGCAACCAGCGAACGCGTGTCTCCCGATGCTCGTTACACTGTCCGGGATCGTTATGCTCGTCAGCTCGCTGCAATCATAGAAGGCACTCGCCCCTATACTCGTCACGCCGTTCTCGATTATCACACTCGTCAACATACTGCATCCATAAAATGTACCAGTTTCTATACTTGTTACACCACCCGGAATAGTAATACTCGTCAGTCTACTGCAACCGTGGAATGCCCATTCTCCGATGCTTGTTACGCCGTTTCCAATCATCACACTTGTCAATCTACTGCAATCTTCATACGCACACTCTCCAATGCTTGTTACACCGTTTCCGATTATTACGCTCTCCAGCCCGCTGCAACCCGAGAATGCAGAAGCTCCTATGCTCGTTACACTATCGGGGATCGTTATGCTCGCCAGCCCGCGGCAATTATAGAACGCATACTCGCCGATGCTCGTTATGCTATCCGGGATTGTAATATTCGTAAGCGAAACGCAACTATTGAACGCATATTCTCCAATATTTGTCATGCCGTCAAGTATCGTGATGCTTGTCAAATTTGAACAACTTTTAAAGGCATCACTATAAATCACTTTGGTTTGAGATTTGATCTCAAACGAAGCGATATTAATATCATTCACTTTATATAAAACCAAATATGGATTTGTTACACTACCAAGATACTGTGCATTGCCATCAAAATTGAATTGCAACGCATCGCATCCGTTGAATGCATTACGCCTAATGCTTGTAACGCTATCCGGAATTGTAATACTTGTCAGTCCACTACATCCTTCAAACGCAGAATATCCGATACTCGTTACGCCCTCTAAAATGGTAATGCTCGTCAGACTACTACATCCTTCGAACGCATAACCTTCAATGCTCTCAACGCTACCAGGAATGACAAGGTCAGTAATAAGTTCGCCATTCAAATATAAGTTGTGTGCATAAGAGAGCGGGTTGGCACTGTAATCAAAATCTATCGTGCACCATGCCGCAAGATCGGTTATATGCACTTCTTCCAGTCCGCTGCAATCCTTAAACGCGTAATTCCCGATGCTCGTCACGCTGTCCGGGATCGTTATGCTCATTAGACAGCTACAACCATAGAAAGCATAATCGCCGATGCTCGTACCGCCTATGATAATTGCTTCTTTCAGACTTGAGGGAACATTATCTTTATTATTACTATAATAATCTGTACCGAATATATATCCAAAATGCACTTTACCAGTACCATCTGCTTTTTCCCCCACAAAAGGAATACTAATACTCGACAGCCCGCTACAACCTTCGAACGCAGAACTCCCGATGCTCGTTACGCCGTCGGGAATAGTTATGCTCGTAAGACTGCTGCAACCTGAAAACGCAGAATTTCCGATACTTGTTACGCTGTCGGGTATGATGATGCTCGCCAGCCCACTGCAATTCTGGAACGCAGAATATCCGATACTCGTTACGCCCTCTAAAATGGTAATGCTCGTCAGCCCGCTGCAACCTTCAAACGTATAACCTCCAATGCTCTCAACGCTACCAGGAATGACAAGGTCAGTAATAAGTTCGCCATTCAAATATAAGTTGTGTGCATAAGAGAGCGGGTTGGCACTGTAATCAAAATCTATCGTGCACCATGCCGCAAGATCGGTTATATGCACTTCTTCCAGTCCGCTGCAATCCTTAAACGCGTAATTCCCGATGCTCGTCACGCTGTCTGGGATCGTTATGCCCGTCAGCCCGCTGCAACCAGAGAAAGCAGAATTTCCGACGCTCGTTACGCTGTCGGGAATCGTTATGTTCGTCAGCCCACTACAACCAAAAAACGCAGTATTTCCGATGCTCGTTACGCCGCTGGGGATCGTTATGTTCGTCAGCCCGCTGCAATTATAGAAGGCATAATCTCCGATGTTTGTTCCGCCGGTAATGACGACCGTTTTTAATGAATCGGGGACATAGTCACCATTGCGACTATAAGAATATGCGCCAAAAATATAGCCAAAATGCGTTTCACTACTGCCGTCTGCTTTTTCTCCCACAAAAGGAATGCTAATACTCATCAGTCCGCTGCAACCAGAGAACGCAGAACTCCCGATGCTCGTTACGCCGTCGGGAATAGATATGCTCGTCAGCCCGCTGCAATTATAGAAGGCATAATCTCCGATGCTCGTTACGCTGTCTGGAATTGTTATACTTGTCAGACTACTGCAACCAGAGAACGCAGAACTTTCGATGCTCGTTACGCTGTCTGGAATTGTTATACTTGTCAGACTACTGCAACCATAGAACGCAGAACTTTCAATGCTCGTTACACCGTCCGGAATCGTTA
>ERZ1106932.118-NODE-118-length-30770-cov-175.084942_pt1 | contig 30770 bp, 31 predicted proteins | sample MGYA00403665_ERZ1106932 | MGnify/ENA primary metagenome ERZ1106932 (study PRJEB35170, sample SAMEA104062448) | human gut metagenome | biome: human gut; feature: human-associated habitat; material: faeces | place: Denmark | collected 2012-08-24 ... | reverse complement strand
ACCGACCAGCGATAAACGTCCCAACCGAGATGAATCATACTGTTTTGTTTGAGTAGGTCGTCGGTGAATTTATCTTTTGAAACGAGTCTTGGATTATGAGATGCTTCGTCGTCTATTTCAATAGCAATTCTTTTTGCTCCACTTTCGCAGACAAAATCAGCAAATCTTGCATTTTGATATATGTCAAAGAAAGGATATTGAGAATATAAATACCCTGCCTTTTCTGCTCCAAAAGTATCGGCAAATAAATCTATGAATAAATCTTCTGCTCCGCTACCGGAAATAGACTTCAATTCCGTCATCTTTACTCCTCTATTACCTTTATAAGTAGTATTTTCTTGTCAAAGCCACCGCGTTTTTCTGCTTTTTTAGCTCGAACTTTTTCTAAATCTTCGATAGAATATCCACGAGCTTTCGTTGCCGCATAAATAGCTTCTAATAAATCGGCTAGTTCCTCTATATTTTGATCCTCGTGATATTCTGCAAGTTCTTCGTTAAGCTTTTTATCTATCATTTCAAGATACTTTTCATCGGACAGAATTTCTGTTTTACACTGTTTGCCAGACTTTTCAATTATTTCGGGAATTTTATCCCTAACTAATTTATCGTATATAATTTCTTTCATTATATTTCTTCAATCCCTAAACTCTTCAAATATTGATATGTACCGTCATAATATTCGGGCAGGCGTGTGCTATCTTCCCAAAAACCACTTGGATTTTTGTTTGCATTGCCCGCCGGAACGCATATTACCATTCCGGCTCTCGCTCTTGTAAGAAGCACACGATAAGCATTTAACATATACTTAATTAAGTCTTGCTTGCTTTCGCTCGTTGGCGTTTGTTCAACCCACTTCGTTTGGCCGTTAAATCTATAAAAACGCCATTCTCCGTTATCATATCTCATATCGGCATCCCACAACAGACAAGTATAATCAAGCTCTAATCCTTGCACTTGTATCTCAGTTGCAGCGTCTTCAAGATAATTTGATGCTCTTGTATCTATTTTGTCCTCTAAGAACCAATGAACCGCATTTTCGTCACCCGAAGACAACACGTGAATTCCCAAGGGCTTAAATCTTGCTGATTCCTTTGTTATTAGAACGCCTGTCCTTTCCGTTCCCCTTACCTTACTATGTAGCCACCTTTTTGCTTTTTCCATATCCCTTGTAAGCACAATAGGATATTTATCCTTAATTTCGTTATATAATTCTGCGGCAGTAGGCTCAATCGCAAGTAGTGCATGAACAAATGCAGAAAGTTTTTCTGCTCTATAAGAACGGAGAGAAACTGCAAGGCGTAAATGATCAGAATATGTAACCTTATCGTTCTTTTCAAGCAATTCATTTACCTTGCCTTCGGCGTATTCTGCTTCTGTTAATTTTGATGAAATATAAACGTTCCAATGCGGGAATTTTTCATTAAGCGCATTTATCCATTCGGATATACCGGCTTCACCGGTATTAATTTCTTGCCCTCCGCCAACAAGACAAATAATTGTTGCCCAGTCTTCACGTTGGTCAAGCGACCATATCAGAAACGCAGCCTCAGACATAGGGAAGTTAGGAACTTTCAATTTATTTCCGTACGTTCCGCCTCTCTTTAAATAGTCAGCAAGTCTTTTATGCGTCCAAGAACGTTGCGCCTCGTCAAAAATTGCAACGTGCTCCACTTCACCATATCCAGATTCGGCAAGTTTTACAGCTTTTTCTTCATCTATTTCTAAAACTCCGTTTTCAACAGGATTTTTAATCTTTGCAAGCATATTATCGCGGTAACGGTGGATAATTTGAATAAACTTACCCACTTCTCTACGCGAATCTGAGAGTTTTTTACTTTCATTTCTATCACGGCATTTTTGATAATTGTCTTTTGCAAGCGCTTCCGTCAGTACTGCAACCAACGGACCGTTTCCCGAAAGGTAAACTGCTCCTTCATCTTCAATAGGCTTATCCTGTCCTTGATAAGTTTGTCTAACTGCAACGTCAAGCCCAACAAGAGTTTTTCCTGCACCGGGAACACCTGTTACAAAGCAAATACTTTTTTCTCTGTTGGCTTTACTCTTTTGTATTACTTCAAGAATATAAGCTATCGTTGCGTCAGTAGATGCTTTGTCTGCCTCGTGTCTTGTAATATCTTCTACTGAATGACTTTCATAAAGCGTTTTCGCAGCCTCAATAATCGTAGGCGTTGGCGCATACGGACTTATAATCCAATCTGGATTTACTTCAGGTTCGTTTGGATACTTCTCTAAGATTTTTGATATTAAATTTGAAATCCCACTTTCGCCCGTTACAAGAGGATTAACTACTCTATCGTCATAAACAGACATTTTAATATCGGTCGAAGAATTACGATAATTTGTTGCAACCAAAATCGGAACAATTAGATTTTCTTGACTGAATTTATGGAAGTTTTTAAGATCCAACGCATAGTCCAGCACTTGGTCTATATCAGACTCTAATATTCTAGACTCGCCAACCTTAAATTCCACGCAAAAAACAATGCCTTCAAGAAGCAACACAACGTCTATACGCTTACCAAGACGTGGTATATCATATTCAAATATAACTTGTCCATTTTTATCTGAATATTTTGACAAAACGCCCTTAATGATAGATATTTCTGACTTCCATGCTTCTCTTGTGGTTGTGAGAGCATCACCGTGATAATTATTACATAACGCTCCAAATATTGAATTGTCATCAGCGTTTATGAATTTCTCAAAACTGCTGTTATATAAACAACGACTCATAATAAGCATTTCTCCTTGTTTGCTAAAATCATTCTGATTTTAGCACAGTAAATATGACAAATTTTGTCATATTATAAAAGTTTTAATTATTATTTTTTTCTAACGCGCCACAATGCCATTGGGTGCGCGGAGATGCGTTCTACAATTTCTTTATCTTCAAATAAAAGTTCAGGGCGATAATTCTTGTTAGTGAACTCTTTAACGAATTCCTTTTCGTTATCGCTAAGCACAAGTAAGTCTTGTAAGTATTCTTTTATTGAAGCGACTACCGTATCCTTTTTGAAACGGTCGTTCTTGTTAAGCATAGGTTTGAGTTGCCTATTGATATCTCTATCCGTAACGCCGTCTAAAATATCAAGCGAAACGTCGCAAATATTAGCTTCGCCACCGATACAGTTATAGAAGATAGTACACTTTTTAAGCATTTCTTTATCTTCTATCATACCGTTTTCAATAAGACCGTAAACGTCGTAAATGTCTCTCGGTTTGCAACGTCCGATTAAAGCTGCAAGTTTACTTCCGTACAACTCGCAGGCGCTTAAAACTTTTACGCTCGTATCGCTTTCGGCAACGGGAGTTTTAATAGGTTTATCGCAGAGCGGAAGAACGTGCTTTCTATCAAGATAATTTATTTCTATTTTGATATTGTCACGGTTGCCCGCGTTATTTATATATTGAAAAACGGCAGAATCTAAAGCAAAATATCTTTTGCTTTGTGGCGAAAGCGAATAATTCTTTTGGAATAACGCCATTTGCAAGAAATGCCACAATTCTTCCTTATCTTTTTCCATTTCCTCTTTCGTTTCGCCAATATAGTCTAAATCTATATCAACTGAAAGTCTTGGAAGTTCACGATAAAACAAATTGATAGCCGTTCCGCCTTTAAGCACAAGTTTATCTTTCCATTTGGACGAAAACACAAACTCTAAAATATCCGCAAGGCGCATAATCTTTTCAACGTTATCTTTGATAAAGTTCGTTTCTTTCGCCATTTTAACCACGTTTTTTTGCGATAGGTTTATCATATCAGTTCTCCGTGTTTATAAGTTTTTCGGGATACATAAGCCCCCAATACTTATCCGTTTTTCTCGGCATCTTTTTGTTTTCGCTTATGTCTTCTAATTTTATAGAACAGTTTTGTTTACATATATCAAAGAAGTTTTGCGAGAGAAGGTCTTTTTTAAGCAATGAAAGTAAGAATCCTGCTTTTTTATAAACGAATTTCTTGTTATATTCTTTCAAATAGGATAATAATGCTTGCTCGTCAAGATGCGTGATACCGTTTAACGCCGTAACAAGTTCTTCAAGTCCACCCGCAAGGTCAATACGGTCGATACAGTCCACTACCGTCCTTTCCAAATCCGTAACGACGATTTCGGCATTTTGTTCTAATCGCATTATTCCGCCTTTTGCGGTATATGAGAAGAATTTGTATTCAAGCCCGTTATAAATAAAGGGGTTATAGCGTTTCTCGGTAAAAACTTGCACTTCTGAAAACATTTGATTTCCAAGCCCGTGAAATTCTAACGCAGAGTGATATGCAACGCAAGCATTTTCAAAAAGCGCGGACGCTATTTCAAAACGGCTCGCAAAAATATCGCCCGTCAATGAATTGACCGTCGCATATAATCCGTTTTTTATTTTTTCAATACGCCCATTTTCCGTTAACGCCTTTAACTTGACCTGCATACTTCTTTCGTTGGTAAAGTTATCTAAGATTTCTTGCGTGCGGAATAGGGCTTGACTCAAATAAAAATCTTCCATTACTATCGTTTCCTTATCTTGTTATACTTATTTTACTCGAATTACGAAGAAATGTCAACGGTTTTTACGTAATTTAAGTATTTTGTATTGGTCGCAATAAAATTCTTGATTTTTAACCATTTTGACTTAAAACTCTGCTTTATTTGGGGGTTTTGCGCTTATTTGGTTAAAATTGTATTTTATACCCTTTCGGGACTATTTTTAAGTGTTTTGCGTGCATTATACCTGAACGGGTATACTTATTCTTTATCGTCATCCAAGATTTTATCTTCTTCTAATTTTAAGGATTTGAGCCACTCTTCCTTTTTATGTTGGATTACTTGATAGTTTATACTTCCACGCGGACAGCACGACAATAGAAAGTTAAAATCCTTTAGCTTGTTGCGAATCTTGTCGTTGGGGTCGCAGGCTTCAATCTTCGGCTTACGATAAGCATTATATAAGATTATAAAACTTTTCCAACTATACGCCGTCAAGTTTTGTTTTGCGGCGCGTTTGCAATACCTACGCCAACATAACCTTATAGACGATTGATGTTTACACATTTGAAACTCTTCCCACTTAAAGTCGGGAATTAGATATCCGTCCCCTGCTTTCGCCCTTTCGGGAAATAATAAGGAAGAGATTTCTTCTTCGCTCATATCATTCAGCACGTAAACTTCAATTCCTAACGCCTTTATCCGTTGAAAAACCCTCCAAACAGTCATTCGGGAACAACTGCAAAGAGTAGCGATTTGCTCTTGTTTATTGCCTTTTTGGTAGTATTCAATGATTAATTTGTAATTTTTCATAAAAAACCCCCTTTTTGTCGCCCTTTTTTACCCATAGCGGTAGATACAGAAAAATGTAACATTTGAGGAACCACCCCGTTTTTTTGACCGATTTTTGGCTTTGCAAGAGATTTTTAAGAGAAAAAAAGTAGTCACTCTCCGAAAAGAATGACTACTAAAACCTTATTTTTTAATTAAAAATTGAATTTTTACCGCTTTTTGGCGCTAAATCTTAGCCCCTCGGATTACGGATATTAGCCTGAACGGATGCAAATACTGCTATGCAAACAAGAGCCCGGAAAAGGCGCGGGAAAATTACAGGCTGCATGACCCCGATTCGCCCCTTCTCATCGGATACCCCAAAAGGGACGACATTTTGATACAGGGCAATCAGAAAAGTTTTCTGATGCCGCAGGCAAGGCAGATCTCCTTGTTCGACGACCGTCCGTGAAAAGCGCCCTTCCCCTGCGGCTTATCGTTCTCCTGATTCCGCATTCCGTTTTATCGTAAATTTCGTAAAAAGTGAACAATTCCGTTAACAATAAAGCGTGGAGGGCTGAAAAAATTCAGTCCTCCACGCTTTATGTGCGCCGCGGCCTTCGTTATGCCGCAGGAAATTCGATGGTCTGCGACGTGTTTTTGTCGCCGTATTCGCCGATGACGCTCTGCATCGCCGCAAGTTCCGTCTCGTATTCCTCTTCGTCCGCAGAAAGGGAGACCGCCTGCATATCGGAAAAGGTCACCGCCAGATTTTCCGACCCGACGTACAGCGGCCCTTGCGTGCCGATCTCCGTAAGGATAACGGATAAAACGTCGTTCACGTAAAGGTATGCATCGTTATCCGTGACGACCAGTTTCCAATCAAACTCCAGCCCGCCGTCAAACGTGAGCGTACGGATGAGCGGATTGCCCGTATCGTAGGCGGCCGTGATCCTGAAGATCCCGTCGCTTTGGTTGTTCCAGATCAGAAACCGGCTGTTCATGCCGCCGTCGCCGCTGCCGAAACGAAATTCGACGTGTCCGTTATTGTCCGTTTCAGAAATTACGGCTTTTCCGGAAAGGATGAAATTCCTCGAAAGCGCTTCCCCTTTATACACGATGCTGACGGAGGACGCAACCCTGTCCGACACGGCCCTGACGATGTCCGCAATGTCTTCCGACGCCGCACCGAGCGGGGCGATTGCGCAGCCCGCCTCTTCCAGCGCGGGCATAAAGATGGATCTGTACGCCTCGGGCGTAAGGTGCGTGCCGTCGCGCAGATCGGAACTCGTCGTCTTGCTCGCCGTGTCGATAAAGGTGATCCAGTTATACCCGCCGCACCAGTTTTCCATTGCGGCGTTGGTCGCCGCTACCTGATTGCGATAACCGGTGTTCGTTCTTTGCGTGATGCTGTAATAATAGATCTTCGCGTCGGGGAATTTTTGGTGCAGGATCAGGAACATGCGCTGAATGGACGCAAGGGCATCCGTCTGCTCCATCTCCGAATCGTAATAATTGTTCGTTCCGATATTCACGACGAAATTTGCGGGGACAGCGGTATCGGGTTTGAAGATCATGTCTTCATACAGGATTTCTTCCCAATGGCAACTCGTTGTGGAACTGATGCCGAGCAGTTTTACGTCATACCCGACGTAATCGGTATAAAAATCAGCCCAGCCCCAGGGATCGAAAAATGAATCGCCGATAAACACCGTCGTGGAGCCGGATGCGTTCTGTTCCCATTCGGCTGCACGCGAAGAGATGGTGGATGCAAACCTATCCGTATCGTAATAAGAATCGGAAAAATCGGGCTCGGAAACAATCACTTCGAATGTCGCATAAAAATGATCGGAAAGGGCTTCGACACTGTAAGTCCCCTCTTTCGTCCCCGAGACGGTGCCAGCCTCCTCGTCGATCGAAATTGAAGAAGTATCGTAAGAATACGTAAGCGGCTCGGCCTTGGATGGATCGCTGAACGCAATATGCAGCCTGCTTTCCGCATAGCCGGGCATGACGGTCACGTCGTCGATGGTAAGCGTGCCGTAGGCGCCCCTGTCGAACCCGCATACCCTGCAGACTTCCGTTCCGATAAAACGGTGTTCGCCCCTGCCTGAAACCTGATCGGTATCTCCGCAGGTGGGCTCGTGCCAATGGTAGCCCCCGTTCATGCTCCATTCCTCTGAATAGGTATGCGTATGTTCCGTTTCCTGTTTTTGCTCATCGGAAGAAGAACCGCATGCCGCGGCCGCCAGCATGAGCGCGGAAACCGCGAGCGCCGCGCAGACAGCAAATATTCTTTTCAATTTCATCTTACACCTCTCGTTGCATTCTTCGGCCCGTACACACCCCGGCCCGAATCGAAATTGTTTGTTTGAACAATAACCTGCACTCTTAGTGTAACAAGATCGGACGCGATTTGCAATATCCAAAGCGGATTTTGGCGATAATATACAATTTTATGAAAATATTTTACCGCAAAAACGCCTCTTTTCGCGTGTTATTTATTCATTTTCGGGCCCAGACAAAAGTTTTTCCTCCCTCGCTTTTTGCCGCCCGCAGGACCGCGTTCCCATCGTTTTAAGATTTAGCGGCATGCGCAATCTTGCGGCAAAAGCAGAAAAATAACGGGAGGCATGCCCGATCGCATGTCTCCCGTTTTATGAGAAAATATGCTTATCTTTGTACTCTTCCGCCGCCGTTGCCCGCGACGAGAGATTCCACCTCTTCAACGCTGACGAGATTGTAATCCCCTTCCACCGTGTGTTTGAGGCAACTTGCGGCCGTGGCAAACTCTACGGCGCGCTGCGCGTCAAACCCTTCGGACAGCGCATAGATGAGCCCCGCGCAAAAACTGTCTCCGCCGCCCACTCTGTCGACGATGCGCATGGAATACGTCTTGCTGAAATACCCCTTTTTTCCGTCAAAGAGCATGGCCGCCCAATCGTTATCGCTCGCGTTCGTGCCCGCGCGCATGGTCGAAGCCACACAGCGGAACCCGAAGCGTTCGGTCAGTTGCCGCGCGACGCGCACATAGTCTTCGTGCGTAAATCCGGCCGCGGCGTCGCCCGAGCGGATGCCGAACATATCGCGCGCGTCCTCTATGCCGATCATGCCGACGTCGACAAAGGGAAGAAGTTTTTCCATCGCTTTGCCCGCGCGTTCGATCGTCCAGAGTTTTTTTCTGTAATTGAGGTCGCACGATACGGTCAGACCTCGTTCCTTCGCCTTTTTGCAGGCGGTCAGGCAGATCTTTTCGAGGTTTTCGCCGAGCGCGGGGGTGATACCCGTAAAATGGAACCAGTTTGCGCCGTCAAAAATTTTATCCCAGTCGAAATCGCTTTCTTCCGCCCCGACGATCGAGGTATGCGCGCGGTCGTAAATGATTTTACTAGCGCGCTGGCTGGCGCCCTTTTCGCAAAAATAGATGCCCACGCGGTCGCCGCCGCGGACGATATTGTCCGTATCGACGCCGAATCGGCGCAGACAGTTGACCGCCGCCTGACCGATCTCGTGTGAGGGAAGTTTCGTCACGAACGATGCGTCCGCCCCGAAATTGGCAAGGCTGACCGCCACGTTCGCCTCTGCCCCGCCGTAAAACGCCTCGAAATTTTCCGCCTGTAAAAATCTTTTGTGATTTTCGGGAGAAAGCCTGAGCAGGATCTCGCCGAAACAAACCGTTTTCATCGGCCGAGCCCCTCCGCAAGAAAACTGCCGCCCACGGCCGCCACGTTGCCGAGGGAAAGATAATCTTCAAGATTTTCGTAATTCACGCCGCCCGTAGGGATAAATTTGACCTGCGGGAAAGGCCCCGCAAGCGCTTTAAGCGCCTTTGCGCCCCCGTAAACGCTTGCCGGGAAAAATTTGACGGTGGAAATGCCCAGTTCGAGCGCCCGCACGATCTCCGTGGGGGTAACGCACCCGGGATAATACGGGACATCCGCCCTCTTGCACACGGCGGCGACCTCTTCGGACAGCCCCGGCGAAACGATGAATTTTGCGCCGGCGGCAAGCGCCCTTTCGCATTGCCCGCCGTTGATGACGGTACCCGCGCCGATATCCATATCGGGGAAAAGTTTGCAGCCGAGGCGGATCGCCTCTTCCGCACAGTCGGTGCGGAAGGTGATCTCCGCGGTGTTCATGCCGCGTTCGCGCAGGCCTTTGAGAACGCTTTCCGTGTCGGAAAGGTCGCGTATTACGATGAGAGGAATGAATTTTTCCATTGTGATTTTACTCCGCGGACGGAAAATCTTTGCCGTCCAGCCAGACGAGTTCTCCTCCTTTGAGGTTCAAAACGATCTTATTGCCCTTGATGTCATAAACGTCCGTTTTCTGCGCGTCCGCGCTGTTGTTGATGACCGCATATACGTCTTTATCCGCATAGTAACCGCAGTCGGTCAGCACGTTCGACGAAAACGCCCTGCGCAGGCTGTCTTCCTTGCCGGCGGTGTACAGCATCGCACGGTACAGAAGGCGCGCGTTTTCAAAGGAATACGGCAGCCCCGCCGCATAGAAGGCGCGGCCCTTTCCGTAAGAATGCACCGCCATTTTCACTTCGCCCGTATTCACGCCGCGCATATGGCCCGCATCGAAACGGATATCCAGAACGTCCGTGCCGTTCATCGCATAAATATTCTTCATCCCCTCGCCGTAATCGGGCAGGGAAGAGAGATCTTCGGTGATGAAGTGCCCCTTCTTTGCCGTAAGATTGTACTTGTCTTCCGAAAGCGTGAAGCCGATCTCTTTGTCGACGCCGAGCACGTCTCGCAGTTGGAAGAACTTGCCGTTCGCGTCCGCAGCGGTCGGCTCGCCGACGCCGATGAATCCGCCGCCGTTCCAAACGAATTTGCGCACCGACGTAACGATCTCTTCGTCCAGCCAGTTTGCACCGCCCGACCAGGACGTGCCCGCATCGCCCGCATTGATAATCACGTCGATATCGGCGGGGACCCCCTTTCTGATATCTTCAAAGGAAATGAAGCGTACGTCTACGGGCAGGCCGCTGAGCGCTTCGAGAATGCCCTGATAAGAATAGATCTGTTGGTACCACAGTTCGTGCGCGACCATATAGCACATCCAACTGCGCTTTTTGCCCCAGGCATTGAGAATGCCGACCGTGAGGAAATTTTTGGGAGATTTGCCCTTCACGTTGTCGTACAGGACGCGGAACTCTTCGCAGATCTCGGAAGCGCGCTTCATAAAGGAAGGGAACTTCGCCGCGAGCGCAAGGTAGCCGCCGAACCCGATCCTGTCGAGCGGATTGCGCAGCATCGCGCGGCGGGCGGTCATCCAGTTGCGGTTGAGTTCGTCCACGGCGGCCTTCTCGTTCCCCTCGAAGAAGGTGTCGGGGAAGAAATAGGGAAGCATGCGCCCTTCGCGGTAACGCACGCCTTCCACGTCGGAGAGCATGCGCACGGTGACGCCGCCGCCGACAGAACCGACGATCGCGTCCAGACCGAGTTCGGAAAAATATTCGCCGTACGGTTCGCACCCGATCCAGCAGTCGCCGAGGAACATCATCGCCTCTTTCTTTTTCTCGTGCGTGATCTTTACGAGATCTTTGACCGTATCGCAGACGAATTTTTCGATAAACGCCATATAGTCGAGATATTGTTTGGTAGGCACGTTGAAGGAAGAATCGTACCTGCCCGCCTCGATCAGGTATTCGGCGCGCATTTTATAGCCGTATTCCTTTTCGAACGCATCGAGCATGCGCGGGCTGACCGCCATCGAATACCCGAACCAGTTCACATTTTTTTCCTTGCCCTTGTCGTTGAAGACGAGGGAGAACTGGTAAAGGAAGGTCGTAAAGCGCACGACGCTCGTTTCGGGATGCTTGTCGCACCAGTCCGCGAGATGTTCGCGGATATATTTTGCCGTTTTGGGATAGAAGGGATCGTACATGATATGTTTCTTTTCCGTCCACCCGTTGGTGATGGAATTGTACATATGCACGGGATCCCAAAGGGAAATCGCGAGGAAGGAAACGGTATAATCGTGGAAAAGTTCCGCCTTTTTGACGGTAACGGTCCCCTCCCGTTCATCGAAATCCCACTCGGAGGGATCGAGCAGCCTGCCCGTCGTGCGGTCGATCACTTCCCAATATTTTTTGGGATCGGACGCAAAATCGGGTTTGACCTGCTGTTCGAAATACCCGTCCATCAGGCGGATCTTTAAGGTGTCGGAAGAAGCCGTGCAAAATCCGCTCAGAAGATAGACGTGCTGCCACTCGTCTTTGTTCGCCATCGCCCAGTCATAGTCGCCGCGGATGACGAAATAGGTATTGTATACCTTGTCTGCAAGTTCGGACGCATTTGCGGGGAGAGTGGTTCCGTCGCAGTCTCTCACAGCGTCGGCTCCCCATTCCTTCATGATCTTTTTGGTTTCTTCCACGAATCCCGCATCGGTGGGAATCGTGATCCTGCCTTTGCCCATTTGATTCAACCTCCTGTTTATACTCCGCTGTATGCGGAAAATCCGCCGTCGACGGGGATGACCGTGCCGGTCACGAATCCGCTTGCGGAATCGTCGGCCAGCCAGAGCAAAGCGCCCGTCAGGTCGGAAATTTCTCCGAATCGTTTCATCGGCGTGGCGGCGAGAATCTTCGCCGTGCGCGCGGTGGGTCTGCCCTCACCGTCGAACAGGAGCCCCCTGTTCTGATTGGTCACGAAAAACCCGGGCGCGATCGCGTTCACGCGGATATTGCAGGGCGCAAAATGCACCGCAAGCCACTGCGTGAAGTTGGAAATGCCCGCCTTCGCCGCGCTGTACGCGGGGATCTTTGTCAGGGGACGGAAAGCGTTCATGCTGGAAATATTGATGATGTTTCCTCCCGTTTTGACCATGTCCTCCGCAAATACCTGCGTTACGAGAAAAGCCGTCGTGATATTGAGATCGAACACGAATTTGATGCCCGATTCTTCCAGTTTGAAAAAGTTTTTGATCTCCGCATCTGTTTCGGGGGTCATGGTCTCGTTGTCGCACGTCGCGCGCGGATTGTTGCCGCCCGCGCCGTTGATGAGAAAATTCGCCTTGCCGAAACTTTCCTCCACGATCTCTTTCGCAGCGACGATGCTCTCTTTATCCAGACAGTTGCAGCGTACCGCGATGGCATTGTCGCCGATCTCGTCGGCGATCGCCTTTGCCGCGTCGAAATTGATGTCCAAAAGCGCCACGTTCGCCCCGCATGCGGCAAGAACGCGCGCAAATTCGCCGCAAATAACGCCGCCCGCGCCCGTAATGACCGCGGTTTTTCCTTTCAGATCCACTTTGAACGGTAATTTTACTTTCATTTTTATCTCCCCCTTATCTGCCGATCGCTCTGTCCTTTTCGATCGCCTCGAAAAGTCCGTTCAGATACGCGGCGCCCAGCGCCCTGTCGTACAGCCCGTAGCCGGGTTTGCCGTCTTCTCCCCAGATATTGCGGCCGTGATCGGGACGGACGTAACCGTCGAACCCGTTTTCCACGAGCGCCCTGACGACGCCGTATATATCCAGATCGCCCGCAGCGGTCAGATGCCCTGCTTCCGCAAAATCGGTGTCTCCTTCATATTTCAACTGGCGGAGATGCGCGAAATAGATCCTGTCCGCATATTTTGCCGCCATTTTCGGCAAGTCGTTGAACCTGCCCGCACCCAAAGAACCGGTGCAGAAGGTTATGCCGTTGTGTCTGTCCGGAACGGCGGCAAACAACTTATCGTAACTTTTCTCCCCCGTTATGATGCGCGGGAGCCCGAACATATCCCAGGGGGGATCGTCGGGGTGGATGGCCATATCGATGCCGGCCTCGTCGCAGGCGGGCATGATGCCGTTCAGAAAATATACGAGATTTTCAAACAGTTGTTCGTGAGAGATCCCCTTATATTCTTCCAGAAGCCCGTTGAGTTCTTCGGCCGTATAACTCTCGTCCCAGCCGGGAAGGCGCAGGTTTTTCGGGTCGAGTTTCAGCAGCGTTTCGTGACAATAGCAAAGGGCGTTCGACCCGTCCGCGTTTTTGCGCTTCAGATCCGTCCTCAGCCAGTCGAAAACGGGCATAAAATTGTAGCACACGCATTTGACGCCTACCTTACCAAGATTGCGGATGGTCTGCGCGTAATTTTCGATCAGCCTGTCCCTGGAAGGTTTGCCGAGTTTGATGTCTTCGTGCACGGGCACCGATTCGATCACTTCCATCGCAAGATGCGCGCCGTCGCACAGATCTTTCAGCCGTTCGATTTTGGAAAGTTCCCAGACTTCTCCCACCGGAACGTCGTAAACGGCGGTCACCACGCCCGACATGTTCGGGATCTGCCGGATGTATTCCAGAGGGATCGAATCTTTTTCTCCGTACCAACGGAAAGTCATTTTCATAGTTCCTTACTCCTTTGATCGCAACATCGACGATTTTTTCTGCACCGCTCTGCCGTTTGCCGCGCCCGTAAGGCGTGCGGACAAAGCGTATGGGAATAAAGACGATCTTCGAAACCGCATTTCCGTTTTACCACATTATAGCGTATCTGTTTGGCAAAGTCAATATGGAAATTGTGCGATTTTGTTTGCAGGTTGCGCAGTTTTTGTCTGAAAATCCCGCTTTTTGCGGCAATTTTGCGAATTTTGCAAGGATGATGCGCAATGCGGCCGAAGCCCCGTCTCTGCTCCCGATTCTGTTGCATTCTCTATTATAAACCAAAAGTTTTGCAATGTAAATAGCAAAACTTACACATTTTGATTGCAATTTTTATGTTGATGAATTAAAATATATGCGAAGGGGTTTTTATGAATGATTTTAAGACAGCGACAGAGGCGGCGGGCATCCGCTACACGCATACTTTTGAAAACCGGCCGAAAAAAGAGGATTACTACCGGCACAATCATTCGGATTACGAACTCTATATCTGTTTTTCGGGAGATATGGACTTCGTGGTCGAGGACAGGATGTACGAACTGCCGCCAGACTCCGTACTGCTCATACGGCCGTTCACCTATCATTATGCGAGCCTGCACAATTTTCAGAAGCCCTATCACCGCATGAGCATCAATTTTGAAAAAAACACGGCGTTTCCCGAAACTTTTTCTTTCCTTGAATCGGAAAAAGAGTTTTTCGTGTGGAAACAGGGGGATCTGCTCCGCATGGCGGAAGAGGCGGAAGCAAAAATGGCAGAATACGGCAGGAACGATTCCATCCTTTACCTGAAGATGTTTATAAACGAAATGCTGCTCGGGCTGAAATACGCGGGCAAAACATTTCAGAAAACGCACAGCCTGAACCCCTCCGTCAGCCAGATCCTGCGTTACGTGAACGATCACCTCAACGAGCCGCTCAGCCTGAAAAAAATTTCTTCCAATCTGTTTTTGACGCCCACGTATATTTCGCAGGTCTTTTCCAAACACATGAAGATCGGTGTGATGGATTACGTCAAGCAGAAAAAGATCCACCTGGCGCAGGACATGATCGCAAACGGGATTTCGCCGTGCGCCGCGGCCAGGCAACTCGGATTCGGCGAATATTCCACCTTTTACAGGCTGTTCCAAAAATATCTGAAAGAAAAGCCCTCCGCGCCCCTCGCAACAAGAGGACGCGAAAAAGAGGCGCCCACCCTGCCAAAACACTGAATCCGCGCGGCGCTTTTTCCGCAAGGAGATCCCCTATGCATTTAGAAAAAATGTCTGAAACGCACGTCGCAAAATGCGCGGATCTGTTCATCGACGCATTTACGAGAGAACCTTGGAAAGACGAGTATTCTTCCGCGGAGCAGGTGGTCGGTTATTTCCGCAACTGCTTAAAATTCGATTCTTTTATCGGCTATGTTCTGAAAGAGGGCGGCGAAACGGTCGCCCTGTGTCTGGGAATGAAAAAGCCATGGATAAACGGGACGGAATATTTCATCGATCAATTTTGCGTCAAACCCGGCCTGCAGGGACAGGGAATCGGCTGCGCGTTCTTGAAGATGATAGAGAACAGCGTCCGCGGGCAAGGGATGAACGCCATGATACTGCAAACCGAAAGAGGGTTTCCGTCGGAAAGGTTTTATTTGAAGAACGGGTTCGAAATATTGGAAGGGCTCGCCTGTTTTGCCAAACAGATATAGTTACGGCAACGTCGTTCCGTCGAACGCAACCGGCGCGGAGATTTCAAATCTCCGCGCCCTTTTATTTTTGCCGAACGCCGGAGAACCCGCCGTTCAATTGATTTTTACAGAAGCGATCTTCCCATCTTTGATGCGGACGAACGCGCTCAGGCGGATATCCGCGGAAGAAGCGCCCACGCAGATCTCGTACAGCCCGTCTTCAACGGTCCAGCAGTCGAGCGCGGTGGAGTAATAGGAAAAAGCGGAAGAATCGAGGGAAATTTTGACCGAAACGCTCTTTCCTGCGCCGATCTCGTCTTTGGAAAAGCCCTTCAGTTCCTTATAAGGGCGATACACGTACGGGGCACACGCGCGAACGTACAACTGGCTGACCTCTTTGCCCGAGATCTCTCCCAGATTGGAAATTTTATACGCCACTTCCAGCGAAAGATCGCCCGTCTGCTTTATTTTCAGATCTTCGTACCCGAAATCGGTATAACTCAGCCCGAACCCGAAGGGGAACGCGACGGGTTTTCCGTATGTATCGTAATAGCGGTACCCCACGTCCAGCCCCTCTTCGTATCTGGAAACGCAGATATCGTTGTATGCCCGGTAGGAGGGCGTGTCTTCTATGCACAGGGGGAAGGTTTCGGAAAGTTTGCCGCTCGGGTTGATCTCGCCGGTCAGCACTTCGGCGACCGCCTCGCCGCCGCGCTCGCCGCAAAAGCCCGCGTATACGATCGCCGCGACGCTGTCTTCCCAGGCGGAAACGTCGATGACGGATCCGGCAAAAACGACCACGACGGTATTCGGATTCTGCGCCGCCGTTTCTAAGATCACCTCTTCCTGCACGGAAGAAAGTTTCATGCTCGCCCTGTCTCCCGCCTCGCATTCGACGGTGTCGCCCGTGCCCACGCAGACCACGTTCACGTCGCACTCTGCCGCGTTTTCGAGCGCGGCGCGCCCCTTGGAACGGAAAGATTCGATCGCGCGCTCTCCGAAAGCACGGTTGTATCTGACTTCCCCTCCCAGTTTTTCGCGCAGAAGCGCCGCAAGGTCATACGGCTTGCCGATCCACTGCACGCGGGCGGAACCGCCGCCCCCGATCCTGCCGCCGTCGTCGAGGGCGGCAAACTCGCCGCACACGGCGACGGAAACGCCCTTTTTCAGGGGCAGAACGCCGTCGTTTTTCAAAAGGACGATGCCTTCTTCCGCCACTTTTTGGGCGACGGCAAGGCGGTCGCTCTCGCTCTTTTCGGGTTGATTGTCCCCGCGCATCTTTTTGCAGCGGCAGATCAGATCGAGCATCCTCTGCGCACAGGCGTCCAATTCCTCGTCTGAAAGCAGGCCCGCCTTATAATCCGCGACGAGTTTATCGTAATTTTTCTGATCGAAGGGCATTTCCAGATCCAGCCCCGCTTTGGCCGCCTTTGCGCGGTCGTGCACGGCGCTCCAGTCGGAGACGATCGCGCCGTCGAAGCCGAATTCTTCCCGCAGGATCCTGAATCCCTTTTTGTTTTCGGAGGCGTATACGCCGTTGATCCTGTTATACGAGCACATGACGGAGACGGGCTTGGCCCTGCACGCCAGTTCGAACGGCTTCAGATAGATCTCGCGCAGCGTGCGCTCGTCCACGTCGCTCGACTGATCGAGGCGGTTGAATTCGAGATTGTTCGCATAAAAATGTTTGAGGCAGGCGCCCACGCCGCGCGACTGCAACCCGTCGATATACTCGTACGCGAGCGAACCGGCGAGGAAGGGATCTTCCGAAAAATATTCAAAGTTGCGGCCGTTGAGCGGATTGCGCTTGATGTTCACGCCGGGCGCGAGCAGGATGTCCACGTCGTTTTCCAGACAGTCGTCCGCAAGCGCTTCGCCCATGGCGCGCGCGGACCCGCGGTCCCAGCCGTTTGCAAGGCACTGTATGGCCGGATAGGCGACGGACGGTTTGTCATATTCCTTTCCGTCCTCTCCCCTGACGACCTTGCGAAGGCCGACGGGCCCGTCCGAGACCGCCAACTGAGGCAGTTTGCCGCCCAGATCTTCCGTGCGCCAGGCGTCCTTTCCGCAGATCAGCCGAAGTTTTTCTTCCGCTGTCAGATCCTTTACCGTAATCATTTTGCTCTCCTCCCGTATTTTTTGCAGCCCGTACGGACCTGCGAATTGTCTTTTTTAACGGCATTCGCCGAGTTTTCCGATCACGGCCGAAACCGTATCTTCCAGATCTTTTCCGTCGCAGTCGACGACGACGTCCGCATATTTTTCATACAGCGGCGCGCGTTCCGCAAGCAGTTCCGAAAGCGTTTCGCCCCTCTCTTTCATGACGACGCCGCGGCGGAAAATATCCTTCCCCGCCAGCCGTTTTTCCAGTTCGCCAAGTCCGATTTTCAGATATACGACCCTGCCGAGCGTTTTCAGGTGCGCCATTGCCCTTTCGCCGTAAACGGCGCTGCCGCCCGTCGAGATCACGCAGCGCTGCGCGCTGACGGCGGCGTTGACCCGCTCTTCGATGCGGATGAACCCTTCCGCCCCTTCGCGGGAAAGAATCTCCCACAAAAGCGCGTTCTCCTCGTTCTGAATGATGAGATCGGTATCGATATACCCGTAGCCGATCTTTTTAGCGAGCAAAATGCCCGCCGTACTCTTGCCCGACGCAGGCATCCCGATCAGAATGACGTTGTTTCCCATATCGTTCCGATTATACCCCAAACGGCGCCCTCCTGTCAATTTTATCGTTGCCGATTCCTATTTTCGGTTGAGACAAAAAATTTTTTTTGTTATAATAAAATTATGGATAGAAAAGAAACACTCGGCAGTCTGCCCCCGCGCCTTCTGCCCTGGTACGACGAAAACAAGCGCAGCCTTCCCTGGCGCATCGACCGCGATCCCTACCGCGTGTGGGTATCCGAGATCATGCTGCAGCAGACGCGCGTGGAGGCCGCAAAAGATCATTACGTGCACTTTTTGCGCGAACTGCCCGACGTAAGGGCGCTGGCGGAATGCCCGGAAGAAAAACTGATGAAACTTTGGGAGGGGCTCGGGTATTACAGCCGCGCGAAAAACATGCGGAAAGCGGCGCGGGAGATCCTTGCCCGCGGCGGTTTTCCCGAACGGGCGGAAGATCTGGAAAAGTTGTCCGGCATCGGGAAATATACGGCGGGCGCGATCGCTTCCATCGCCTTCGAACAGCCCTCGCCCGCCGTAGACGGGAACGTGGTACGCGTGCTGGCGCGCATTTTGGGCGACGCAGAGGCGCAGGACGTTCTGCGCAAGCGTTATTTTGCCGAACTTGCGCCCGCATATCCTGAAAAAAGACGGGGAGATTTCACGCAGAGCCTGATGGAATTGGGCGCGACCGTATGTCTGCCCGCATCGCCGAAATGCCTGCTCTGCCCCGTGCGGGACGTCTGCGCGACACAGAGCGACGCCCTGCCCGCAAAGCGGGAAAAGCCGGAACGGAAGGAAACGCAGATGACCGTATTCGTTTTTGAAAACGGGCGCGGGATCTGGCTCGGAAAGCGCGGGAGCGGCGTTCTCTCGGGCATGGCGGAATTTTACAATACGGAAGGCAGGCTGACGGAGGCAGAGGCGGAAGCGTACCTGCAAAATGCGGGACTTGCCTCCTTTTCCCTGCGCCGCGCGGGCGCGCACAAACACGTTTTCACCCATCTCGTCTGGCACATGACGGCGTATGCCGTACGGACGGAGGAGGATCTTTCCGCCCTGCCCGCCTTTTCTTCGCTGCGGTTTTACGATAAAAAACAAGCGGAGGAAAAAATCTCTCTCCCCTCCGCATTCCGCTGGTGTATGAAATACTGAACGACCGCGCCCGTCCGTAAAAATTCGGACGGGCGCGGTCGTTTTCCGTACGTTTTATGAAAAGCGGCCGCTTATTTTTTCTTCGCGACGGCGGCTTTGCCTGCCGCAAACGCCTTTTCGTTGATTTCAAGCACTTTGGGCTTGCCGATGAATTTTTCCTGCAGGCAGGAAACGACGCTGCGATCCTGTATCAGCCCCGTCACGCCGCACAGCGCGCCGAGCATGACGGAATTTGCGCTTCGCACGTCGCCCTCTTCCATGGCGATATCGTTTGCGGCGATCTCGTAAAGGGAAACGTCGTCTCTTCCCGCGTGATCGTCGGAAAGGGATACGTTGACGAGGATGACGCCGCCCTTTTTCACGCGCGGCGCAAATTTATGAAAACTCGGCGCGTTCATTGCGACGAGCACGTCCGGTTCGTTGCAAAGGGGAGAGGCGATCTCCTCGTCGGAGACGATGACCGAACAATTTGCGGTGCCCCCGCGCATTTCCGGCCCGTATGCGGGCAGATAGGAAACTTCCTTTCCCTCATGCAGACCGCTTTCCGCGATGATTTTACCGGCGGAGAGCACGCCCTGCCCTCCCTGTCCTGCTAACAAGATCCTGATCATTCTTTTCCCTCCGATTTATCCCTGTATACCCCGAGCGGGAAGGTCTTGCTCGTCTCTTCCGCCATGAAACGGAGCGCGTCCGCCGGCTTCATATGCCAGTTGGTGGGGCAGGATACGAGCACTTCGACGAAGGAGTACCCGCGCTTTTCTTCCTGAAAGCGGAGCGCCTTTTTGATCGCCTTTTTCGCGGCGAGCACGTGCTTTACGTCGTGCGTGGACACCCGTTCGATATAATACGGCGCGTCCAGCGTGGAGAGCAGTTCGCACACCCGGATGGGATACCCGTTCACGGCGGGATCTCTGCCGTTTTGGCAGGTGGTCGCCTTCTGCCCGATCAGCGTGGTGGGCGCCATCTGACCGCCCGTCATGCCGTAAATGCTGTTATTGATAAAGATGATGGTGATGTTTTCTCCGCGCGCAGCGGCGTGGACCGTTTCCGCCATGCCGATGGAGGCGAGGTCGCCGTCTCCCTGATAGACGAATACCAGTTTGTCCGGATGACAGCGCTTGATGCCCGTTGCGACTGCGGGCGCCCTGCCGTGGGCGGCCTCCTGCATGTCGCAGTTGAAATAATCGTACGCAAACACCGCGCACCCGACGGGGGCTACGCCGATGGACTTTTCGCAAAGGCCGAGTTCCTCGATACTCTCCGCGACCAGCCGGTGCACGATGCCGTGCGTACAGCCGGGGCAGTAATGGAAAGGAACGTCGGTGAGCATTTTCGTCTTTTCAAACACTTTCATACTTATGCCTCCCCGCCTTCAAGCGCTCTCTTGGCCGCTTCCACGATCTCTTTCTCGTCGGGCACGTTTCCGCCCGTTCTGCCGTAGAAACGGACGGGCTTTTTGCCCGCGACCGCGAGCCTGACGTCTTCGACCATCTGGCCGAGCGAAAGTTCCACGGTCAAAAACGCCTTTGCCGTTTCGGCATATTTTGCGTATTCTTCCGAGGGGAAGGGATAGACGGTTACGGGACGGATCACGCCCGCCTTGATCCCCTGCTTTCTCAGCTCCTTCGCCGCGCTCTTGCAGATGCGCGCGACCGTGCCGTACGCCGTAAGGATGATATCCGCGTCCTCCGCCATCCACGTCTGGACGCGCTTTTCGTTGCGGGCGATCTCGTCGTACGTTTTCTGCAACTGATTGACGTGCGGTTCCAGATCTTCCGGCTTGATGATGAGGGAATTGAGGATCCTACGCTTTTCGCCGAAGGCGCCGTCCGTCGCCCATTCCTTTTTCGGGATATCCGAAAGGGCGCGCATGGGCGGAAGTTCGACTGGCTCCATCAATTGCCCGATCATGCCGTCGGCGAGGATCATTGCGGGAACGCGGTATTTATCGGACAGATCGAACGCGAGATAGGTCAGATCGCACGCTTCCTGCACCGAAGAAGGCGCCAGCACGATGAGATGATAGTCCCCGTGGCCGCCCCCCTTGGTCGCCTGAAAATAATCGCCCTGGGCCGGCAGGATGCCGCCGAGGCCGGGGCCCGCGCGCATGATGTTCACGATCACGCAGGGGATGCGCGCGCACGCTATGTAAGAGATCCCCTCCTGTTTGAGGCTGACGCCCGGGCTGGACGAACTTGTCATCGAGCGCACGCCGGACCCAGCCGCGCCGTATACCATGTTGATGGCGGCCACTTCCGACTCGGCCTGTACGAACACGCCGCCCACTTTCGGCATGTTCACGGACATATATTCGGGCACCTCGTTCTGGGGGGTGATGGGATAGCCGAAAAATGCGCGGCAGCCGTTTCTGATGGCGCCTTCGCAGATGGCTTCCGTTCCGTGTAATAAAATTTTAGACATATTTCCTCCTTGCCGCCCGCTTATTTTTCCACCGTGATCGCGCAATCGGGGCACATGATCGCGCAGAAAGCGCACCCGATGCAGTTTTTCGGGTTGACCTTTTCCGCAACGAAATAGCCGTTCGCGTTCATCCTGTGTTCGCTCAACGCGATCACGTTTTTCGGGCAGGCGCCGGCGCACAGGCCGCAGCCTTTGCACAGTTTCTCATCAATCTCAATGTTCGCCATAACCTCTGCTCCTTTATTTTGCGGACGGACCGTTCCTCTTGTAATGAAAGAGATATTGCTGAACGATCCCTCCGTCTTCTCCGAATTCGCCGCGGAAATACTCCGCGATTTTGTGCCTGTCGGTCAGGCTGCCGCCGAAATCTTCGCGGTACACCTTTTCGATCCAGGTATCTACGGGAAAGGCGTCTCCCCGTGCAAAGCCGAACAGGGCGATGCAGTCGGCCACCTTTTCCCCGATGCCCTTATATTTGACCAGTTCCCGCCGCAGATCTTCCGTTTTGAGCGGGAAGAGCCGCTCGACTCCGTCTCTGGCGACCGCGCGCGCCGTTTCCGCCAGATATGCCGCGCGGTATCCCGCGCCCGCCGCACGGAAAAACGCCTCGTCTTTTTGCGCAAGATCTGCCGCTTTCGGAAAGGAATGATAGCGGATCCCCGAAAAATCCCGCGCTTCTCCCAAAGATTCCGAAAGCCTTGCGACGATCGCGCGGATGCGCGGGATATGGTTGTTCTGCGTCAGGATGGCGGTAAAGATCATCTCTTCCGGATCCTGCCGCAGCATGCGTATGCCCTTTCCCGCCTCCGCCGCGGCGGCAAGGACGGGGATCCCCCGCCGCACCGCGCGGGAGACGACGGCCGCATAATCTCTGCCGAGATCGAAATAATCGTGAAAATACTCTTCGTCCCGCCCTTCGCAGCGGACGTGCGTCTCGTTCCCCTCGCGCCAGACGAGGCAGGCCCTGTCTGCGGAGACGACAAAATAACCCCCGCCGCACCGCTCGAAACGGAAGGTCTGCCCGCAGGCAAGCGTCTGTTCGGGATCGAAGTATTCGCTTGCGCAAAGGAACTCTTTCAAAACACGACTCCGTTCCGCAAATTTTTTCTTTTTTTGCGTTTATTTCATTATTATATCACTTGTAAAGAAAGATTGCAAATCGATTCGGGGTTTTCAAAAAGTAAAAATAAGGCAAAAATAATTGCCAAAAGCATTTTTTTTCTGTATTATTAAGGCACAATGAGTTTTTCCAAAAGAATCAGAACATCGCGATTCGCTTTAAGTTGCATATTTTTGACCGGTTATACCGCCTATACCGCCTACGCGCTCTACTATTACCTGACGTACAGAAGCACGCTCGGCATCGTCATCCTGTGCCTGATCGGGGCGGCGCTCGCCATGTCCGCCGTCATCACGTTTACGAGTTACCGGATCAACCTGAAGGGGGCGAAACGGCCGGCGCTGTTCCGCTTTTTGAAAATGGCCAAGTACGCGACGCAACTGCTCGCCACGGCCATCACCATCTTCCTCGTGCTCTCCACCGTCAGGAACACGAACGTGTTTTCCCTGATCGTCTCCGCGATTTCCGTTCCTTTCCTCGTCTGGAGCCTGTTCGTGAATATTTTTGTGGAATTTTTCGAGCGGAAAGTTTTTCCCGGGGTGGGTAAAAAAGTGTACGAAGAACAGTCCGCTCGCGACGAAGAGGGAGAGCCGACGGATATACGCGCGGTGATCTCGAATGTCGACGGTACGGCACGGCTGAAAGAAACTTTGCGGCGCAAAAAGAACAAACACGTCTGAAAACCGAATATTTTCAAAAAAATCGGCGCGGCATCTGCCGCGCCTTTTTCCGTGCCGCCGCGCACGGACGGTCAAGGGGCTTGCGCCCGGTCCCGTTCCGCGCTCTTGCGCACCATTGCGAGAAAATATTCATGCATGGCCGTGTTTTCGTTCAGTTCCGGGTGAAAGGCCGCAACAAGTTGGTTGCCCTGACGGGCCGCGACGATCTTTCCTCCCGCCCTTGCCAGAACGCATACCCCTTGCGAAACGCTCAGGATATACGGCGCACGGATAAAGGTCATGGGGATCCTTCCCGCGCCGGCGCATTCGCTTTCCGTATAAAAACTGCCCAACTGCCTGCCGTAAGCGTTTCGGACAGCCGTGATATCCATCGTACCGAACCAGGTGCGGTCGTCGTTGGCGATCTTTCCGGCGAGCAGCAGGAGCCCCGCACACGTACCGAACACGGGCAGCCCCTCGGCGATCTGTTTTTTCAGCGGGTCAAACATGCCCAGTTCGTGCAGAAGTTTTCCCTGTACGGTACTCTCGCCGCCGGGCAGGATCAGCCCGTCGAACGATCCGTTCAGATCGCGCTTTTGGCGCAATTCCAGAAAGGGAACGCCGAGTTTTCCGAGCATGCGTTCATGTTCTGCAAACGCCCCCTGCAGGGCGAGCACCGCGATCTTCATCATTCGCCCCGCTCCGCCATCAGGATCTCGATCTCGCGCTCGTTGATGCCGACCATCGCTTCGCCCAGATCCTCGGAAAGTTCGGCAAGCAGTTTTGCGTCGTTAAAGTTGGTGACCGCCTGTACCTGACGCGGAACCGCGGCATCCGCGCAAACGCGCGGCAGATCGTGATCGGTTCGGGCGCGGAATATTTATACGGCTTGATCGTCGAACTGATGGGAAAACAGCGCGTATACGGCATCGAATCGCCCTCTTACGAAAAGATCGAAAAGGTATATCGCGCCTACGGCGCCGCATATGAACTTCTGCCCCTTGCCGCGGACGGCATCGACGGCGCCGCGCTCGCCGCGACGCGCGCCGACATTCTGCACCTGACCCCTTACAGAAGTTTCCCCAGCGGCATCACCGCTTCCGCCTCGAAACGGCACGATTACGTGCGGTGGTCGAAAAAACCGGGACGCTTTCTCGTCGAGGATGATTTCGAATCGGAATTTTCGGTGTCGAGCAAGCCTGCGGAAACGCTTTTTTCCCTCTCTCCATACGACAACGTCATATACGTGAACACATTTTCCAAAACGATCTCCCCCGCACTGCGCGTCGGGTATATGGTCCTGCCGGAAAAACTGCTCGGCCCTTTCCGCGAAATCCTCGGCTTTTATTCGTGCACGGTGCCCACGTTCGAACAATTCGTTCTGGCGGAACTGATTTCGGGAGGAGATTTTGAAAGGCACATCAACCGCGTCAGGCGCGCAAAGAGAAAAGAACTTGCAGGCGGCAACTGACCGGGCCGCAGAGGCCGCGGCGCTTTGCGATAAAAAAACGGCGGCACCGCGCCGCCGCCCGATCGGACAAAAAAAAGGCTCCGCCGTTTGCGGAGCCGGATTTTTTCGGTTACTGCGCTTTGTAAACGCTGACCTGCTTTCTGTCTTTGCCCAGTCTTTCGAACCTGACCACGCCGTCGGTGAGGGCGAAAAGCGTGTCGTCCTTGCCGATGCCGACGTTGTTGCCGGGATGGAACTTCGTGCCGCGCTGACGGACGAGAATGTTGCCCGCGAGCACCTGCTGGCCGTCGGAGCGCTTTACCCCGAGACGCTTCGCCTCGCTGTCTCTGCCGTTGTGCGACGAGCCCGTTCCTTTCTTATGAGCAAATAAACTGATGAAAATCATTTATTTATCCTCCTGATTGATGGTTACAGCGTGATCTTTTCGATCTTCACTGCGGTGAAAGGCTGACGATGGCCCTGTTTTTTGCGCTCGTTCTTCTTCGCCTTGTATTTGAAGACGATGATCTTTTTGAACTTGTCCTGCGCTTCGACCTTCGCGCTGACTTTGGCGTTCTTTACCTCTTCTCCGGTTTTCACACCGTCATCCGCGGAGATCATCACGACGGGGAACTCCACTTCGGCGCCTACTTCCGCGTCGAGTTTTTCCACTTTGAGAACGTCGCCTTCGGAAACCTTATACTGCTTGCTTCCTGTTTCGATGATCGCGTACAAAATTTTTACCTCCTCTTTCCAGTCTCGCCGTTTGCAAGGCGGCGCAGAAAACGGTTTTTCGCGTTTTTCAGCGCGCTTAAAAAGCCCGCTCCGAGCGGCTCGGATTGTAGAATAACACAATCGGGCGCACATTGTCAAGCGATTTTTTCTCTGCGGGCGCATTTTTCGGGCATAATCTCCCTTTTTCCGCGCAAACTAAGGAAAAAGGAGGGCAATTATGGCTGACAATAAATCGGGAAGCGAACTTTTGGCGGAAATTTACAGAAATACCCATTACGCGCTGCAATCCATCTCCGACATCATGCCGGAAACGGAAGACGCGGAACTGATCGAACAACTCAAACAGATGCACGACGGCTACGAACGCATTTCGGGAAAGGCCGCACTGCTCGCAAAGGACGCGGGCCTCGAACTCAAGGAGCCTTCGCCCATCAAAAAGGCGATGATGTGGGGGTCGGTGAAACTCAACGCGCTCAAAGACAACACGCGCGCACACATTGCCGAAATGCTCACGCAGGGGACGGTGATGGGCATCACCGCGCTCGCGCGTTCGATCGGAGACAGCAAAGACTGCGCCGACGAGGACACGCTCGCCCTCGCGAACGAACTGCTCGATATGGAGCAGAAATACGAAAAAAAACTGAAAAGTTTTCTATGATCTCCTTGCGAAACGCGAGGTCGGAAAAGCCCCGCAGGGAAAAATTTCCCTGCGGGGCTTTTTTCGTTCAACCTCCTTCCGCGGCGACGATCTCCTTTCTGATCGCTTCGGCGGCAGATCTTGCCGCCTTCATGCTCTCCGCCTCGGCAAAGATGCGTATGACGGGCTCCGTGCCGGACGCGCGCACGACCAGCCGCGCGACCTTTTCGCGCTCTCTGTCGATCTTATCGCGCAAAAATTCGTCTCCGAGCAGGCGGACCTTGTCTTTGACGTGCACGCTCACGTTGTACTGCGGATAAAGTTTTACGTCCGCAAGTTTGGAAAGTTTTCTGCCGGCGATCAGTTCCGCCAGTTTTACGGACGTGAGGATGCCGTCGCCCGTCGTGGCGTAGTCGGACAGGATGACGTGCCCCGACTGTTCGCCGCCTACCTGCGCGCCGCTCTTCTGCATGGCCTCGGCGACGTATTTATCCCCGATATCCGTGCGGATCAGCCGTATGCCGAGAGCGGAAAGGGCAACTTCCGCGCCCGTGTTCGTGTGCGTGGTACCGACCACGACCTCGTTGCGCAGTTTTCCTCTCCGTTTGAGATCCTCTGCAAAAATATACAGGATCTTATCTCCGTCCACCACGTTGCCCTTTTCGTCGCACGCGATCAGCCTGTCGGCGTCCCCGTCGTATGAAAAGCCCGCGTCCGCGCCCGTCTCTTTGACCAGAGCGCGCACCCGTTCGGGGTGGAGCGCGCCGCAGCCCTCGTTGATGTCCGCGCCGCCCCTGCCGACGCCGCACACGGCAACTTTTGCGCCCAAACGGCGGAACACTTCGGGCGCAAAACAGCCCGCGGCGCCGTTGGCGCAGTCGAGCGCGAACGTCTTGCCCTTAAAACTTCCTTCCGCACAGCCGACAAGATAATCCACGTAATCTTCACGGCGGGGCAAAGGCCGGTACCGCCCCAAAGAGAGCGGGCCGCAGAAGGCGTAATCGTTAAAGTAATGCTCGGCGCGCCTTTCCGACTTTTCGGAAAGTTTGCGCCCGTCCGCGTCGAACACCTTCAGACCGTTGAACCGCGCGGGGTTGTGCGACGCGCTGATGACGACGCCGAAATCCGCGCCCAGGCGGCGCACAAAATACGCCGTCGCCGCGGTCGGGATCACGCCGCCGTCGAACACGTCTCCGCCGCCCGCCGTGACCCCCGCCGCAACGGCGAGCATCAGCATGTCGGACGAAACGCGCGTATCTCTGCCGATGACGACTTTGGGATTCTGTTTGAGCCGCGAAAGGGAGTTGCCCAGCGCGAACGCCGTGCGGGAAGTGAGGTCTTCGTTCGCGACGCCGCGGATGCCGTCCGTTCCGAAAAAATTACCCATCTTTCCGTTCCTCCCCGCGGCAATACTTGTGCGCGAGGCGCGCGTTCTGTTCCTGGCGCACCCTGCCGATGACGAAAACGCCCTCTTCCACGTCTTTGGCGACCGTCGTGCCCGCGGCGACGAACGAGCCGTCTCCCACGCTTACGGGCGCGACCAGGTTGACGTTGCTGCCGATAAAACAGTCGTCCCCCACCGACGTGCGGTATTTGTTTTTTCCGTCATAATTGCAGAACACGACGCCGCACCCTACGTTGCAGCGCCTGCCGACGTCCGCATCCCCTATATAAGTAAGGTGGCTGACCTTCGTGCCCTCGCCGATCACTGCGTTTTTAATTTCCACAAAATCGCCGATGCGGCACCCCCTGCCGATCACGGCGCCCTTCCTCAGGTTTGCAAACGGCCCGACTTCCGCCCCTTCTCCCACAACGGCGCCCCGCACCACCGATGCGGTGAGCCGCGCGCCTTCGCCGATCTGAGAATCCTCCACGATATTGTTGGGCAAAAGGACGGCGCCTTTTCCGATGACCGTTTTGCCCAACACGTGATTGTTTGGATAAATGACGACGCCCTCGCCGATGACGGCTTCCGAAGAGATCGTGACCGTTTCGGGCGACAGGATCTTTACGTTTTTCAAAGTCCTCCTCCTTAAAAAAGAAAAATCAGTACATAATATGCCGTACCGATCAAAAAGGACATTCCCGCCTGTTTCGGGGCAGATCTCTTTTATATATGCAAAACCCTCTGAAAAACAGATCCGGCGCGGAATTTTCCGCGCCGGATCTGTTTACAAGCCGCCCGTTTCATCTTTTTTGCGAACGCTCTCTGTATTTTTTTGGAGACATGCCCGTTTTGCGTTTGAATTCCGCGGAAAAGTAGAGCGGGTCGGAATATCCGCTCGAATACCCCACTTCCGCAACGGTCAGGTCGTTGCCCTTGAGCAATTCCTTCGCGCGGCGGAGGCGGCAGCCGTCGAGATATTCTTTCGGCCCCATGCCGAACCGCTCTTTGAACAGCCGGAAAAGGCGGGAGCGGCTGATGCCGACCATGTCCGCGATCTTTTCGACGCGGCAGTCGGAATCGTGAAATCCCGTGCGGATCAACTGCGCTGCGCGCTCCGCCGTCCCCGCGCGCGGCGCGCTCTGCGCGGGAAACTCGCGCACCAATTCCGCAAACAGGGAAAGGAGCGCCGCACTCCCGTCCAGTTCGGAAGCGTCGGAACCGAATTTATCCACGAAACTCACAAAAATCGGATAAATTTTTTCCGCATCGAGCACGGGCGAGACGCGCACGTCGGCTGAAAAACCCGTTTGGGACAGCAGTTCGTCTACGGCGGAACCGTCAAAATCTGCCCAGATATAGCGCCATGGATGCGTTCCGTCCGCCCCGTAGGAAATATTTTCCCCTTTATAGACGAGAAAGATCTGTCCTGCGGATGCCTCGAAACGGCGGCCGAGATATTCGATCCATCCCTTTCCCGATACGATATAGTGAAAAATATAGGTGTTCCGTTCGTACGGGCCCACTTTATAGAGGGGCGCGCACTGCGATTCGTTGGACCAGACAAGTTTCAAAAAATCATTCATGCAACATTTTCCCATATTCCGACAACATTAAAATATTGTTTCGGACAATTTGTTATGCTATACTTATATCACAAAATTGACGGGAGGTCAACCGATGAAAATCAATAAACCGCCTATGGGGTGGAATTCCTGGAACACTTTTGCCGAAAATATCGACGAACAACTGATTTTGGACTCTGCGGACGCGCTCATCGAAAAGGGACTTTTGGACGCAGGATATAATTACGTCGTCATCGACGACTGCTGGGCTCTGCGCGAGCGCGGAAAGGACGGAAAAATCGTGCCCGACCCGAAAAAATTCCCGAACGGCATGAGATCTCTTGCGGACAAACTGCATGCCAAGGGACTGAAATTCGGCATGTATTCGTGCAGCGGCCTGATGACATGCGCGCAGTACCCTTCCAGCCTGGACAGGGAGTGGATCGATGCGCAGTCGTTTGCGGAATGGGGCGTGGACTTTTTGAAATACGATTATTGCTACAGGCCCGCCAACAGAAAGGGAGAAGAATCGTACCGCGCGATGGGGCTTGCCCTTGCGAACAGCGGACGCGATATCCTGTTTTCCGCCTGCAGTTGGGGCGCGGACAAGACGCACGAATGGATCCGCACGACGGGCGCGGACCGCCTGCGCGGCGGCGGTCAGCTTTTCGGTCTCCCGGGTCAGGAAGCGCCCTGTCCTGTGGGTGCTCCACACCACCGCCCCCACCAGCAGCAGAATGCCCAGAATGCAGTGCACGGTCTGCATATCCGGCAGCACGCCCCGCAGCGCAGGGTCGGCGTAGGGCACGGCATAGTCAAATTGCAGCAGACAGACCGTTCCGTCCTGCAATTTTGACGTCATATAATACTGCGTGTAGCCAAAATGCCAGCGGGTTTTCCCCTGCCGGTTCTCCATTGCCCGCTGCAAGTGCCCGGCATCCATGTTGGTGGCCAGCACCTCGCTGCTGTCCGGCGCGGCAAACAGGGCGTACCGGCACAAGGAGTCCAGCTGCGTCTCGTCAAAGGTGGCGGCGGTCATGCCCGGTAAAACGTCCTGTGCGGCCTTCTGACAGGCCTGTGCAGCTTGATTCGCGGGAAGAAACAGCCCGCCGTTCTGGATCCACAGCATCAGCACCAGCAGCCACCCCACCGCGACCAGCAGGCAGGCCAGCGCCGTGCGCACCAGATATTGCAGCAGCACGCTGCGCAGAGAGGTCAGTCTTCGCTTTTCCATCGGTATCCCACGCCCCATACGGTATTGAGCAGCTTTTCCGGCTCCGGCACGCCCGCCGCCCGCAGCTTTGCCCGGATATTTTTGATGTGCTGGGTCACGGCGGTGTCATCCGCAGTGCCGTCAATGCCGAAAACCGCTTCGTAAATTTGCTCCTTGGTAAAGGTCTGCCCGGCGTGCAGCGCCAGATACTCGCAGATGGCATACTCCGAACGGGTCAAAGGCAGCGCCTTCCCCTCCACCGCCGCGCTCCGGGCGGTCAGGTCAAAGGCTACGCCGCTGCGCACCATCCGGTGCGCCGGGGTACGGCTTTGCCGCCGCAGATGCGCCGCTACCCGCGCCCGCAGCTCTGCCACCCGGAAGGGCTTGGACAAAAAGTCGTCTGCCCCGATGCCCAGCCCCTCCAGAACAGACGCTTCGTCTGTCCGGGCCGTCAGAA
>ERZ1106932.114-NODE-114-length-31421-cov-21.120704_pt1 | contig 31421 bp, 29 predicted proteins | sample MGYA00403665_ERZ1106932 | MGnify/ENA primary metagenome ERZ1106932 (study PRJEB35170, sample SAMEA104062448) | human gut metagenome | biome: human gut; feature: human-associated habitat; material: faeces | place: Denmark | collected 2012-08-24 ... | reverse complement strand
GCGTTCCCGGGTCTTGTACACACCGCCCGTCACGCCATGGGAGTTGGGAGTACCCGAAGTCAGTGACCTAACCGCAAGGGAGGAGCTGCCGAAGGTAAGACCAATGACTGGGGTGAAGTCGTAACAAGGTAGCAGTACCGGAAGGTGCGGCTGGATCACCTCCTTTAAAGGAGTACTTCAGATGAAGTACAGTCGACGTAGGCGAAAGCCTATGAAAAGATGGAGCCGGACATCACAAACCGGCAAAACCCAAAAAGCTGTGGGTTCGCTTATTCCTGTCATACCTGAAACCGTACGCACCCGTACGGTCTTTTTTTTTGTTTCAAAAGCGGAGCGGGAGATTACCCGCCCCGCTTTTTTGCCGCACCCGAAGATAAAACCCGCGCCGCGCCGGAAGATAAAACCCGCCTCCTATTGAACTTATATACGGCGAGGGGAGTATTGACTTTGCCGCCCGCTGTGATATAATATCCTGAAAGGAGAACATCATGAAATACGGTCTTTTGGGGCATCCGCTGGGGCACAGCATGTCCCCGTTTATTCACAGGGAACTGACTAAACTCAAAGGTGCCGAGTGCGAATATTCGCTTTACGACTTCACAATCGACGACCTTGCGACCAAAAGCGTAATGCTTTTGTCGCTGGACGGGTTTAACGTCACCATTCCGTATAAAAAAGAGATTATCGGCCATATCGACAGGCTGGATGAAACCGCCGCCAGATATAACTCTGTCAACGTGGTAAAAACCGGGCGCGAAAACGTGGGGTACAACACCGATGTCACGGGGTTTGTAAAATCGGTGGAAAACGCAGGCATGTCGCTTGGCGGCAAAACGCTGCTTCTGGGCTGCGGCGGCGCCGCCAGCATGATGGCGGTGGAAACGGCGCTCGCGGGCGGCAGCGTGACCATGGCGGTCAGGGACGTAAATTCGCCGAAGGCGGCGGAAATAGTCGCCGCGGTGAAAAAACTCTGTCCGGACGCTTTTATCGAAACCGTGCCGATTGATATGGTGCAGGGCGGCTTTGACATTATGCTCAACGCCACGCCGGTGGGAATGTATCCCCAAACAGACGCCTCGCCTGTCAGCGAAAGCGTGGCGGCGGCGTGCGGCGGCGTGTTCGACGCGATTTACAATCCGAGAGAAACGCTGCTTGCCCGATACGCCAAAAAGCACGGCGTGCCGTGTGTGACGGGCATGGAAATGCTGGTCAGGCAGGCGGCGGAAGCGCAGACGATATGGCACGGGCTCACGTTTGACGAAGATGAGATAAAAACCGTCATCGATATGGCTAACAGCGAAATGGAGAAACGATGAATAAAAAGATAATCACGCTGACGGGCTTTATGGGCTGCGGAAAAACGTACGTTTCAAAAATTCTCGCCCGTGAGATAGGCTACGGCATAATCGACAGCGACGCCGAAATAGAACGGCGCGCGGGGAAAAGTATCCCGCAGATTATGGCGGAAGAAGGCGAGGCGGGGTTCAGGCTCGCCGAACGGCGCGCGCTGGAAGACATTCTGTCTGGAGAGTTTTTCGTGCTTTCGGCGGGCGGCGGCGCTATACTCAAAAACGCCGATTTGCTGATGAGCCGCACAACCGTCGTGTTTCTCGACACCGATTTCGACAAGTGTTACGGGCGCATTAAAAACGACCGCAACCGTCCGCTGGCGGCGGGCAAAAGCCGTGATGAAATTTTCAGGCTGTACCGCGAACGCTATGAGATTTACAGAACTAATTGCCATTTTTCGGTGAAACACGAAGACGCCGCTATAACCATCAAAAAAATCAAAGAATTTCTGCAAAATAATTGACAAGCGCGCTTTTTTTGCATTAAAGTAGTGGCACAAGGAGAAATCAATGAGAAATTCCCGCTTCTTTACAAACTTTTACTTTTACTTTAGCTTGTTTTATAACGGAACAAGAGTTTTGTAATGAAGTTTTTTCTTATTGACGGGATATTATAAACGCGTAAACGCCGGTATTCTTGAAATAAGAATATCGGCTTTTTTAATATCGTATCAAACCGGAGGTATATATGGTAATCATTCTCAAACAGGACGCCAAGCAGGACGAGGTAAACGAACTTCTTGACTGGATAAAGGCGCAGAACGTCGAACCTAAGACGATGATAGGCGAGTCGCAACGCATACTCGGCCTTATAGGCAACACGCAGGCCGTGGATATCGACGCGGTAACGACTTTTCCGGCGGTGGAGAGCGTCAGGCGCATCGCCGAGCCGTATAAACTCGCCAACAGAAAGTTTCATCCGCACGACACCGTTGTGGACGTGTCGGGTTATAAAATAGGCGGCGGCAATTTTCAGGTTATAGCGGGGCCGTGTTCGGTGGAGAGCGAACAGCAGGTTATTTCCATCGCGGAGAGCGTCAAAAAGAGCGGTGCGCATTTGCTCCGCGGCGGGGCGTTCAAACCGAGAACTTCGCCTTACGCTTTCCAGGGGCTTAAAGCCGAGGGGATAAAATATCTGCTCGAAGCCAAAAAAGAAACGGGTATGCCGATTGTGTCGGAACTGATGAGCATGGAGCATATCGACCTGTTTAACGACGTCGACGTCATTCAGGTGGGCGCGAGAAACATGCAGAACTTTGTAATGCTGCGCGAACTTGGCGGCTGCGACAAACCGATTCTGCTCAAAAGAGGGCTTGCCAACACGCTGGAAGAATTGCTTATGAGCGCCGAATACATCATGGCGGGCGGCAACAACAACGTCATTCTGTGCGAAAGGGGCATCAGGTCTTTCGACCACGCCACCAGAAACGTGCTGGATCTTTCGGCTATACCGGTGCTGAAAAGGCTGACGCACCTGCCTGTAATCGTCGACCCGTCGCACGCCACGGGGCAGTCGGCTCTTGTGGAGTCGATGTCGCTGGCGGCGGTGGCCGCCGGCGCCGACGGTCTTATCATAGAAGTGCACAACAACCCGAAAGCGGCGCTGTGCGACGGCGCCCAGTCGCTGGACTTCCCGTCTTTCGAAAAACTCATGAAAAAAGTCAACACGCTCAAAGCATGCGTTGACAGTCTCAACAGCTGATATGAAAAAAATAAGGGTAAACGCCGGCAGACCTTACGATGTGGTCATCGGCAAAGGCGAAATAAACAATCTGCCGTCGGCTATAAACAAACTCGGCAAAAGCGGCAAAATCGCCGTGGTGACGGACAGAAACGTCGGCGGGCTGTACGGCGAAAAGATAACGGCTCTTCTGGGCGGCAAAGACGCGTGCCACGTTGAAATCGAAAGCGGCGAAGAGCATAAATCCATGAATACCGTGGCGGATATTCTGGAAAAACTGGCGGAAAACAAACTCACCCGAAGCGACCTTATCGTGGCGCTGGGCGGCGGCATAGTCGGGGACGTGGCGGGTTTCGCCGCCGCGTGCTATCTCAGGGGCGTGGATTTCGTGCAGGTGCCGACAACTCTGCTCGCCATGGTGGATTCGTCCGTCGGCGGAAAGACGGGCGTAAACCTTTCCGCGGGGAAAAACCTGGCGGGGGCGTTTCACCAGCCGAGGCTTGTGGTGTGCGACGAGGATTTTCTCGCCACGCTGCCGCAAGAAGAATTCAAAAACGGCATGGGCGAAGTCATCAAATACGGCTGCATAGCCGACAAAGATCTGTTGGAAAAACTGTCGTCGCCGGGAGGCGGCCTTGAAGAGATAATCGCCCGCTGTGTGGAAATTAAAGCCGATTTCGTGGCGAAAGACGAATTCGACAACGGCGAAAGGCAAAAACTCAATTTCGGCCACACGCTGGGGCACGCAATTGAAAAGGCGAGCGGTTTCGCCGTGCCGCACGGGCAGGCGGTGGGCATAGGCATGCGCGTCATCTGCCGCTGGGCGGAAGAAAGGGGGCTTACGCCGAAGGGCTGCGCCGACGCCATAGAGGCGCTGACGGACAAGTTCGGCATGCTTAAAGGCGAAAACTATCGCGCCGAAGATTTGTGGAATATTGCCGCCAACGACAAAAAACTCAAAGGCAAAAACATAAGTCTCGTTTTGCTGAAAGAACTCGGCAGCAGTTATCTTTACAAAACGACCATCGACGCTCTGGAAAACAGCTGAACAAACGCCGCCGCCGGCGGCTTTTGTTTTTATACCGAAATTTTTTGACAAAGATACCGACGTAAAGTAAAATTGAAATATGTATTGCAAGATGTATAAAGCGTCGCCTTCGGGCGGCGAAGTGAAGGCTCCGCCTTCCAAATCCATGGCGCACAGAGCCATTCTGGCCGCCGCTCTCGGCGGGGAGTGCGAAGTGCGAAACGTGGTTTTGTCAAACGATGTTAAAGCCACTCTGGACGCCGCGCGCGCTTTGGGCGCGCGGTACGAAATAAAGGGCGACAGCGTGGTTTTCATTGGAACGGACGTCGCCAAAACCGCCGTCATCGACTGCGGCGAAAGCGGCTCCACGCTGCGGTTTTTAATTCCGGTATGCGCCGCCCTCGGCGTAGACGCCGTTTTTACCGGGCGCGGTAAATTGCCGGAGCGGCCGTATGATATTCTCGCCGAAGCCATGTCGGGGCATGGCGCGCGGTTCGACAAAACGGCGGGGCTGCCGCTGCGCGTCGGCGGACGGCTGGAAAGCGGAACATACGTTTTGCCGGGCGACGTGTCGTCGCAGTATATAACCGGGCTGCTTTACGCCTTACCGTTGGTTGACGGCGACAGCGTGATTAAACTGGCTTCGCCGCTGCAATCAAAAGGCTATGTCGATATGACGCTGGCGGTACTTAAAGAGTTTGGCGTGGAAGCGGCGGAAACGGCGGACGGATATTTCATAAAGGGAAGCCAAAAATATCGCAAGGACAGTTTCACCGTGGAGGGCGACTGGTCAAATGCCGCTTTTTGGCTTGTGTACGGCGCGCTCAACGACGGCGTTGTCGTTGACGGGCTGGACATAAATTCCACGCAGGGCGACAGGGCGATTTTCGACATCCTGCTAGGCATGGGCGCCGACGTTTCTTTTGAAAACGGCAAGGTAGTCGTCAAGAAATCATCGCTTAAAGGCGTGAGCGTCGACGTCGGGCAGATACCCGACCTGGCGCCGATACTTTCAGTCGCCATGGCGTGCGCCGAAGGGAAAAGCAGGCTGGAAAACTGCGGCAGGCTGCGCATAAAAGAAAGCGACCGCCTCAAAGCCATTAGCGACAACCTGACCGCCGTGGGCGTGAAAAACGCCGTATCGGGCGACAGCGTCGAGATTTTCGGCGGATGCGGAATTACGGGCGGAAACGCCGACGGGTTTAACGACCACAGAATCGTCATGTCGATGGCGGTGTTGGCGTCAAGGACAAAAAACGGCATAACGGTAAGCGATATGCGCGCCGTGGATAAGAGTTATCCCGACTTTTTTGAAAAATATAAATTACTCGGAGGGCAGGCTGATGTCATCGATGTGGGGTAAAAACATAAAAATTTCGGTTTTCGGCGAATCGCACGGCAAAGCCATCGGCGTGACGGTGGACGGACTGCCGGCGGGGTTCGAGCCGGATATGGATAAAGTAGCCAAGTATATGGCAAGACGAAGACCCGGCGGAGATTTGTCCACGCCGAGAAAAGAAAGCGATATGCCTGACATTGTTTCGGGCATGTTCCGTGGTAAACTGACGGGCGCGCCGCTGACGGCGCTTATTTACAACGGCGACACGAAATCGGGCGATTATGACCAGATGGCGGCGAAAGCGCGCCCCGGGCACGCCGATTATACCGCTTACGTCAAATACAACGGAGCCAACGATTACCGCGGCGGCGGACATTTTTCAGGCAGGCTTACGGCGTGTCTGGTGTTCGCCGGGGCGATATGCGCGCAGATACTCGAAGAGCAGGGCATAACGATTGCGGCGCATATCTCGGAAATAGGCGGCGTTAAAGACGAGCCTTTCGGTCTGACGGTCAGCGGCGGGCTGGTGAAAAAACTCACGGAAGGCTTCCCCGTTATAGACGACGCGGCCGGAGAAAAGATGCGGGCAAGGATAGCCGAGGCGGCGGCGGACAAGGATTCCGTCGGCGGCTCGGTGGAATGCGTGGTCAGCGGCGTGCCGGCGGGCGTCGGTTCGCCTATGTTTGACGGCGTTGAAAACAAAATCGCTTCGCTGGTGTTCGGCATACCCGCGGTGAAAGGCGTGGAGTTCGGTCTGGGGTTCGGCTACGCCGCTGCCCGAGGCGGACAGGTCAACGACGCTTTCCGCATGGACGGAGACGAAGTCGTAACCGCCACCAACAACTGCGGCGGCGTTCTGGGCGGCATAACCGACGGCATGCCGATTGTGTTCCGCGCGGCCTTCAAACCGACGCCGTCGATAGCCCGAAAACAGCGCACGGTGGACTTTGTAAACGGAGCCGACGCCGAAATAGAAATCAAAGGCAGGCATGACCCTTGCGTTGTGGTCAGGGCGGTGCCGGTGGTGGAAGCGGCGGCGGCGATAGCCGTGCTTGATTTGCTTTATGAAAACTGAGCGGGGAGATTATGGAACTTAAAGATTTGCGGGATAAAATCGACGAGGTTGACGACGTCATTACGGGCGCCTATATCAAAAGGCTGGCGCTGGTGAAACAGGTGGGCGAGTATAAAAAACAAAACAACGTGCCCGTCGAGCACGGCGACAGGGAACAGGCCATTCTCGACAGGCTGACCGCCAAATTCGGCGCAGAATACAAAACCGCCATAGATTATCTCTACACGGGCATAATGACATATTCCAAAATGCGGCAGAATATGTGCAAGGCGAAAGGCAAAGAAACGCGCTTTGAAAAGAGCGACGTCGAGTTTTCAAACGAAACGTCGGTAGGGCTTGCCGGCACTACGGGCGCCTATGCAGAACAGGCGGCGAAAAAACTTTTTCCCAAAATGAAGCCGACGTTTTACGCCCATTTCGGCGACGTGTTTTCCGCCGTCGACAAAGGCGAAATAAAATACGGCATAGTGCCTATCGAAAACTCCACGGCGGGTTCTGTCAACGAAGTGTACGACCTGCTTAAAGAATGCAACATAAAAATCGTGGCGGCGGACAGGCTTACGGTAAACCACTGTCTGTTCGGCACGGCGGACAGCGATGTGGAAGACATCAGAAAGGTGTATTCGCACCCGCAGGCGCTGTATCAGTGCAAGCGGTTTCTGGAATCGCGCGGCATTCAGGGCGTGGAAGAAAGCAACACCGCCGTGGCGTGCCGCAAAGTCGCAGAGATGAACGATAAGTCGGTGGGGGCTATCGGCGCCGAAAGCAACGCGGACAAGGGACTGAAACTGCTTAAAAAGGGGTTGCAGGACGCCGGGCACAATTTCACGAGATTCATCGTAATTGCCAAAACGCTGACCGTGAGCGCCGACGCCGACAAACTCAGCCTTATGGTGTCCATCAAGCACAGACCCGGCACGCTGTTCAGCTTGCTTAGCATTCTGTCCAGTTTCAAGGTGAACCTGCTCAAACTCGAATCCAGGCCGATACCCGAGCAGGAGTTTGAGTTTATGTTTTATCTGGACATTCAGTGCGACGTGTTTGCCGAATCCACCGGCGAAATGCTGGCGTGCATAGACGCCTATTGCGAAACGATGAGCGTTCTCGGCGCTTATCACGAAGAGATGTAAAGGGACGTTATGAAAATCTGTATAGTCGGACTGGGGCTGATAGGAGGCTCTCTTGCCAAAGCGATAAGCGCCAGGACAAAACACGAATGCGTGGGTATCGATACCGACAAAGACACGCTTGCCAAGGCGGAAAAATGCGGCGCCATCGTAAAAGCCGTCGCGCCTGAGGACATGGGCACCGCCGACATGGTTATACTCGCGCTGCCGCCGAGAGCCGAAATTGAATTTTTCGCCCAAAACGCGCGTTACATAAAAAAAGGCGCCGTCGTGTTTGACACATGCGGCGTTAAAAAAGAAATCATCAGGGCGCTTTCGCCCGAGGCGAAAAAGCGCGGCTTGCGTTTTGTGGGGGCGCACCCTATGGCGGGCAGGGAGTTTTCCGGTTTCGATTATTCGCTGGAAAATCTGTTTGACAGGGCGAGTTTCATCATCACGACGGACGGCGCCGACATCGGCGCCGTGGAAGAAGTGCGCGCGCTGGCGGAGGAAATCGGTTTCGGCAGCGTCAAGGTGACGGACGCCGCACATCACGACAGGGTTATCGCGTATACCTCGCAGCTGGCGCATATCGTGTCAAACAGTTACTGCAAAAGCGGCACGATAGAAGAAAAAGAGGGGTTTTGCGCCGGCAGTTTCGCCGACATGACAAGGGTGGGCAAACTCGACGTAAACCTGTGGACGCAGCTTTTCATGCTTAACGCCGAAGCGCTTGACGCCGAACTGACAAATCTCATCGGCAACCTTTCCGCTTTCAAAAAAGCGCTGGACGATAAGGACGAAGAAAGTTTGCGCGCGCTTCTCGCCGAGGGCAACGCCATCAAGGTGGAGAGCCTGAAACGCGAAAAAACCGAGTAACTCCAACAAAAACGGGGCGGCGGTTTGTATATATTGCAGATATATACCGTCAGCCAGTGGTCAAGGCGGTTAAACATGCCGCCTTTTGCCGATAATAAAAGGGAATAACCATGAAAACGGTAATTATTACGGGGGCGTCCCGCGGTATCGGCGGGGCGACGGCGAAACTGTTTGCCGAAAACGGGTGGCACACCGTCATTAACTGCGACAAAGACATTGTATCCGCCGAAAAACTCGCCGCCGAACTGGCGGCAAAAGGCTGTTCCGCCGAGGTATACGCCGCCGACGTCGGCGTCATGGCGGAGTGTGAAAAAATGGTCGGATACGTGCTGTCGAGGCGCAGGCGCGTGGACGCGCTTGTCAACAACGCCGGCGTGTCGCTTATCAAACCTTTCACCGACCTGACCGACGGCGAGGCGGAAAGAATCATGAAAGTCAATTTCGGCGGCATATATAATATGTGCAAAGCCGTTGTGCCCCATATGATTTCACGCAAGTACGGCAGAATAATCAACGTGACTTCCGTTTGGGGAAGCAGAGGGTCTTCCTGCGAAACGATGTACTGCGCTTCCAAGGCGGCGGCGGAGGGGTTTTCCAGAGCGCTCGCCAAAGAACTCGGCCCGTCGGGCATAACGGTGAACTGCGTGGCGCCGGGGTTTATCGACACCGAAATGAACGGAGGTCTGGCGTCTGACGTGGCGGAGAGCATCAAAGACGACACGCCGCTGTGCCGTTTCGGTCTTCCGGCGGACGTCGCGCGGGCGGCGCTGTTTCTGGCGGGCGACGGAGCGGATTTCGTGACGGGGCAGGTGCTTGGCGTCGACGGCGGCTGGCAGGTATGACATCGGAGGAAATATGAAAAAATTCAAGACGGCAATCGCCGCGCTGCTGGTTTGCGTCTGCTTTTTTGTTTTTGCCGCCTGCACGGGCGAGCAGGGCAAATCGGCATACGAAGTGGCGGTGGAAAACGGATATGCCGGCACCGAAACGGAATGGCTGGAAAGTCTTAAAGGCGAAAAGGGCGACGCTTCCGACGACGGCATGAACGACGTGGCGGCGCGGTCGCTTCTCTCAACCGTTTCAATCAACGCAGTTTTCGGCAGCGGCACCAGCCTCGGCTCCGGCGTCATTGTGGAACTGGATAAAGAAAACGGCGACGCGTATATAGTCACCAACTATCACGTCGTGTATTATCAGCCTACTAACGCGTGGGGGCAGTCGGTCGGGACGGGCAGCGTCAGCGACGACATAAGACTGTATCTTTACGGTCAGGAATACACCGATTACGCAATAAGCGCGGAATATATAGGCGGCTCGCTTGAACAGGATATCGCCGTGCTTAAAGTAACGGGCAGCGACGTGCTGAAAAACTCGTCCGCCACGGCGGCGACGGCGGATATTTCGCAGCTTTACGCGGGCGAGTCCGTAGTGGCGGTGGGCAATCCGTCAGGCGCGGGGCTTTCGGTGACGAAAGGTATCGTCAGCGTCGATTCCGAAGAAATAGAAATCACTCTCGCCGACAACAGCACGACGGGCACGCTCAGGGTAATCCGTGTTGACGCGGCAATCAACTCCGGCAACAGCGGCGGCGGGCTGTACGACACGGAAGGCAATCTCGTGGGTATAGTCAACGCCAAAATAGAATCCGCCAGCATCGAGAATATGGCGTACGCCATTCCGGCGTCTGTGGCGTGCGGAATAGCCGACAACATCATTAAACAGTATGAAAGCGGGGTTTCCGCGCCCGTCAGCGTGAACAAGGCGGAAATCGGCGTGCAGACCGAAATAACTTCCGGCAAGGCGGTTTATGACGCCGACGCGCAAGCGACGCGCATAGTGCAGACGGTGGCTGTCGCCGGCGTTACGACGGGCGGCTCGGCGTTTGGTCATCTGCGCGTGGGCGACGAACTTATCTCCATAACGTTCGAGGGGAAAGAATACGCTCTGGACAGAAGTTACAAATTGTCGGATTTCCTTTATTATTACAGTAAGGGCGATACGCTGACGCTTAAAGTATCGCGCGGCGGCGAGGACGTCACCGTGTCGTTTACGATAAGCGGCGTTACGCAAATAAATTAAAGCAATATGTCAAAAAGAAAAAGACCGCTTTCCGGCGGTCTTTTTCTTTGACGCGTCTGTTATTCCAGCGCGGCGAGCGCCGCTTCTTCGGCGTGGATGAGCGCAGTGTCGAAAACGGGGAGCGTAATGTCGCCGTCACCGACCAGCAGGCCTATTTCGGTACAGCCGAGTATCGCGCCCCGCGCGCCGAGTGCCGCCGCCTTGTTTATTATGCCGACGAATTTCGCGCGCGATTCGTCTTTAATAACGCCGTGGCACAGTTCGCCGTATATAACGTCGTTGACGGTTTTTCTGTCGTCGGCGTCCGGCACTATGACGTCTATGCCGTTTCTGGCGAGCACGTCTTTGTAAAAGCCTTCTTCCATTGTAAAAGCCGTGCCGAGCAGGCACACTTTGCCGATGCCGGCGTCTTTTACGCGCCGCGCCGTTGCTTCCGCTATGTGCAGAAATGGAATATTCACGGCGCTTTGTATGGCGTGAGCCACTTTGTGCATAGTGTTGGTGCACAGCACCAGAAAATCCGCCCCACCTTTTTGCAGGCGGCGGGCGGCGTCGGCGAGAATCTCGCCGCTTTTTTCCCATTCGCCGCTCATCTGGCAACGTTCGATTTCATCGAAGTCCACGCTGTAAAGCAGGCATTTCGCCGAATGGAAACCGCCGAGTTTTTGATTTACCACGCTGTTTATCACCTTGTAATATGTCACGGTGCTTTCGGCGCTCATGCCGCCGATGAGACCAATGGTTTTCATACTCCCTCCGAAATGCTTTTGCATTATTATATCGCCGATGATGAAAATTGACAACATCAAACAAAGTTATTATAATATCTCGTGAAAAGGAAGGTGTGTGTGATATGGAGCGCAAGGTTTTCGACGATTTGCAGACGATTATCGTCAATTTATCGAAAATCAAAAAAATGACTGCCAAGGCGCAGGCTGAAATTCTCAAACCGTACGGCATAAGCAGCGGCCATGCCGCTTATGTCATGGCGCTTTACGGCGGCGGAATGACAATGAAAGAACTCAGCGAAATGCTGTGCGTCGACCCCGCCAACACGACGAGAGTCATCGCCACGCTGATGAAAAAAGGGTATGTGGCAAGCGACTGCCCCAAAAAAGGCGGAAGAAAATTCAACGTGTTTCTCACCGAGACGGGCAGGCTTCTCGCCGAAAAAATCAGGGAGCAACTTACCGACGACTCGGCTTTGCTGCATATGCTGACGCCTGAGGAAAAAAACCTGTTTTTTACTCTGTTGGAAAAGATAGCGGAGGGATACGACAGACATGGTATATAAAGCGAAAAACGCCGTGATTAACGGCGACGTTACTTTTGCCGACGGCAGTTCCGTGTGGTATAACGCCGTCGTCAGGGGCGACCTTGCCCCGATACGTGTCGGCAAAAACACAAACATCCAGGACGGCTGCGTTCTGCATGTGGAGCCGAGCACGCCGCTGGTTTTGGGCGACGGCGTAACGGTAGGGCACGGCGCCGTTCTGCACAGTTGTCATGTCGGCGACAACAGTCTCATCGGCATGGGCGCCATAGTGCTGAACAGGGTCAGGATAGGCAAAAACTGCGTGATAGGCGCCGGCTCGCTGGTGACGCAGGACGCCGTGATTCCCGACGGCACAATGTGGTTCGGCTCTCCCGCGCGGTTCGTCCGCCGCCTGACCGACGAGGAAATCGTGGCAAACAGGCATAACGCCGAAGAATATGTGAGACTTTCTGAAAAATATCTCGCCGTCGACTGAAATTTCCTGTGACATATCGGCGGTTAAATGGTATTATATAAAAAACAAGGAGAGTGAAACATGAAAATAAAAAGATTCAAGGGCGACACGATAGTTTATTTCGTCGCCGCCGTGGTTTTGCTGGTGCTCGGCATTGTCATGATACCGGGCGTGACCGACCTCGGGCAGAACATCCTCAATATCGTCATTGCCGTGGCGATTCTGTGCTATCTGTTCGGGTTTCTGCTGGGAAAAATCAAACGTAGCAGACAGACGATAATGATACTTACCGTCATTGAGTTTGTGCTTCTGCTGCTCGTGGCGCTGGGGCTTGTGCTTGCGCAGTTCAAAGTCATCAACGTGAGCGGCGCGTGCGCGATACTCGGTCTGGCGCTGGCGCTCAGGGGCATTGTGGAAATGTTCAGGGCGTATTACCACCAGTCGGCAAGCAATGCCAGATATCCACTGTGGCAGTTTATAGTAAACCTTATCATTCTGATTTTCGGCGTATATATGTTCGCCAAACCTTTCATCACCGACGAAACGCTCATTTGGGTGATGGCGGTTGTTTGTATAGCGGGCGCCATAATATGCGCGGTGCTCGGCTTCAACACGGTGAACAGAAAAAAGGTAAAATAAAAACAAAAAAAAAAACGACCCGCTTTCAAGCGGGTCTTTTTTTGTCAGATAATGGCTTTGTTCTGCCACTTGCCGGTAAAGTAGCGCACGGTGGAGATGACCGCGCCGAGCAGCCAGCCCATAGGCACGGCCCACCATATCGCCGCCGAGCCCCATACTCCCGCGAACAGATAGGCGCCACCCACCCTGACGGCTATGTTGCACAGTGAGCATATGACGACGATTTTAACGTCGCCCGCGCCGCGAAGCACGCCGTTGGAGATGACCATGAGCCCGCATACCAGGTATGTGCAGCCGACGATTGTGAGATACTGTCTGCCCACTTCTATTTCGCCCGCCGACGCCGTGGAATCGACAAAGATGGAAATGAGCGCGTCAGGGATTGTGAGCGACAGAACAAGCATTACTACGCTGAGCGCGGCTATCATATAGAATGTAGTGCGGTAGCCCGCTTTGATTCTGTCGATTTTGTGGCAGCCGATGTTCTGCGCCGTGAAAGAGGACAGCGCGTTGGCGATGTTGGTGAAGGTGGAGGTCAGGATTTGTTCCACTTTGTTCGCCGCCGTGAAGCCCGCTATTACCGTGGCGCCGTAACTGTTGACAAGCGACTGCACGCATATGTGGCCGATGGATATAACCGATTGCTGCAACATCGAAGGCAGGCCGATTGTGGCGATTTTTTTGAATATCGTTTTGTCAAAGGCTTTGGCTTTTTCGTCGGTTTTGATTTTGTTTATGCGGCGTATCAGCACAAACAGACTGAGCAGGCACGCCAGCGTCTGCGCGATGAAAGTCGCCCACGCGACGCCCGCGACGCCCATGCCGAAAGAAAGCACGAACACCAGGTCGAGCACTACGTTGAGCACTGACGACAAAATCAGGAAGCACAGCGGCAGTTTGCTGTCGCCCAATGCCTGGAACGCCGACGAAATGCCGTTGTAAAGCAGCATAGGGAAGCAGCCGTAAAGATAAATTTGCAGATATTCGCGCGCGATGTCGTAAATGTCGGCGGGGGTGCTCAGCATAACGAGTATGCCGTCGATGAATATCAGGCCTAGCGCCGTGAACAGAATGCCCATGACGCCCATGGTGATGAGCGTCGTGTATGTGGCGGTTTTTGTGTCGCGCAGGCGTTTCGAGCCGTACAGCTGCGAAATAACGACCGAACAGCCCACGCTGGCGCCCATCGCGACCTGCACAATGAGAAACACCATTGACGCCGTGGAACCTACGCCGGCCAGTTCCGCGTTGCCTACAAACTGGCCGACCACAGCCGTGTCGACTATGTTGTAAAGTTGCTGAAAAATGTTGCCTATAATCATAGGCAGAGCGAAAGCCAATATGACCTTAAACGGTTTGCCGACCGTCAAATCCTTTGCCATTTTCACCTCTTTGAAATCACTCTATACAATATTTGTTATTTTACTATATTAGAATACACTCGCGCGGCGTTTTAGTCAACGACTGCGGCAAAATCGCCCAAAAAACCGCCTTGCGGTTTTCAAAGGTATTGACAACGCTTTTGTAAAAACTTATAATAAATAGAACAATAACAGGCGGAATTTGCGCCTTAAAAGGCCGATTTTTTTACAATTACGGCACAACGGAGGACATTTATGGCAAAAATCAAACAACTCAACGTCGCTTTGCTGGGACTCGGCACAGTGGGCAAGGGCCTTGTCAGCCTGCTTAAAGAAAACGAAGCGGAAATCCTGAACAAACACGGCGCGAAAGTCAACATCGTGAAAATCTTTGAGCGCAACGCCGACAAACTCGAAAAATTCGGCCTTGACAGAAATCTGTTCACCGACAGCATGGAAGACATCTGCGGAGACAAAAACGTGGATATCGTCGTGGAACTGCTGGGCAGAATCCACCCGTCCAAGGAATATATCGAAAGCGCTCTCCGTGCCGGCAAAAACGTGGTCACGGCCAACAAAGACCTTATATGCATGCACGGCGGCGAACTTCTCAAAACCGCCAAACAAAACGGCGCCGTTCTGCTTTACGAAGCCAGCTGCCTCGGCGCGGTGCCTGTAATCAACACCCTTAAAAATAACTTCCTGGGCGACGAAATAAAATCCATCAAGGGTATTTTCAACGGCACAACAAATTACATCCTCACAAAAATGACGCAGGAAGGGCTGTCTTACGAAGAATGCCTCAAAGAGGCGCAGGCGCTCGGTTATGCCGAAAGCGACCCGACCAACGACGTGGAAGGCATCGACGCGGCATACAAACTCTGCATACTGTCCCGCTTCGCGTTCGGTCTTGACGCCAAATTCGAGGATATTTCCAAAAAGGGCATTACGCAAATCACTCCGCAGGACATACAAATCGCCGCCAGACTCGGTTACACAATCAAACTGCTGGCAATCGCCAAATGCGGCGACGGCAAACTCGAAATGAGAGTCAACCCTGTGTTTGTGTCAAACAATCACCAGCTCAGCAAAATCAACGGCGCTTTCAACGCCTGCACGATTGAAGGCAATTATTCCGATGAAATAACTCTCATAGGCAGGGGCGCGGGTTCGCACCCGACGGCAAGCGCCGTGGCTAACGACATCATGAATTTCGCCCACAAAATGGGCGACGTCGGTCAGCGCTCCCTCAAAAAAGCCAAGATGGAAAAAGACGGGCACATGAAATATTACCTGCGCATGTCGGTTACCGACAGGGCGGGCATACTTTCGGGCATCGCCAAGATTTTCGGCGACAATAAAATTTCCATCGAGTCGGTCATCCAGGACAAAAACGACAACCCTGACATCAAATCGCTTATCATAGTAACCCACATGACGACGTCGGGCAGCATGGCGAAAGCGCTTGAAAAAATCTCCCGCGCGCCTTCGGTGCAGAGCGTCGACTCCGTCATCGAAGTAATGGGCTGACAAAAGGAGAAACAAGATGTATTACCACAGCACACGAAACAACAACGGGCATTATACCGCCAGCGAAGCCATTCTCAAAGGCCTTGCTGATGACGGCGGCCTTTTCGTGCCGGGTGAAATTCCCAACATAGCCAACAAACTGGGCGAACTCGCGAAACTTTCTTACGCGAAACTTTGCCACGCCGTGGTTTGCGAGTTTTTCGGGGAGTTTCGCGGCGACAGAGAGTTTGAAGCCGACGTGACGAGAGCGTACGACAAGTTCGACACACTTTCCACGCTCGAACTCAAAGAGTTTGACAAAGTGTGCTATATGGAACTGTATCACGGACCTACCTGCGCCTTTAAGGATTTCGCCCTCAGCGTGCTGCCGTGCGAGATACGTGCCGCCAAGAGAAATCTGGGCGCTGAGGGCGAATACGCCATACTCACCGCCACATCGGGCGACACGGGCAAGGCCGCGCTCGAAGCGTTCATGGGGCAGGAAGGCTTCAAAATCGCGGTGGTCTATCCGAAACACGGCGTCAGCAAAATTCAGGAACTTCAAATGAATTCCACAACGGAAAGCAACACGTTTGTGTGCGGTCTTGAAGACAACTTCGACGCCTGCCAGACGTTGGTCAAAGAGATGCTGGGCGAAAAAATCGACGGCGTGAATCTTTCCAGCGCCAACTCCATCAACATCGGCAGACTTATTCCGCAGGTGGCGTATTATTTCTATACTTATCTCAGGCTTGTGGAAAACGGCAGAATCGGGATGGGGCAGAAAATCAATTTCAGCGTGCCGACAGGCAACTTCGGCGATATACTCGCCGGATATATAGCCAAAAAAATGGGGCTGCCGGTCAACAAACTGATTTGCGCCTCCAACATGAACAAAATCCTCACTGACTTTTTCAAAACGGGCGTGTACGACAAAAGGCGCAAGTTTTACATAACGCAGTCGCCGTCGATGGACATTCTCATTTCCAGCAATTTCGAAAGGCTGCTGTGGTTTGTGACGCGCGACGACGAATATGTTTCGTCGCTTATGCGCGACCTTAAAAACGACGGTCTGTTTATGGCAAAGGAACTGCTGCCTTTCCTTAAAGATTTCGCGGCGGATTACGCCACCGAGCAGGAAACCGCGGAGGAAATCGGCAGAGTGTTCAAGGAGTACGGCTACCTTATAGACACGCACACCGCCGTGGCGTCCGCCGTGGCGCGCAAGATGGATTTGCCGGAATACACCGTCATACTTTCGACGGCCAGTCCGTACAAATTCTGCTCGTCGGTGCTGGAAGCGCTGGGCGAAACCCCGTCGGAAGACGAGTTCGAGTCGCTTGACAGGCTCGCCGCCATATCCGGCATGCCGGCGCCTTACACCCTGACTTCTTTGCGGAACATAACGCGGGTTCACGACAACTGCGGCGGCGTTAAAGAAGTCAAGGCCATGATTAAAGATTTTTTGGAGAAAGGCGATGCTTAAAATAAAGACGCCTTGTTCAAGCGCCAATATCGGCCCGGGCTTCGATTGCCTGGGCATCGCTTTCGACATATACAATCATTTCACTTTCAAGCCGGGCGCGCGCAACTCTTACAGCGGCTTTGCCGAAAAATACTGCAACGACGGCAACATGGTGTATAAGTCGTATAAGGCCGCCGCCGAAAGTCTCGGCAGACAGGCGGCGCCGGTGGAAATTTCTTTTCACGGGCAGGTTCCGGCGGCAAGGGGGCTGGGCAGCAGTTCGACGTGCATTGTCGCGGGCGTAACCGCCGCGTATGAACTCGCCGGCGTGCCTTACACGAAAAACGATTTGGCTTACACCGCTTCGCTTATTGAAGGGCACCCCGACAACGTCACCCCGTGCGTTTACGGCGGTTTTACCGACGCCGTGCTGACGGCCGACGGCGACAGGGAAAGGCTTGTCGTGGAAAATTTCGGGATACACAAATCCTATAAGTTTTACGCGCTTATTCCCGATTTCGAACTCAGCACAAAACTGTCGAGAGACGTGCTGCCAAAAGCGGTGGGGCTTACCGCCGCCAAAAAGAACATCGCCAACGTGCCGCTGCTTATCAAAGCGCTGGAAAACGGCGACGGCGATTTGCTGCGGGTGGCTTCGGAAGATTGGCTTCACCAGCCGTACCGCGGCGGCATTATAGCGGGATATTTCGACATCAGGCAGCGCGCGCTGGACGCCGGCGCCTGCGCGGTGTTTCTAAGCGGCGCCGGTCCTACGATGCTGGCTGTGAGCACTGTTGATATGAAAAAACAACTTGCCGATATAACGTCTGACATGGAAAACACCTGGCAGGTAAAAAGAATCAAGGTGGATTTCGACGGCGTGACGGTGGAAAGGACGTAACAAAAAGGCGAAAGCAATTTGCTTTCGCCTTTTATTATTTAACCGTTGCGATTATTTTTTCGCGGCGTTTTCAAGTTTGAGATGCGCGAAAACAGGCAGACCGTTTTTAAACGGAGGACGGGCTTCGCCCTGAATCAACGGCATCACATAGTCAAGAAAACTTTTTTCGATAAAGTTGCGTTCTTTGTTGAGATATTCAAGCGGCAGCTTTTTCTCTTTGTTGGCGACGTCCGCCAAAGGCAGCAGTTTGATTACGCATTTGTAGCCGTTTGTCATATCTCTTTCAAAGGCTATCATGTAACCGCTTTTGCCCTCAACGGCGTTTTTCACCGCTTCCGCGCCGGCGTTGTACGCTTCCTGAACGTCTATTGCCGACGCCGAATGCGCCGCGCAGCGTTGCAGAAGGCTGAATTCGATTGCCCTGGTTTTAACGCCGAGTTCTTCTTTGCACAGGTTGGCGAGAAAACTTGCCGTGCCGCCCAGCTGCGCGTGGTTGAAAGAGTCTTTCGCGAGGGACTGGCTGTATTCGGCTATATATTTGCCGTCGGCGTCGTGTATGCCTTCGGAAACGGCAACAATGACGTTGCCTCTTTCGGCGTAAATTCTCTTGACGTCGGCAAGAAACGCTTTCACGTCAAACGGGACTTCCGGCACATAGATGAGGTCAGGCCCCTGTCCCTGATAACTTGCTATCGCGGTGGAGGCGGTCATCCAGCCGGCGTTTCTGCCCATGACTTCCAGAACGGTCACGGTGCCTTTGTCGTAAACCCTGGCGTCGTGGTGGATTTCCATGCAGCTTGTGGCGAGATATTTCGCCGCGCTGGCAAACCCCGGGCAGTGATCCGTGCCCCAAAGGTCGTTGTCTATGGTTTTAGGCACACCCATTACACGGCATTCATAGCCCGCTTTCGCGAGATAGGCGCTGACTTTGGAGCAGGTGTCCATGGAGTCGTTGCCGCCGTTATAGAAAAAGTATCTGACGTTGTATTTTTTGAATACTTCCAGAATTTTTTTATAGTCGGTGTCGTCTTTGTCAGGGTCGGCGAGTTTGTATCTCACGCTGCCCAGCGCCGACGACGGCGTGTTTTTAAGCAGTTCGATTTGTTCAGGGTCTTCCGCGCCCATGTCGACAAAATTTTCGTCCAGCAGACCGCGTATGCCGTGTCTGAGACCGTACACCTTTGTTATGCAGTCATGTTTGAACGCTTCCTGGAAAACGCCGCACGCGCTGGCGTTTATCACCGATGTAGGGCCGCCCGATTGGCCGAACATCAAAGCGCCTTTAAGTTCGCTCATATTATCAAATCTCCTTTTGTGTTTTACCTAGTCAATAATAGCATAGTTTAAAAAAAACGCAAAACATTTTTGAGCCAAAAGCCGATAAAAACGTTTGACAAGATTTTTGTCAAATGATATCATATCTAGGCATTTGAGAACAGGTGCGCCGTGGGGGTGTAGCTCAGCTGGGAGAGCACCTGCCTTGCAAGCAGGGGGTCAGCGGTTCGATTCCGCTCATCTCCACCACACATACCCTTGGCGCGAAAGGGTATTTAACAATCAACAACGCGCGTTGTTGATTATATCGAGGGCTCATAGCTCAGCAGGTTAGAGCACACGCCTGATAAGCGTGAGGTCGGTAGTTCGAGTCTACTTGAGCCCACCACGACAATCCGGGTTGAACGTGAAGTTCGGTTCGGGTTGTTTTTTATTTCGAATGCTTATGCGCAAAGGCGCATAAGCGATAAAAACACAGTTCACAGCCCGAATTTCTTTGATCGGGTTGTTTTTTTATTTTGAGCGTTATGCGGCAGGGTGGACTGCGCTTTTACGGCGGACTATAAAAATTTTTAGAAAAATTTCGCCAAAGGTATTTAACTGAAAAGCTAAAAATGATATGATGTAGGTGGAATTTATTATTACTTCGGAGAAAAAGGTAATGAGAAAGTTTTTGCTTGCTTTGTGCGTGGCTGCCGTCGCCGCGGCGCTGTGGCTTTTGGCGGCGTGCGGAAAAGAGCCCGTTCTTGTTTTTATTTCTGCCGACGGCGATTTCAAAACGGAATATGTCCATGGCGACACCTTTGATTTCGAGCATCTGATTGTTATTGCCGATTATGACGACGGCACCCGTGTCGTCGTGGAAGACTACACGGCGGACAAAAGCGTGCTTTCGTACGGCGACACAAAGATAACCCTGACATACGGCGGCAAAACCGAGGATATTTTTGTTTTTGTGTCAAAAGCGCCGCAAAACGCTCCTGCCGCTCTGCTTTATGAAATTGACGGCAACGCTATCGTGCTTGTGCCCGCTGACGGGAGAGATTATGAATATAATTTCGAAAATCAGGGGTGGAGCAAAACTCTCAGATACGGCGATTTGACTTACGGCGGCACATATACCGTTGCGGTGAACCGCCACGCATGAGGCGTCGGAAAGTTTCGTCAGGGAGATTACTCTGCCCAAAGCGGACAGACCCGCGCCTGAAATAAGTTATGCGGTCAACGGAAAAGACTTGTCGCTTGCCGCCGTCGATGGGGCGGAATACAGCGTTGACGGCGGGGAATACAGCGATAATTTGTATTACCGCAATTTGTCATACGGCAAACACACAATAAAAGCGCGGTATAAAGAGACCGACGAGTATAATATGTCTGCGGAAGCGACGGCGGAAATAGAGATTGAATCGCTCGCCGACACGTACAATTATTTTTCATCGGTGTATCATTCGCTCGCCGATGAAGGGGATATACGCCTGCATACGCTGACTTATGACATGCTGATGATGCTGCTGGACACTCCCGGCAGATATTATCTCTATTTCGGCGGCGCGTGGGACGACAAAAGCCAAAGCAACATCAAAACCGTCAACGACCTGGCAAAGTCGATGGACTTTGAAGTGTATAACTTCGACATGAAACTCGACGGCGGCATAGGGGCGGAACTCAATATGACAAGCACGCTGACTGACGGCACGGTCGTGCCGTATGAAGCGCTGTATCTCGGCTATGAGCCGGGCGGCGGCGTAACGCTGGAAGACCTCACGGTTAAAGTGGCGTCCATGAGGGACGAACTGATGGAACGCCTGAGCCTTTCGTTTTTGCCTGAAGCGACATTTATGGCGGTAGAAGTATCGGGCGGGCGTGCCGATATTATCCGTCGTGCCGATTTGCCGTACGGTATGGCGCAAGTCGCCCGCGAGTTTGCCGAAGCGGATATATTCGATTATTTTTCGTCGTCGGATTTTCATCTCGCTGACGGCGACTGCGCTGCCGACAGCGGCAGCGTGTTCGAGGCGGTGACGTATCACCAGCTTATAGACATGCTTAAAAACGGCGGCGGAAACAGTTTCGAGCTGATGTTCGGCAGCCTGAGCTGCCCCAACACAAGAGCGATTATGTCGCTGACAGATTCTGCCGCCAAGAACAACGGCGGCAAAACGGTGTATTTTTTCGATATGCGGTTTAACGGAACAAAGTTCAACATACGCATGAGCGACATGTCGTCAAATACCGCGGAAAGCATGTCTTTCAATAAACTGTATGCCTACATGATGTCTTATCTGGACGGTTACCGCGCGTCGACGGCGGATAAATATGCCATGATTACAGCGGGCGGCACGGATTATGAGCGGATTGTCACGCCGGCACTCGTTTCTTTCGACTATGACAAAAACAGCGGCGCGTACGCGCCGATTCTGTGGGTTGACGCCGAATATTTCTGGGAGCAGACGCAAAACCCGCAAAGCCCCGAAGCGATAGGGTGGACGATGGCAGTCGAGAAACTTTACAACATCAACAGCGCCTCGGCGGCGGACGAGCAAAGCGCCCCTACGCTTGTCACCGGCGCGCTGATGAACGATATATAAGGGAGGATACCGACATGAATGACAACGGAAAAATTTCGGTAATAATCCCGGCTTACAACGCGGAAAAGACGATAGGCAAATGCCTTGACAGCCTTTTCGCCCAGACTTACGGCAACTTTGAAATAATCGCCGTAAACGACGGTTCGACCGACGGAACCCTGGACGCGCTTAACCGCTACGCGGCGTCTCACGCCAACATGCGTGTGATTGACAAGCGCAACGAAGGACCCGCCGTGGCTAGAAACACCGCTCTTGACCTCTTATTTGAGTCAGGGGGGGGGGTATGACCGACAGGAATATGTCGCCTTTGTCGACGCCGACGATTGGGTAGAGCCGGAATTTTTACAAACGCTTGCCGCTCTTTGCGGCGCCGACGGCAGCCGCGCTATGAGCGCGTGCAACTATGTGTGGCAAAAGCCGACGGACAGGCATTTCAGAAGCAAAAACGGCGAAACCGTCGTTTTTGACAAACTGACCGCCATCGAGCAGATTTTCATTGACAGATATCTTTTTGTTCCGCTGTGGAACAAGCTGTTCAAAAAGAAATATCTGGCGGACATCCGCTTCGATTCGTCTTTGTTCTGGGGCGAGGATTTGGCGTTTTTGTTCGCTTTTCTCGACGGTTTGCCGGCGGACGCCACCGTGGGTTATACCACTAAAAAACTTTATCACTATATTAAAACAAAGGGCAGTTTGTCGTCGCTGGGGTTTAACAAACGCAAACTGAAAGTCCTTGACACCTTTGATATGATTAAAAGCGTCATTAAAGAGAAATATACGCCGAGGCAACTGACTTACGCCAACGCGTGGGAGTTTCTCGTGGTGCTGGAATTCACCTGGTATATGCGCCGCCTTAAAGACAAAGACGGCTATAAACGATTGAAACAAAGGGGCGAAAGCCTCAAAAAAGACTATTACGCCGTAAAAAAGGAATATAAGCTCATGCGGCGCATGGGCGGCGCGGCGTTCAGGCTGATATAGCGGCAACTCCGCCCGAAAACGGGCGGGGTTTTTTCTTGAAAAAAATTTTTAGGGAAATTTTGAAAAAACTCTTGACAGTTGTAATGTTAGATGTTACATTATAGATGTAATCAAGATGATTACAACAAATCCGAAAAAATTAACAGTCAGGAGGAACAAAAAATGAAAAATTACAGCAAAGTCAGCGTAGGGGCGGACGCCAGAACTGAACTTCACGACAAACTCGGGCTTACCGGCGCGGAAATCAGCGTCAACAGCATGCCTGCCGGCGCCAGCGTGCCTTTCGTGCACGCCCACAAGCAGAACGAAGAAATTTACGGCATTCTGAGCGGCAAAGGCAAAGCGGAAATCGACGGCGACGTGGTTGAACTTCAGGCGGGCGACTGGGTGAGAATCGCTCCGTCGGCAAAGCGCAGATTTTTCGCCGCTGATGACAGCGCCATCACCTATATCTGCGTTCAGGTCAAAGCCGGCTCGCTGGAAGGTTTTTCAGGCGACGACGGCATTATAGGCTGACGCGAGAAACGGCTGACGAGAGAATAAACAAAAACCCGACATTAAGTCGGGTTTTTGTTTATTCGAATTTATTTTCCTTTTGTTTTATGAATTCTTCCCTTGTGATGGAGTAGCACGCTTCGTCGTATATGCTGCCGTCGTATGATGTAAAGGCGCCGCGCAGCACTCCTTCGAACTTGAAGCCGCATTTGGCGATGACGCTTTTCGAGCGTTTGTTGAAAGTGAAGTGGTAAACGGTAATCATGTTTATCCGCTCTTCGCTGAAACCGTATTCGATGACCGCTCTTGCCGCTTCGGTGGCTATGCCTTGCCCCCAATAATGTTCGTTCAGGGCATAGCCCAGCATTTTAACACCGTCGTTTTTGCGCCGTTCGTCGTTTATAAGCCCGACCGTGCCTATCATTTTGCCTGTGAGTTTGTCCACAATGGACCAGACGTTTCCGTCACGGATAAACCCCGTCAGGATTTCCAGCGATTCGCGCGTGTCGGCGTGGGGTTTCCAGCCGGCGGCGGGGCCTACGTTTGGGTTTTTGGCGTACTCGTAAAAATCGTTAAGGTCGCTGCCTTTCGGCGGACGCAAAACCAGACGCTGTGTCGTTATCGCGCGCATTTTATTTTTTCGCTTCTTCCTCGGCTTTCTTTTTTTGCATGTATTCGTCCATCGCCGCGGCGACTTTTTTGGAGTGGAACACCGCTTCGACCACCGTTTTCGCGCCGCTTACGACGTCGCCCGAGGCAAACACGCCTTCTCTGGTGGTGTGGCCTTCTGTATCGGTTTCGACAAGACCTCCGTTAGCCGTGTGTATGCCCGTGGTGGTGGACACGATTTTGTCTTTCGGCCCCTGGCTTATGGCTATGATGGTGGAGTCGGCAGGGAAGAGTTCCGCCGTGTCTTTATGGTAAATTCTGTTGCCGTTTTCGTCTTTGGTGACGTCGGCTATGATAGGACCTTCTTCTGTGATTTCGATAGGGCTCTTGCCGCAAACGATGTTTACGCCGTCAATCTGCGCGTATTCGACTTCGCGGACGCTGGCTCTCGGGTGGGCCGACGGGCTGAAAATGGTGACGTGTCTCGAGCCTTTGCGGATGGCGGTTCTGGCGACGTCCATTGCGGAATTGCCGGCGCCGACAATCGCCACTCTTTCGCCAAGGTCGTAACTGTCAGGCGAGTTGAGATAGTTGATGGCGAAGTGCACGTTGCCGAGGCTTTCGCCCTTGATGCCCAGCGTGTTAGGGCGCCATACGCCGGTGCCGATGAACACCGAAGAATATCCGTCGCGGAACAAATCGTCCACTTTAATAGAGCCGCCTATCGTGGTGTTAGGGCGGAAGTGCACGCCCAGGTCTTTGAGTTTGTCCTGATAGCGTTTGAGAATGGATTTCGGCAGGCGGAATTCAGGTATGCCGTATTGAAGGATGCCGCCGATTTTTTCTTTGGCGTCGAAAATTGTCACGCCGTAGCCTTTCCTGGCGAGGAAAATCGCTATCGCTATGCCCGCAGGGCCGCCGCCTATAATAGCGGCTTTCATGCCGTTAGGCGGTTTGCGCTCGATGACCATGCGGTCGAAATACGAGTCGGAAATATAGTTTTCTATGCTGCTTATCTGCACGGGCGCGCCTTTTCTGCCAAGCACGCAGTGACCTTCGCACTGTTTGTCGTGGTCGCACACAAGCGAGCACACCAGCGAGAGCGGATTGTTTTCAAAAAGCATGGCTCCCGCCGCGTTGATGTCGTTGTTGAGAAACGCCTGAATCATCTGCGGAATAGGCGTGTAAATGGGGCAGCCTTGTCTGCACAGCGGATTTTTGCAGTTAAGGCATCTTCTGGCTTCGTTTATTACGTGGACTGCCATTGTTATCCTCCGAAAAAATTTTTCCAAATATAATTATACTTAAAACAAATAAATTGTAAAGTGCTTTTAACTTCAAAGGCGCAATCTTTAAGTTGCGCAAATCGCCGATTTGCTATATAATAATTAGTCAAAGGAGAAAACAAAAATGTTGTTGATGTCTAATATATTCAGGACGACCGGAATTTTAATAGCGGCTGTAATTGTTATACTTGTCATGCTTCTTTTGATAAAGTACGGGCTTATGCCTTATCTCAAAAAGAGGGCGAAAGGGTTTAACGTGAACGGCGAACTCAGAAAACTCGACAAATCAAAATACAAGCGCATAAAAAAACTGTATTTTGAAAATTCCAGGCACAAAAGATTTACCGAAAACGTCATTGTTTCGGATTACGGCGTGTTTATCGTCAACGCCCGTTTCGAAATAGGTTCGGTTTCCAAAAACGAGCGCGGCAAGTTCGTGCTCACCAAAGACGGCGTAAACCATGTGCTGGGCGATTACGAACAGGACAATCTCGCCGCGTTTGACAAGATGAAAAAACTGTCCAACGATTTTGACGGCGTTAAGTTTTATTCGATAGTGGCGTTTCCCGACAGCACCGAGATAAACGTGAAAAGCGAAATCGGGTTTTTCGGCCATCTCAAAGACGTTGTGCCTTACATAAAAAGCGTCAACAAAAATCCGATGAGCGCGGAGCAGCGCGACGCGGTATACGCCGCCCTCCGCAGGGAAAACAGCAAAAACCAAAGATAACATAAAGGAGTCATCGAAAGCGAAGAATAATATAACGAGGAGTCAATGCTTGCGGCAAGAACGGGTGTAGTTATTGTGGAAGTGATAGCGGCGGTGTTTGTGCTCAACACGCTTGCCATCGCGTTTATGGTGTTTCGTGAAAGGCGTAATCCCCAGTCCATAATGATATGGAGTCTGGCGTTTTACGCTGTGCCGATTATTTCGTTTATCTTTTACGTTTTTATCGGACGGGGGCCAAGGCTGTCAAAAAAGAAAAAACTCCTGTCGAAGGTGCTGGAAGACGAAAAATACTACGAGATTCTGGAAGAAAGTTATTCGTATTTCGAGAGTTTCACGGGCTGGCTGTCAAACGACACTGCCGATTTCATCAAGTTCTGCACGAGTTACAACAAGAGTCCGTGCTGCGTATACAACGACGTGGAAATTTACACCGACATACAGTTGCAGTACGACAAAATGATGGAAGACATATCCAACGCGAAGCACACGGTCAACCTTATGTATTTTATATATAAGGACAGCGAAATAGGGCGCAAACTGCGCGACGTGCTTGTGCGCAAGGCGAAAGAAGGCGTCATCGTCAGGGTTGTCGTCGACGATTTCGGCACATGGCTCGCCGGCAAGAAATTTTTCAGACCAATCGAAGAAGCGGGCGGCGAGGTCGTCAAATTTATGTCTTCGCACCTCAAATATCTCAACCGCAACATAAATTACAGAAACCACCGCAAAATAGTTGTCATAGACGGCGAAATTGCTTATACTGGCGGGGCTAATATCGGCGACGAATACGCCGGTCACGGAAAAATTCCGTGGCGCGACACCCATCTGCGGCTCAGGGGCGATATCGTCGCGGCGCTCAATCTGCGGTTTTTGCAGGATTACGCGTACGCTTCCGACAAAAGAGTGGATCTCACGACGTTTATGATTAAACCGCACACCGTAAACAGGGTGCTGCCGATGCAAATTGTTTCCGACGGACCTGACACGGAAGCCGAAACGCTTAAACAGAGTTATATCAAACTTATTTACGCGGCGAAAAAACGCGTGTGGATACAGACTCCTTATTATATACCGGACGACGCTTTCCAGGGCGCGCTGGAAGCGGCCGTCAACAGCGGCGTGGACGTGCGCATCATGATACCCGGCGTGCCCGACAAAAAATACGTTTATTACGCCACAAAAGGCTACGCGGCGGAAATCGTCAAACTGGGCGCCAAGGTGTATATGCACCCTAAATTCATCCACAGCAAGACAATGCTTGTCGACGACGAGATTTCTTCCGTCGGCACCTTTAATATAGACATGCGGAGTTTCAAACTCCATTTCGAACTGACAGATTTTATTTACGACCGCAAGTTTAACAAGGAAATGCAGGACATCTTTCTCGCCGACCAGGCGCAAAGCACCCCGTTTGATAAAGAGGCGGTCAAAAACAGAACAAAGAAGGAGCGCTTTATGGAATGCGTGATGAGGATTTTCAGCCCGTTGCTGTAAAGCGTGTTATAAAGGATATGATAAGAAATTTCACAAGGCAAGACAAACAATTTTACATTGACTGTTCCAAAACCTTTTATTCTTCGTCCGCGGTGGACCATCAGGTTGACGAAAGCAATTTCGCCACCACTTTCGATTTGCTAATGAAAGGCGCCCCCGGCGTTTTGGGATATATTTTGGAATGCGACGGCGAAAGGGCGGGGTATTTCCTGGCGTCTTTCGTTTATTCCAACGAAGTTGGCGGCACGGTCATGCTGATGGAAGAGTTGTTTATACTGCCCGAATACAGAGGGCACGGTCTTGCCACGTCCTTATTTGGCTATGTCAAGGCGAATTTTTCCGACAAAGTCAGGCGCTTCAGGCTTGAAGTCACAAAATCCAACGTGCGAGCCGCAAGGCTGTACGAAAGAATGGGTTTTAAAATTTTGAATTATTCGCAAATGTATATAGACAATTAAGGAGCGTTGTGTTTTATGAATTATGATAAATATCTCAGCCGCAAGGTCAAAAGTTTCGGACCAAGCGGCATCAGAAAATATTTCGATTTGCTGAACGACATGGAAGACGGCATTTCTCTGGGCGTGGGCGAACCTGACTTTATCACGCCTGAGCCGATAAGAAACGCCGCCATCGAAAGCATCAAAAACTGCCACACCAAATACACTTCAAACGCGGGGCTGCCGGAACTCAGAAAGGCCATAGCCGAATATCAGAAAAGATTCATCGGCGTGGAATATGACCCCGAAACCGAAATTGTCGTAACCGTGGGCGCCAGTGAGGGCATTGACCTTGCCATGCGCACTTTGCTCGACGACGGCGACGATATACTTATTCTGGAGCCTAGTTACGTCAGTTACGAACCCGACGTCAAACTTTGCGGCGGCATAGTAAACCCGATTTATCTCAAAGCCGACAATAAATTCAGGCTTACGCCGGAGATGATAGAAAACGCCGTTACGCCTAAAACCAAGGCGATTCTTCTGGCGTATCCGAACAACCCTACCGGCGCCATAATGGAAAGGGAAGACCTTGAAAAAATCGCGCCTGTCATTATAAAGCACGACCTGATTGTCATTTCAGACGAGATTTACAGCGAACTGACATACGGCAAAAAGCACGTTTCAATCGCTTCCCTGCCGGGAATGAGAGAAAGAACAATCGTTCTCAACGGGTTTTCAAAGGCGTTTTCAATGACCGGCTGGCGCATGGGATATTTCTGCGCGCCCAAAGAACTCGCCGAACAGATGTATAAAATACACCAGTATCTTATCATGTGCGCCAGCACACAGGGGCAGCACGCCGCTTTGTTCGCGCTGCGCGACGCTTTCGCCAACGATTTCAAACATGTCCGCGAAATGCGCGACGAATACGACAAACGCCGCGTGTATATGGTCAGGGCTTTCAGGGATATGGGGTTTGACGTCTTTGAACCGGAAGGAGCGTTTTACGTTTTCCCGTGCGTAAAGAGCCTGGGTATCGGCAGCGAGGATTTCGCTTATCATCTCATCATGCAGAAAAAGGTGCTTGTCGTGCCGGGCGAGGCTTTCGGCGAGGCGGGCGCGGGATATCTGCGCTGCTGCTACGCCACGGATATGGAGCGCATCAAAAAAGCGATGTCGCTCATCGGCGAGTTTGTCGACGACATACGCGGCGGCAGGCTGAAAATATAACGAAAAAATAAAAGAAAAAAATCAACAAAATACGTCAAAAAGTTATTGACACACTTCGAAAGTAGTGTTAATATATATAAGCTGTCGCCAAGGACAGCACACGGACATTGACAACTACATAGAGCGAAGAAAAACGAAGCGATAAACGCGAAGTTAGTATGTAAGACTAAATATATTGCGAAAATCGTTGAGGGAAGAAAACGAGAGATCAAGCTACGAAGAGCGTAAGGTGGATGCCTAGGCACGTGGCGCCGAAGAAGGACGTGATAAGCTGCGAAAAGCTACGGGGAGATGCAAATAATCTGCGATCCGTAGATATCCGAATGAGGAAACTCACCATATGGAAGGTATGGTATCCATACACGAATAAAATAGTGTATAGGAAGGGAACCCGGGGAACTGAAACATCTTAGTACCCGGAGGAGAAGAAAGTAAAAACGATTTCCTGAGTAGTGGCGAGCGAAAGGGAAAGAGCCCAAACCGCGTGTAGAAATATATGCGGGGTAAGGACGCGCGAGAAGTGGAGATACGAGTAGTCGAACGGTCTGGAAAGGCCGACCGAAGGGGGTGAAAGTCCCGTAGGCGAAACGAGTGTGAAGCGAGCGCAGTTCCGGAGTACCACAGGACACGAGAAACCCGGTGGGAAGAGAGGAGGCCCATCTCCTAAGGCTAAATACGACCATGTGACCGATAGAGTATAGTACCGTGAGGGAAAGGTGAAAAGAACCCCGGGAGGGGAGTGAAAGAGAACCTGAAACCCTGCACTTACAAGCTGTGGGAGCACATTACTTGTGTGACCGCGTACTTTTTGTAGAACGGGCCAACGAGTTACGTTACCTAGCAAGGTTAAGCACTTAAGGTGTGGAGCCGTAGCGAAAGCGAGTCTTAACTGGGCGATTAGTTAGTTGACGTAGACCCGAAACCGGGCGACCTATCCATGGGCAGGTTGAAGCGAAAGTAAAATTTCGTGGAGGACCGAACCCACGAGCGTTGAAAAGCTCGGGGATGACCTGTGGATAGCGGTGAAATTCCAATCGAGCCCGGAGATAGCTGGTTCTCTCCGAAATAGCTTTAGGGCTAGCCTCAAGATTGAGAGTAACGGGGGTAGAGCACTGAATGTCCTAGGGGGTATTGCACTTACCGAAGACTATCAAACTCCGAATACCGTATACTTATGCTTGGGAGTCAGACTATGGGTGATAAGATTCATAGTCAAAAGGGCAACAGCCCAGATCGTCAGCTAAGGTCCCTAAATGTACGTTAAGTGGTAAAGGATGTGGGATTGCACAGACAACCAGGATGTTGGCTTAGAAGCAGCCACTCATTTAAAGAGTGCGTAATAGCTCACTGGTCGAGTGATCCTGCGCCGAAAATTTCCGGGGCTAAAACGTACTACCGAAGCTACGGCATCATTTATGATGGGTAGGAGAGCTTCCCATACGGGTTGAAGCATGACCGAAAGGACATGTGGACTGTATGGGAGTGAGAATGTTGGCATGAGTAGCGAGATGTGGGTGAGAATCCCACAGGCCGTAAACCCAAGGTTTCCAGGGGAAGGTTCGTCCGCCCTGGGTTAGTCAGGACCTAAGCCGAGGCCGAAAGGCGTAGGTGATGGACAACAGGTTGATATTCCTGTACCACCAATAACCGTTTGAGAAATGGGATGACACAGAAGGATAAGCTAACCGCACTGTTGGTTATGTGCGGGCAAGTATTGAGGCAGTTCTGGTAGGCAAATCCGCCAGAATAATGCTAGGGTACGATGCGGAGCGAAATTTAGTAGCGAAGTAGCTGATTTCACACTGTCGAGAAAAGTCTCTATCGAGGTTAAAGGTGCCTGTACCGCAAACCGACACAGGTGGGTGAGGAGAGTATCCTAAGGCCAGCCAGAGAACTGTTGTTAAGGAACTCGGCAAAATGACCCCGTAACTTAGGGAGAAGGGGTGCCTTCGAAAGAAGGCCGCAGAGAATAGGCCCAAGCGACTGTTTACCAAAAACATAGGTTTCTGCTAAGTCGCAAGACGATGTATAGGAGCTGACGCCTGCCCGGTGCTGGAAGGTTAAGGGGATCTGTTAGAGCAATCGAAGCAGTGAACTTAAGCCCCAGTAAACGGCGGCCGTAACTATAACGGTCCTAAGGTAGCGAAATTCCT
>ERZ1106932.113-NODE-113-length-31463-cov-8.353158_pt1 | contig 31463 bp, 28 predicted proteins | sample MGYA00403665_ERZ1106932 | MGnify/ENA primary metagenome ERZ1106932 (study PRJEB35170, sample SAMEA104062448) | human gut metagenome | biome: human gut; feature: human-associated habitat; material: faeces | place: Denmark | collected 2012-08-24 ... | reverse complement strand
TCGGTATCTGCTTTATGTATTCTAACGGGATGCTGTCCCCTTCCCCGTACCACCTAAATGTCATCTTCATCTTTCTCAATCCTCCGTTTCCACCGTCAGCGCGTTTTTCAGCGCGGACAGCTCGGTTTCGTATTCCGCCGCGCACAGCGTTTCGCCGTTTACCCGCAAACGCCGCTTGCCGTTCTTTTTATTTTCATATCGCACCGTAACCGTGCAATCCCGCACTTTCAGACGGAGTTCCGCCCGCACGCACGGAAAATAGGCGGCCGGCGCTATTTTCAATTTGCTCTGCGTTACGTTGACGCCGAACGCGCACCGCGTGAGCACCTTGACGAGCACGGCCGCGCTGCCCGTGTACCAGTCGTTCATCGATTCGCCGTCCATGCCGAATTCCTCGTTATAAACGTAAGAATTGGACATGACGAAGGGCGAAGTGGAAATGAATTTGTGCGTGATCGGCAACGCCTTGTAAAGCTGTTCCCAAGCGGATTTTTCCTCGCCCGCCAAAAAGAGCGCCCACACGCCGAACAACGTGGCGTGCACGTAGGCGGCGCCGTTTTCCGCCGTGCCGCGCGGCAGGTTGGGTATGCGCCCCACGCCCTTCGTTCCGACTTCGAAATACGGCTCGAAGGTTTTTAGTCCGTATTTGGAATCCAGGCGGGAAAAACTTTCGAGAATACTTTCCTTCAAACTCCCGTCCCATTCGAGCGCGCCCGCAATCGCCCAGTAGGCGTTGGCGGCGAGGCCGTCGCGGCTCTTGCCGTCGGAATCGCGGAAACTGCCCACGAAATAGCTCATCTTATCTCCCCAGCCGTGCACGATGCGCCGCTTGCCGTCCTTGACCTGCACGGCATACCGCAAAAGTCCGCGCTTCACCGTTTGGTAAATGTCGCCGTATTTTTCGATAAGGTCGGGGCGGAGGGAGCGAACGTTCAGTATTTCGCTCATCTCGCGCAGATTTTTGCATAGCTGCAGGCTGGCCATGACCGAAACGCCCGTGCCGAATTCGGCGTCGTCCTCGGTGGTGCCCAGCCCGTCGAGGGCGTCGTTCCAGTCCCCGTAGAGTATTTTCAGACACCCCGTTTCGCGATCGAGATTTCCCGTGAGATACCCGATTATGCGGACGAGATGGTCGAGCACGCTGCCGCGCTCTTCCGTAAGGCGGGCTTTGTCGCCCTCGTAAACGTAATAACCGCAGATCTCGTCCAAGACGGAGTAATCCCCCGTATACGCGAGATAGGTGTAGAGAGCGTCTATGATCCACGCCCCCTGATCGATAAACGCGCGCAAATCCAAAAGTGGCACGCTGTTTTTATCCGCTGGCAGGGAATACTGCCGCGGCGCGCGGCCGTTCACGCCGATAAAACCGAGCGCTTCCAGAATTTTCGCGCGGCAGTCCTTTCTGTTCCACAAAAGCGCCGCCTCGATCTGCTGAAACACGTCGCGCACGCCGAGCATGGAAACGCTGGACGTCTTTGCCAGCGCGCACGATTCCACCTGCCGCACGACGTTCGCCAGAAAACAGTTGAACGCGCCTTCTTCCATTCCGTTTTCAAAACCCGAAAAGCGTATGCGCAGCATGTCCGCCGCCGCGTATTTTTTTTCGTCCGCCTCTTCGTATCTTTCGACGGAGGCGTCGAGTTCCGCCAAAGTTAAAGGGACGGACAGCAGCTTTTCTTTTATGTCCGCCGATTGCGCGACCGAAAGCGTGATCCCCTCCTGCGCACAGCCGCCCGCAGGCAGATGAAAGCGGACGATCTCTCCTGCGACCGCCGTGTCGGTGAAACTGCACGCGGGACGTTCTTCGGAAAATCTGCCCGTAAACAACGGTTCGGCGCAGTTTACGGGCAGGCATTTGCCGCCCGCGTAGTCGGCGCGGGAAGTCGTGCCCGAAACGCCCGTAACTTCGCCTTCCGCCGTCCGCCTGATCACGGCGTAATAATCCACGTGTTTTTCGCGCGAAAGGTCGATCACGCTCTTGAAAACAAAACCGTTTTCCGTCTTTTTGCACTGCTTGTACCACTTGGTTTCCACGTCCTCTGCGGGCATGAATTTCATCAGACAGTTCATGTAAAAGGAAAGGTATATATCCCGCGGCGCGTCAAGCATATTTTCCGCATAAAGCGTACATTCTATGCGCTTTTGCCGATTCACCGAAACGCGTACGGCCAGCTGCATGCCCTCCGCGCGGGTGAGATAATACGCCGCTGCGGGAGTATAGACGGTGTAACGCTCCGCCCGCTCGCGCGGTTGGGGCGCCGCGCCCGTCAGCGATACGGGCGCATATGTTCCGTCCGCCCCCTTGACACCCGCGAAAAAGGCGACATACGGCTGCTTGCCCTCGTCCGCGAGGGGAAACAGCGTGAACGCGCTTTCGTTCGCCGCGATATATCCCGACTGATATGCCCATAGGTAAAAGCCGTCCGCGCCGTAGGGATAGCGGCTGTCGCCCCTCTTTCTCGGCAGGCAGAGCACGGTTTTTTCGTCCAGAAAATACGTGTTTTCCGGCAACCGCGCCGCCCCGCCTTTTTTCAGCGCATCATCGACGCGCCGAAACAGCGATTTTATCGTTTCTTTCATATTCATAGGTATCCCTGCCCCTGACGAACGACGTCAGGATTTTCGTGAGCCGTTCCGCCTCCTCGGCGCCTTCCGCCTCGACGAACAGCCTGAGCATGGGTTCGGTGCCCGAAAAGCGATAGAGCGCCCATGCGCCGCCTTCGAAATAGTATTTGAAATTGCGCCCGAAGTGCCTGAAATCGACGAGTTTTCTGCCGAAATCGGGCTTTTTTGCCAAAAGATAGGCGTTGGTGGCGCCGCCGTCCGCAAGCGGAACGGCCTTTTCCACGACCGCGCCCGCGTACCCCGCGAATTCGTGCGCCTCCCGCACGATCTCCGATACGGGCTTATCCATTACGATCTGCATTTCCATAAAGAGCGAGGCGGAAAAGGCGCTGTCCTTGCCAAAGAGATATCCGCGGCAGGTCAGACCGCCCGAACTCTCCCCGCCGATAAGCGCGTCCGTTTCGCGCATCTTTGCGGAGATGTTTTTGAAGCCGACATCCGTTTCGTGGCATTTGAAGCCGAGTTTTTCCGCCATTTTGTCGACGAGCACCGAGGTGGCGCAGTTCTTTACGACGTCCCCCTTTTTTCCGCGGTATTTCACGAGGTAATAATAGAGCATGGCAAGAATGTCGTTGTTGTCCACATAGTTGCCTTTATCGTCTATGATGCCCAGACGGTCGCCGTCGCTGTCCGTGGCCATGGCGTAATCGTATCCCTCGCGCACCACGCGGCGTTTGAGGGGTTCGAGCGTTTCCTCCGTCGGATTCGGCAGATCGAAGTTGAAAAAAGCGTCGTGGTTGGTATGGATCATGTCGAAACGCTCTATATTGTAAAATTCCGCCAGCCTGCCAAGCCCGACCACGCCCACGCCGCACATATTGTCGTAAAGGATCTTCGCGTGGTTATCGTGTATTTTGGGATCGATAAAACTGACGATATGCGCGATATACGTATCGATGTTGGAAAAATCGAACACGTATTTTTTTGCGCGCGCCTGCGCGACGGGCATGCTCTTTATCCTTTTCGTTTCCGCAATCTTTTTTTCGAGGCGGTCGGTCAGTTCCACGTCCGCGTCGCAGCCGCCCTTCATAAAGAGCTTTACGCCGTTGAATACGTAAGGATTATGGCTGGCCGTGAGCATGACGCCGTAATCGCTGTCCATGTCGCGCGTGGCGCACATGACCACGGGCGACGGCACGGGCTTGGCATACAAAAACGTCTTTACGCCGTTCGCCGCAAACACCTCCGCCATCCACGCCGCGAAATAATCGGACATGAAACGGTTGTCGTAGCCGATGACGACGGGTTTTGCCGAGCCGTCCTCCTTCATGACCGCGCAGAGCGCCTGCGCGACGGTCTGCACGTTTTCCCGCGTGAAATCGTCCCCGATAACGCCGCGGAAACCTCCTGTTCCGAATTTGATCATATATCTTTACCTTACCTGCCGCGCGAGATCGCGCGCAAAATTTTTATGTCCTTGTCGAACGCCGTAAAGTCGGCGTCGTATCCCGCCGCCAGCCTGCCCTTTTTCAGGCCGAGCGAACGCGCGGGCGTTTCGCTCACGGCGCGCACCGCCTCCGCGAGCGGCACGCCCGCCTCGACGCACGTTTTCACCAGCACGTCCGCCGTGGCTATGCTCCCCGCGAAACCGCTTCTGTCGGCGAGTTTCGCCACGCCGTCCTCCACGACGTAGGGCACGCCGTTGAGCGTTCCCGTTTTCTCTCCGCTCCCGGTGATGGACAGAGAGTCGCTCACCAGCACCACCGTGCCCTTCTTTTTGAGGCGGAACACCAGTTCGATCAGCTCTTCCGGCACGTGGCGGCCGTCCGCGATGAGTTCCGCGTACATATCCTCGAAATAATAAGCAGATTCCGTTACGCCCAGCCTTCTGAATCCGCCCGCCCGCGTGACGGAGGAAGTGCAGGAATAAAGGTGCGTTACCGAGCGCAGCCCCGCGGCGTACGCCGTTTTCATATCGTCGAAGACGGCGGCGGTATGCCCCGCGGAGGCGAGCACGCCCCGCCGCGAGATATAGCGGCAGAATTCGCCCCCTTTATCGCGTTCGGGGGCGTAGCTCCACTTTTTTACGAAACCGCCGAAACGATTCAATATCTCTTCGTAATCCTCTTTCACGGGATCGGTGAGGTATTTCGGATTCTGCGCGCCCGCCATGGAGGGCGCGAAATACGGCCCCTCGATATGCGCGCCGACGATGCTGCCCTTCAGTTCTCCGCTCGCGGCAGCCGCGCGCAGATTTTCCAGCGCGCGAAGGGTGTTTTCCCGATCGCTCGCAAGCGTTGTGGGCAGTATGGAGGTAACGCCGTGGCCGAAGTGGTAGTTCGCCGCCCTGACGGCCTCTTCCGCCGAACAGAACGTGAAGTCCGCGCCCGCCGCCCCGTGCGTGTGCGTGTCGATAAAGCCCGCCGAAAGATAGTTTTCCCCGATATCGAGTTCGGACTCGAAGGGAAGTTCTTCTTCGGTAACGGCCGCGATCACGCCGTTTTCGTAATATACGTATCCGGGAAAAATTCTGCCGCCGTCCACGATTTTGCGGCACTTTATGCGTTTCATCCTTCACCTCCGAGCGGCTTGAACGTAACGCGCATTTCGTGCCGCTCTTTGGACAGATCGATATCGTTGAAGTGCGCGATGCCGTCCTCTTCTCCCATTTCCGCGAAACGGGTGTCGTCAAAAAGCACGTTCTGCGCGCGGAGCACTTTGCCCGAGAGCGGCTCCGCGCTCGCCGCCACGTATTTTTTTCCGCCGGCGACGTACCTGAAATGCAGCGGATAGAGCGCGCCCTCGCCGCGCACGGAAAACACGATATATTCTATCTTTCTGTCCTCCGTGGCGAAACGGTAGGAATAACAGCCCCCCGTTTCAAAGAGCGCGACGGTGGGTTTCGTTACGCCGTCGAAGAGGATTTTTTCCTCTGCGCCCTCGTATTTTATGCGGATCTGCGTCTTTACCGTCGGATACGGATCGTAAAGCATCATCTCCGCGTATAGAACGCCGCGCGGCTGCGCGGAGGCGACCTCTTTTTTGAGCGCGGCGAGTTTGCCGAAATAGCCCGCGTATTTCTTTTCGTAGCGGTCAAAACAGCTCTTTATGCCGCTCCTGTATTTTTTCCAGAGCGCGTCCGCGTTCTTCTTGATCTCGGCAAAGCCCTCTTCGATCGCCGCGATTTCCGCGAGATACTCCTCTTTCCGCGGCCGCGTTTCGTACCCGTCGAAGATCTTTACGCCCAGTTTCTGCACGCGCAGATTGAGATATATTTCATATACGTAGTCGTAAATATCCGTGAGAACGTCTTTCGCTCTCCCCTCCGCCCGCTCTGCAAAAGATTTAAGGCGGGGCAGCGCGTAGCGGAGAGCGTCGCGATACACCAGTTTGAGCATGTAATCGCATTCGCACACCGCCGCGACGTTGAGGTTATACCCGCATTCCACTATGTTCATGGAAAGGACCAGCTCCGCGGCCTCCCCGCTGCCGAGCGCGGCGGCGTAGGCGGCCAGCCTGTCTTTCTCGCCTTTTATCTTTCCGCTCCACAGCGCGCCCGCGTAGGCGATGTCGGGATACGCCCCGTGGTAAAAGGAATCCGAACGCCGCCACGTGGTCATAACGGCGCCCAGCGGATGGTATTTTTCCGCATACGCCGTGAACGTATCCACGTTATACGCCGAGGACGCCCTGTGCGCGTAGGTGCAGAAGAGGTATTGAAATCCCAGTTCGTCGTAAAGGCGGAACCAATCCTTTTTGATGCGGTTCGTCCAATGTCCCTGCGGCTCGTCCCCGACGAACACGTAGTTCCAGTTGCAGAGGATTATGTCGCGGGGCAGTCTTTCCGCGAGATCGGCGTATTCGAAAAAATCGTCCCACATCATCATGGTCCTGCCGAGGTTCCTGCAAAGTTCGTACGTATGCATGATATGTTCGTAAAAAAGCTCGCTCTTGCCTTTTTCCGCCGCCGCGGCCTTGCAGCGGCCGCACACCGCGAGATCGAACGGCTCGTCCAGCCCCATATGCACGTATTTGCTGCGGAAAAGCGAACATACGTCCGTTATGTATTTATCCATGAACGCGCGCAGAGCGGGATTGGTAACGCATCCGCAGGCGCCCCGCTTGTAGTTGTCGAAACCTCGCCCCTCGAAAGCCGCGTCCTCTATTTCCGAAAAGCTTTCCAGCTCTTTATAGCAGAAGAATTTTTCGAGATGGCCGAGGTTCTCGAACGCGGGAATAACGTCCAGCCCCAAACTTTCCGCATAGTCCACGATTTCCGAAATTTCCTCTGCGGAATAGGTGTCCTCTCTGTCGAAAAACGCGGTGTCCTCGGTGCGCACGGCGTTTTCGAGATACAAAATGAGCGCGTTATACCCGCTTTCCGCCGCCAGGTCGGCGTAAGATTTCACAAAGTCCGCGCGCTCTTTCTGCCGCGCGAGGTCGATCTGCAGACATCTGAACCTGAGTTCCATATTCCCTCCTTAAACGAGGCGCAGATGCGCCTCTTCGATCACGGCTTCCCCGTCCGCCTCGACGACGAAACGGATATGCTCCGTGCGTGCTTCCTCTATCTTCCAAACGCCTTTGAGCGACGTTTCGCCCTTGCCGAGCGTGAGGACGCCGCTCTTTCCCACGGGTTCGAGCACGGGATCCGTCCTGTTCGCCTCTCCCGCGAGGTATTCGAGATATACCCTGACTTCGCCCTGCGCGCGGCCGCGCACTTCCGTTTCAAAGGAAAAGCCCGCGTATTGCGCCGCGATAAACTGCCCCGCCCTGCCGTTCGCAAGTCTGAGTGCGCCGTTTTCTATCGCGCCGCCCTCGATCTCCCACGAGGTTATCTCCCTTCCCTTGAAATTCGCCGTCTTCGCGGGACGGCTGAAAAAGGCGTTGGCGAGATAGTCCGTTTTCGGCACGGGCGACGCGCCTATATTTTTGCCCGTAAAGGAAAAGCCGCTTTCCTTTTCCGCGTTTCCCGGCTGCACGGGATCGGTATATTCGGTGATCTTCACCCAATCCACGTACATATACGCCGTTTCGAACTGAGGATCGCCCAGCCAGGCGATTGCGTCCTGAAAAAGCGAGGCCACCCAGAACGTGGCGGTGTAATGCGGCACGGCCTCACAAAGCCGAAGCACTTCCCTGCCGTCCTGATACCATACGACGGCCTCGTCGCCGTTCGCCGCGTCCGTGCGCCATTCGAAGGCGAGCGTATGCCATTTGCCGTCGTTGAGCGGCGAAGGGCTGTATATCACCTCCGAACGGCTGACCATCTCGTCCCCGCTCATGTAATTTTCATACGTCGTGCCGCTCCAGCGGCGGTAATCCCCGCCGTGCGGCAGTTCGACGTCTATTTCGCTGTAACGGCGCTCCTCCGCTTTCGGCGCCCAGTTGTTATAATACGTCCACATGGCGCTGCACTGCCCCGCGCGCGGCACCGCCTTTACCCGCGTTTCGTACAGCCCCGGCCCGAACAGCTCTTTTGTAACGATGCCGCCGCCCTGCCTCTTCCTGCCCTCTTCCGCGGAAAAATCGCCGTTCGAGCGTATGATCACCAGCCCGCCGTGCGCCCCCTCCGCCGCGACCGACGCCGGGTCGGCGGTATACAGGCAGTTGTCCTCCGAATAGCCGTTATTGTGCTGGCTCGACCACTTTTCGTTGAGCGCGCGCCAGACTTCCGTTCTCACGCCCTCCGAAAAATCGTCGAAAAATATTCTTTTGATCTGCGGCGGACGGTTCCACCTTTTCTGCTTTTCCATCGTGCGGCTCCGTTTACTGCGCTTTTAAAAGCGCTTTCGCGCTGTCCTCGTCGGTGAACATCACCGCGTGCGGATGGCGGCGCAGAATGGTTGCGGGAACCTTTTCGCTGACCGCGTCGAACATGGTATGGAACACCGCTTCGGCCTTGTTCGCCGTGGGCACCACGCAGAACATGTATTTTGCCGAAACGAGGGTGGGTATGGTGAGCGTAACGGCGTATTTCGGCACTTCTTCAAGGGTGTCGAACGTCTTGTCGTTCACCTGCTGGCGGCGGCATTTTTCGTCGAGATCGACGAGTTTCACCGCCCTTTTATCCTGAAAATCGGCCACGTGCGGATCGTTGAAAGCGATATGCCCGTTTTCCCCGATGCCGAGGCAGACGATATCGATGGGGTGTTCTCTCAAAAGCCGCTCGTATCTTTCGCACAGCGTTTCGGCATCCCCGTCGCTGCCTATATAGTTGACCGCCTTCATCTTAACGCGGTCGAAAATCGCCCCGTCGAGATAATGCGCGAACGTCTTATCGCTCCTCTTTCCCAGCCCGACGTATTCGTCCATGTGGAAAGCCGTTACGCGCGACCAATCCACTTCCTCCTTCGTGAGATATTTGAGTACGTCGTTCTGCGAGGGCGCCGCCGCGAAAACCATGTTGATTTCGCTCTGGCGGCTTAAAAGCTCGCGCATTTTCGCCGCGATCTGATCGGCGGCGTATCGGCCCATGGAATCCCGATCGGAAAAAACCTTACACGTAAGATTGTCTTTTACATACTCTTTTATCAGCATACTATCTCCTGCGGGGAAATTCCCCCGATTGTTTTATCGTATGCATTATACCACTTAAAAAGGCGTATTCCTTTCAAAATATTGCCTAAAAACTTAAAATTATTGACATGCGCGTTCTTCGGTGCTATACTGTAAAAAACGCCGAATACGGGAGGAAATGCCGTGAACAACATAGAAATCATGCCCTCCAACACCAAAGATGTTGAAGTTTTGCATAAAACGGGCAATAACGGCGAACATTTTCTGATGCACGTGCACAGCAATTATGAAATATATCTCAGCCTGAGCGACAACAATAAATTTTTCGTGGGGCACAAGATCTACGAGGTCAATAAATACGACGTGTTCCTGTTCAACAACGCCGACGTGCACAAGATAAACGCCTCTTCGCCCAACGACTACGAACGTTACGTGGTGAACTTTTCGCCCAAGATCTTTTCCAAAGCGGACGCCGAGATCGGGGAACTGCTGATCTGTTTCGACAAAGCGCGCCCCAACCGCAACCACAAGATTTCCCTGCCGCCCGAACAGGCGGAAGAATTCCTCTCCGTGCTGAAAAAAATGCTCGCCACGGGCGAGGAGGCGGCGCACCGTTCGCTCAAACTGCGCACTTACCTTATCGAACTGCTGCTCATCGTCAACGACATGCAGAAAGCCGCGCCGCGCGAACAGTCCGCAGAGGGCGAGGACAAGCGCATCAACGAAATCATGGAATACATCCGCGCGAACTGCAACTACCCCATTTCTCTCGACATGCTGAGCGAAAAATTTTATCTCAACAAGTATTACCTCTGCCGCATGTTCAAGGCGAAAATGGGTTTCGGCATCAGCGACTATATCGAATCCTGCCGCCTTTCCAACGCCATTCCGCTGCTGCGCGAAGGCGTGCCCGTTTCCACCGTGGCGCTCAAAACGGGGTTCGGGAGCGACACGTATTTTATTTCCACCTTCAAAAAAAACCTCGGCACCTCGCCGAAACAGTATATCAAAAAAGTTTGACAAAAGCCACCGTTTGCGTTACCATAAATAGCCGTAAGGAGATAAGACATGGAAAAACTGAAAAAACTTATGGAAGATATAGACATGCCCGCGGAGGCCGCGGAGCGCGTCCTCGCGGCCGAGCTGCCTTTTTCCGCGGACCAAACGGAAGCGCTTTCGGAAAGGCTGACCGACAAGGACCGCTATAAGGAAGCCGCGCAGGAGCTATCCGCCGCGGAAGGGTTCGCGCAGCTCAGGGTATTTCTGTGCGCGGCGCTGAAAACACGGATACGTTATGCGGAAAAAGGCATTCCCGACGAAATATTCGTGCAGACGATGAAGTGCTTTTCGCGCTTTGTCGGAGAACACCGGGCAAGCTGCGGCGAATACGGTTTCGACCGCGGTTTCTGGGTGGGCAGACAACTTTCCCTCCTGCTTTTCAGACTGGGCGAACTCGAATACGAATGTGCCGACTACGAGGGCGAAAAGGCGCTTTCCGTACATATTCCCTCGGACGCCGACCTTACGCCCGAAAAACTCGATCGTTCTTTCGCCGCGGCGCGGGAATTTTTCGCAAAGTACGGCGACGGCTATGCGGAAGCGAAATTTTTCTGCTATTCCTGGCTGCTCGCGCCCGCGCTCGGAAAGCTTCTTCCGCCGACTTCTAAGATCGCGCTTTTCCAACGCAGATTCAAAATCGTCAAAACGGACGAGGATTCCGCGGGTTATATCCCCTGGGTATTCAAAAAACACGACCTGAAACCCGAAGATTTTCCCGAAAACACCACGCTGCAAAAGAACATGAAAGCGTTCGTTTTAAGCGGCGGCAAGGTGGGCGAAGCGCTGGGCATAATAGAATAAACGGCAAAAGCCGTCGGGCGGCGCCCGACGGCTTTATATAAAATTCGGTTTGATTTATCGGGACAACTTGTCGAAAAAGAGCGCGTATACGCCCGCCGTCCAGCCGAGCATGGGCGTGATTTCGTATTCGTTGACGGCGGCGCAGGCGCCCGTTTCCGCAGAATATTTTTCCCACAGCCCGCCGCTGCGTTCGAATTCGCCCGCAACAGCGTCCACATATTTTTTCATGATCGTGCGGGCGCGCTCCTTTTCGCCCGCGTTTTCCGCGGCGACCGCCGCGAAATACTGCACGGGCGGCCATACGTTGGGGTAATCCCATTGATACATATACGGCGCTTTTTTATAAAAAGCGACCACGCCGTGCCTGAATTCCAGCTTGTCGAGCGCGGCTTTCACGTCCCCCTTGCCGAAACCGTAAAAATAAGGCAGCAGCCCCGCCGAACCGATCAACCCGCTCGCCCGCGCGGCGTTTTCGTCGTAATCGGTGTAAACGCCGTCCGCAAAACAAAGCGCGTCTATGAGTTTTACGTGTTCGGCACAGGCTTTTTCGTATTCCGCGGCTTTTTCCGCCAGCCCGAGTTCGGCCGCAAAGCGGGACATGTTCTTTTCCATACCGGCCAGATGACAGTTCAGGTCGAGATGGCAGTACGCCGCGTCCGTATTTTCCAGCCGTGCGGTGAAGTCCATGCCGCTTTCCGCCTGCGCTATAAAAATCTTCGCGCGCGCAGCCTTTTGTTCTGCGGAAAGATCTGCGGGAACGTCCAACCGCGTGGAAACGTAACCGTAATACTCCACCAACTTTTCGAAATCCCTCTGGTTGGTGCCGTGCCTGAACAACCCGCATTTTCCCATGCGCTCCCGCCGCCAGAACGACAGCTCCTTTTCAAGTCCTTCAAACGCGCGGGCCAGCCACTTTTTATCGCCCGTTACGGCGTAGACGTCCGCAACCATCAGCGAGAGCAAAGGCGGCTGGGAACACCATTCCGCTCCGTCCGCCGAGCAGTAATTCGGCACGCAGCCGAAATAATCGAGCGCGTACAGCAAGTCGTCCACGTTGTTTTTCGCAAGATCCGCATATCCGTCCGCAATCAAGCCCTTGTTCGTAAAAAACGTATCCCAGTAAAAAAGCTTGAGGAAAGCCCCCTTGTAACAAGGCGGCACGAAGGGCGCGGGAAGCAGGAAATCCCCCTGCGGTTCGGGCTGTCGCACGGCCTTAAGCCAAGTTTTTCTGATAAACTCCCTGGTTTTCATGATTTTCTCTCCTTATTCTGTAATATATTCGGCAGACTGCCGTCATTTTACCTCTTTACAATCCCGTCGGCTCGTGTTATAATATGTACGATACCCGCAAAACAAAGTTGCGCGGATCAGCAGCGGGACGAACCGTTGATTTTACCGAAGAAAAAACGATAAAGAGGAAAATTATGAGCTACTACGAAACACCTGCGGAAAAACCTTATTACATCCATTTCCAGAAACGCACCGTGGACGACACGCTGGGACATTTCCATTCGGGCATGGAACTGATCATCGTGAAGAGCGGTTCGCTCGTCGCCGTAACGGGGGGCGAAAAGAGAACGCTCGGCCCGGGCGACGTGTGTTTTTCGGACAGTTTCCGCGTGCACAGCTATTCGGGCGCGAAAGATCTGACCGTATACGCCGTCATCTGCGACAAAGTCTACTTTTCGCGTTTCCATACGCTGACGAAAGGGAGAACCCTCCCCTCTTTTTTCCGCGTGGAGGATACCGAATTGATAGAAAGGCTGTTTGCCGCCTATAACGGTTCGGCCTGTCCGAAACTGACGTTCGAGGGCGCGCTCGACCTGATGCTGGCGGAATTTATGAAATCCGCCCCGCTCGTGCCGCGGCGCAAAAACCCCGACGAGGCGGTGATATGCAAGATCCTGCGCTATATCGAAGACAACCTCGAAGATAAAATATCCCTCGAAGTCCTGTCGCAGAAATTCGGGTATTCGAAAGAATACATTTCCCGCCTGTTTTCCAAAAACATAGGCACGGGCACGAAAAATTACGTAAACGAACTGCGCGCGCGCCGCGCCGAACAGCTTTTGCAGTCGAGAAAAGACAAAAACGTGATAGATATCGCGCTCGCCTGCGGGTTTGAAAGTTCCAACACCTTTTACCGCGCGTATAAAAAGTATTACGGCAGACTGCCCCGCAGAGGATAAAAAAGACCGACGTTTTTTCCGCCGTCCCGAAAGCGTGTTGCTTTCGGGACGGCTTTTTTATCGACGGCAAATTTATTTATCCGCAAAAAACGCCCTGATCTTCGCGCGCATGACCTCGCCCGAAACGACGCCCGCGGAGAGCGTTTCCATGGGGCACGGCCCGTCTCCCCTGCGGTTGATTATCTCTTTGGTCAAAACGCCGTAAGCGTATTTCACGCCCGCGGCGTCGAACACCGCCTTGCCGCCTTCGGAAAGCGTGGCCGCGTAGACCTCCGCGGCCTTTCCTTCCGCCATGAGCAGAGCGGCCGCCCTGCCGACGATTTTATCCGCGACGGCCGCGCCGCGAAGCGCCTTTTTTTCCGCCAGCTCGAAGAGCGCCTTTATCCCTTTTTCGTCGGACGTATACGTCTTTTCGCCCACTACGGCGAGCGCCCTGCCCTCGAAGAGGAGCGCTTTCGCCCTGTCCATGCCGTTCATGCCCGCTCCTCCTTTTTTTCAAAGGCGGCGGCGACTTTTTTCATCTCCGCGACGACGCCGATATGCTGCGGACAATGCCGCTCGCAGCTGCCGCAGGCAATGCAGTCGGAGGGCAGGCCGCCCTCTTTCGCGATATTCCCGAACGCGAAAGAGGGATTAAAACTGCGGCTGAACCGTTCGTAATTGTTATAGAGTGCGAAATAGTCGGGTATGGCGATTTTTTTCGGACACCCGTCCACGCAGTAGCGGCACCCCGTGCACGGCACGGCGACCGAAGCCTTTATCGTTTCGAGCGCGCCCGCGAGCACGGCCTTTTCTCCCACGGAAAGCGGGCGGAAGTCTTTCATATACGAAATATTGTCCTCGAGCTGGCGCATATCCGACATGCCCGAAAGCACGCAGAACACGTTTTCAAGCCCTGCGGCAAAGCGGATCGCCCAGGAGGCGACGCTCCTTTCCGGCGCGTAAGCCTGCAAGGCCTCGGCCGCCTTTTGGGGCAGGTTGGCCAGCATGCCGCCCTTGACGGGTTCCATCACCGCTACCTTTTTGCCGTGTTTCACGCAGGTTTCGTAACATCTGCGGGACTGCACGCCTTCGTCCTCCCAGTCGAGATAGTTGATCTGCAGCTGCACGAAATCGACGTCCGGCCGCTCGTTTAAGATCGTTTCCAGCACGTCTGCGGTGTCGTGGAAGGAAAAACCGAGCTCTTTGATCAGCCCTTCTTTTTTCTTCCGCTCCGCAAATTCAAAACAGCGGAATTTTTTTGCCAGCGCGTAATTTTCTTCGCTCAGAGAATGGATGAGATAATAATCGAAATATCCCGCGCCCGTGCGTTCGAGCTGTTCGGAAAAGATACGGTCGTTGTCCGCCTCTTCCTTCATCAGAAAGGGCGGCATTTTCGAAGCGACGGTATAGCGGTTCCTTTCGTACCTCTCCGCGACGGCCCGCCTGAAAACGCGCTCGCTCTCGCCGCCGTGATACATATACGCCGTATCGAAATATGTAAAACCGTTTTCTATGAATTTATCTGCCATGCGGCACACTTCGCCGACGTCCACGTCCTTCTGATCGCCCGACTTCAAAGGCAGGCGCATCAGCCCGAATCCGAGTTTTTTCATCATTTTCTCCTTACTTGCAAAAACTTTTCGCCGACCAGCCGCCCGATGGCGAGCGCGTCCGCATAGTTCCAATGCGCGGCGTCCGTGCCGACCACTTTCTTTTCCCCGTCGATCTCTTTCACCATATCGAATACGGAGTTTTTCACGACGTATACTTCGCGCAGTTCTTCCAAACCGTTCTGCATGCCGATAAAGCGGGCGTTCGTTTCGAGGTCGGCGTCTCCGAACCAGGCGAACGTGCGGGAAATCTCGCCCGCAAGCAGGGGCATTCCGCTCAGATCCGCGCCGAAAAGCGCGCCAAGGTCGCGGCGGAAATCTGCGGCGAGAAAGGGAAACGCCCTCGCGTATTCCTCCGGTTCAGCGCGGTCGTCCTCGCCCTGCATCCAGTAAAGCCCGCAGGCGCGCGGCGAATAGCCCGCCCCGACGAGTTCCGCGTACGCCGCGGCCGCCTGCGCCATGAAACGGCGGTACAGCCCGCCCGTGCGGCCGTCCTTCGCGCCGAACGCGAGCGCGTAGGAGGGCGGCGTCCAGTTGCCTTCGCATGCGTTCGACCCTTCGAGGGAATCGAGCAGCGACGTGCCTCCCGCGGCGTATTTCACGATGCAGGCCTTTTTCCCGCTCTTTTCGTTATATTCCGCCGAAAACGCCTGCGCCATGCCCGCTTCCGGGCCGAAATGCCTTTGATCGTAACCGTAGCCGATCTTCGTTTTGCAAAGCGGGAGAACGCGGTTCACCGCGCGCCTTTCCGCGTCCGCACAGCGGGAGTTGCCCGCATAAAGCACGTAATCGTAACCTGCAAAAAGGGCGGGGTCGGTAACGTCCTCTTCCCGAAAGAGAGAATAACCGGAGGCGTTCGACTGCCCCGCGATAAAATAAACGTCGATTTCCATGCTTTTATTATAGCGCCGCGGCCGTAATCCGTCAACGTTTTCCGAAAAAATTTCCCCGCCGCGGGTAATATTTGAAAGAAAGCGGAATAATTTTTATACGCGCTTGCGCTTTCCGCGTTTTTGTGTTAAACTGATGTGCGGATTAAACTTTCGGAGAAAAAACGTGAAAGCCGAAAATAAAGAAAAGCTGAAAAAAGAGGCCGTCCGCTACGCGGCCATGCTCGTCGCCTGCGCGGTGTTCGCCGCGGGCGTGGATTGTTTTCTCGCCGCGAACAATATCGTTTCGGGCGGCACGTCGGGCCTCGCCACGCTCATTTACCTGCTGACCGATTTCAACATAGGCGTCTGTTCCATCCTGCTGAACATACCCATTCTTCTTCTGGGGCTGAAACAGATGGGCTGGCGTTTTATTCTGCGCTGCCTCATCACGGTGGTTGTGCTCGGCCTGGCGCTCGATTTATTCAAGCTGCTGCCGTCGCCCACCGACAACAGAATCCTCGCCTCCGTTTACGGCGGCATACTGCAGGGCATAGGCGTGGGGATCTTCGTCAAATTCAAGGTTTCGAGCGGCGGCACGGAACTGCTCGGCAGGGTGATACAGCGCTTTTTGAAATTTCTGAGCATACCCGCCTGTATCGCCGTTTTGGATTCCATTATCGTCATTTCGGGCGCCATCGCGCTCAAAGACGTGGAAAACCTCTTTTACGCGCTGATGGTCATATTCGTGAGCGCGAAGATCAGCGACCTCATCGTGGTCGGGTTCAACAAATCCAAACTCTGCTACGTCATCACCGAAAACGGGGACGCGATTTCCGATTTTCTTTTGAAGTCCTCCCCGCGCGGCATAACCATGCTGGAGGGAAAGGGCATGTACACCAAGCACGACAAGCAGATTTTAATGACCTGCGTGAAGCCCTCGCAGATAGAGTTTCTGCGGGGCACCGTGAAACAGTTCGACCCCAACGCGTTCTTTATCGTGAGCGACGCGGTGGACGTGTTCGGCAAAGGTTTCGGCCCGTTCAACGACAAATACTGAATAAAGCCGTCCTTCCGCGGCTGCAAAAAACGGCATGGCCCCGCCATGCCGTTTTCTTTATTATTTTTGACAATGCGGACAGAAAACCGCGCTCCTGCCCGCGATCACGGTGCGGCGCAGAGCGCCGCCGCATACGGAACAGGGCTTTTCCGCCCTTCCGTACACCCGCAGCCAGGGCGCGCTGCGGTATTCCCTGCCTTTGCCGAGAACATATTCTTCAAAAGTCATGGCGTTCTTTTCTATGAAAAACGCCGTCCGTTCGGGTATGGCCGCCGCAAGGCGCGCCCATTCTTGGTCCTCTAGGGAATCGCAGCGTCGGTCGGGGCGGATACCCGCCGCGAACAGAATTTCGTCCGAATAAATGTTGCCGATCCCCGCCACGACGCTTTGATCGAGCAACATTTCCTTGACGGAACGGCCACTCTTTCCCGCCTTTTCCCTTAAGTACCTCGCGGTGATCGCGTCGCCCGGTTCCGGGCCGAGACTTTCAATTCCGCTCGTATCCCGCGCGCCTTTTTCCGCAAACCAGAATTTTCCGAAACGCCGCACGTCCTCATAGCGGATTTCGCCGCCGTCGTCCAACGAAAAAATCAGGTGCGTATGCTTTTCGCAGGGCGCGCCGCGCGGCGCTGCCGTCAGGCACCCCGTCATGCGGAGGTGCAGGGTAAGCGTGCAGCCGCTTTCAAAAAGAAAGCGCAGAAACTTTCCCCGCCGCGCGAATTCCGCGACGGTCTGTCCCTTTACGCGGGCGGCGAATTCCGCGGGAGAAGGTTGGGCGACGACGCTGCCGTTTATGATGCGTACGTCTGTGAATGTTCTGTTTTTCAAGCGCGGCGCGAGCGCGCGCCGCACCGTTTCCACTTCGGGCAGCTCCGGCATGAAATCACCTCTTTTTCGCTGATTTTTTTATTTCGCTGTGATAAAAATAATTGATTACTGCGGGCGGCGCGCCGAACGGGCGGCTGAGCGTGTCGTCGTTGGTCGCGTATTCCAAGCCGAGCGAGCGCGCGAACGAACGCATTTCTCCGTCCAGCAAAACCCAGTAATCCCGCTTTTCGTATACGTAGATATCGCGGTAGAGCGGCAGCAAATGCGGATATTTTTCCGAGATATACCGCATGATCTGCGATTTGAACGCGCCGCGCAGGTTGAGATTTTCCAGCCAGATCAGGTTGCAACTGTCTTTCGCCCGCTCTATAATCGCCTTTACGTCCGTAATCTCCGGAAAGATCGGCGAAATAAAACAGGTCGTACGCACGCCCGCGCGGTGAAACGCGGCCATCGCCGCCAGCCTGCGCTCTATGGAAACGGCGTCGTCCATATCTGCGCGGAATTCTTCGTTAAGCGTGTTGACCGACCAGGAAACGCGGGCGTCGGGAAAGCTCTTGATAAGTTCGAGATCGCGCAAAACGAGGTCGGACTTTGTCGCTATGGAAAGTTTTGCGCCGCTCCCGCGGAGCTGTTCCAGCGCGGCGCGCGTACGGCAGTAAATTTCTTCCTGCGGCTGGTAAGGATCCGTAACCGAACCGACGAATATTTCCTTGCCCGCATATCGGCACGGTTCGGAGATTGGTTTCCATGTCTTCACGTCGAGAAATTCTCCCCACGGTTCGTCGTGCCCCGTAAAGCGCTTCATAAAACAGGCGTAACAATATTTACAGCCGTGCGCGCAGCCGACATAGGGATTGAGCGCATAATCGCACACGGGCAGGTTGGATTTATTTATGACGTTCTGCGTATATGTTTCGCGGATTATCATAGCCTTTCTCCGTCAAACATGGAGCTCTGCCGCGTTTCTGCCTGCAAAAAACTCTTTTGGCTGCCTTGGATCAGCACGTCGTTTTTTTCGGGATAGCCGAGCAGAAGCGGTGAATCCGGGTCGTGCAGGCGGTAGTTCTCGCGCGCTTTCTGCAGGCTTTTGTTGGCGTAACAGTATCTGCACCCGTTCAGGCAGGTGTCGTAGGCGCCGATGTCGCGGCTTTCGATGCAATGACAGCCCGCGCGCAGGCCCTTGTGCTTTATGTCCTTGAACCGACAGCCGTTGGCTTTGCCGAGCATTTCCAGCGTGGCGCATCCCGAAGGATGTATGCCGTACCGCGAATAATCGCCGTTCGTGCCGCAGGTCTGCAGCCACAAGTCGTTTTGGGCGGCGATCTTCCCCATTCTTTCGGCAAGGCGGTCTTTGTCGGCCTGCGTCAGCGGTATGAGTTCCGGCATGTTGTATTCCAGCTTTTTGTACATTTCGACAAAGCTGAAAATACACCTGTCTACGTGCGGCGCGAGTTTTTCCGCCATGCGGGCAAAGGTTTCAATATGTCTTTCCACGGTATATTTTCCCGTGAGCAGAACGGGGTCGTAACGCCAGGCAATCTTCTCTCTGCCGACTGTTTTTTCCAGTTCGGCGAGCGTTTGCATACTGTCTTCGACCGACGGCACGCCCGGCTCGACGTCCTTGCCGTAAGCGGTGATCGTGTAGTGGAAATAGGTGCGGTATTTGTCCGTGATCTCGCGCAGCCGCGGGAGGATCGGCGCGTAGTTTTTGGAGCAGAACATCACCGCGTCTATTTTGTCGGGCGAAAGTTCGTAGCGCGTTACTTTATGCGGGAAAAGCGGGTTGCGCGTGTAAACGTAACCCTCTTGAAACCGTTTGAGCAGCCAGGGCGTAAAATACTGCACGGTATCCGTGCGCGCGCCCGTGTTGAGTATCATTGCTTTTTGTCCTCCGAAAGCCTATTCGACGTTATCTTGAACGTGAGCTGCGTCATGAAAAGCATGACGGCGACGAATATCAAAAGATATACGGGAAGGATGTTGAAACCGACGACGTTGCCGAGCAGGCCGAACAGCGGCGGTATGAACGTGGAGCCGACGTAGGCGCTCGCCATCTGTATGCCGATGATCGCTCCCGAGTTTTCCGCGCCGAAGTTATTCGGCGTGGCGTGAATGATGCACGGATAGATCGGCGCGCAGCCTAAACCGATCACGACGAAACCGACGAGCGAAACGACGGGTTCGTTCACGGGGATCAGCAGGGAAACGACGCCGCAGATCAGAATACAGGCGCCGAGGACGATCATCTTCCTGTCGCCGAGCTTATCCATGACGAAACCGCTCAGAAACCGCCCTGCGGTGATCCCTATATAAAAGAGGGAAGCGAACCTCGCCGCCTGTTCCGTAGAAATCCCCTTCACCTCTACGAAATACGTGCTCGCCCAGTTCATTGCCGTCGCTTCCGCGGCGCAGTAGGCGAAAAAACCGATCAGAAGAAAGGGCACGCCCTTGATTTTCAGCGCGCCGATCAGCCCCACGCTCTTTTGTTTTTGTTCCGTCTCCCGACGGTTGACCTTCCACACGGGCAGCGTAACGAGCAGGAGCAGGGCGATGCCCAGCTGGATAAAGCCGACGATGCGGTATCCGCTGTTCCAAACCGAAGTGCTGAGAGCGTAACTCATCACGAACGGGCTGACGATCGTCCCTACGCCCCAGAAACAATGCAGCCAGCTCATATGTTTCGAAGAATAGTGGAGCGCGACGTAGTTGTTCAGCGCGGCGTCGATGGCGCCCGCCCCCAAACCGTAGGGCACGGCGAAGACGATAAGCATCCAGAATCTGTCCGAAAAGGAAAAACCGAACAGGGCGACGGCCGTGAGGAACACGCTGATCACGGTTACGACGCGGGTGCCGAGCTTTCTGATGAGCTTGTCGGACAAAAGGCTGGACACGATCGTGCCGCCCGATATGACCATGGATATGATGCCCATATAGGACACGGGCACGTTCATGTCCGCGTGTATTTCGGGCCAGCCCGAACCGAGAAGGGAATCCGGCAGTCCGAGGCTGATGAAAGCTATGTAGATGAGAATGAGCAAAAGCGAATACATCCGTGTTTTCTCCGAAGTTAATTTTCCGACCGCGCGGAGGCGTTTTTGCAGACCTTGGAAAATTCTCTTTCCATATTTTCGGTGAACGATTGCGTCAGCCGCACGAGTTCGGCGATTTTATCCGGTCCCAGCCGCTCCATCGCCGCGTTTTCGGCCGCGGCGGCGGGCGGTATGACGCTCCCGGCGTAGGCCCTTCCGCATTCCGTAAAGCGGATCAGCTTGTTGCGCCTGTCCTCTTTCACTTCCTCCAAAGCGATATATCCCTTTTTTAAAAATCTGCCCGCGATCGCGGCGATCGTCTGCTTGTTTGCCGAAAGGCGTTTGCAGATATCCTTCTGCGTACAGCCCTCCGGAGCAAACCATAGAATGTCCAGCACGAACAATTCGTTTACGGTCAGATCATGCTTTTTCGCGCACGCGGCGTATACCGCGTACTGCCTGTCGCGCAGTCTGCAATACGCGTTCACCATTTTGCCGAGCTCTTTCATTCCGCCTCCCTATTAGTCTGATTTCATACCGATTATATCACGAAACGGCGCGGAATGCAATCGATTTACGCGGAAAAACAGCCGAAAAAAGGACTTTGATCATAGCAAAGTCCTTAAAGTCTATTCTACGTCGCCCTTGACCTTTTCCTTGAGTTTTTTCAACACCGCGTCCGCGCCGCCGCCCTGGTCTTCGAGCGCGCGCTTTGCCGCGGAATATTTTTTATAATCGGCGGCGAGCGCCTTGTTCCTGGCGCTCACGCGGCGGAGATCCTCCTCGGCGGAAATGCGGGAAACGATCTTTTTCACCACGCCGTCCAGCTCGCTGCCCTCCGAATAGTCGGCGGGCGCGAAAAAATTGATGCGGCCGCTGTCGAACAGCTCGTAAACGTTCTTTTTCAGGTTCTTTTCGCCGTCGTACACGCCGACCGAATAACCGCCGCGGCTTTTGACAAGGCGCATGCAGGGTATATCCGTGGCGCTGTCGCCTATATAAATCATGTTGGAATAGCGCACGGCGAGATCGTCCTCGTCTATCGGATCGTTCACCGAGTTGTCCCACTCTTCGAAGCGCCCTTTCGCAATGCGGAAAATAAACTGCGTCTTGTTGGTGTAGTTGACCGACTGCGCGGGCCATTCGGTAACGCCGTCCGCCGTATAGAGAAAGGTGGAGGCGTAGATCCTGTCGAAATGCTTTGCGATCGAACTGCCCTCGATGATCTCTTTCAGTCCCGAAGAAATGATGTAGTGTTTTATTTCGAGACCGCGTTCCGCGCCGTAGGCGTTGATGCGATCGAACCAGCTTTCCACCCCTTTGAACAGCTCCACCTTTTTGCCGCATTCGTAAAAATATTCTTTCTTCGTGCTTTTGCGGCTGGATTTCAGCTGCAATATCATTTCGTACATCCAGGCCAGGTTGCCGTCCATGCGGTTTTCTTCCGCCAGGCGGTTGGCCTCCGCCCAGAACGCGGCGGGGTCCATGCCGAGTTCCGGAATGACGGAATACTCCTGCATGTCTTTCGGCGAAAGCGTTTTGTCGAAGTCGTACAAGACTGCGGCGACAGGCCTTTTTTCCATAAACGTTACTCCTTATCTTTATAATCCCGTTTCAGTTTGAGCACGGCGAGCGCCAGGCAGACTACGGCGACAGCCGCGAGCACCGCGATGCACACCGCGGGCGAATAGTTGTAAATTTCGTTGTACGTGTACCCCTTTACGTAGGAATTGAGATCGCACGCGTAACCGATGAGCGAAACGCCCCAGAGCGCCGAGGTTACGTAGCAGAGCACGCGCGCCGCGCCCTCGATCGGAAAGACCGAATCGGAAAACACCACCTGCATGATGATGACGATAAGCACGGGCAGAATGGCGCTGCCCGCGTTTTTCAGCAGCGAGGAGATCAGCAGCCCCATGGCCGCGACCGAAACGTTTGTAAGGTACACCGCGAGGAAAAACGCCGCCGTGCCGAACACGGGCGACACGAAGGGAAAGTCGATGAATATGAGCGCGCCCGCCGTCAAAATGACGCACTGCGCGAAGCCCACGACGGCGAGGACGGTGAATTTCGCGAGGACGTACCCCGTTACGTCCAGTCCGCCGAACACTTCGCGCGAGAGGATTTCCCGCTCGCTCACGATCTCGCGGTAGGAATTGAGTATGCCCATGAGCGCGCTGACCAGCACCAGCACGAAGATGATGGTGCTGGCGGAAAACACCTGCACCTGCCCTTCGGCAAAGGTGTTTTTGTCGTAGACGAAAAGCGAGATGACCAGCATGACGGGCGCCTGCAGCAGCAGAGAGAAAAACGTCCGCCTGTTGGAAAAGATCTGCCTGAACTGGCGGCGGATAAGCACCCCGTAATGCGTGATGTTGGTCTTTGCGGAATGTTTTTTAAACCTCTTCATTGCCCGCCTCCGCTTTCGGCCGCGCCCCGCCGTAGAGTTTTTCAAACGCGAGGGAAATTTCCCTGTAATAATCGCCCGCGCGGTATTTCGCCTCGAAAATTTCCGCCGTCCGCTCGTCCGAGAGCGCGGCGAAGATGCGCGAATAGCTCTTTTTGCTGAAATACGCGAACACGTCCGCCTGTTTACCGTAATAGCACAGCCTTCCGCCGCACCCTAAAAAGGCCACTTTGTCGCACTTGTCGAGATTTTCCATGGCGTGCGTGATGACCACGATGGTGCGCCCCTTTTTCGCAAGTTCGCGCAAAAGCTCCATCATTTCGAGGTCGAGATCGGGCGAAAGCCCGCTGGTCGGCTCGTCTAAAAAGATGACTTTGGGATCGGACAACAGTTCCATCGCGATAGACACCCGCTTTTTCTGCCCGCCCGAAAGAGAACTGATTTTCAGCTTTTCCTTGCCCGCAAGCTTGACGTCCTCTATCGCCTTGTATACCCATTCCATCACTTCCGCGCGCTCCATGTCGGTGCGCATGCGCAGCAGGGCGGTGTAGTAAAGGGCGTTTTCCACGGTGAGATCGTCGTGCATGACGTCCTTCTGCGGCACGTAGCCGATCACGCCCTTATAAGAATTTATGTTTTCGTAATAGTCGTTGGTATCGTAAAAGATCTTTCCGCTCGTCGCGGGGCGTATGCCGTTGATACAGTCGAGTATGGTGGACTTGCCCGCGCCGCTCCCGCCCACGACGGCGACGAAGGAGCCCGCCTCTATGCGGAACGTTACGTCGCGCACGAGCGTAACCGTCTTTCTGCGCGAAGTCCTGTCGGGAACCTCCTTGGAAATACCCGCCACGTCTATCTGTATGCCCGCCGCCGAGGTGGAAAAAAGCAGTTTGTTGCCGTAAAACGTATACGCCGCGGAGGGAATGGAAATTCTGTCATAATCGCTGAGTTTCGCGCGGCGCACCTTTTTGTTGTTGACGTAGGTGCCGCCAGAACTTTTGCAGTCCTCTATGTAGCAGTTTCTGCCGTCGTATACGATAAAAAAATGTTTCTTTTCGACAAGCGGGTTATCCACCACCACGTCGCAGCCCTCGCCGCTGCCGACGAAAGTTACGCTGCGTTCGGTGAGGTCTATGCGCTTTTTATTGTGGCGGCGGTTGATGCGCCGCACCGCGGAAAGAACGGCGACCACCGTCTTTTTATCGCCCGCGCGGCGTATGGTGATATCGCCGTCGAGCCGCGACGGATTGCGTTTAAGGCGCCTGCCGCCGAGCAGGATCTCGCTCCGCGCGCCCTCGCCGCCGTCGTCGCGCACATACCACGCGCCGCCCTCGTTAAAAAGCACGAGCTGCGCGGGGGAAACCAGCTGGGATTTGATGCAGATGTCGTCCGTCCGCCGACTGCCCACCGTGATGGTCTTGCGCTCTTCGGAATCGAAAAACTTAAAGAGTTCCCCCTCCTGTATTTTCAGTATCAAGTTGTCGTTTTCCGTTGTTTTAGCCATATTTTTTATTTTAACACAAGTTTCCGCGATTGACAAGCGCCTTGACGGCGGCGGCGGAAAAATAGCCGTTTCCGCGCCTCATTCCGCCTTTTCTCACCGCAATTCCGCCGCCGGAACGAAAAAAGCGCGGTATCCGCGCTTTAATTCCGCTCCGCCTCTTCCTCGATCGCCTTACGGTCTATTTTGCCGATGAGGTTGACGGGCAGTTTTTCCTTAACGACGATTTCCTTGGGTACGGCGTACGCAAGGAGCTGCGCTTTGCAGAGCGCAGACACCCGCGCCTTTACAACCTCGGCGTCGCCCTCGGTTTCCAAATACAGCCGCACGTGCTGGCCCCTGACGCTGTCCTTCACTCCGACCGCGCACGCCTTTTTCACACCCTCGGCTTTCATGGCGACGCCCTCTATCTCGGAGGGATACACGGGCACGCCGCTCACCTTTATCATGTTCTTGATGCGCTGTTTGAAGTAAAGGAATCCGTCCTCGTCCAGCCAGCCGTAGTCCCCCGTTTTCAGCCAGCGCACGCCGTCGATCTCTTCGAAGGGGTTCTCCCCCGTCATGTAGCCGAGCATGAACTGCGGGGTGTGCAGATAGATCTCCCCCACCTCGCCGCAGGGCAGGAAACTGCCGTCTTTGACTATTCTGATCTCCGTGCCGCTCAAAGGATAGCCGAGCGAGCCGTTCTTGTTGTGCGCCGCGGAATTGACCACGCACACCGTTACCGTTTCCGTCAGGCCGTACCCCTCGTAAAGCCGTGCGGGAGAACCGTTCTTTTTCAGCACGGCGTTGAAGTCCTCCACCAGTTTCGGGCTCACGCTGTCGCCGCCGACGAACGCGTCCTTGATGTTGGAAAGATCGCCGTTCACAAAGCGCTTTTCCCCCAGCAGCTTTAAAAACATAGTGGGCACGCCCGTCAGAATATTCGCCTTTTCCTTGACGATCTGCTTTGCCGAACGCCCGGCGTCGAACTTGATGCACATGATGTTGGTGCGGCGGATCATCATGCACATATGCATGTTGATGCAAAGCCCGAAACCGTGAAAAATGGGCAGCACGTTATATAAAGAAGCGTATTCGCTCACATCGTAGCGCAGGAATTCGGGCGCCTTGGAGCAGAGCAGGTTGAAGGTGTAGTTGTTGTGCATGATCATCTTCGGCTCGCCCGTCGTGCCGCCGCTCGCAAGGTATACGGCGGGTTCGCCGAACCCGAACTTCGCGGGCGCGGAAAAACTCTTTTTCCCGCGGCGGATGAGTTTTTCCAGACTCTCGCCCCAGCCGAGCTTCTTTTTGGTCAGGCGGTAATACGCTTTCGCCGCCGCGCCCATAAAACAACCGCAGTCGCTTTCGAGCAGAACGGCCTTGAAATCAGGGCGGACTTTATGCGGATAAGCGTCGTACACCACGACGATCTTGCTGTCCGTCTTTTCCGCGCTCTCTTTGAGCTTTTCGGGCGGGATATACGGGTGCGCCAGGTTGACGGCCGCGCCCAGCTTGTTCGCCGCGTAAAAGGTTATCAGCGCGGAGGGCGAATTTGGCATGCAGAGCGTGAGCGTATCCCCCTTGCCCAGGCCGTATTTTTCCTTAAGGTTTTCCGCAAGCGTATCGATATAGCGGAAAATCGCGTCGAAAGTGTATTTCTTGCCGTAAAAGGAAACGGCGCGCTTTATGTCCGCGCCGGCGACGTTCTGTTTTACCGCGTCGTACATCGACCACGCGGGATCTATTTGATATCCTTTCAAAGTGAAACTCCTTTAAAAAATCATGGATACGAGCGCGAAAAACACGAGCACCGCGGGCACCGCCGCCATATGGCCGAGATAGAAGAGAGCGGCGTGCCGTCCGAGAAAACAGAACCCCGCGTTCCACGGCCCGTTCAGTCTTTTGAGCGCGTTTTTCGCATACGTATGATAAATTCCCCTGCCGAAAAGCGAGCCGATGAGCACGAACGCGCCCCATGGCAGCAAGGGGAAATAGTCGGCGTGCATGAGGTACGGCGACTGCGGCATTTCGACGAAGATGCCGAGGATCATGTCTTTCAAACGGTCGCCGCTCGCGGATACCGTGCCCACGACCTGCCAGCCGTTGACGGCGGAAAGCTCGCCCCACAGGGAAAAATACAGCGCGGCGAACACCACGCCGACCGCGCCCGGCAGAAAACGCAGAACGCTTTCCCCCGTTTCCCCTATCCCGAACGCTCTGACGAGCGCCGTAACCAGAAGATCGAGCAGGGCGAAGATCAGCACCGAGGCCGAAAGCATGTGGAGAACGCCGAACACGACCGTCATGCCGCCGCCGAAGTATTCTTCTATGACCGCGGAGGCGATATTGATAAAGACCGCCAGCCCCGCGATGGGCAGGGCGCGTTTGAAATTGTTTTTGGAAAGCGTGCAGCTCACGCCGCAGAGGCCGAAAAAGACGCAAAGCACCAAAAAGCGCGCGGTGTGGCGGAAGGCGCTGTCCCAATACCGTTCGGCAAAGGCCGCGGCGCTTTCCAGCACGGACGTGCCGAGGATTTCGTTCACCATGGGCATCACGCCCCAAATACAGAACATGAAATGGTCGAAGATCATCAAGAGGACGCAAAGCCCCCTTAAAAAATCAAGCTCCCAGAACCGTTCCCCGCCGCGGTGAGAATAAACTTTCACTTTTTCACGTAATGTTCCCGCCTGCCGCAGGAGGTTCGTTTCGTTATGCATCGTAAATATTGCACCTTGTTTCTGGCGGATTTGTCAACGCTTACGCCGCCTGCCAAGCCGCCGAGATATAAATAATCGTCAGAATAAAAGGGATAACATACGCAAAGAACAGGCCGATCTTATAGCGTATGTCGAATATGAAATTAGGCTGCAGGTCGGCGCGGTCTACGTCGTACCCTTCGAAAAACAGGTCTATCTGCGTCAGAAAAGAATCCACGTTATAATGCGCTTTATACAGCTTTTCGGGAATGACCACCGACAAAAACCACACGACGAATAAGACGGGCGCCAGAATCCAGCCCGATACGTAACAGACGGTTTCCGAAGCGTCCATGTTTTCGGGCGGGCCGAAAGCGAACGCGCCTGCGGCGGCGACAACGTAGAGCGCGGCGAACGCGACGAGCGATATGCACGCGAAAATACGGCGGCCGAGCCGCTTGCGCCTGATGATGCGGCGGTCTTCCGCAACGATCTCTTCTTTGGATATTTCCCGGCATTTATCGAGCGGCCGCCCGCAGTTTTCGCAGCGGTTAACGCCCGTTTCGTTGATACATTCGCAATGCTTGCAAATCTTCATCGTTTCCCCTCCTTTCCGATTATAACATACGCGCGCGGCAATGACAAATATTTTCGCCGAATTTTATCAAACTTGCGCGCGGCGGTTGCAATCGTCCGCCTTTTCGTGTATACTTTCTTTATAGGAGAAAAAAATGAGAGCTATCATCATCGGAGCGGGTTTTTCGGGCGCGGCATGCGCGCGGCGGCTCGCAGAGAACGGTTTTCAGGTAACGGTGCTTGAAAAAAACGGCGCCGTCGGCGGCAACGCTTACGACGAATTTAAAAACGGCGCCTACGTGCACAAGTACGGGCCGCACATCTTCCACACGGAAAAGCAGGGCGTATTCGAATTTCTTTCCCGCTTTACCGAGTGGTTCCCCTACGAGCACCGCGTGCTCGCGAACATACGCGGCACCTTTATCCCCGTGCCGTTCAATCTCGAAAGCCTTTACAAAACATTCCCCCGCGATAAGGCGGAAAAGCTCGACGGCGTGCTCCGCAGGGAATACGGCGAGGGCAGAAAGGTGCCCATTCTCGAACTGAAGGAAAATGCGGACGCGGACGTGCGAGAATTTGCCGATTTCGTGTTTGAAAACGTGTTCCGCTTTTACACGCAGAAGCAATGGGGCAGAAAGATCGAAGATCTCGATCCCGCCGTCATGCGGCGCGTGCCCGTTTACGTTTCTTACGAGGACCGTTATTTTACGGACAAATACCAGTTCCAGCCGAAAAAAGGGTTCACCGCGCTCTTTGAAAACATGCTCCGCCACGAAAATATCGCAGTAGAGCTCGGCTGCGACGCGCTGAGCCGCCTTGAAATCAGAGAGGACGGCGTTTACTTCGACAAAAAGAGGACGGACGACGCCGTGATCTACACGGGGCAGGCGGACGAGCTTTTGAACTACCGTTTCGGCAAACTTCCCTACCGCTCGCTGCGGTTCGAATTCAAAACGGTGAAAAATCCCTTCCAGCCCGCGGCGGTGGTCAATTACACCGTGAACGAGGAATACACCCGCATAAGCGAATTCAACAAGTTCACCTGCGAAAAGGCGGAGGGCGCAACGAGCGAAATCGTATACGAATATCCCCTCGAATACGAAACGGGCAAAGGAATGATCGCCTATTATCCCGTAGCCAGCGAAAAAAACGCCGCGCTTTACGAAAAGTACAAAAGCTATCTCACGCGTTATAAAAACTTCCGCCTTTTGGGCAGGCTGGGAAACTATAAATACATCAACATGGACGCGGCCGTGGAAAACGCGCTGGCGCTGGCGGACGAAATCGTCGGGGAGGCGGAAAAACGCTTATGAAAATTTTACAGACGCTCGATTGCTACTATCCTAAATTCGACGGTCCCACCAACGTGATCACCAACTACGGCAAGAGCCTGAAAAAGGTAAAGAACGCGGAAGTGGACGTTTACGTCCCGCGCTTTCCGAAATATAAGGACGATCAGCCATTCAAAGTTGTGCGCGTAAAATCGGTAAGGTCGGCGGACGGATATTATCAGGGCATGCCCGGAATCGACGGCAAACTGAAAAAGACGCTGAAAGAAAACAAATACGACGTAATACATATTCATTCGCCCTTCACCATGGGGCGCTTTTTCGCGCGTTACGGCAAAAAACACGGCATTCCCACGGTGTTCACCTTCCATACCAAATTCAAGGAGGATTTCGTGCGCATCCTGCACGCGAAGCCGCTGGTCGGTTTCATGATGCGCTATATCATGACGACCATCAACGCCTGCGACCACGTGCTCACCGTTTCGGACGGCGCGGCCGAAGTGCTGCGCTCCTACGGCTATAAAAAGGAAATTACCGTGATCAGGAACGGCACCGACCTCGTCTATCCCGCAAACGCGGCCGAGCTTGCCGCGCAGGTGGAGGAAAAACACGCCCTTGCGGGGCAGAAAAACGTGTTTCTCTCCGTAGGTCGCATCGTGGAAAACAAGCGGCTCGACCTGGTGCTCGACGCGCTGAAAATAGTGAAGGAACGCGGCGTCGACTTCCGCTTCCTCGTGGTCGGCGACGGTTCGTATAAGGAAAAGCTGGAAAACAAGGCGAAAGACCTCGCGCTGGCCGACAGGGTGATATTCACGGGAAAGGTGATGGATCGCGCCCTGCTTTCGGGCTATTATCTCAGGAGCGATTTATTCATGTTCCCCTCCACTTTCGATACCGCCAGCCTCGCCCCCATAGAGGCGGCCGCCCTCAAGCTGCCCAGCCTTATGACCAGGGGCTGTTCCACCGCGGAGATCGTTACGGAAAACCGCAACGGTTTTCTCGCGGGCGATACGGCGGAGAGCTGGGCGGACGAAATCTGCCGCATAGTGACAGACGAAAACCTTTTAACGCAGGCAAAGGAAAACTGCTATCGGGAGGTTTACCGCACCTGGGACGACGTGTGCGGGGAAGTTTACGACTTTTACGAAAAGGCGATCGCCTCCAAATAAAAAAGGCCGTGCTTATGCACGGCCTTTTCTTTTTAAAATCCGCCGCCGAAGAAATCGGAGCTGAAAACGTCGATCCCGTCGGTAGACATTGGTTCGGACACCATCAGAACGTCGCGGGAAAATACGGCGACGCGCGCGGACGGCGCACAATAAGTTTTTTTCATCTTTTCATCCTCTCTTATCTTTAGTATCGGTATATTTTTATTGTATCACCGTTTCCGCCGTTTGTAAAGGGGTAATTTTCAAAAAACGTACGCGAACATGAGATATCCCGCGCCCAAAAGCACGGCGAGAAAAGAAAAGTTGACGAGCAGGAACAATCCTATGTATTTTTTTACGTTATCGCCGTGTTTGCGGTAATTGGACAGCGTGATGAGGCTGGCGAGCGAGGCGATGGGCGTGCCCAACCCGCCGATATTGACCGCCACGAGCAGGGCGGCGTAATCTACGGTGAATTTGGAAAGCAGCACCGCCGACGGCACGTTGGAAATGACCTGACAGCAGAGCGTGCCGAAAAGCAGCGGATCGCGCGCCATCAGCATACCGAGCGTTTCCTTTACGGCGGGTATCCTCGCCATGTTGCCCGCGAACACGAAAAACGCGCAGAACGTGAGGAGCAGGCCGTAGTCCACCTTCATAAATGCTTTGCCGTCGAGAAAGATCAGCGCGAGCGTAACCGCGGCCAGCCCCCAGTAATAGGGAAACACGCGGAAAACGATCAGCACCGACAGCGCGAAGAGCGCGAAATAAACGGCCGTCCGCCAGCCGCCCGGCTTTGCGTGCGCCTCCGTGAGCACCACGGCGGCCTCTTTTTTCACGAAGAGGCAGACGGTGAGAATAAGCAGAAAAGCGACGGCGAACGGGATCGCCATGACCGCGAAAAAATCGCCCGCGGGTATGTTGAAATAGGAATAAAGATACAAATTCTGCGGATTGCCGAAGGGCGTGAGCATGCCTCCGAGATTTGCCGCCACGTTCTGCATGACGAAGGTGAAGGCCATGTGTCTTTTCCGCCCGCACGATTCGAGCGTAAAATAGCCGAGCGGCAGAAAGGTAACGAGCGCCATGTCGTTGGCCATGATCATGGAACCGAAATAGGTAACGAAAACCAGCGCGAGTATGACGTTGCGCACGTTTTTGAACTTACGCACGATAATATCCGCCGTCCACACGAAAAAACCGATGTTTTTGAGCGCCGCCACGACGGCGAGCGTGCAAAAAAGACAGGACAGCGTGCGCAGATCGAAATACGAAAGGTATTCCCCGTCCGGAGGCACGAAAAAACACGTAGCGACCGCGGCGGTAAGCGCGACGAAGATCGGAAGAGCA
>ERZ1106932.112-NODE-112-length-31765-cov-8.382403_pt1 | contig 31765 bp, 28 predicted proteins | sample MGYA00403665_ERZ1106932 | MGnify/ENA primary metagenome ERZ1106932 (study PRJEB35170, sample SAMEA104062448) | human gut metagenome | biome: human gut; feature: human-associated habitat; material: faeces | place: Denmark | collected 2012-08-24 ... | reverse complement strand
TTTTCACGAACGGCCGTAATGCGCGAAAATCTGTCCACGTCGAACAGGCGTTTCACCGCTTCGCTCTCGTCCGCGACTTCTTCGAACTTCACGCGCAGCTGCAGATATTTTTTCGTTCTGAACAGCCTGAACTTCAAATGCATGATGCACTGCACGGTGATGAGCAGCGCGGTGGAACCTACCGCGACGATATAAAGTCCGCTGCCCGCAGCCATGCCCACGCCCGCCGTGGCCCAGACGCCCGCCGCGGTCGTAAGCCCGTATACCGCCTGCCTGCGGTAGATGATCATACCCGCGCCGATAAAGCCTATGCCCGAAACGATCTGCGCCGCCACGCGGGAAGCGTCGTAATCGGGGATATCGGCAAAACCGTATTTGGACACAACCATCATCAAAGCGGCGCCCGCGCACACGATCGTGTGCGTTCTGATGCCCGCTTCTTTGAAGCGCATTTTCCGCTCGAAACCGATCATGAACCCCAGCATGAGCGACAAAACGATGCGCAGCAGGTAGATCAACTCTTCTCTCCAAAATTCCATATCCGAAAGACTCCCGAAACTTTAAAATAAAAAAACGCAAAAGCAAAACCGACCTCTTGTTTAAGAGGTTCCGATAAAGCTTCTCCGTTTCTCCGCTTAAAGTATATGTACGCAACGCTCCGTTAAGAACGCCGCTTTTATTATAGTATAATACGAAAATTTTCGTTTGTCAATACAAAAACGAAAAATTTTATGCAGATGCCGACGGCCCGTTATTCGTTTTCCGCCGTTTTATCCGTTTTTCCGTTCACAAACGCAACAGGTCGGATTTTTTGCGGCTAAATCAAAACGGTTATTTTAATTAACTTATGTATATTTTGCGACAATAATTTTATTTTATCTATTTACTTCGATAAATTTCGACAATTTACTTGGTTATTCGACGGAAGTCGATTTGAAAATTCCCGCTCAGCGCGCCTGTTCGGGCGTAAAAAAGCCGCGGCAAAATATTTGCCGCGGCTTTTTTGGTGGACCGCACGAGTACCGCCCTCGTGTCTTGAAAGTTTCCGCCCCGTTTTCTACATACTTATTTTGTCTTTATTCTCCGCCCCGACCTTTCGGCAAACAAACCGATCGGGGAATATGCCGCTGAAATCGAAACGCCTGCCGCGGCAGGAACAAGCGCTCCGTTCCCTATTCTGAATTTCATGCCCGACGCCGGCCGATAGGTAACCGACGGCGGACAACGCTTAATTAAGCAGCGTATGCTAATTCGTTGTTAGAATCTGCATTTAAATTTAAGTTTCCGTTTTTACGCAGACGAGCCTGCGGTATGCTTACGGCGGCTTCCGCTCCCAATCGAATCTTCTAGCGGCCCGCAAAAGCGCCCTTTCGGCGCATATTATATTATACGCGGCAAAAAGGCATTTGTCAACTTTTTATTTTTTTATCATTCGCTTTACGTAACCTTCGGGAACGTCCATGCGCAGAGCGATCTGCTGCACGGAAAGCCCCTGCGCGGCGAAACGTCCGCATACCGCAGCCATGTTCTCGCCCACTTCCACGATATGTCCGTCGGGATCGTAAAAGCGCACCGCCCGCTGCCCCCAGCGGTGTTCCAGCACGGGGTGTACGTAATTCACGCCGAAAGCGGCGAGGCGTTCGGCAAACGCGTCGAAGTCGTCTTCTTCAAAATATACTTCCGCGGCGTTGTTGAAAAAACATATTTCTTCTTTGCCGATAAAATCACGCCAGCTTTCAAGCGTCTGCAATGCGAGCCCGCCGCTGAGCGTTACGTTCGCGCCGAAGTCGGCGACGACGCGGAGCCCCAGAAGCTCCCGATAAAAACGTTTTGACCTTTCCATATCCGCCACGGCGAGCAGCGTGTTCTTATATTTCATGCTCTCGTCCTTATTTCACTTTATCCAGCTGAAAGGGCGTTATCTGGTAAACGTAATAGTTCAGCCAGTTGACGTAAAGGAGGTTCGCCGTACTCGCCCAGGACATATTGATCTTTCCGTTTTCGCCGAAATAATTGTCGGGCTTGGCGATATCCATACCCTTGGCCACGTCGCGTTCGTACTCGTACAAAAGCGTTTCGCGGTCGTATTCGGCATGTCCCGTGATGAAGAAAAAGCGGTTGTCCTTGGATTTGATGATCGCCGCGCCCGCCTCTTCGGAAGAGGCCAGCAGTTCGAGTTTGTCCGCGGCTTTCACCGCCGCCTCGTCAATCGTGGTATGGCGGGAATGAGGCATGCGGAATTCGTCGTCGAGCCCTTTCAGAAGAAGTTCGTATTCCACCAGTTTTTTATGCTTGTAAACGCCGAACAGCTTTTTGCCGAGCAGGCGCTTGCGCACGCCGTAATAATGATACAGCGCGGCCTGCGCGCCCCAGCAGATAAAGATCGTGCTGGTAACGTTTTTCCTTGCGAATTCGAATATTTCCTCGAGTTCGGGCCAGTATTTCACCTCCTCGAAATCGATGGTTTCCACGGGTGCGCCCGTAACGATCATGCCGTCGAATTTCCGCCCCTTTACCTCGCCGAACGGTTTGTAAAAACGGTTGAGGTGTTCGAGCGGGGTGTTTTTTCCCGTGTACGTTTCCGTGCTGACGAGTGTAACGTTGATCTGCAGCGGAGAATTGGACAAAAGCCGCATGAGCTGAGTTTCCGTAACGATCTTGGTCGGCATCAGATTGACGATCGCGATCTCTATCGGGCGGATATCCTGGCTCGCGGCGCGCGTTTCCGCCATGACGAAGATATTTTCCCCCGCGAGCGTTTTGAACGCAGGTATATCTTTGGGAATGATTATCGGCATACGTCCCCCCCTTATTTTACGGATTTAAGGGCTTGGTCTATATCCGCTATCAAATCTTCCGCGTCCTCCAGCCCGCAGGAAAAGCGCACGAGATCGGGCGTGATGCCCGCCGCGACCAGCTCTTCGTCCGTCATCTGGCGGTGCGTGGCGCTCGCGGGGTGCAGACAGCAGGTGCGCGCGTCTGCAACGTGCGTGGCTATGGCGGCGATCTTCAGGTTCTTCATGAACGTTTCCGCAGCTTTTCTGCCGCCCTTCACGCCGAAACTCACCACGCCGCAGCTGCCGTCGGGCAGGTATTTTTCCGCCAGCGCGTGGTATTTATCGCCCTTAAGGCCGCAGTAGCGCACCCAGGATATCTTCGGATGTCTGCCGACGAATTCCGCCACCTTCTGCCCGTTTTCGCAATGTTTTTTCATTCTCACGTGCAGGCTTTCCAGACCTAAATTGAGCAAAAACGCGTTCTGAGGCGCCTGAATGGAGCCGAAATCGCGCATGAGCTGCGCCGTCGCCTTGGTGATGAACGCACCGCCCAGCCCGAATTTTTCCACGTAGGTTATGCCGTGATAACTGTCGTCCGGCGTGCAGAGCCCGGGGAATTTGTCGGCGTATTTCTTCCAGTCGAATTTACCGCTGTCCACGATACAGCCGCCCACCGCGGCGCCGTGACCGTCGAGATACTTGGTGGTGGAATGCGTTACGATATCCGCGCCCCATTCGATCGGGCGGCAGTTGACGGGAGTGGCAAAGGTGTTGTCTATGATGAGAGGCACGCCGTGCCTGTGCGCCGCGGCGGCGAACAGCTCTATGTCCAGCACGGAGAGCGCGGGATTCGCAATGGTTTCGCCGAACACCGCTTTCGTGTTGGGACGGAAAGCCTTTTCCAGTTCTTCCGCGGACGCGTCGGGCGAAACGAAGGTGAATTCTATCCCCATTTTCTTCATGGTAACGGCAAAGAGGTTGTAGGTGCCGCCGTAAATTTCCGCGCTCGCCACCACGTGGTCGCCGCAGTTCGCTATATTGAAGATGCTGTAAAAATTCGCCGCCTGCCCCGAAGAGGTGAGCATGGCCGCGCTGCCGCCTTCGAGCTGACAGATCTTTGCCGCCACGTAGTCGTTGGTAGGGTTCTGCAGGCGGGTGTAGAAATACCCGCTCGCCTCGAGGTCGAACAGTTTGCCCATATCCTCGCTGGTATTATATTTGAAAGTCGTGCTCTGAATAATGGGGACCTGTCTCGGTTCCCCGTTTCCGGGCTGATAGCCGCCCTGTACGCAAATCGTATCTCTTTTCATTATCTGTACTCCTTGATCTCCCTTTCGGCTTTTCTCGAAAGGTCTTTTTCTTTTAAAGTCTGTTTTTTGTCGTAAGTGTGCTTGCCTCGGCAAAGACCGATCTCCACCTTGACGAGCGCTTCCTTGAAATACATTTTCAGCGGGATAAGCGCGTACCCCTTTTGGTTGACCTTACCCGCGATGCGCGCGATCTCGCGCTTTTTCAAAAGCAGTTTTCTGTCCCGCTTTTCCTCGCGGGAATTAAATTTCCCCGCGCCGCCGAACACCGCAACGTGCGCGTTTTTCATAAACACTTCGCCGTTTGCAACCAGACAGAAGCTGTCTTTTAAATTGACCTTGCCGCCGCGTATCGATTTTACTTCCGCGCCTTCGAGCACAATGCCGCACTCGTAAGTTTCGTCGATAAAGTAATCGTGCGGGGCGATCTTGTTGACCGCAATCGTTTTTATATTCATAATTTCATTATACTTGATTTTCCCCGCCCGCGCAATCGTTTACAAGGGAAAATTCCGCCTTTCTGTTCATCATGTTCACGCCGTCCACGCGGATTTTCACGCTTTGGCCCAGCCTGTAAGAGGCGCGCTTGTTTTTGAGCGCATAGTTCTTTTCGTCGAATTCGTACCAGCCGCCTTTGAGCGTTTCTATGCGCACCAGCCCTTCCGCCGTGTTTTCGAGTTCGACGAACAGACCGAAATTCGTAACGCCCGAAATCACGCCGTCGAATTCCTCGCCCACGTGTCCGGCAAGGTAGGACACTTTGTAAAAATCGTCCACCGCGCGTTCGGCCTCCTGCGCCTTAATTTCCTTTGCGGAGGACTGCGCCGCAGCCTCGCCCACGGCATCGCCGTACGCCTTTTTCGCCGCGGACACGCCCTTTTGCAGGCACGTGTGCAGGATTCTGTGCACCACGAGGTCGGGATAACGGCGGATCGGCGAGGTGAAGTGGCAGTAATGCCTGCTCGCAAGGCCGAAGTGCCCGATATCCGCGGGCGCGTATTTCGCCTTCTGCATGGTGCGCAGCATGACCGAATTGACCACGGGATAATACGGCTTTCCTTTCAGCGCGGCGAGAATATCGGAAAAGTCCTTGCCCGTAACGCTTTCCCTGCGTTCGATCGTAACGCCGAGCCCCTCCAGAAAGTCGTAAAACGCGGCGAGCTTGCCCGCCTCGGGGCGTTCGTGCACGCGGTACACGCAGGGCGCTTTCGCGCCGAACAGATGTTCCGCCACCGTTTCGTTCGCCAAAATCATGAATTCTTCTATCAGCTTGTGCGCCGTGTCGCGGGGGCGTTTTTTCAGCTCTATTTCGCCGCCGTTTATCTCGATCTGCGTTTCGGGCAGTTCGAAATCGACGCTGCCGCGCGCGGCGCGCTTTGCCGCCAAAATTTTATAAAGCGACTCCATGTCGCGGAGCATATTTTTCAGCCGGGCGTACTTTGCGGACAGAGCCCTGTCGCCGTCCAGAATTTTCTGCACGTTCGCGTAGGTCATTCTCGCGGCGCTCCTTATCACGCTTTCGCATATCTCATGGGAAACGACGGCGCCGTTTTCGTCCACGAGCATGATGCACGACAGCGTGAGCCTGTCCTCGCCCTCGACGAGAGAACACGCGCCGTTCGACAGGCTTTCGGGCAGCATGGGCACCACTTTTTCGGGAAAATATACGCTGGTGGCGCGTTCAAACGCCTCTTTATCCACCGCAGCGCCCTCTTTCACGTAGTGCGAAACGTCCGCGATATGCACGCCCAGCTTATACATTCGATCGTCCTTTGCGATGGAAATGGCGTCGTCGAAATCGCGCGCGTCCTCGCCGTCGATGGTAATGACGAGTTCTCCCGTCAGATCTTTCCGCCGCGCCTTCTCCGCGGAAATATCTTCCGACGCGGCTTTTTTCGCAGCCGTTTTCACCGCCTTGGAAAATTCGCCGGCTACGCCGAACGCATACATGATGCTTTTGAGTTCGGCCTGCCTGTCGAACTGCCGCCCGAACACCTCCGCGATCTCGCCTTTCGGGTTGCCGCGGCGGGGATATTCCGTTATTTTCACGGCAACTTTATCGCCGCTTTCCGCGCCCTTGCTCGCCCCCTGCGGAATAAAAATATCCGCAAAAAACCTGCGCTCGTCCGGCGTAACGAAACCGCCGCAGCGATTATTTACGAACGTGCCGGAAAGCAGAGCGTTCCCGCGGGCGAGGATTTTTACGACCTCCGCCTGCCGTGAATGTCCGCGCGAACGGATCTCGCGGGCAAGCACCCTGTCGCCGTGAAAGGCGCCGTGCAGATCCTCCGCGGCGATATAATAATCCCCGTCCTCGTTCAAAAGAAAGGCGTAGCCGCGTTCGCTGCCCTGCAGACCGCCCTCGACAAAGGTTTCCGCCCTGCCGCGCGCGGCGGGCGCGGGCGGCGCGTATTTCAGGCGGGATTTCCTCCCGTTTCCGGCGCCGCGCGGTGCCTTGCGGCCTTTTTTCCGTTTATCCGCACGGCAGGAACGCGCCCCGCCGTCAGACGAAGCTCTCTTGCGCGCGGTTTGTTTTTTTTCTTTCATTTCTTACCTCTGCTTATAAAAAAAGGCTGTTTCCGCATCGGGAAACAGCCGCAAAAACTTTCAAATCAAAACAATGACAGGACACAGAAAGCCACCGCGAGAACGCATAAAACAATGCCGCTGACAATTGTCATTTTTCTCAGCTTGCTTTCGTTGGTCTTGCCCTTGTTCTTACTCAAAAAGGTTTCCGTCGTGCCGCCGAGAGCGCCCACGCCGGAAGAATTGCTCGGCTGAAACAATACGACGCAAATGATAAAAAGTGCGCATAAGATCATGATAACGATCATGATCGTCTTGATGATCGGAAAAGCTCCGAAAATACCGCCGATATTATCCTCGGCAAGCAGCATATTCAACATTCGTCCGTTCATATTTTTCTCCGAATACTTTTATTTTTATTCCCGCCGCAGGAAAAACTGCCTTGCGACATGTCCTATTCTAACACACTCGGCGCTATTTTTCAAGCGATTTTAACAAGATTTTTTACAAACAGGCCATTTTATCTGACAAGAAGGCTTTTTCCCGTCATTTCCGCGGGCACGGGTACGTTCATCACGTCGAGAAGCGTGGGCGCAATGTCCGCGAGAACGCCGCCGTCTTTGAGCGTTTTTCCCTTCAAAGCGTCGCTCACGACGATAAACGGCACCTTGTTGGTGGAATGTGCGGTGAAGGGAGAACCGTCCTCCGCGAGCATTTTATCCGCATTGCCGTGGTCGGCGGTAACGAGCGCCGAACCGCCTTTTTCAAGCACTTTGTCCACGATCTTCTTTACGCAGTTATCCACCGTTTCCACGGCTTTGACCGCGGCGGGGATCACGCCCGTGTGCCCCACCATGTCGCAGTTTGCGAAATTCAGAATGATCACGTCGTAAATATCTTTGTCTATTTCTTCAAGCACCTTGTCGGTAACGAGATTTGCGCTCATTTCCGGCTGTAAATCGTAGGTCGCGACTTTGGGCGAAGGAATGAGGTCGCGGTCCTCGTTCTTGTTGGGGGCCTCCACGCCGCCGTTGAAAAAGAACGTTACGTGCGCGTATTTTTCCGTTTCCGCAATTCTCAGCTGGCGCATGCCGAGCTTGGCGATATATTCGCCCAGCGTATTATCGAGCGACTGCGGCTTGAACGCCACGCGCACGTTGGAAAACGACGCGTCGTACTGCGTAAAGCATACGTAAACGGGGTTGAGAAAGCCCGTCTTTCTCTCAAAGCCGACGAAATTCTCTTCGGTCATCGCACGGGTGATCTGCCGCGCCCTGTCGGGACGGAAATTAAAGAATATGACGGAATCGCCCTTTTCGATCAACCCCACGGGTTTGCCGTTTTCCACGACGTTCGCGGGGATCATGAATTCGTCCGTAACGCCGTTTTTATACGAATTTTCGATATACGCGGCGGGGTCTTCCGTATGTTCGCCGCAGCCAAGGGTGAACATATCGTACGCCTTTTCCACTCTGTCCCAGCGGTTGTCGCGGTCCATCACGTAGTATCTGCCGCCCACCGAAGCGATCTTGCCTACGCCGATCTTGCCGATCTCAGCCTGCAAATCCCGCACGAAACCCGCTCCCGACGTCGGGGAAACGTCCCTGCCGTCCAAAAAGCAATGGACGTAAACTTCTTTCAGTCCCTTTTTCGCCGCCATTTCCAAAAGCGCGTATAAATGCGTGATGTGCGAATGTACGCCGCCCGTGGAAAGCAGACCGTAAAGATGCAGTTTTTTACCGTTTTTCTTCGCGCTGTCCATGGCGAAATTCAGTTCTTCGTTTTTAAAAAACGCGCCGTCCTGAATGTCCTTTGTGATCCTCGTAAGTTCCTGGTAGACGATGCGCCCCGCCCCCATGTTGAGGTGGCCGACTTCGCTGTTGCCCATCTGCCCGTCCGGGAGGCCGACCGAAAGCCCGCTCGCCCCCAAAAGCGTGGAAGGATATTCCTTCATCAGCGCCTTGACGTTGGGACTGCCCTCCATTTCGATGGCGTTGCCCTTTTTCTCTTCGCTGATGCCGTAACCGTCCATAATAATGATCATATTTGGTTTATTCATGCTCTGTTCTCCGAAATGCTTTTATTTTTTCCACGCTTTATTGTAAACCATTTCGGGCGGAAAAGCAAGTATTTGGGGGCGCGAAACTTTTACGCCGTCAATAAAAAATATATACGCCGTTCAGATCATAAACTTTTTCTTTTCCTATATGCCTCGTTCAGAGCATTACAAGTAATATTTATTTTGTTTTCCCTTATATAATTATTCGCATCCAAACCGAGTTTTTCATATCCGTCGATATCTTTTTCACTGTATTTTTCCAAAATAATCTGTGCTTTTATCAAAGTTTCCTCATTTAAGCATTCCGCACCATATACACAACCGTCTTCCTCCGCAATATTCCCCCATTTCAGTATTTGAAACTGCATTTTTTCTATAATATCTTTGTTTGTAAACACTGTAAACGAATGGGGTTCACGATTATAACGCTTTACTGTAAGCGTTTTAGGGGCTTTGATATTCATTACTTCTTCTCCTTATAATTTTTTACTAATTTTTTTATGATATCAGATTTCTTTCTTTTGAAACTTTCGTTATCGATTTCGCCTGTAACCAGCTTATCTTCAAGATATAATAAGGGCAGATAATTTTGTTTATATAATATTTCATAAATATCTTGATACGCTTTTAACCGATATAAAAAAATAAATACAACTAACGCTAACTCCAGAACAACGCATAACCATATAACAACATAAGAGCCTTTATATACCAAACGAAAAGGCGGATTACGATTTTCACATTTAGGATATCGAATAAAATCCTTCCAATTGCCTATGATCTTAATTTTTCCGTTTTGCCAGAAATAAGAACTATCCATTCCTTGTAAATGATAAAATGTTTCATCTACCAATAATTTGTCAACAAATTGCACATTGGGATTTTTTCTGTCTGCATACTCGAAATTCTTGTATTTTGATAAATTCGTATTCAAAAAAATACAAAAAAACAGCAAGATAATTATTATCAATATACTACAAGCAACACAACACCTCGATATTCGCCGAATCTTATCATTAATAAGAGTTTTATTATAACTTAATTTTTTGATCTCCGATTCACAAATTCTTTTCCGTATCTCGGCATTCTTTACCGACGGAGAAATTTCCAGCACTTGCTGATAATTTTCCAAAGCCGTTTTATAGTCTTTTTTTTGGAATGAATCGTCCCCTGCGGAAAGAAATTTAAAATAACTTTTCGTATTCAATTCCACTTTTTCGGCGCGAATGTTGTTAACATAATTATTATAGTTGGTCGAATTATGTATCGTATTATAATTTATTATTGCCTTTTCCATAATAAACGGCGTACCGCAATAAGGGCATACCCCCGCTTCGTTTGAAGGATCCACTTTAATTTCGCCGCCGCAGTTCGGACACAACGCCATCTTCAATTCCATATTTACTCCTAATTTTTTAAAATGTCCTACCATAAGACAATTTTAATTTTTAATTAGTATATCATGATTTATGTCTTATGTCAAGACAATAAAAAGAAATTATGAGGTTACTATGGCGAGAATTATCGATGGCGCTAAAATGAATTTAATCGGTTCAAATTTAAAAAAATACAGAAAAAAGTTCCGTATCAGTCAACAAACTCTGTCCAACCGACTGGAACTTCTCGGCGTATATATCTGCCGCGGCTCTATTTCCCGTATCGAAGATTTTTCACGTACGGTAACAGATATAGAACTTTACGCGATTGCAAAAGTTTTAAAAATTAATTTAACCGATTTGATCGAAACCGAACAATTTAATTGATTTAAACGGGCCGCCACTTTGCATATAAATATATCTGATGATACGGCATTTTCTCCCCAGCCTGCCAGAACGCGGGAAAAGGCATGCGGTCGGACGAAAAATCCCATTTTTCCCGCCCTCTTTCGTCCTTATACCAGCCCTCGAACGCGTAACCGTCGAGCACGGGGTCTTCGGGCACGAAACGGATCAGACCGCCGTACGCCTCGCCGCTTACCCAGAGCACGTCCTCCCCGCGGTGCGTGATGTTGGCGGAAAAAACCACGTTCGCCCTTGCAAGGCCTTGCATATCCGTGTTTTCCCGATGACTGTAAAACGAATAGAATTCGTCGCAGATATAAATCTTCACGTCGGAAGAAAAGCAGCCTATCGTGTTTTCGGGATTGGCGGCATAAACCGATCTCAGACGGGGAAAACCGTCCGTTCGCATATTGATGACGACGTCGGGAAGATACAGCGTTTCCAGTTCGTCGCTCGCAAAACGATTTTCGCGGTTGCGCCGCGCTCTGTCCAGAATTTGCGTAACGCGCACGCCCCGCACCGAAGCGGGAACGACGAGCGTGTTTTTCCGCTTTCCCGCTTCGCTCAGGCCCGCGATCTGCACGAATTCTTTGTCGTCGGGCATCTGGCAGACGAAATCGCCGTAGACGAATTCGTTTTTCCAGAATTGATTGAACGAACACGCCTTGGAATAAGTGCCGCAGAGAACGAACGCGAGCAGCGACAGGAACAGCGCACTCCAAAATATCACGATCGTGCGGATAACGCGTTTTTCCCGCTTTGCGGCCTCCGCAATTTTTCTCGAAACGACGCCGGACGGCGTCAATGTTACGGGTTCTTTCATGTAATCGGCGCCGTTTTTCCCTTTAAGCAGCTCGGCCTTTTTATATTCCGCGCGTTCTTTTCTCCGCTTTTTCAAATCATAAACGACTATTGCCGTTAAAATTATCAAAAGTAAAGCGCTATACCACATAAACGCCCCCTCCTTTTCCTTTTATTGATACAACGAAATCAACGGCGCGTTTGTCCCGCAAATTTTCAATTTTTTTTCTTATTCCGCACAAAAAAACGCGCAGGTTTTCCGCGCGCTATCCTTTTTCGGCCCGATCGACCAAATTCGGCCCGGCTTTATATCAAATACGGTGGAAACCGATCTGACAATTCTTGCGCGTTCCGCAATCGAACTTATTCCCGAATATCTTGATTAATCAAAAACTGGCGTTTCTTTTTCAGTTCTTCTTTTGTTGCTTTTTAATTTTCTTTATCGCTATGACTTCAATTTTTATTGTTGTATTAATTTTACGGTTATGTTAAACTGTTTTTTGTTGATTTTCAAAAACTTTTTTAATAATTATTGACTTTATTTCTATTTATGATATATTAAATATAAAGAGTAGTGAATCAATGAATTTAGAAGTTTTAATATAATTTGATTTACGCGTTAAAAGCAGGAACGCAAAGCGCACGATTATTCCGTTCGCCTGCAAGTCCCCTTTTGCGAATTAAAAGGTGCCCTGCAAATTTGTCAAGACGACTATGAGTTGGCGGAAATGCTCGACGTAGATCTGAATGTTTTATCCGCCGCCGTCGAATATTATAAAAGGAAAGGGATGATATGAATAAAAGCGTACTAACAAAAATAATTATTTCCGTTCTCTCCGTCGTTATAAGCATCATTTTATTTATCAGTTTCGGAGATAATATCAGCACCTATTTAGATTATAAAAATAAAATCGATTCAAGTATAATCGACCAAACAATTTTATCACCATTGCGTGATGCCATTTTGTATTCTTTTTGTTATGCAATTACTCCTCTATTTGTTGCTGTTCTTTCCGCACTTTCGGCATATAAGGAAAATCGGGAATCGGCCGACAAAAAAGAACTCGAGCAATATTACAAACTGAAAGAACAGGTAAATGCGCAAAAACGCAGAGAAACTCAAGAATGGCAGGAGGCCTGGGATAGAGCTAATTCAAAGAAAAATAACAAAACAGCACCCAGCGCAGTTCCACAAGAGCAGATAAAATCTTTTGAAAAACATATAGAAAATCTAAAATCGCAATTAAACGAAGAAAACAAAGCAGATATTGAGCGTCAAATCGCTTGCTATCAAACTCAAATCGACGAAATAAAAAGGTCTTTAAACAGACAAGAATAAAAAAGCACTTCCCCCTCAGTTTGGCGACGATCGGGAAGTGTTCAGCAAAAACAAGTTCTTTCAGAACAATGACTTATCGTTTTTGAAAAATACATTTTGCCAATTTTATCGATAAATAAGTAACGAGCATAAAACGCAGATGATTTTTGCGGCCTAAATCGTGCCAAGTCATAATAAATACAGTATAATTTTTTAAAATAAAGAAAAAGCCACAATACTGTGGCTTTTATCTTTTGGTGTGAAGGATGGGACTTGAACCCACACGGATAACCATACGCCCCTCAAACGTACGCGTCTGCCAATTCCGCCACCCTCACAGGCACAAACTATTTTAATGTTTTTTTTTGCTTTTGTCAAGAAATTCGCAAATGTTTTTTTATTTTCGCGTTATTTTTTTATAAGCCGTGAATACTTTCATATTTTTCTTTGAATTTCAATGTTTTTTTTACGTGCGCGCGCGTTTCCCCGTAGGGGATTTTTTTCAGCGTAACCCCGTCGGCGGAATAATTTTCGTCTTTCAGCCAGGAAGAAACGTTTCCCTCTCCCGCGTTATACGCCGCAAGCACGGTGGCGGTTTCTTTGAAACGGCGGGAAAGATACCACAGATAATAACTGCCGAAGAGGATATTGGTATCGGCGTCGAAAAGGTCGTATTCCTTTGCGCCGAGCTTAACGGCGACAAAGGCCGCGGTCTTAGGCGTGAGCTGCATGAGCCCCAACGCACCCGCGCGGCTTTCCGCCCGTTCGTCAAAACCGGATTCCGTCTTGATGAGCGCGTATACGAGCGAACTGTCCAGGCCGAACGCCGCGCTGCAACGCGAAACGCACTCTTCGTACTTCAACGGATAAATCCATTTTCTTTCGGCATACCGCCAGCCGAAAAAGAGGGCGGCCGCGCCGACGGCAACGGCGGCGACGGCCGCCGCGATCTTTATAAAACGTTTTTTACGCCGCGTATCCATAAAACAAGTTTATGTAAAAACGCCCTTTTATATACTCTTATCCTTTCCGAGAAGAACGTGCAGCGCGCGTTGCGTCGCGCGTTCCAGCGCGGCGAGATCGCCGTCGTTTTGCAGCACGTAATATCCGCTCAGATCCTTTGCGCCGTAATCGACCTGCGCGCGCATGCGCGCTTTTGCCTGCTCCATGCTCATTCCGCTCCGCACGCAGACGCTTTCCGCCCGTTTCGCTTCATCGCGCATAACGACGATCACCTTGTCGAACCGATCTTCGTACCCGCCCTCGAAGAGCAGGGGCACCTCGAAAAAGGCGACGCGTTCCCCCTTTGCTTCCTCGAACATCTCTTTCATGATGAGGGGATGCGCGAGTTCGTTGAGCGCCGCCCTTTTCTTTCCGTCCGCAAAGACTTCCGCGGCGAGCACGGCTCTGTCGAGCGCGGGAGGTTCTCCCTTCACCGCATCGGGAAACAGCTTTTTCACTGCCGAGAGATAGTCCGCGCGCCCAGAAATGCGGCGGTACGCCTCGTCCGCAGAAACGACCTTATAACCCGAACGCCTTATGACGGCGGCAACGGCGCTCTTTCCGCTGCCGATGCCGCCCGTTATGGCAATCTTCATATATCACCTATTTCGCGTCGTACCAGGTTTCGCCCGCCTCCAGCTCAACCGTGAGCGGTACGCGGAGGGACGCCGCGCCTTCCATTTCGCGGACGAGGAGTTTTTCGACCTCCGCCCGCTCGCTCTTCAAACAATCTATGATCAGTTCGTCGTGGACCTGTAGGATGAGGCGGGACTTGTAACCGCCTTCTTTCAGCCTGTTATGCACGTTGACCATGGCAACCTTGATGATGTCCGCGCTGCTGCCCTGGAGCGGCATATTCATCGCCGCGCGCTCCCCGAACATACGCTGGTTGTAGTTACTCGATTTCAGTTCTCGGATATACCGCTTGCGGCCTAAAAGCGTGGATACGTAGCCGTGTTCTTTGGCAAACTCCACGTTTTTATCCATATATGCCTTGACTTCCGGATATTTTTCGAAATAAGTCCTGATATATTCCCTCGCCTTGGCCGCGGGGATTTTCAGGTTTTTAGCCAGTCCGAATTCGCTGATGCCGTAAATGATGCCGAAGTTGACGGCCTTCGCGCTGCGGCGCATCTGCGGCGTAACTTCTCCGCGCGGCACGCCGAACACCGTGGCGGCCGTTTCGGTATGGATATCCGCCTGCTCGTTATATGCCCTGATGAGAGCTTCGCACCCCGAAAAATGCGCCAGCAGCCGCAGTTCTATCTGCGAGTAATCCGCGCCTACGAGGATATGCTCCTTATCCCGCGGGATAAAGAAACGGCGGATCTCTTTGCCGAGTTCGTCGCGCACGGGGATATTCTGCAGATTCGGTTCCTTGCTGGAAAGCCGCCCCGTCGTGGTAACGAGCTGATTGAAAGAAGTATGCACCAGCCCCGTCTTAGGCTCTATCAGCGGTCTGAAGCCCTCGATATACGTGGAATACAGCTTTTGCAGCTGCCTGTATTTCAGAATGAGCGGCACGATATCGTGTTCGCCTGCAATCTCTTCCAAAACGTCGGCCGAAGTGGAAAAGCCCTTTTTTGTCTTTTTCGCATGTTTCAGCCCGAGTTTTTCAAAGAGTATCTTGCCGAGCTGCTGGGGCGAGTTCAGATTGAAGCTTTCCCCCGCGAGCAGGTGTATGCGCGCCTCCAGATTTTTCAGTTCGCCCTGGTATTGCGAACTCATTTCCTCAAGCGTGGCCTTGTCGATTTTAAATCCCGCCGTTTCCATGTCGTAAAGCACGGTTACGAGCGGCAACTCCACCTCGCGGTAGAGAGATGCGAGCCCCTCTTCCTCCAGTTTCCGCCCCAGCTTGTCGTAAATAATCTTCAGCGAATGTCCGCGCGTCTTTTCCGAAACGCCGTATTCGGCGCATACTGCGTCGAATTTTTCGTCCCTGCCCGTGAAGTCGGCAAGATATTTAATGACCGACACATCCTCGAAATCGGCTTTGAACGCCGTCCCCAAACCGTCGAATCTGTGCATCAGTTCTTTGAGGTTGAAAGTAACGATCTTCCGTTCGGATGAAACCGCCTCGGCGAGCGCTTCCACCGCTTCGGAATATAGGACGCCTTCGTCGAAAAAGCCCTCTTTTACTTTCACGGAATATTCAAAGTTCCCGTCGAATATGGATAAATCTTTATCGAAAACGACAAACAGCGTGTCTGCGGAAAGCGCGGCGGCGAGTTCCGCCTTGTCCTTTACGTTTTTCGTTTCCGGCCCCTCCGCAGTCTGCGGCTCGGCGCCGCTTTCGGCAAACAGATCGTCCCGCTTGGACAATAACCTGAATTCCAGTTCGACGAATTTGTTCCTCAGCGCCGCGGGGAAGGGCATGACGAGGCGCATCGCGTCGAGATCGTAAGCAAAATCCGCGTGCGTTTCTATGGTGGCGAGCGTTTTGGAAAGCCTGCAGTTTTCTTCGCCCGCAAGAAGTTTTTCCTTGAGCCTGCCCGTTATTTCGTCTATATGTTCGTAAACCGCCGCCGCCGTGCCGTATTTTTCGAGCAGCGTCTTCGCCGTCTTTTCCCCCACGCCGGCAACGCCGGGGATATTGTCCGACGCGTCGCCCATGAGCGCCTTCAATTCAACGACCTGCCAGGGTTCTATGCCCGTTTTTTCCTTGAAGTTTTCCTCCGTCAATACGTCGAGGTCGCTGATGCCTTTTTTCGTGAAATATACGCTGCTTGAACCGTCCACGAGCTGAAAGGAATCCCTGTCCCCCGTAATGATCACCGTAGGCATGGAAACGTTTTTGGCTACCGTGCCGATAATGTCGTCGGCCTCCAGCCCCGCTTTTTCGAGAATGTCGATCTTCATGACCGAGAGCACTTCTTTCAAAAGCGGGATCTGCGGGCGGAGATCGTCGGGCATGGGTTTTCTCGTGCCTTTATACGCCTCGTAAAGTCCGTGGCGGAAGGTGGGCGCATGGACGTCGAAAGCGACGGACATGTGCGTGGGTTTTACGTCCTTTATCACCTTGAAGAGCATGTTCATAAAACCGAACACGGCCCCTGTGGGAACGCCGCCTTTTGTCATCATAGGCGGATTGGCGTAAAACGCGCGGTTAATCAGGCTGTTGCCATCGATCAAAACTAATTTTTCCATAAATACCTTGTGAAAATTCTTGATTTTTAGAAGAAAATATGATATGCTTTGTTAGCGAAAGGGATAGGAATTAATTCTATTTTACCAAATCGAAAACAAAAAAGCAAGCTTTAAAAGAAAATAATGCCGCCGTGGTGAAATTGGCAGACGCACGGGACTCAAAATCCCGCGGTAGAGATACCGTGTCGGTTCGACCCCGACCGGCGGCACCATAAAAAGATGCGGACAAAATGTCCGCATCTTTTTATTTCCTAAGTATTGACGATTCTATTTGCTGATTTCAAATGTTGCGAATTTTCAAAATGCGCATAGATTTTCAATGTTGTCGAAACATTGCTATGTCCCATCCATTTTTGTATATCTTCCATAGGAACGCCCTCGTGTCTTAATAACATCCCACAGCTATAACGTAAATCATGAAAACGAATATGTTTCAAACCAGCCTTTTCGCACATTTGGGAAAAATTTTGCGTTACGAAACTTGGTTTAACTAAATCACCTATATCGTCTTTATAAACATATCCTTCGTATTCTTTTTTATATCCGGCTCCGAATTTCAATTTATTTAACCTTTCTGTTTCCTTCATTTTAATTAGGATTTCTTTAACTGAATTGACGAGCGGTAAAGTCCTGATACTTTTTTGAGATTTAGTTCTATCTTTGGCAACTCGCGTATATTTTCCATCGATAGAACAATCCGATACAGTATGTTTTATAGTTATCGTATCATAGTAAAAGTCTATTGCATTCCATTTCATCCCTAAAATTTCACTACGTCTCAAGCCATAATATGCCGCCATTATTACGGCAAATTCTATCCTTTTTCCTTTTACTGCTTGGAACAAGAGTTTCAATTCTTTCCTGTTATAATAATCACCAATAAAATTTATTGCCATCAACAAAAGGATGATTAGACACTAAACAATATTCCAACCGAGCGTCTTTCTCCTTCTTGCAACGAATCATTAAAGAATCAACATAAATATCTTTTTTTCCAGCGAACATCTGCGAATTGTTTAATTCTCCCTCTTTTTGCCATATAAATTATTGCAAAAACATCAAAACTTTCTCCAGACCATTTTGTTGACGACGGAAGTATAGCTTTGAATGAGTTTGACGACTTTATTGGACACATTTTCCATATAGCACGGTACGTTTTCTCCTAAGTCGCCGTTTTTCAGCATTTCAACCGCCGTTTCCACCGCCTGTAAAACTTCTTCTCCTGTGATCCCCGCGAGAATAAACGCACCCTTCTCCATCGCCTCGGGCCGCTCCGTGCTCGTCCTTATGCACACCGCGGCAAACTCCATTCCCTTGCTATGGTAATACGCGCTTTCTTCCGGCAGCGTTCCGCTGTCCGATACGCAGCAGAACGAATTGATCTGCAGATTATTGTAATCGCTGAACCCGAACGGCTTAAGGCTTTGCACCAACGGGTGAAACGTAAACTTCCTCTTTTCTATATACTTCGCGCTCCTCGGGTGCGTCGAATAGATGATCGGCATACCGTATTTTTCCGCCAGCGCGTTCACCGCGTTCATCAAACTGAAAAAATTTTCCTCGGTGTCGATATTTTCCTCTCTGTGCGCGGATAAAAGTATATATTTCCCCTTCCCCAGCCCCAACCGATACAGCACGTCGCTTTTTGTTATCTTTTCCAGGTTTGCATCAAGCACTTCCGCCATCGGAGAACCCGTGACGTACGTCCTCTCTTTCGCCGTCCCCTCCGCGTTCAGATATCTTCTCGCATGCTCGCTGTAACATAAATTCACGTCGGAAATATGGTCTACGATGCGGCGGTTGGTCTCTTCCGGCAGACATTCGTCGAAACACCTGTTCCCCGCTTCCATATGGAATATAGGTATATGCAGCCGTTTTGCGGAAATCGCCGACAGACAGGAATTTGTATCCCCCAAAACGAGCAGCGCGTCCGGTTTCAACTCGCTCATCAGCGCATAGGACTTCGCCAGCACGTTTCCCATCGTTTCGCCGAGGTCTTTTCCCACTACGTTCAGATAACGATCGGGCGCGCGCAGGCCCAGGTCTTCAAAAAATACCTGATTCAGTTCGTAATCGTAGTTTTGTCCCGTATGCACCAAAACCTGATCGAAATATTTATCGCACTTTTTTATCGTTTCCGAAAGCCTTATGATCTCGGGCCTTGTTCCCACGATCGTCATCAGTTTCAATTTCTTCATTCTTTTACCTTTAAATAATACGTATCCGGTTTTTCAGGATCAAAACATTCGCTGCACCACATAAAAGTTATCATATCCGTTTCGCCCAGATTTTCTATATTATGCGTATATCCCGCAGGGATGTCCACAACTTCGGGTTTTTCCCCCGAAACGCAATACTCTTCGATATCCTCCGAAAAAATATTCCTCAGCCGTATCACGCCTTTCCCGCTCACAACCAAAAATTTTTCGTTTTTCGTATGGTGCCAGTGTTCCCCTTTCGTAACGCCAGGTTTAGTTACGTTCACCGAAAACTGTCCGGCGTTCCGCGTACGCAATATTTCCGTAAAACTGCCGCGCGCGTCACAATGAGGCTGCAACGCGTACGCACATCCTCCTTTCGGCAGATAACTTAAATACGTTGCGTAGAGTTTTGCCGTAAACTCATCCGACATGTCGGGAACGGATAACGTATTCCTGTTTTCTTTAAACGAACGTATCAGATCGGCAATTCTGCCCAATTTTACTTTGTAGGTCTTTTTTACATATGCATATCCGTTTCCGTCTGTTTCCGTTGTCCCCGCAAGCGTTTCAAGCAACGCGGACACCACGTCGTCTATATATGCGAACGTCAGTTCCTTTTCCCTGTCGCTCACCGTTATGTCCAAACCGTGCGCTATATTGTGGCAGAACGTAGCGACAACGCTGTTATAATTCGGACGGCACCATTTCCCGAACAGATTAGGATAACGGTAGATATACACCTTTGCGCCTGTCTTCCTTCCGTATTCGCGCAACAGTTCTTCCCCCGCGCGCTTGCTTTTCCCGTATTCGTTATCCAGCTCCGCCTGCACAGAAGAACTGAGTATTACCGACGCTTTGTTTTTATGCTTTTTCAGCGTTTCCAGCAATTCTACGGTAAAGCCGTAATTTCCCGCCATAAATTCACGCGGATCCGTCGGACGATTGACACCCGCAAGATGCACCACGCAATCGCACTCCGCGCAGTATTCGTCCAAAAGGCGTTCTTCCGTTTCTACGTCGTATTTGAAAATTTCCAATTCCGAACCGAGCGGACGCGTTTTATCCTTTCCTTCTTTTATCGCCTGCAACGTTGACGTCAGATTTTTCCCGACAAAACCGTTGGCTCCCGTTATTAATATTTTCATCTCAGTATTTCCCGCCGAACAGCTTCAGTTTCTGCAACAGCCGCTTCATTCCTTCTACGTCCAGCCTCTTCGTATTGTGCGACGTATACTGATCGGGCATGTCCAATTCTTTATTGCCCTTGGTAAAATAATTATCGTAATTTAAATCGCGGTTATCCGCATGGATACGGTAAAATTCTCCCACATCCTCCGCCCGTAGCATTTCTTCCGTTGTTACGAGCACTTCGTACAGCTTTTCTCCGTGCCGCGTCCCGATACACGTATAACCAACCTCTGATTTTTTCAGTTCGAGCACAGCCTTCGCCAGCGTTTCTATCGTCGCCGCCGGCGCTTTCTGCACGAACAAATCGCCCTGCGCTCCGTGTTCAAAAGCATACAGAACTAAATCGACCGCGTCGTTTAACGTCATCATAAACCGCGTCATCGCGGGATTCGTGATCGTCAATTTCTTCCCCTCTTCTATCTGATCGCAGAACAGAGGAATCACCGATCCCCTCGAAGCCATCACGTTGCCGTATCTCGTAAGACACAGCACCGTTTCCCCGTCTTTCATCTGGCGGCTGCGCGCAATTACGTTCTTTTCCATCAGCGCCTTGCTCATTCCCATCGCGTTGATAGGATACGCCGCTTTGTCCGTCGAGAGAAAGATTGCTTTTTTTACCCCGTTTTCACGGCATGCCGTAATTACGTTATTGCTCCCGATTATGTTCGTCTTTACCGCTTCCATCGGAAAAAACTCGCACGACGGCACTTGTTTGAGCGCCGCGGCGTGGAATACATAGTCCACCCCCGAAAACGCGTTGACGATCGACTTATAATCTCTCACGTCCCCGATATAAAACTTGATTTTATGTACGTGTTCGGGATATTTTATCTGGTATTCGTGCCGCATGTCGTCCTGTTTCTTTTCATCGCGCGACAATATGCGGATTTCCCCGATATCCGTTTCCAGAAATCTGTTCAGCACGGCGTTCCCGAAACTTCCCGTTCCGCCAGTGATCATCAGTGTTTTTTCTTTAAACATTATGTTTTCTCCGAATTATTATTTTATGAATGCCACAAAAGAATGGTGCGAAACACGCTTATCTTCAGGAGGCAATTGCATATAATCGCCATACAAAGCATTTAACCATTTATCATATCCTATAGGGGCGGGATATTTCTTGTTTTCGAATTCGACTTCTATACTTTTGTCAAAAATCGTTTTCTCACAAAGTATACGTTCATAACCTGTGAAATTTCCTATATAGCCCGTTTCGGTCTTAAAACTTTTCGCAACTTTAACAATCTTTTTTACAAAAAAATTTTTAGGAAAAACTTTCAATATCGCACGCACCGCATAAACAGCACTTCTACGAATAAAATTCCCTCTCGGCCTTGTATGAATTGTTCTTAATTGCGACAAAGTCCGATAAAAATCTCTTTTATCATACCCCCTTTCTAAAAGACGTTTATCCAAAGGAGCGTTATCATAAACAAATACGTCGATATTAACTGAAAGTTTCAAACCATTTTCGTCCGGTTCATAAAGTAAAGTTTCAGTATCCAGAACTTTACCGAACGGATAGTAAAATTTAGGATTATTTTCTATAGAATAAAATTGATAACGAGAATTTTCCGCGTTGAACGTCTTTATAAATCTTTCATAATCCGAACGCAGCATGCAAATATCTATATCATCATCCCACGGAATATATCCTTTGTGTCGAATTGCTCCTAAAAGCGTACCGCTGTCTAAAAAAAATCGAATACCTTTCGCTTCGCAAAATTTACTTACATGATCCAAAATTTCCAACTGTATTTCTTTTAATTCATCCAAGCCTATTTTTTTCATGTTTATCTATCTCCTGCAAAAACTTCTCGGCAAAATAAACATCGTGTAAAGCTATTCCGATATTGTAACACAAAATTCTATCGCTATCGCTTTCTCTGCCAACACATTTATTTAAAACATATTCAGAAGTTTCTTTGCACCATTTAAATTTATCAAAGTACTTAAAATTTCTTACATGGTCGTAATCATCGACAAATATTTTATCGAATACCAAATCGCAATTCATAAAACCGCGCGTATGAATCGGAATAATCAAACAACCGGGAGGATACCAATCGACCTCGGCAAAATCATTTTCCTGATATGTTACTCCGCTTATAATGATGTCCACCCCCCCCCGTACAACAAGTCTTTAATATCGTTTGCCACGTAATAACGGATATTGTCATATTTGTTAAATGCAATAAAATTTTCGCAGCTGGTTTTATACCGCAATAATTTTACAGTAAACTGCATTTCTTTAAAATATTCCGCTAAAATTTTTATTGTCGCTCGCATTACGTTTCCTAAACCGATACATGCTATCGTTTGAAAATTTTTTTTTGCAAAGCATTTTATGGAATGGACAGCGACTGCTCCGGTCCGAACAGTCGTGATATAATTCGCATCGAATACGCCTTTTAATATTCCGTTATTTAAATCATACAACAAAAGATTACTATTTAAACTGGGCGTATTTTCCGGATATCGGTTTACTGTTTTTATACCAGCCCTGTTCAAAAACGGCATAATACAAGGCATGAAGTTATAAAAAACGTTCCCTTCCATTTTTAAACTTGTTTTCGGCGGAAGCAGACATTCCCCTTTATGTTTCAAAACGTCTTCTGCCCATTCAACATATTTTACTGACGATATGTTTAGACTTTCTATCGCTTTATCCGAAACGTATTTCAATGAATTACCTCCTGCATCGCCCGTAAAAATAAATCGTTGTCCGCAGTATCCCTGATTGCTACCCGTATATAATTCTGTTTACCAAAATAATCTTTTTCAGATAGATCTTTCACCAAAATATTGTATTCGTTCAGCATCCTTACGCAAAAATCGAGCGAATTCATATCGTTTAATTTTATCAAAACATAGTTAGCTTGCGAATCATAAACTTTTATATTAAATTTTGATAATTCCGAAATAAATCTCTCCCGTTCCCGAACAAGCTGCCCGCAAGCAACAGAATATTCTTTGGCATACAGATTAAACGTTTGCAAAAAATATTCGGCAAAACTATTAATATTCCAAATCGGCAGTTCGTTTCGAATACTCGCTATCAATTTTTGATCGCCGCATGCCAATACACCAAGTCTTACACCTGGAACGCCGTATGATTTACTTATGCTTTTTATTACTATCAAATTTTGATATTCTGTTAAAATACGATTATTTAAAAGCGTGAATTTATGATCTTGATCGGCAAAATCTGCAAAAGATTCGTCTACTACTATTTTTGTCGATTTATTTTTGCAGTAATCCAAAATATCGAAAATCTGCGCTTTATCCAACATTTTTCCGCTCGGATTATCGGGTGAAATTATACAAATCAACTCTGTTTTGTCTGCGGCTTTCTTTATTTCTTCCGTATTGAAATCAAAATCCCATTGAGAATTATCTATAATTTCAATATTGCACTGCTTAAAACAACGCCTATATTCATTAAAGGTGGGCACGTTTATTCCGATTTTCCCCTTACAAATTTTACCTAGGGAATTGATTAATTCCGCAGCGCCGTTTCCGACAAGAATTTTATTTTGATCCACGCCGAATATTCTTTCGGCGTTCATATTCTGTACCGCTAAGCCCGACGGATATTGCATTAATAAGGCGCCGAATTCGCGTTTTAATTTATCTATATAATCTTTTGTCGGAAAATAAGGATTTACCAAATAACAAAAATCTTTTATTTCGGAATATCTCCAATAACCTCCAAACTTGCTCGTAATCAGTTTATATTTTTCCGCACCTTCGGTAAACATGGCGTTAGCTATATCTAAATCTTGTATATCGTCTATCTCATACCAAGGCAGTTCGCCGATTTCATAAGCCATCAAGTCATTCAACGAAAGGTGTGCTATTACTTTTAAAACCGTTTCATAATAATTGTTTACGCCATAAGCTTTCATATATGTCGATAAAAACGGTATATATACTTTTTCTAAAAATTCTTTGGAAAGCTTATATACGTTAACCGTTTTATACAGTTCTTTTTCTGTTTCAAAATTGATTTTTCCTTTATCTATAAACTGCAATATTTTACCGCTATCGTCGCACGTCACGACTGTTCCGTCCATCCAGGATTTGTATCTTGCTACGGCGGCTATGTTTTTGTATTTACTTTCACAAAGCTTTTTTATTAACGACCTATCATAAATCAGGTCGGATTCCATTAATATTGTGTCGTCTTTAACTAAATAGTCGCGGGCAAGATAAAAACTGTAAATGTTGTTTGTTCTTTCATATTCCGCATTATGTACGAAAGTAAAATCAATTCCGCTTGCACCATATTTGCGGTTTATATACGAAATCAGATTTTCAGCCTTATAACCTACCACAATCGTAAATTTTTTTATACCGGCATATTCTATCGCCTCAATCGCCCAATCTATTAACTTTTTTCCGGCCACATTTACCATGCATTTTGTATTTTCTTCGGTATTTTTTCCTAATCTCTTTCCCATTCCCGCCGCTAACATTACTGCTTGCATTTTTTCGTATCCCTCGTATTTAATCTCTTTTTTTCCTCTTGATATAATCTATTGCCCTTTTTCGATCGTTTTTCGTATAACCTATCAAGCAAACGCTTAATAAATAAACAACAATGATAGTTACAACTTTAATAAAAAAATATAAAAAATTGATTTCCGTCAAAAAATAGTTCAATACAATTCCGACTCCTATACATATGGCCACCGGTATAATCATTCTCAAATAGCAAGCCTTAAAAAACTGCCCCATATGTAAGCCCAGTTTTTTTTGATATATCCCCGTATAAAGTCCGAATCTTATAAAATATGCGGCAGATATTGCAATACTTGATCCTAAAGCGCCCAATCGACTCCCCAAGACAAATGCCAAACCGACACAGAATACCGTAGCGACAATATCGGCGAGCGCTATCGATTTTACATGATTTTCCGCGATAGCATAAGTATTTGCGATTTGTTGAGGAATTGTAAGAACCGACGGCAAAATCAGTATAATCACGCAAAAAGCCGATTTTTCGAAATCTTCCCCCATCCATAAAATCATAAAATCTCTGCCGACGCAAAATAATCCCACAAACATGAAACACGTAACAAAAATCTGAAATTTCCCTACGTTGATCAAAAGCTTTTGTATCTGCGTCTTGTCTTCTACGATCATTCTGCTTATCGTCGGTAAAAACAAGCCGCTGATCGCGGTAGCTATCGTATAAAAATAGCTTTCTATCGCCGCCGCAGGCGCGAATAACGCGATTTCCGTACTATTAGATATGATTCCCAATATTGACGGCGCGATATTGAAATACATTCGTTGCATCACCATCGATATGGATACCCATACAGAAAAAGCGAAAATCTGTTTTAATAAATTTCTGTCTCTATATTTAAAATCTACTTTCAGTTGGGGTACTTTTCGTTTTATTATAATTAATTTAATCGCTATCGTAAAAATACTGCTGACGGCATAACATGCAACCAATATTACCACGTCGCAAAATAAAAGTATGCTGAGTATTATCAGTACGATTGAAAATAATTTCTGAAATAAATCGCATAGTTTCAGTTCTATGAAGCGTTCATATGCATTAAATATTCCTGTTAAAACGGTGAAAGGAAATGAAATTACGCTGTTTCCGGCTACAACGAGGAACACTAATTTAAATGTCTGTATTTCCTGTTCAGTCAGACCTTTGTAAATATCCTGCAAAAAGAAAAAAATTACCGCAAGTACAATTAAAATCAGCAAATCGATAAATAAAAATATTTTTGCGACCAGACCTAATAGCTGATTTGCTTTTTCTTCCTGCCCTTCCGCCCTGTATTTCGAAATAAATCTGGAAACGACCGACCCGATGCCGAAATCCATTAAAAATACGGAAATCAAAGTGTTTGCCAAAGTATACAATGCGTAATTCGATTTCCCGATCTTGCTTACCATCCACGGCGTATACAGCAAGGTAATGATTATATTTATAAATATAGCGGCATAAGAAATGATCGCCGCAAATTTTATTTGTTTTGTAAACGCCTTCAATACAATCCTCTATTTATCTCTTCCAATTGTTTTTTATTATCTCCGCCGCAGAACATACGCCGTTTTTTCTGTATATTTTTTCCCCGTTTAATAACGAAGCGGCCAATTTTACGAATTGTTCCGCCGCATTCGGCGCCGACCATTCTTCAAAAATTGTCCGATATGCATTTAATTGCAACTGTTTTCTGAATTTTATGTCCGTAACCAACCGATCGACTTTTTGGCAAAATTCCCGAACGTTTCCGTATGTGTAAATCATTCCGTTTTCACAATCATTTAACAAAAAAGGCACCGAACCGCATGCATGCGACGCCACGACTGCGCAAGCGCTTCCCATAGCTTCGTTCAATACTGCCCCCCAACCTTCATTGAAATCGCTCGTAAATAAAAAGATATCCGCCTTTTCCATATAACTTCTTACTCGTTCGGACGGCATAAAATCCAGAAAACCGAGATTATCTTTTATCATCATCTTTTCTGCAGCAGATTCGAGTTCTTTTCTCATTTCGCCTTCGCCGATTACCGTTATATGAAAATTACGTCCTTGTTTTTTCAGATATTCCGCGGCATGTAAAACGTACTCCGGATGTTTTAATTTTAACATTCTCCCTGCCCACAAAATTTCTGTTTTCTTTCCGTTTTTGTTTTGCTGCAACGATGAAAACTCTTTTTTTTCAACCATCGGAAAATACCCCCATTTATAACATTTTCCTTTATAGTTGCCCCATAAACTGAAATCATAACTCGTATATGCGCTCGCGCACAGCATATATAAGTTTTTATTTCTGTATCGCGTATGGTGGATATATTGACCGACGATAGAACGAGGTTTAAATCGCCTCCAAATCCCTTTTTTATACAATCTTTCGGAGTATTTGAACGTTAACTTGTTTTTTCTTAACCGTTCTTTTATATATAAATCCGGCGCGCTTCCGATTATTACTACATCCGCTTCGTTTATCAATTCTATCGCCTGCGTTTGCTCTTTTTCGCCTTCATACGCTTTTATTACCCAAGGATACAGATCGTTCATCTCCCTGTATCCCATTTCCGCTCGGTTTAACCCCATCCGTGAAGTGGCTACAAAATGATACTCCACACCTGAAAACTGCGTCATTTCCAAGCTGAACGGCAATTGATGATGATTTAAATAATTACTGCAAAATACTATCTTCATTTTTTTCTCTTATATACCTGCATATAAGCCCGTGTAAAAATAAAAGTTGCCAAATAATGACCGGAAATCCTGAAACTAATGGTTCAAGCGCACATTGCAGTATAAGTGTAAAATAAAAAATTATTATCATAAATGAAAATTTAAACGAATATTTATTTTTCATTAACTCAATTGCTTTAATCACCATATCAACAGTAATTATAATTAAACTGATTGATGCTAAAAAACCAAAAGTATCGTACATTTCCAACCAAATATCATGAGGTAATATAGTCCCCAATTGTTTTGAAGCTACATTCCCACCCCATAAAAAATTAAACATACCGGAAATATAATTCAATGTCTCTTCCACGCGTGAAGTTGATAGCCCCGATTCCAATATTCTATTGACAACGGGAATAGAATTTAAAAAATTATAGAAATTTTCGTTTAAATTATAAAGTAATAATATTGAACCAATAATGCCCCCTATGACAAAAAATGATAAAACTCCAAATAAGTATTTTCGTTTTTTTAATATAAATATAATTAAAGCAACCATTAAAGATACAAATGATAAAATCCATGGAGTCCGTGTCGCCGTTTCCCCATTTAAATACAGAACGAATCCCCATGCAATTATTGACAAAACTTTATATATTAATTTTTTTGCGAAACAAATATATATTGATACCGCAATAATTAAAGAAGAAACCGCACCTATTAATGTTACCGAAACGGGCTGCCTCGTCCAAATATTATATAAAACTCGTCCACCTTGAAATCCCAAAGATAAGTTATATAGAAAAATCAATATTAAATATAGTAAGCTTGAGAAATAAAATACAAAAATTATTTTTTCGATATATTTCTCCTGTAGCGTTTCATTATATACAGTATTATAACCGCAAAAATAAACGCCTATATAAATACACGCCTTAATCGTTTCAAATAATGATTGTTTGCCTTGTCCGAATAATAATATAGAAATTATCATGCCGGTAAAAAGACAAATCACTATTAACATTTGAGCATTAAATAATAACGGAGTATTAAAATTTCTAATAATCCATATAAATATAAAAACGACAAACAATAAACTTCCTTGCATTAAAAAATTCAAAGATGCCGCAAATAGAATTAAATTTTCTATATTAATTATAGTTCTTTTTTTGGACGTTAACATTCTTTATATATACCGTAATATTCTGCATACATTCGTTTTTTGTCATTTTTCTTTAGACAAGAAGTAATGTAAAATTTATCTATATTCTTATTTGACCAACATATAATCGCATCTTTCAGTTTTTCTACATCTGCGAATTTTACTGTTTCCCCCATGTTAAACGATATCGTTTCCTTTACTCCACCGACATCAAAACCTACAACAGGCGCGCCGCAACAATTAGCTTCAAGACAAACAGTAGGGTAATTATCACATATACTTGTTATTACGAATACGTCTGCCGCTGCATAAATCTCAGCTAATTCAGTTTTATCTGAAATATATGCGATCGGCACAATGTTATGCGTAGACGGCGAATTTTTGCCAACTACTATACCGATATAATCTTGATCCAGTTTTTCCATCAGTTCTAAAAAATATTTGCCGCCTTTCACCGGTGTATTAAAATCCGGAGTTATATGCAAAACTATTTTTTTCCCTTTTGGTATATGATATTTTTTTATTAACTTCTCTTTTGCAGAAAATTTATCTATATCGCAGAAACAAGATATATCTATCCCGTTATAAATCGTCTGAACTTCTAAATTTTTAAATATCCCAGATTCTTCCGCTCTATTTTTAATCCAATCTGAAACCGCAATGATTTTTATTATATTTTTATCAAAACCCTGAAATGCCCGTTTCATTTTTTTCCACGAATTTGCCGTTCCATCGATAAACCAAGACTTTGTTTCCGATCTCAAACGCGGGCATTTTCCGCAGCCTGTTTTCCATTTATCGCATTCCAAAGCATGTCCGCAATTTGCCGTATACATAAACTCGGCATGCAGCGTTAAAACGGTTTTGTAATTATTATTCTTTAAAAACGTTATCAAGCGGTAAATGTTTACAAAATATCCGTTAAGACAATGCAAATGCACTATATCCGGCTTTTCTTTTTTTATAATGCGGAATAATTTATTCGTCGATATTAAACATCCGCCGTACATAATACCCGTAATTCGCGACCATAAGTTATTGAGTTTTGAATAGAGTTCCCCACAGGTCTTATAAACGTTTTCTTCCTTTACTTTTTTCCCTCGGCCGTAACAGACTACGCTTTCTATGCCGTTTGCTTTTAATTCGTTATGTAAATCGTATACGATTTTTCCTGTACTGCCTGTATTATACACGCAGTTGATTTGCATTACCTTCATTTATCTTTTCCGTTAAAGAATAAAATTTTTTGCTCGTCGTTTCGGCATCATGCCATATTCTCGCAGTTTCAAGAGCTTTATTTGCAAAACGAAATCTTAAATTTTTATCAGTAAAAATCAATTTCAATCCGTCTTTTAACTTTTCTTTTGACGTTATACAAAACGCACATTCATTATCCAATAAATGCCTTATTGACGCTACCTGTTCCGGCCCATAAGCCAGCAAACAAATTCCGCTGGCTAAGCTGTCTGCTATTTTCGTCGACACCGAATGTTTCACTAGATCTATGCTCTCGGCGTCAAATGCTTCGACATGCAGCAATAAATCGGATGAATGCAATACGCGGTAAAACTCTTCGCCGGTTATAAATCCACACAGATGAACGGATTTAACGTCGTCGAATGTCGACAAAATTTCCTTATTCTTTTCTCCTGTATAGATATTTAATTTATACTTTGTTTTTTCTTCTTCGTTTATTTCGTCTAATGCCTTCCCGATTTCCGCCAAAGAATAAAATCTATTGCATCGTATATTCCCCATAAAAGTAATGGCGTTTATTTTTTCATTGACCGTTGCCTTTTCAGCAATGTTATAATTACTGCCCGTCATGATTGTAATTGCGGGGACCGAGAACTCTTTGCAATATATTTCCTGTAACTCATTACAAATCGTAATCAAGTATTTCGACGATAAAATCAGCTTTTTTATTTCTTTTTTTAAGCTGCCGACCTGTAATCTTTTCATTACGGAATTCGGTCTTTTGACGAAGTAATAATCGTCGCAAATATAGGTTATAATCGGCAAATTATATTTTTGAGATATGTTTCTGGCCATCCGATAAATAAATTTTGCCGTACCCGGAGCGACGAATATACAATCAGGTTGTTGACTTTTCAGCCAATTTTTCAGTTGACTGTTGTTCCATCTAGAATATCGCCACATCATATCCCGCAATAACATTCTAAATGGTCTTTTGTTTTTGCGGCTTCTGTATATTTTCTCGTCATTTCTATTTTCGAACATTTGCGATTGAGCAGAAATATCGCAAGAAATCTCCCCTCCCTTTACGCGAAAACGATAATAACTTTTTAAAACATCTTTATCCGTTATCCTGTAATACGATTTACATTTATCTACGTCGGGAACGGTCGGATAAATATATAGCTGACATAATTCTTCTTTTTTGAATGAAGAAAACAAAGCCAGCATAGTTTTCCCCATATTTTGGTATGACGTCAAAGGATTATGACTGATTATTAATATCTTCATTTAAATATTTTTTATCGCAATTTTCTTTATAATTTATCTTAACCTTCTTTATGTTATTTCTCAATCTTAACGGCTCTATAAAAAAACTGATAGGCGCACAAAAAAAAGCAGAAATTACTGCAAGTAACATTTTCACAAACATTTTTGCTCGTTTAAATGTAATTAATTTTACGACATTATAACGAAACCTTACATACATTCGTTGGTAAAACGTTAATTTATCAAACTTAGATTTAATAAAATTATACAATTTTTTTTCATACAAAAGACGATTTTGATTCAATGTTAAACTATCTTGCCCCGCCCTATATGCTATCACGTTACTATCGTCAAAATATCCTATTTTACATTGCGTTTCTATAATTTTATACATTAAGTAAAATTCATCCCCTATATCAATTTCATCGAAACCACCAACCTGCTCCAAAACACTTTTTTTCATCATAAAAGTATTGGTACCAGTTATTTTTCTTGTTAAATGATAGGTCAAAATTTGCTTATATTCTTCATTCTTTAATCTTCTATATTCACGAAAATCAACGATTTTTTTATTTTGATTTATTAGGATTTGGTTTGTAAAACACATATCTAATTCATTATGCAACATATATTGAAGCTGTTTTTCTATTTTTTCTGATAGATACAAATCATCATCATCTAAAAATGTTATATAATTACCTTTCGCAACTTTTATCCCTATATTTCTTGATTTTGCACTCCCTTGATTTTCATCGTTTTGTATATAAACAATATTTGAATATTTACATGCCAAATTTTCCAACTCGTTTCTATATTCAGCCAATTCAGTTCCGGCATTATCGTCTACTAA
>ERZ1106932.111-NODE-111-length-31899-cov-7.283978_pt1 | contig 31899 bp, 29 predicted proteins | sample MGYA00403665_ERZ1106932 | MGnify/ENA primary metagenome ERZ1106932 (study PRJEB35170, sample SAMEA104062448) | human gut metagenome | biome: human gut; feature: human-associated habitat; material: faeces | place: Denmark | collected 2012-08-24 ... | reverse complement strand
CTCTGTTTACCTATCCTACGGCAGGGTATTTCGACGGCTATATCTTTGCCGTCGAAATACAAGCCGAACCCCGCGCGGCACGCGGGGTTCGGGGAGAGAAAAATATATCGATAAGACAAGGTCGTAAGGGCTGTTATAAAAACGCGGAAACGAGTTTGTAGGCGCCTAAGGCGATCAGCATGAGCGGCGGCGCCGCCCTGTAATTTTTCAGCTTTCCCAAAAATTTCGTTTCCGAAAGCGCGGAACCCAGAACGATGGTTACGAAATGCGTCGCGGTGATGAGCAGCGGAACGTAAAATTCCGCATATCCCATGAGGCTGAGCGAGAGCGTGGCCGCGGCGCCGTCCAGCCCCACGGCAAATCCCACGATCAGCGATTTGTTGAGAATATGATCTTCGCCGAATTCCTCTTTTCCGGAATATATCATGTTGTAGACGCCGACCGCGATGAGGATCATCCCGCCCGCCGCCGCCACTTCTTCGGTGAAGATGCCGCTCAGCAGGTTTCCGAGCAGGTTGGCCGCGGCGCAGAGGACGAAGACCGTGAGCACAATGCCGCAGACGATCATCGTCCGCCGTCTGGAGCCGAGCGAAAGCGAGAACCCGCAGAAGAAGGAGTCCGCGCTTACCGTCAGGGCGGTCGCAAGTAAAAACAGTATGTTCATATGTAAAAATTATCCGCCGCCCCGCGGGCGGGAAAGGCTCCTTTTTTTGTGGGAGCAGAAATAGCCTTTTCCGCCTGTTCCGCGTTATATTGACATCTTATGCGCCCGCCCGCGGGAAAGGTGCGGCTGTTTTTGCCGAAACGCGGAAAAAAATTAAAAAAAGTCCGAAAGTAGTTTGACAAACGGACGTTTTTATATTAAAATAGACTAAGCTATAGTCTTTTATAGTATAACGGAATACGGGAGCTTTGACATACATGAGGATCAGCTTAAATAAAAAGATATTTACCAGCGTTCTCGCTTTGATCGTCGCATTGACTTTCGGCGCGTTTACGGTAAGGGCGTTTGCGGACGATACGGCGGAAGCGAATACGACGGCCGATTATTTTACCGTTACCGACGCGGACAATACCTCCGATTCGACCGCCGAACTGAAGGACGGCGCTTTGGTTCTTACCATGGGCAAAGATTACGAGGCGGAGTTTAAACGGGAACTCGTATTAAACGATTTCGGCGTGAAATTCGCTTACGGCGGCAAAGTCGACCTCGTGTTTTACTACGATTCTTACGACGTGAACGGGTATAAGGCGCAGAAAACCGACGAAGAGGGCGCGCCGATCGAAGGCGAATACGAATACAAGACCGAAGTGGAAAACAGGATTTCCTTCGACGGCACGAGCGTTACCGTCAACGGCGAAAAGAAAACCGTAACCTCCGCGGAGAGCTACGAGGTGAAACTTGCCGTCGTGAACGGCGAAAACGGTTACAGTTTCAAAATAACGGTCAACGGTGTGGGATTCGACATCTCTACTGAGGCGGCGCTCAAACCCTATATGTTCGGCGGCAACGCGGTGGGTACGTTCGCCTTTGAAACGTTTGCGGAAACGGAAAGCGAGCTGAAAGTAAACTCTATTTCCCAAGGCGGACAGACGCAGGAATTCGTGCTGACCGAAAATGCGATCGTTCCCGTGCAGTCGGTCGTGCTGCTCGACAAAGAATTTTACAACGGCGACAAAGAGGGCGTTATCGTCAGGCGGTTTGCCTCCGATCTCACCGTTGCTTTCAAGGAATATTCCATAGACAAGAGCGACGTTTCCGCCTCCGATTTCGAAATTTCGGTGGATGAAACTTACGAAAACGATATTTGGTTCGACAATTCTTCGACCAAAACCATGCGGCTGAAGAGCCTTGACAAGGAAGTTGAATTCAAGGTAGTTACCAAGGAAACGACTGAGGAAGAGGGCGCCGAAAGCGAAACCGAAACCGTTTACAATACTTTCAAAATCAAGGGCGTCAAGGACGAAACCGCCCCTGCGCTGAAGACGGACGCGGCCGAAGCGAAAGCGTCTTTTGAAGAGGCGCTTTACCGCGCGACGAGGGACGAATACGAAGTCCCGCAGGAAGACGGCACCGTAAAAACGGAAGAGCATTATATCCGTTTGGGTTCGGGCAACTATCTCGAAATCCCCTCCATGGAAGGTTTCGTGCAGGACGATACCACGCCTTACGACGATCTTTCCTACACGGTATATTACCGTACGCAGAAAGCCGACTGGACGAGCACTTCTTCCTTTAAAATCCCCGTCGCGAGCGAGGGCAAGTACGAATTTTACGTGATCTTCAAGGATGCGGACGGCAACGAGATGGATAAGGATAAGTTCGTCGATAAGGACGGAAACATCCTCGATCAGAACTACGTTTTCACCTTTGAAGTCTACAACGACGCGCCCATCGAGGTGCAGGCGGCCGATTCGCAGGAAGCCGCATATAAGGGCGTTACCTTTACGGCTACGGAATTCACCGTGCTGGCGCTTAACTACGAGTCCGAATACAAGCTGGAATACTCCAAGGACGGCGAATCGAACTGGGTGGAAATCCCCGCGCTCGCCGATCTCGACGAGGAGGAAGACAAGGACGAATACAAAAAGTTTTCAAAATACGCGTACGACGGTTCGCTGACCTTTACGCCCGCGGACATCGGCACTTACAGGATCACGCTTACCGTTTATGAAAACGAGAGTTTGAGGGAAGCTTCCGACTCTACGCTGATCAGAGCGGAGTCCACGCCCGTCAAGGTCGTGCCGCGCGAGAACAACTGGTTTTTGAACAACATATGGTCGCTGGTGTTCCTGACCATCGGCACGCTGGCGCTCGTCGGCATCATCGTCATTCTCTGCATCAAGCCGAAAGACGCTGAAACCGCCGAAAAACCCGTCGGGAAAAAGAAGAAATAATTTTTGAGCCCTCCGCGAAAAGCGGAGGGCTTTTGTTTCGCCTCTGCGGGCGCCCGTCCGCCGAGGTATTTTTTATGCGCGGCACACATAAAATTTACTATGAAACTGAGCGACGTAAAATTGGGCGAAGAAGTGAAAATAGTCAGGATAGGCGGCGGGGCGCCGCGCAAGCGGCTGGAAAGCATAGGCGTCGTCGCGGGCGCGCGCGTGCGGGCGGAAATGTTTGCGCCGCTCAACGGCGCGATCTATCTGCGGCTGGGACAGGTGGGCGTTGTCATGCGCAGGGAGATCGCCCGCGCCATCGAGGTGGAACGTGAAAAAGTGTGAAACCGTCGCGCTGGTCGGTTTTCCCAACGCGGGCAAGACCACGCTTTTCAACGAGCTGACGGGGGCGCACGAGCGCACAGGTAACTGGCACGGCGTTACCGTCGCCGCCGCGGCAAAAAAGATGAAAGACCTGCCCTTCGCGCTCGTGGACCTGCCGGGGATTTACGGCGAAACCGCCACTTCCCCCGAAGAGAAAGTTACGCGCGATTTTATAGAGCGGGAAAAGGACGCGCTCTTTATCTGCGCGATCTCCGCAAACGACATAACGCGGGGGCTCGCCGCGGCGGAAAAACTGATCAAGACCAGAAAGACGCTCGTCGTGTTCACGTTTTACGACGAGTTTTCTTCGCGCGGGGGAAAACTCGATCTGCCGCGGCTGAAAACGGCGCTCGGTACGGAGGTCGCCGCGGTCAACGCGAACGACCCCGCCGACGTCAGGCGGCTGAAAAAGCTTTTGCCGCGCGCGGCCGCCGCCGTCGCGGGCGGAAACGCCGACTTCGCCGCCGCGAAAAAATTTATCCGCGAAGCGCCCGTGAAAAAACACCCGCTGGACAAGATTTTGCTCAGCAGGTACGGTGCGCCCGCGGCGTTCGCGCTGTTGTTCGCGTTCGTCTTTTACGCGGCGTTCGGAAAATATTCGCCCTGTACGTTGCTGCTGGAGCTGTTCGGCAGGCTGTCCGAACTCGCCGTCGGCGGGCTGGAAAGGGCGCTTTCCGGCGCACAGCCGTGGCTGACCTCGTTCTTGTGCGACGGGCTTTTATCGGGCGCGTTCGCCGTGCTTTCCTTTCTGCCGCAGCTCGTTACGTTGTTTTTGTTTCTCACCCTTTTGGAGGAAAGCGGCGTGATGGCGCGCTTTGCCTTTATGTCCGACGGCCTCTTTGAAAAGATAGGCCTCAACGGGCGGGCGTTCTTTTCGCTGTTCGCGGGCTTCGGCTGCACGGCGGTCGCCGCGCTTTCCACCCGCTCGCTGGACGATAAAACGCTGCACAAAAAGACCGTGCTCATGCTGCCCTTCATTTCCTGTTCGGCGCGCCTGCCGATCTATCTTCTCGTCATCAACAGCGTCTTTCCCTTCGCAAAGCCGCTCGTGCTCATGGCCGTCTATCTCGGCGGAGCGGTTCTCGCCTGCCTTTTTTCCGCCCTTTACGACAGGGTGTGCGGAAAAAGCTCCCCGCCCCTGCTGATGGAAATGCCCGCTTTAAGGAAAGTCGGCGCAAAAAAGCTCGCAAAAGTCTTGCACTATTACGTAAAACAATTTATAATAAGAGTTGGAAGCGTTATCGTCGGCGTTACGCTCGTCATGTGGTTTTTGAACAGTTTTTCCTTTTCGCTCGCATATGCGGACGGCGGGGACAGCATTCTCTCCGCCGCGGGCAAGGGGCTGAAATACCTGTTCTATCCCATGGGAATAGACGACTGGCGGATATCCGTGGCCGCGCTCGGCGGCATATTCGCCAAGGAGGCGGTGGCGGGCACGCTCGTCATGCTCTTCGGCGGTTCCGTCGAGGGCGCGTTCACGCCGGAATCGGCGCTCGCCTTTCTGGCGTTCGCCTCGCTCTACACGCCCTGTCTTTCGGCGCTCGCCGCCATACGGCGGGAAGTGGGGCTGAAAGGCGCGCTGTTTGCGGCGGGCGTGAGTTTCCTCGCCGGGCTGCTCGCGGGGTACGCGGTTTATTTTCTGGCCTCTCACGTGATCGCGCTGACTGCGGCGGCGCTCGTCGCCGCGGCGTGCGTGTTGGCGGGCATATTCGTAAAAAAGGACGGCGGCTGCAAGGGCTGCGGGAAATGCGATGGTGGAATTTGTTGCAAAGAGGCCGCAGGGCCTTGTAAAACTTCTGGCAGAACAAGGCGTGCCCTTTTCCGAAGCGCAGCGGGCGCTGCGGAAAAGGGACGTAAAAGTCAACGGCGCGCGCGTGGGGCGGGACGTCGAGGTGCAGGCGGGCGATAAGGTGGTCGCCTACGTGCGGGAGGAAAAAAGGCCCCCCGCCGTAATTTACGAGGACGAAAACGTGCTCGCCGCGGATAAACCCAAGGGCGTGGAGAGCGAGGCGTTTTTTCAAGCGCTGAAAGAAGGGCGCGAGCTTTATTTCGTGCACCGCCTCGACCGCAATACCGACGGATTGCTCGTGTTCGCCAAAAACGAAGCGGCAAAAGAGGCTTTGCTCGCGGGGTTCAGAACGCACGCCTTTGAAAAATATTATCTCGCCGAGGTGTACGGCTCTTTTGAAAAAAAGAGCGGCACGCTCGCCGATTATCTCGTCAAGGACGCCGAAAAGGCGCAAGTGAAGATCTACGGCCGTCCCGTAAAGGGAGCCGTAAGGATAGAAACGCAGTATAAAACATTGAAAGAAAGCGGCGGCACGAGCCTGCTCGAGGTCAGGCTCGTTACGGGAAAAACGCATCAGATCCGCGCGCACCTCGCCTATTACGGACACTTCGTCATCGGGGACGGCAAGTACGGCAAGGATAGCGTAAACCGCCTTTACGGGGCGAAAAAACAGCGCCTTTCGGCGGAAAGGCTGGTCTTTCATTTCGCAAACGGGCCGCTTTGTTATCTCGACGGAAAAACCATAAAAAGGAAAAACTGACATGCCGCAGGACGCATTCACGCTCTATCATCAGGCGAAGGAACTCAATAAAATGCTGGCGGGGGGTAAGGTCAACAGGATTACCCAGCCCGCGGAAAGCGAAGTGTATTTCGGCGTTTACGCCAACGGCGCGCGTTGCAAGCTGGCGGTTTCGGCGAACGTGGCGACGGCGCGCGTGTGCACTTCGGCAAACGAAAAGGAAAATCCGCTTGCGGCGTACAACTTCTGCATGCTTTTGCGCAAACATCTGCTCAACGCCGTGATAGAAAGCGTTTCCCTGGACGGCTTCGACCGCGTGGTGAAAATAGTCTTTTCCTGCTACGACGAGCTTTTCGGCGACAAGAAAAAAATACTGTACGCCGAGATCATGGGCAAGTATTCCAACGCCGTGCTCGTGCAGGACGGCAAGGTGCTCGGCGCGATGAAGACGGCGGGCATAGAGGAGGCGGGCAAACGCCCGCTCATCGTGGGGTTTCCCTACCTGCCGCCTCCCTCGCAGGACAAGCTCGCGCCCGACGATCCCGCGCTTTTGGGGCGGCTGACGGCGTTCGGCGGCGGGGATCTGGGCAAGTTTTTGTTTGAAAACGTTTCGGGGCTTTCCTATCCCACGGCGGCGGAGATCGCGTACCGCTTCGGCGCGGGCGCGGAAAGTTTTCCGCCGTTCGGCCTCGCGGCGGCGCAAAGCTGCCTGACGGCCGTTAAAGATTTCGTTTTCGGGGAAGATCTTTCCCCCTGCGTGAAGACGGGCGCGAAGGGCGCGGAGGACTTTTTCGCAAAGAGATACAAAAGCCTCGGCGGAGAATATATCGCTTTCGATACGGTGAACGCCGCGGAGGAATACTTTTTCGGCGCGAAAGAAAAAGACCGCGCCTTTTCCTCGCTGAAAAACAAGCTTTCCGAGTGCGTGAAAAAGGAAGAAAAAAAGTTTCTGAAAAGGCTTGCTATCATTTCCGAAAAGGAAAACGACTGCCGCGACGCGCAAACCGACAAAATCAAGGGCGATCTGATACTTTCCAACATTTACCGCGTGAAAAAAGGCGATAAGGTATTGGTGTGCGAAAATTATTACGCGGACAACGCCGAAACGAAGATAACGCTCGACGTAAATCTCTCCGCGCAGGAAAACGCGCAGCGCTACTATAAAAAGTATAACAAGCAAAAGCGAACCCTCGCGGCCGTCGCGCCGCAGAAAATAGAGGTGCTATCCGAACTCGAATACGTGAAATCGCTCAAAAGCGAGATAGATCTCGCCGAGGACGAGGAGGGGCTGAAATTCGTGGAGGCCGAGCTCGCGGCGGCGGGGTATCTGAAGAGAAAGGAAGAGCGGAAAAGCGCGAAGAAAAAGCCCGCGGCGGCGGGGTATCTCTACGAGATCGAAGGCTTTGCCGTGCACGTCGGCAGGAACAACGCCGAAAACGACGCCATCACGGGCGGCGCGCGCGGCAAGGATATCTGGCTGCACGCAAAGAGTTATCATTCTTCGCATGTCGTAATAGACGTGCGCGAGCGCCCGGCGACACGAAGCGTTATCAAGGCGGCGGCGGAGATCTGCGCGTATTTTTCCGCGGGCAGGCAGGGAACGAAGATAGACGTCGATTACGCCGAGAAAAAATTCGTCAAAAAACCGCCTAAGGCGGCGCTCGGTTTTTGGATATATTCGGAATTTTCCACGATCACCGTCGACCCCGCAAAACACGAAGAATTTTTAAAACAGAGATAAAAAATTTGCTTTTTGCCACGAATTATGATAGAATAGGTGAGAATTTAAAAGGCAGGAGAAAATTATGAACTACAAATTTGAAAAAGCCGAAAAGAGTACGGTCAAAGTTTTTATAACGCTGGACGCGAACGAATGGGACGCCGCGCAGACGGAGGCGTATAACAGAACGAAAGGCAAGTATTCCGTGCCCGGTTTCAGAAAGGGGCACGTGCCGAGAAAGGTGCTTGAAAGCGCTTACGGCAAAGGCTTGTTCTTCGAGGACGCGATCAACGGCGCTTTCCCGAAATATTACTACGAAGTTTTAGGGAAAGAACCCTCCATCGAGGCGGTGGCGCAGCCTTCGCTGGACGTGGAGGACGTGAGCGACAAGGGTATTACCTTCGTGGCCGTCGTACCCGTCAAACCCGAAGTCAAATTGGGCGAATACAAGGGTATAAAGTTTAAAAAAGTTGAGTATAATGTTAAAGACGAGGACGTGGAAGCCGCGCTCACCCGCCTGCAGGAGAGAAATTCCCGCCTGGTGGCGGTGGAAGGCAGGGCGGCGGAAAACGGCGACACCGTCGTTATCGATTACAGCGGCAGCGTGGACGGCGTAAAGTTCGACGGCGGCACCGCCGAAAAACAGAACCTCGAACTCGGCAGCAAGTCGTTCATTCCCGGTTTTGAAGAACAGGTGGTCGGCATGAACGTCGGCGAGGAAAAGGACATTTCCGTCAAATTCCCCGAAGATTATCACGCGGAGAACCTCAAGGGCAAGGATGCGGTGTTCCATATCGTGCTGCACGAAATCAAGAAGAAGGAATTGCCCGAAATCACGGACGAGTTCGTGAAGGACGCCGACGGCGCCGAGAGCGTGGAGGCCTTCAAGGCGGAAACGAGAAAGCGCATGCAGGAGAGCAACGACCGCCGCGCGCAGAGAGAGCTTGAGGACAATATCGTCAAGACCATCACAGACAAGGCGGAAACGGAAATTCCCGACGCGCTGGTGGAAAGCCAGATCGACCGCATGGTGCAGGAAATGGAATACCGTTTGATGTACCAGGGGCTGCGCCTCGAGGATTACCTCAAGTATTCCAAGATGAGCCTCGAAGACTATAGAAAGGGCTACGAGCCGCAGGCGAGGGAAATCGTCAAACAGCAGCTCGTGATCGACAAGATCATTTCCGACGAAAAGATCGAGGCGGGCGAGGAAGAGCTCGAAAAGAAGATTGCCGAAAACGCCGCCGCGCAGAATAAGAGCGCGGAAGAATACAAAAAGGAAAACGAAAGCAGAATGGACTATCTCAAAAACGAAATAGTCATCGAAAAACTCTTCGATTTCCTGAAAAACGCGAACACGATAGAATAAAAATCAGAGCAAGGGGTAAAAAATGGAAAGAAACACCGTGATACCTTACGTAGTGGAACAGACGGGCAAAGGCGAGAGAAGTTACGATATTTATTCGCGGCTTTTAGAGGACAGGATCATCTTTTTGACGGGCGAGATCAACGACGCCGTAGCCGACACGGTGGTTGCCGAACTCATTTACCTCGAAGGCAAGGATCCCGGCAAGGATATCTGTCTTTACATCAACTCGCCGGGCGGAAGCGTTTCCGCGGGCCTCGCGATATACGACACCATGAATTATATCAAATGCGACGTGCAGACCATCTGCATCGGGCTTGCCGCCAGCATGGGCGCGTTTCTGCTGTCCAGCGGCGCGAAAGGCAAGCGGTTCGCCCTTCCCAACAGCGAAGTGATGATTCACCAGCCTCTGGGCGGCGCGCAGGGCCAGGCGAGCGATATAAAGATCATGGCCGATCATATCATAAAGACCAAAAAGAAATTAAACACCATATTGTCTTTGAACACGGGAAAGCCTTACGACGTGATCGAAAGGGATACCGACAGGGACAATTACTTATCGGCGGAGGAAGCAAAGGAGTACGGGTTGGTCGACGAGATCTTCTATAAACGTCCTTAACTTTCCGCCGAAGAGGAGAAGTCAATGAAAGAAAAGGAAAGTTATTGTTCGTTCTGCGGCAGACCCAAGGAAAAGGTGCGGGAGCTGATCGTCGGGCCGAACGGCATTTGTATCTGCGACGAGTGCGTGGAAAGCTGCCGCGAGCAGATTTTGGACGCCCGCGCGCGGACGAAAACGGGGGCGAACGTAAAACTGCTCAAACCCGCCGAGATCAAGGCGCGGCTGGACGATTACATCATCGGGCAGGACAGGGCGAAACGCGTTTTGTCCGTCGCCGTGTATAACCATTATAAGCGCATCAACGCCGCGCCCGACAATAAGGACGGCGTGGAGCTGGAAAAGAGCAACGTGCTCCTTTTAGGACCTACGGGCAGCGGAAAAACCCTGCTGGCGCGCACGCTCGCAAAGATTTTGGACGTGCCTTTCGCCGTCGCGGACGCGACCACGCTCACCGAAGCGGGCTATGTCGGCGAGGACGTTGAAAACATTTTGCTCAAGCTCATCCAGAACGCCGATTACGACGTGGAACGCGCCCAGCGCGGCATCGTCTATATCGACGAAATCGACAAGATCGCGAGAAAGAGCGAGAACGTATCCATCACGCGCGACGTTTCGGGCGAGGGCGTGCAGCAGGCTCTTTTGAAGATTATAGAAAGCACGGTGGCAAGCGTTCCCCCGCAGGGCGGAAGAAAGCATCCCCAGCAGGAGTGTATCCGCATCGATACCACGAATATTTTGTTCATCTGCGGCGGCGCTTTCGTGGGGCTGGATAAGATCGTGCAGAAACGCATTGAAAATTCTTCGCTCGGCTTCGGCGGAAAGGTCGTCAACAGCCAGGAGGATAATTTCGAATTCGTGAACGAAATCCAGCCGCAGGATCTGATAAAATTCGGGCTGATACCCGAATTCGTCGGCCGCGTGCCCATCACGGTGGGGCTCAACCCGCTGGACGAAAAGGCGCTGGTCAATATCCTCACCGAACCGAAAAACGCGCTCGTAAAGCAATATAAAAAGCTCTTCGGCATGGACAACGTCAACCTCGAAATCACGAGCGACGGCGTTCTTGAAATAGCGAAAAAGGCGATCGCGCTCAAAACGGGGGCGAGGGGGCTTAGGACCATTCTGGAAAATCTCATGCTGGATACGATGTACGAAATACCCTCTGAGGCAAACCTCGACAAAGTCGTTATCGACGGCGACGTGGTTAAGTTCGGCGTCAAGCCCAAGCTTGTGAAAAAGGAAATCGCGTAAAACTGCTTACGAAGGAAAAATCAACATAGATTTTTTACGCAGGAAAAGACCATAAGAAAAACGTGAGATAAACTCTTACGAAAGAAGACCGCCGCACGGAAAGACCGCGCGGCGGTTTTTTTATGCCGCAAACCGCGTCGCTCCCGCGGCGGAACAGGGGTGTGCGTTTTGCTGACGCTCCGTCTGAGCGCGTCGGGAGGCACGCATGCGCATACGTTTTGCATAAACGTATGCGCATGCGTATGATTTCGGGGCGCTTTTTTCATACGTATGCGCATATTAATATTATTATAAATTATCAAGAATTTTCTTTTTTGCGGTTAGGTATGCTTCTTCGGTAATTTCGCCGCATTCGTAAGAATTTTTCAGCTTTTTTAACGTGTCGAGGGCATTGATGGTAGAATTAACGGAATTGGAAAAATCTTTATTTCCTGTCTCGCTATTTTCATTGTCAGAAAACAATTGGCTTATTGGTTCGTTTGAGTTGTTATATATTGTTATATAATTTATTGCGAATATATTTGATGTCCGCAGCGACAGATATGGTGAAATTTACGCTAAACACTCCGAACAGCGGGATTAAAATAGCATATAAAAGATAGCTAATACCTTGTGCGGTGTAATCGTTATGATAATCATTTTTGCTGAACGTTATAAGGCTTAATATTAAAAATAAAGCTCCGATTACACCGAATGATATCCACATTGCATTGCGAAAATAAATTAACGCTTTGTCCGATTTTTTAAACATAGTTATCTCCTTTTTCGGGATTAAAAAAGCGCGCCCCGCAAGCGGAGCGCACCCCGAAAATGTACCCCACGTTGCTGCGACGCAATTTCTTCCGCATAGGGAAAATTGAAGTACAAATTTCGCTGTTTGTACCCCTAAGCGGAAAAATATGAAATTGCGTCGCAAAAGTATTGTAACATAAGCGTGAGGATTTGTCAAACGGGGGGACGGTTTCGGAAAAAACGGCTTAAAATTTTCTTCCTGCCCGTAAAGCGGCATTTTCGGCGTTAGCGGGAAATATAATATAGGTATGAAAAAGAAAGAAATAAACCTCTTTGCCGCAGGCAAAGAGGGGGCGGACGGACAAGGCGGGCGCGGGAATAAATCAAAATCAAAAAAAACTTTCGATAAAAAAGCGTTTTTCAAGCGGTTTGCGCTCTCGGCGCTCAGCCTCGCCGTTCTGGCGTTTTCTTTCGGCTACGCGCTGAAAAATATCGATTATGCCGATAAAAAACTGACGGGCGGGACAGACTATAAGTGCATAGTCAATCTATGGCATGTGGACAGTTTCGAGGGCGGCACGGGCTCGCGCGCGGAGTTTTTGCTCGGCCGCGCGGCGGCTTTTGAAAAGAGCAACGCGGGGGTGTTCGTCATGGTAACGCCGATGACGGCGGAAAACGCCAACGAGAAATTCGCCGCGGGCGAGCGGCCCGACATGATATCCTACGGCTACGGCGTGGAAATTTCCGGTTATTCCGCCATAAAAAGCGATAAAAAATGCGTTTACGGTCAGGTAGACGGCGACGTTTACGCCCTGCCCTGGTGCAGGGGCGGATACGCAGTCATTTCAAACGACCCCCTGCCGGAGGATAAAACGCTGGAAAACGCGGTCGTTTCCAAAGGCGCTTATACGCAGCCCTACGCCGCGCTCGCGCTCGGAGGATATACTTTGAAAAACTATGAAGAAAAGGCGCCGCTCGACGCGTATTACGCCTTTGTCAGCGGCAATGCGGATATCCTCGTGGGCACGCAGAGGGACGTCAACCGCCTGAACGTCCGCCAGATGGAAGCCGTCATTACGCCGCTTTCCGAATACAGCGACCTTTACCAGTATATTTCCGTAACGGCGGCCTCGGCGGAAAAGAAAGCGTATGCGGAAATGTTCATCGATTTTCTGCTTAGCGAAGAAGCGCAGAAAAAAGTGAGCAATCTCGGCATGTTTTCGCCCTATTACCGGCTTTCCTACGACCTTTCGGGACTGGAGGAAATGCAGACGGCAATACAAAAAAGCGCGTCTTATCCCGTGTTTACCCCGCTTTCGGTATTCGGCGAGTTTTCGGAAAACGCCTTGCTCGCGGCGAAAGGAGACGAAGCCGCGCTGAAAAAATTAAAAAATTTGCTGATATAAATTCTTGTGAATTTTGCGAAAGTAGTGTAAAATATGAAAAGGAGAGATATGCGCCATACAGAGAGTAAGCGGGAGCGCGTTTTTGAAACGTGCGCCCGCGGCGTGCCGCTCGCGCCGCTGACGACGATCGGCGTCGGGGGAAAGGCGGCGTATTTCGCCGCGCCTGCGACGCGGGAGGAATTCGTTTCGCTTTACGACGAGGAAACGTTCGTGCTCGGCAGGGGCTCCAACGTGGTGATTTCGGACGGCGGCTACGGCGGCCTGGTGCTTTCCACGGCGAACCTGAACGGCATAACGGAAGAAAACGGCGTTTTGACTGCGGAATGCGGCGTTACGGCCGCGCGGCTCGTCGACTACTGCCGCACCCGCGGACTGGGCGGCACGGAATTTCTGTTCGGCATTCCCGCGAGCGTGGGCGGGCTCGCCGCGATGAACGCGGGCGCGTTCGGGCGGGAAATGAAGGACGTGCTGCGTTCGGTCGTCGTATGGGACGGCGCTCAGAAAAGGATTTCCGTTGAGGATTGCGGCTTTTCCTATCGGAAAAGCGGCATAAAAGGCGTAGTTCTCGCGGCGGAATTCAACGTCGCGGGCGGTTTCGACGAAACTTTTATAAAAAAAATTGCCGATTTCAGGCGTGAGAAACAGCCGCACGGAAAGACCTTCGGTTCTACGTTCAGGAACGGGGAAGGCTATTCCGCCGGCGCTCTCGTCGAGCGGGCGGGGCTGAAAGGTTTTTCGGTCGGCGGCGCGCGCGTGAGCGAAAAACACGCGAATTTTATTTTGAATACGGGGGGCGCGACGGCAAAGGACGTTCGTGAACTGATTTTATACATAAAGCGAAAGGTAAACGAAAAATTCGGCGTGGAACTCGCCGAAGAAGTACGTTTTATAGGTGAATTTGAATGAAGATTACGGCGGATTATCATACGCATACGAGATATTCGCACGGCAGCGGCACGGTTGCGGACAACGCCGCCGCCGCGGACAGGCTTGGGCTGAAAGAACTTGCCGTCACCGACCACGGGTTCAACCATCCCGCGTTCGGGCTGAAAAAGAGAAAGATGCCGCACCTTTTGAAGGACGTTGCGGCGGCGAACGAAAACTACGGCGTTAAAGTGCTTACGGGCGTGGAGTCCAACATCGTTTCCGAAAGCGGAAAGACCGACCTCAAACCCGCCATGTACGACGATTTCGACGTTTTTTTGACGGGCTTTCACAAATTCGTGATCAGCGATTTCGGGGACGTATTCAAATTGTTTTTGCCGAATTACCTGCGGGACGGGCTGAAAATGAAAGCGCCGAGATCGCTTGTGGAGCGCACGACGAGAACGTATATCAACGTGATAAAAAACAACCCGGTCGACGCGATAACGCACATGAATTTCTGCGTGTTCGCGGACGCGGTGGAGGTGGCGAAGTGCGCCGCCGATTACGGCACGTATATTGAACTGAACGCGAAAAAGACGCACCTTGACGACGAGGAACTGGCGAATATAGCGGCCAAGACGCAGGCGCGTTTCATTATCGGCAGCGACGCCCATTCGCCCGACCGCGTGGGGGAAATTTCCCTGGTGGAAAAACTGCTTTCCCGCGTTTCCGTAGACATGTCGCGGATCGACAACATAGACGGGCGCCTGCCCGATTTCAGATTCAGAAGATTTAAGGAGAAAGGGGAAAAATGAACTTTACCGAAAAGGTCAAAGCGGAACTGATCGAAAAAAGCGCGTCTTCGGAAAACAAAAAGGCGTACCTTTCGGGGTTTTTGCGCGGCTGCGGTTCGGTAGTGCTGGCGGGGGGAAAGTTCGGCTTTGAGTTTTCCACCGAAAGCGCGGCCGCGGCTAAATACGCGGCTTACCTTTTCGAGGCGGTTTATTCCTATTCCCTCACCGATTATTTTTCCAAAAGCGACGCGCTCAACAAGAAGGAACGCATAACGTTTGAATGTACTGACGAACGTTCCGCCGGCATCTTGCGGGATCTGGATATTTTGACGGAAAAAGGCCTGTCTTTCGGCGTCGGCGCCCGTACGCTGGAGGCGGCGGGCGCGAAGAAGGCGTTTTTGAAGGGGCTTTTCGTGGGCGCGGGCAACATCACGGTGCCGCGGCGGCGGGGGGAAACAAAGGCGAGCACGGGCTATCACCTCGAATTCGTGCTGGCGGGCGAAGAGCTTGCCTCCGCCGTAGAGGGGGTGCTGCTCTCTCTCGGCATGAGCGCAAGGCGCACCCTGCGCAAGGGCAGCTGCGTCGTTTACGTGAAGAGCGCGGAGGATATCAAGGATTTTCTCGTGTTCACGGGCGCGTCCAAAGCCGCTCTCGAACTGACGGATATCATGATAGAAAAAGAGGTTATCGGCAACGCCAACCGCCAGAAGAACTGCGATCTCGCCAACGTCACCAAGCAGATGGACGCGGCGGAAAAGGTCATCACCGCCATAGAAAAGCTGGAAAACGAGGGGCGGCTGGGCGAACTGAGGCAGGAACTGCGGGAAACGGCGGAGGCGCGCAGGATTTACGCGGAGGATACGCTGCAGGAGCTTTCCGAGCGGCTGGGGATTACGAAAAGCTGCCTCAATCACAGGCTGAGAAAGATACTCGAAATAGAAAAAAGACACGTATAAGAGAGCGCGGCGGGCACGCCGCGGCGTTAAACAGAGGATAAAGGACGGATTATGGGCGATTTTGTACATTTGCATTTACATACGGAATATTCCCTGCTCGACGGCGCTACGCGCCTGAAAGAGGTGTTCAAGGCGGCGAAGGCAAAGGGCATGAAGGCGGTGGCCATCACCGACCACGGCAACATGTTCGGCACGCTCACCTTTGCGGAGGAGGGCAAAAAGCTCGGCATGCAGGCCATTATCGGCTGCGAGATGTATGCCTGCGACGATTATAAAAACAAGGCGGGGCGGGACGAAACGGACCACCTCATTTTGCTCTGCAAAAACAAAAAGGGATACAAAAACCTCGTCAAGCTCGACTCCATCGCCTATGTGGACGGATTTTACTACAAGCCGCGCATAGACTACAACCTTTTAAAAGAACACAGCGAAGGGCTCGTGTGCCTGTCCGCCTGCCTTGCGGGCAGGGTGGCGAAACGCCTTCTGCGCAACGATTACGAGGGCGCCATGAAGTTCGCCCTTTCCATGAAAGAGATCTTCGGGGAGGATTTTTACCTCGAAATACAGGACCACGGGCTGGAGGAGCAGAAATACATCAACCCCATGCTCATACGCCTTTCCAAAGAAACGGGGATAAAGCTTGTCGCGACCAACGACGTGCACTACGCCGAACGCGCGGACGCGGAAATTCAGGACGTAGTCATGTGCATCAGCATGAAAAAGACCATGGACGACCCCAACCGCATGAAGATGAGCACCGACCAGATGTACATGAAGTCGCCCGAAGAGATGGCCGCGACCTTTCCCGACCTGCCCGAGGCGCTGGCGACCACGCTGGAGATCGCGGAAAAGTGCGCGGAAGAAGAGGTGTTCGATTTGAACGCCAAGTGCGAGCCTATCCGCGACAACTCGCTTATCCCGGGCTATATTCCCGATAACGGGCAGTCGGCGTACGAGTTTCTGCGCGACCTCGCGGAGGAAGGGCTGAAAAAGCGCTATCCCGTCATTACGGACGAGATCAGAAAGCGCTTTGATTACGAACTCGAAACCATTCACACCATGGGGTATATCGAATATTATCTCATCGTGTGGGATTTCATCAACTACGCCAAGAGCGTGGGCATACCCGTCGGCGCGGGGCGGGGCAGCGGCGTTTCCAGCATCATTGCGTACAGCGTGGGCATAACGGACGTGGATCCCCTCAAATATTCCCTCGTATTCGAGCGCTTTCTCAATATCGAGCGCGTCAGCATGCCCGACTTCGATATAGACTTTTCGGATGAACGCCGCGGCGAAGTGGTGGAATACGTCCGCAGGAAATACGGTTCGGACAAGGTGGCGCAGATTGTTACTTTCGGTACGCTCAAATCGAAGGCGGCGATCAAGGACGTCGGCCGCGTTTTCTCTATTCCCTATGCGGATGTGGACAGGATAACGAAGCTCATGGACGGCAAGTCTACCATCGAAGAGAGCCTGGGGCTGAAACCCAACAAGGACGGCGTGAACGTGGGCGTGCGCGATCTGAAACAGATCTACGACGAGGATCCCAACCTGAGAAAGATAATAGACATCGCCATCAAGGTGGAGGGACTGCCGCGCAACACCTCCATGCACGCGGCGGGCGTGGTCATCTGCGCGAAACCGATCGCGGACAACGTGCCGCTGCAAAGGAACGGCGAGGACGTTACCACGCAGTTCAACATGAAACAGGTCGAGCAGCTCGGCATGCTCAAGATGGACTTCCTCGGCCTCATAACGCTGACCGATATCAAAAAGGCTGTTGACTACGTGAAAGAAACCACGGGCAGGGAGCTCGACTTCCACCAACTCGGCTACGAAGATCAGGGGACGTACGACCTCATAGGTTCGGGAGATACCGACGCCGTGTTCCAGCTTGAAAGTCCGGGCATGAAGAGGTTCATGCGCGACCTCCGCCCGACCACGTTCGAAGATATTATCGCGGGCATTTCGCTTTACCGTCCGGGCCCGATGGATTCAATCCCCGACTACATCAAATACAAGCACAATCCCGACAGCATCAAATACAAACACCCGCTGATGGAGCCTATCCTTTCCAACTCCTACGGCATCATGATCTATCAGGAACAGGTCATGGAGGTCTGCCGCAGTCTGGGCGGATTCTCGTTCGGACAGGCGGACATCGTGCGCCGCGCCATGGGTAAAAAGAACGTGGAGGAGATGGAACGCCAGAAAAAGATATTCGTGCACGGCGGCGTGGACGAAAAGGGGCGCACCATAGACGGCGCCGTCGTGCGCGGCGTGCCGGAGGCGGTCGCCGTGGATATTTTCGACGAGATGGCCGGCTTTGCGAAATACGCCTTCAACAAATCGCACGCGGCGGCCTACGCCGTGCTCGCGTATCAGACGGCGTTTTTGAAAAAATATTACCCCAACCAGTTCCTCGCGGCCATCCTGAACAACCGCATAACCAAGATAGAGGAGATCACGAAATACCTGATGTACCTCCGTTCGCGCAATATCCCCGTGTATCCGCCCGACATCAACAAGAGTATCGGCGATTTCAAATGCGAAGGCGAGGGGATCCGTTTCGGGCTGGCGGCCATCAAGAACGTGGGCGAAAACACCATCAACGCCATGGTCGAAGAGCGCAGGACGAACGGAGCCTTCAAGAGCTTTGAGGATTTCGCGATGCGCTGCGCGGCGCTCGGAACGAACAAGCGGCTGGTGGAAAACCTCATCTACGCGGGCGCGTTCGATTCTCTGGGACACGCGCGCTCGCAGTATATCGCCGTTTACGAAGAGGTGCTCGACCGCGCGGCGGCCATCAACAAGCAGAAGAACAGCAACCAGATGAGCCTGTTCGGCGACATCATCAAGGAGGACAACACCCTCGCGGTGGATTATCCCGCAATGAGCGAATACCCCTCGCAGGTCAAGCTTTCCAAGGAAAAGGCCGTGCTCGGGGTGTACGTTACGGGGCATCCCCTAAGCGATTTTATGGAGGCGTTTTCCAAAACGGGGTTCAATACCTCCCTGCTCGAATATTACGAAGAGGACGAGGACGGCAACAAGACTTACACCGAAATCAAGGACGGTCAGTACGTTACCGTGGGCGGCATCGTTACGGCGGCGGAGCGCAAGACGACCAAGCGCGGCGATCATATGGCCGTGCTCAAGGTGGAGGATATATACGGGCAGATCGACTGCGTGTTCTTTCCCAAGAGCTACGATGCGAACAAGGCGCTTCTGAACGAGGAGGAGATCGTAAAGATCAGCGGGCGGCTGCAGATCAAGGAAAACGACGTGCAGATCGTGGCGGACAGGATAGAGCAGCTCGAACTTAAGGCGGGCGCGGAAAAGCCCGCCGAACAGGAATACATGGGGCTGATCGTGCCGGAGAGCAAAAACGAGTTTATCGACGATATTTTCGACATAATCGAAAGTTACGAGGGCGACATAGGCGTCATCATCCATAAGGACGGCAAAAACTACACCGTGAAAAACAAGGTGCGCCGCTGCGAGGGGCTGATGACCGAGCTCAAAGGCATTCTCAGCGAAAAAGAGATCGTGTTTTTCCGGAAAAAATCTTAATCTGTAAACGAAAAATCTTAAAATGCACGCGAAAGCACTTTTATTTTCGGCGTTTTTATGTTAAAATAATTCCGAATTACAAAAAAAGCGGAGGAGAGTATGAGAAAAATAGCGGTATTGACGAGCGGCGGCGACGCCCCCGGCATGAATGCCTGCATAAGAGCCGTTGTGAGAACTGCTCTTTACTATAACATAGACGTGTACGGCGTGGAGCGCGGCTGGCAGGGGCTGATCGACGGCAACCTGACCAGAATGGAAACGCGTTCCGTTTCGGGCCTCATACATAAGGGAGGCACCTTTCTGAAAACGGCGCGCTGTCCCGAATTCGTGGAGCTCGAAGGGCAGCGCCGCGCGGCGGAAACGCTTTCCGCTTACGGCATAGAGGGCGTGGTGGCCATCGGCGGCGACGGCACCTTTCACGGGGCGGTCGATCTGTGCAACAACTTCGGCGTCAAGGTGGTGGGCATTCCCGGCACCATCGACAACGACCTCGCCTATACCGATTATACGCTGGGTTTCGACACCGCGGTCAACACCGTGCTCTGGGCGATGAACAACCTGCGCGACACCATGACTTCGCACGACAGGGTTTCCCTGCTCGAAGTGATGGGGCGCCGCTGCGGCGACATCGCGCTCTACGCGGGCGTTGCGGGCGGCGCGGAATACGTGCTCGTTCCCGAGGTGCCGTACGATTTGGACGTGATCGCCTCTTCCATCCGCAAGAGCCGCATGCGGGGCAAGACCTCCAACATGATCATTCTGGCGGAGGGCGCGGGCAACCGCGACGAGATCTGCGCCGCCATCAAGGAAAAGACGGGCATCAGCCCCAAAGTTACCGTGCTCGGCCATATCCAGCGCGGCGGCTCGCCCAACATGGCGGACCGTATCCTTGCGGGCAAGTTCGGCGTGCGCGCGGTGGAGGTGCTCAAAGACAAGAAAGAGAGCTGCGCCGTCGGCATACGGGATAATCGGATCATCACCGTTCCCTTTGAAGAAGTGTTCAAGGCGGAAAAGAAATTCGACAGCTATCTGTACGAAACGTCCAAAATACTGGGATTGTAAAAGTCATAAAGCGGCTTAACGGCCGAAATACATACACATAAGGAGAGAATCATGAAAAACTTGAAAGGCGCTTTGATGTTTGCGCAGTCGGGCGGTCCCACGTCCGTTATCAACAGCAGTGCTGCGGGGGTATTCCTCGAAGCGCTCGATTCCGATGCGGTTACCGCGGTCTACGGCGCGGCCAACGGCATCAGAGGCGTGCTGGACGAAAAGTTCTACGACATCGGCAAAGAGGACAGGAAAGAACTCGAACTTTTAAAGTATACGCCGTCTTCGGCGCTCGGTTCGGTGCGTTACAAGCTGAAAGACGCGGCTGTGGACGATACCGATTACAAGAGGATTTTGGAAGTTTTCAAAAAATACAATATCCGTTATTTCATGTATAACGGCGGCAACGATTCCATGGATACCTGCAACAAGATCTCCAAATTTTTGCAGAAATCCGGGTATGAATGCAACGTTATCGGCGTGCCCAAGACGATCGACAACGACCTGTACGGCACCGACCACTGCCCCGGTTACGCCAGCGCGGCGAGATATATCGCCACCACGATCATGGAGATCAACCTCGACGCCAAGGTGTATGACACCCCGATGGTGTGCGTGATCGAGGCGATGGGCAGAAACGCGGGCTGGCTCACGGCCGCCGCGAAACTCGCCAACGCCAAGGGATTGGGCGCGGACCTCATCTATCTGCCCGAAGTTCCTTTCAGCGTGGATAAATTCGTCGAGGACGTGAAAGCCGTCTGCGCGAAGAACAACAACAAGTGCATCGCCGTCGTTTCCGAAGGCATTCACGACGAAAACGGCAAGCTCATCTGCGAACTCGTATCCGAGGGCGCGCGCGACAGTTTCGGCCACGCGCAGCTCGGCGGCGTGGCGACCACGCTCGCAAACATCATCAAGGAAAAGACCGGTTTTAAAACGCGCGGCATCGAACTGAGCCTTATGCAGCGCTGCGGCGCGCACCTCGCCTCCAAGACCGACGTGGAAGAGACGTTCGAGGCAGGCAGGCAGGCGGTGAAGGCCGCCGTCGCGGGCGAAACCGACAAGATGGTGTGCTACGAGAGAAAGGCCGGCGGCAAGTATGAAATAGAATACAAACTGCTGCCGCTCGAACTCGCGGCGAATACCGAAAAGAAAGTGCCGCTCGAATGGATCACGGACAACGGCACGGGCATTTCGGACGAATACGTGAAATACGCCCTGCCGCTCATACAGGGCGAGGCCAAGGCGCCGCTGGAAGACAGTCTGCCGCGTTTTGCCCGTCTGAAAAAGGTTCTCGTCGAAAAGAAATAACAAACATAAATATAAGCAATAAAAGCGCTCCGCGTGCCGCGGGGCGCTTTTTTATGCAAAAATCAAGGAAATTGCTGGAAAAAGTTGACATTTTTCGCGGGGGGGGGGGGATAATGGAATTAACTTTGGAAGGAGGGGAAGCCATGGGAAAAGTCTGTAAAGATTGCAGATGGTGCGAAACGACGGGCACGGTGTTCGTGGATTACTGGTGCGTTCGTCCCGACGCGCACGGGCAGAAAAAGGTAACGCCCGCGGGAACTTGCGAACATTTTGCGCCGAAAGCGGACGAGTGCGCCTGCGCCGACGGCAGGAAGGGCGGCTGTTTCCTCACGTCCGCGTGCGTGAAATTCAAAGGATTGCCCGACGACTGCGCGGAGCTGGAAACTCTGCGCGCGTTCAGGGACGATTACCTTGCGGGCAGTCCGCTTGTGAAGGAATATTATGAAACGGCTCCCGCCATTGTCGGAAAAATAGAATCTTCTCCCGATAAAGACAGATATTATCGGGTTATTTACGGCGTAATCAGAAAATGCGTCCGCTTGATCGGGGCGGGGCGATACGCCGAGGCCGAACAGGCGTACGGGAACATGGTTCTGGCGCTGAAAAAAGAATTCTGCCTGTAAAAACAAAAGCGTTCCGCCGCGGCGGAACGCTTTTTTCGCGCGCTTTTTCTCGGCGGGGAAAAATTTTTTAAATCTTTACATAAAACGCTTGACAACCACTTATAATAGATGTAAAATTAACTCGAAAGTTGGCACTAAGAGTAAAAGAGTGCTAACACGAAAAAGAGGGAAGTGCCAACGGGAGCGCAATATGAAATTATCCGAACGAAAAAAGAAAATATTGCAGATCGTCGTAGATGATTACATCACCAACGCGCAGCCCGTGTCGAGCAAAAGCATTACGGAAAAGCACATGAAGGACGTCAGTTCGGCCACGGTGCGGAGCGAGCTGGCCGCGCTCGAAGAGATGGGGTATCTCTCCCAGCTGCATACGTCGAGCGGCCGCGTTCCATCGATAGAGGCGTATAAGCTGTACGTTTCCGAACTGATGGACAAAGGCAAGCTGACGGGCAAGGAACTCGGCGCCATCAAGAACGCTTTTGCGGAGCAGAGCAGCAACCTCGAAACGGTGGTGAAAAACGCCGCAAAGGTCATTTCGGAACTGACCGATTACACTTCCATCGCGGTCGCAGCGCACGACCGGGACGACGTGATCGAAAAGATAAGCATTTTCCCGTTCAAGGAGGACGCGGCGCTTTTGCTGATCGTAACGGACAGGGCGCTCATCCGCGACAAGTTTATCGCCATTCCCGAGGGTATGAGCGAGGAACAGCTCGCGGGCGCGAATAAGCTGGTGGAGCGCACGTTCGTCGGCAAGCGGCTGTGCGAGGTGATGGAGGCTTCGCTGGAAACGGAAGAGCAGTTCGAAAGCTATAAAACGATATTCGACTGCGTGATAGACGCCATATCCGATTACGTCAACGACAAGAGCGAGGACGTCGTGCTCGAGGGGGAGGACAAAATCCTCAATCACCCCGAATACGCCGAAGTCGACAAGGTGAAAAACTTTCTCTCGGTGGTTTCGAGCAAGGATAAGATTGCAAATCTATTGAGCGACGACAACGACATAGAGATAAATATCAAGATCGGCGGCGAGGATAAGGACATTCCGGAAGACTGTTCCCTCGTTACGGCGACATACAGCGCGGGCAACGTAAAGCTCGGCACGTACGGCGTTATAGGGCCGCTCAGAATGGACTATCAGAAAGTCATTTCCGTGCTCGAAGGCGTGGGAAAGATACTGGAGGACATGATCAACAAAAAGTAGGTAGAAATGGAAAAGGAAATGAAAAAGGAAGAAAAAAAGACGGAAGAGCGCGCCGAAGAGACCGCCGCACCCGAAAAGACGGAGGAAAGCGCGATGACGGCCGAAGAGGCCGCCGCGGCGATCAAGGAACTGCAAAAAGAGGTGGCGGCGCTCAAAGAGGCGGATAAAACCGAAGAATATAAAGATAAGTGGATGCGATCCGTCGCGGAGTTCGACAATTACAAAAAGCGCAACGCAAATCTGTACCGCGAGGCGTACGGGGACGGCAAAAAGGATATACTCCTGAAAGTGCTGACCGTGGGCGACAATCTGGAACGCGCGCTCGCCATGGAGCTGGACGAAAAGACCAAAGAGGGTGTTTCCATGATCCTGCGTTCGTTTACGGAGATGCTCGAGGGACAGGGCGTTACGGAGATCAACCCCGTGGGCGAAAAGTTCGATCCCAACTTCTGCGAAGCGGTCATGCAGGCCGAGGCCGCGGAGGGCGAGGAGGCGGATACCGTCAAGGCGGTTTTCCAAAAGGGCTACAAGCTCGGGGAAAAAGTGATACGCTACGCGAAAGTGAGCGTTATAAAATAGGCGGTCGCAGTTTCTGCGGCAAAATATAATAAACGATAAACGAAAACGATACTCGGCGCGAAGCCGAAATTCAATAAAAAGGAGAATTAAAATTATGGGAAAGACGATCGGTATCGATTTAGGAACGACAAACTCGTGCGTAGCCGTTATGGAAAACGGCGAACCCGTTGTAATAGCGAACGCGGAGGGCAACAGAACCACCCCGTCGGTGGTGGGTTTCCAGAAGGACGGCGAAAGGCTGGTCGGCCAGGTGGCGAAACGCCAGGCCGTGGCCAATGCGGACAGGACGGTTTCCTCCATCAAAAGGCATATGGGGTCGGATTATAAGGTGAATATCGACGGCAAGGCTTACACCCCGCAGGAAATATCCGCCATGATCCTTTCCAAGCTGAAAAAGGACGCGGAAAGCTATCTCGGCGGCACCGTTACGGACGCCGTCATCACCTGCCCCGCTTACTTTACGGACAGCCAGAGGCAGGCCACCAAGGACGCGGGCAAGATCGCGGGGCTCAACGTCCTGCGCATCATCAACGAGCCTACGGCGGCGGCGCTGGCGTACGGTCTCGATAAAGAGGGAAAGAGCCAGAAAGTCATCATCTACGACCTCGGCGGCGGCACGTTCGACGTGTCCATCATGGAAATCGGCGACGGCGTTTTCGAAGTTTTGGCGACCAACGGCAACAACATGCTCGGCGGCGACGACTTCGATAAGCGCATCATGGATTATCTCGTTTCGGAATTCAAGGCGAAAGAGGGGATCGACCTTTCGGGCGACAAGCTCGCCATGCAGAGGCTGAAAGAGGCGGCGGAAAAGGCTAAGATAGAGCTTTCGGGCGTATCCAAAACCAACATCAACCTGCCTTTCATCACCGCGGACGCCACCGGCCCGAAACACCTCGACGTCGATCTGACGAAGCAGAAGTTCGACGCATTGACGAAAGACCTCGTGGAGGCGACCATCGAACCTTTGAGAAAGGCGATGTCGGACGCGAAGCTTTCGTATAACGATATAGAAAAAGTCATTCTCGTCGGCGGTTCTACGCGTATTCCCGCCGTCGTGGACGAAGTGAGAAAGGTTACGGGCAAAGAACCGTTCAAGGGCATCAACCCCGACGAATGCGTCGCCATCGGCGCGGCGATCCAGGGCGGCGTACTGAGCGGCGAAGTCAAGGACGTGCTGCTGCTCGACGTAATGCCCCTTTCGCTCGGTATCGAAACGCTGGGCGGCGTGAGCACCAAGCTCATAGAAAGGAATACGACCATCCCCGTCAAGAAGTCGCAGGTGTTTTCCACCGCGCAGGACAATCAGACGGCGGTAGACATCCATATTTTGCAGGGCGAGCGCGAATTCGCGAAGGACAACAAGACGCTCGGCAACTTCCAGCTGACGGGCATCGCTCCCGCGCCGCGCGGCGTGCCGCAGATCGAAGTTACGTTCGATATCGACGCGAACGGCATCGTCAACGTTTCCGCGAAAGACCTCGGCACGGGCAAGTCGCAGAACATCACCATCACTTCCTCGACCAACCTTTCGGAGGCCGATATAGACAGGGCGGTGAAAGAGGCGCAGCAGTACGAGGCAGAAGATAAGAAGAGAAAGGAAACGGTGGAAAACCACAACAAGCTCGACGGGTTGATCTTCACCATCGAAAAGACGGTGAAAGATTCCGGCGACAAGATCTCGCCCGAAGACAAGGCCAAAGTGGAAGAGGCCGTGAAAAAGGCGAAAGAGGAGCTGGAGAGCAACGACAACGACCGCATAGTCAAGGCGACGGAAGAACTTTCCAACGCCACGCAGGAGGTTTTCGCAAAGCTCTACCAGAACGCGCAGAACGCCCAGGGCGCGCAGAACGACGGCGATACGGAATTCCACCAGGGCGGAGAACAATAAAATAAGCGCCGCTCGCAAAGCGGCTTGAAAACGGCGTACTGAAAGGCGGGATTCCGCCTTTCGGTATTTGCATAAAAAGGGATTATGGCAGCAAAGAATTATTACGAAATTTTAGGGGTTTCCAAAACGGCGAGCCAGGACGAAATCAAGAGCGCTTACAGGAAACTCGTCAAGCAATATCACCCCGACCTGCACCCCAACGACCCCGCCTGCGCGGAAAAATTCAAAGAAATAAACGAGGCGAACGAGGTCCTGTCCGACGAAAAACGCAGAAAGCAGTACGATTTCGAGCTGGAACACCCCAACATGGGCGGGTTCGGCGGATTTTCGGGCGGCGGCGCCGGCGGCGGATTTTCGGGGTTCGGCGGATTTGAAGATATTTTCGGGGATATTTTCGGTTCTTTCGGCGGCGGATCGAGAACGCGCGCGCAGGCGAAATCGCAGGGCGAGGACATCACCGTGGAAATTTCGCTGAGTTTTCTCGACGCGGCGAAAGGCTGTACGAAGGACATCACATATACGCGCAATCAGCCGTGCGCTTCCTGTAAGGGAACGGGGGCGAAGAACGGCACCGCATACAAAACGTGCGATAAGTGCGGCGGCACGGGGCAGGTGCAATACGTGAACAACAGCGGATTTTTCCGTTCGGTGAGCGTGCGCGCCTGCGACGAATGTCACGGCACGGGCAAAAAGATTATAGATACCTGCCCCGACTGCAAGGGCAAGGGATACGTGCGTTCCACCACCAAGGTTACGCTCAACATCCCGGCGGGCGCGGATACCGGCAGCTATATGCGCAAGCGCGGCTACGGCGAGGCGAGCAGGAACGGCGGCGAGGCGGGCGATCTTATCGTCGTGTTCAAGGTGGAGGACAGCAAGATCTTCCGCCGCAAGAACTTCGATCTTTATGTCGATCTGCCCATCTCTTATAAGACGGCGGCGCTCGGCGGCAAGGTGGAAGTGCCCACGATAGACGATACGTTTACTTATACCATTCCCGAGGGAACGCCGAGCGGCAAGACCTTCTGCGTGCGGGGCAAGGGCATACGGGGGGCGCGCGGTTCGGGCGATCTCTATATCGTCGTCAGCGTGGAAATTCCCGCAAAGCTCACGCGCGAGCAGAAAAAGCTCATCGAGGAACTGGACGCAAATCTGGACGTGAAACAATGCGAAAAGATGAAGCGTTACAAAGACAATCTGCAAGCCATGTACGGCAGAAACCCATATTGACGTCCGCTTGAAAGCGGTTGCGCCGAAAAAGCCGTACACGGCTTTTTTGCGTTCTGAAAAGGAAAAGATATATGAAGTATACGGAAATAACGGTGCATACCACCACGCTCGGCAGCGAGCTGGTGAGCGATATATTCTGGCAGTTCACCGAAGACGGCGTTGCCATTTCTGACGTGAACGACGTGATCGCGCTTTCAAAAGCCAAGCGCGGAACGTGGGATTACATAGACGAAAAACTGCTTGCGCCCGCGGAAGTGCTCTGCAAAGGATACGTGCCCGCGGACGACGAAAGGACAAAGTCCGCCGTTCTGTCCGCCCTGCGGCGGCTGAAGGAAAGCGCAGCCGTGCCCGTCGGCACGCTCGAAACCGTGCAGCGCGAAGTGGAGGGCGACGCGTGGATCGAAACGTGGAAAGAACACTTCCGGCCGTTCAATATCGGCAAAGTGGTGGTGTGTCCCGCCTGGCTCGATCATGCTCCCAAAGCGGGCGAAACGACGGTGAAGATAGATACGTTTATGGCGTTCGGCACGGGCGAGCATGAAACTACCTCCATGTGCGTGGAGCTGTTGCAGGAATTCATGCGTCCCGGCGAGACCGTGATAGACGTGGGCTGCGGCAGCGGCATCTTGGGCATTACCGCTTCGCTTTTAGGTGCGGAAAAGGTGATCATGACCGACATAGACGAATGTGCCGTTACGGCGGCGAAGAACAACGCCGCGCTCAACGGCATAAAAAATTATACGGTGGAACTTAAAAACCTCCTGGACGACGAAACCTGCAAGGGCGATATCGTTTTGGCGAATATCATGGCGGAAATCCTCGTAGGTTTTTCGGGGAATATCGGCGGAAACCTCAACTCGGGCGGCACCGTCATTTTAAGCGGAATTCTGAACACTAAGGAGGATTTCGTTAAAAACGCCTATACGTCGGCGGGTTTTAAGGAAATAAAGGCGCTCAGGAAGGGCGAATGGGTGGCTCTTGCAATGAAAAAAGCGGTATGAGAAGATTTTTTATCGATAAAATAGAGGAAACTGTTTCGCTCGTCGGCGAAGAATTCAGGCACGCCGTAAACGTACTGCGCATCAAAAAGGGCGACGAAGTCGTGCTTTGCGACAACACCGCTTACGAATATACCGCCGTGGCGGAGGAAATCGGTAAAAATTCCGCCGTCCTGCGCGTAACGGGCAGAAACCTCTGCGACAAGGAGGCGAAAACCGAAGTTACCCTGCTTTGCGGATATCTGAAGGGCGATAAAACGGAATATTCCGTGCAGAAGGCCGTGGAACTCGGCGTGAAGAAGATCGTTGTTTTCCGTTCGGAATTCTGCGCGGCGTATATGAACGAAAACAAGCTCGCGCGGCTCAACAAGGTTTCTGCGGAGGCGGCCAAACAATGCGGCCGTTCGGTCGCACCCGCCGTGCTCTATGCGGACGATTTTGCCTCAGCGCTCGATATGACCGACGCGGAGAACAAGCTTTTCGCCTGCGAATTTGCGGGCGGAAGCACGGCGGATCTTCGCTCGCTTTCGGGTTCGACCGCGGTCGTGGTCGGCTCGGAGGGCGGTTTTTCCCAACGCGAGGCGGCGCTCGCGCGGGAAAAGGGCTTTTCTACGGTATGGCTGGGCAAGCGCATTTTGCGCGCCGACACCGCCGCCGTCGCCGTCCTTTCCGTCGTCATGTGGAATCTCGGAGAACTGAAATGAAGATATGCGTTTTTACCCTCGGATGCAAGGTCAACAGCTCGGAAAGCGATTCGCTCGTGCGCGGGCTGAAGGAGAGCGGCTACGAAGTATGCGAGCAGCTCGAACCTGCGGACGTCTACATAGTGAATACCTGCGCGGTTACGGCGGAGGCGGAAAAAAAGTCCCGCCAGACGGCGGCGCGCATCGCAAAACTCAATCCGCAGGCGAAGATCATCTTTACGGGCTGCGCCTGTCAGAAAGACGCGGCGAGTTTCAGTAAAAAAGGAAACGTGCAGCTCGTAACGGGCGTGTTCGACAAGGGAAAAATCCTCGGCATGCTCGAACGCGAGGGGGTGGTAATCGCGCCCGAAAGCAAGGAGTTTGAAGAACTCGAGCCGCCGCTTTCCGACCGCGCGAGGAGCTACGTCAAGGTGCAGGACGGCTGCAACAATTTCTGCTCCTACTGCATCATTCCCTATCTCCGCGGCAGATCGCGCTCGCGCGCGCCCGAAAGCGTACTGCGGGAAATTTCCGCCGTGCCTTCGGCGGAGGTCGTTCTCGGCGGCATCAACCTTTCCGCATACGATTACGGAGGCGAGAGGCTGAGCGGGCTGATCGGCGAATTGAAGGGCGTAAAGAAACGGATCAGGCTGGGTTCGCTCGAAGTGAACGTCATAGACGAAGAATTTCTGCGCGCCCTGCAAGGGCTGGAAGATTTTGCCGAGCAGTTCCATTTGTCCCTGCAGTCCGGTTCGGACGCCGTGCTCAAAGCCATGAACCGCCGTTATACGGCGGAAGAATATCTCGAAAAGGTCGCGCTCATCCGCCGGTTTTTCCCGTACGCGGGTATAACTACGGACATTATCGCGGGATTTCCCACGGAAACGGAGGCGGACTTTGCGGAAACGCTCGCGCTCGTCAAAAAGGCGGAATTTTCCGATATACATTGCTTTTGCTATTCGCCGCGCAGCGGCACCGTGGCCTATAAAATGAAGGATCTGCCGCCCGAAACCAAACGCGCCCGTCTGAACGAACTGCTCAGGGAAAAAGAATACTGCCGCAGAAAGTTTGAGAAAAAGAACATCGGCAGGCGGGAAAAAGTGGTCGTGGAAGAGGTGGAAAACGGCTTTTCCGTCGGCTATACGGGCAATTATCTGCGGGCGTATATCAAAGACGTGTTGCCCTGCGGAGAAATTTCTGTTATAATAAAGAAAAGGCATCTCGACGGGGTGCTCTGCGAAAAAATATAGGAGGATAGTTATGGATTGCATATTCTGCAAAATAAGAAAAGGGGAAATCCCCTCCGAAAAGGTCTATGAGGACGATATGATGATGATCATTAAGGACATCGATCCCAAGGCGGAAAAGCATTATCTTTGCATACCGAAAAACCATTTCAAACTGCTTTCGGAAATGACGGAGGAGGACGAAAGGCAGCTTGCGCATTGTTTTAAGACCATTCCGCAACTCGGCGAAAAACTCGGCCTCGGCGGCGGATACCGCCTGATCATAAACCAGGGCGACGACGCGGGGCAAAGCGTGTTTCATCTGCACATACATATACTTGCGGGGCAGAAAATGGCGTGGAATCCCGCGTAACGGCGGAAAAACGCCGCGCCGACCGCAAGCGCTTTTATTCGACCTTTTTCGCATAAAAAGCGGCCGTTATTTTGCCGAATTTTGAAAAAACGGCTGAAAATCCGTTGACAATTTTCCCTCGTTTTGATATATTAAGACTGTTGAAAAACGAGTAACCGCCAAAGGGCAAAGGAGGGTTGTAAATGTCAACGGTTCGCGTAGGTGAAAACGAAAATATCGACAGCGCATTGAGAAGATTTAAGAGAAAATGCTCGCGTGACGGTATCATCGGCGATTTGCGTCGTAAGGAACATTACGAAAAGCCTTCCGTAAGAAGAAAGAAAAAATCGGAAGCGGCGAGAAAAAGAAGCATGAAAGGGTAAAAATTACCTGCCGGATTTTACGGCAGGTATTTTTTTACGATTGCGAAAATTAAGGATTTATGTCGAAAGAGGGAAAAGGTATGGCAAGCGAAGCGAAAACGTTCAAACAGTATGCGAAAGAGGCTAAACACAGAATGAAAACGGGCTTTTGGCAGAGTTATCACGAAAAGCTCGAAAGGGAAGTGGAGCGGGCGGAACAGGCGGGTATCGCTCCCTCCAAAGTTCTGGAATATTACATGGAAAAGGCAGACAAGACCATTTATAACCGCAATCAGGAGGAAGAGGCTTTTTACGGTAAAGTCAAACGCCTTTTGGACGAAGAGGGGGAAACCGCAAACATCATCGGCAAACTCACCGACAAGGCTTATTACGATACGCTGAGTTACGAGCAGAAACAGCGCTATACGCTGGAGCTTTCTCAGAAATACCGCAAGGCGCTGGAACGCTACGAAAAGGAAAAACAATTCGAATATTTTCAATAAAACGTACGGATTATGTACGCCTGCGGAAATGGAATGTGTGCGGGGTATACCGTCGTGCGCTGTCGGCTGCCTTGCGGGCGTAAAACTGCGGTTTCGTCGCGGCCGCCGTGTTTTTGCAAATAAAAAAGCCGCTTTTTGAGCGGCTTTTTCGAGTGGTTGTTATTTCGCTTCTTTGCCGAACCCCAGGCTGATGAGCAGGGCGTTATCCACCTTTCTCATGCAGAGAGGGGAAAGCTCTCCGATACGTTCCTTTAAGCGCCGTTTATCCAGCGTGCGGATTTGTTCCAGCAGGACGACGGAATCTTTTACGAGACCGAAGTCCGCAGCCGAAAGTTCGATGTGCGTTGGCAGTTTCGCTTTGTTGATCTTGCTCGTTACCGCCGCGGCGATCACCGTCGGGCTGTATTTGTTTCCGATATCGTTCTGCACGATGAGGATCGGCCGTACGCCGCCTTGTTCACTGCCGACAACGGGGCTTAAATCCGCATAATACAGTTCTCCTCGTTTGATCATAAGATTCTCCAATACGCTTATTCGACCCCATACTTACAGTTTATGTAGAAATACCTGCGGGGGTTAATAGAATTATTGCCCGAACCCTGCGAATTATACAAAAGTTTTTTAACTTTGCCGTAAGATTTGACATCGCGCGGAAAATGTAGTAAAATAAAAACGTTCCTTTGAAAAACAGATATGTTTCGTTATAGGAGCGCGAGTACATAATCGTATGCTCGAAGAACGATTGGCTCGGCTTTGAAAAGCTTCCGTAGTTAAATGGATATAACAGCCCCCTCCTAAGGGGCCGTTG
>ERZ1106932.110-NODE-110-length-32076-cov-5.609288_pt1 | contig 32076 bp, 16 predicted proteins | sample MGYA00403665_ERZ1106932 | MGnify/ENA primary metagenome ERZ1106932 (study PRJEB35170, sample SAMEA104062448) | human gut metagenome | biome: human gut; feature: human-associated habitat; material: faeces | place: Denmark | collected 2012-08-24 ... | reverse complement strand
TCAGGTCATGACCCGCCATATCAATATTAATCGTCTTAATTGAGGCCTTATCATGCGTATATCCTAAAATACCTGCTGCGACGGATTTGAATCTTTCTTTAGGCATGTTATTTTTATTAACGACCTGTGCCAGACGGTCTGCAGTAAATACTTCACTTTCACTGATCGGATTTGTAGACTGATCTGCCATCACCTGGCATGTACCCGTCAGCAGCGCAATTGTAACACCGGCAGCCAGCCGCCTCATCTGTAATTTACTTACCTTATTCCGTTTCATAATTCCTCCCGATTTTGCAAACATAAACTCTCTGCCGGATACTCGATTAGCACCCCAGCCTTGCCCGACAGCAGGCAATTCATCCTCTTCTAAAACATACCCATCCGGATCTGAACCGCTTGCCGCGGTCATGAAACCCGTGTCACATGAACTGGATTCACTCCAAAAAGTATTTCAAATTATCCATACTCGGCACTCCCTTTCATCCACTCCATTAAACGCAACAAAAAAACGAGACAATAAAAAGATGCACAGATTTCATAATTCTAAATCTGAACCGGATTTCCCATATCCGGCTTTCTTATGCATCTAGCCTTATGCCTCGCAAGTCATTAGAAAATCAGAAAACAAAGTGGCACCCTGACTTAGTTCCTCATTCTGTCATATCTCTGTGAAAGACTTACTATGACACAATTCCCCATACAGTTGCGGGCCAGTTCCGGAGTCTCACCGGATTCCCCACATGAGCTCTTCAGCTTTTGTCCTCATAATAGTATTAAATTATTGGATAATCATTATTTATTAAGAAATAGCTATTTACATCTCATAATTCCAAATGATCATCCAATCTCATCGTGTAAATTATACTATATTACTTTTCACATATCAACAATAAATGATATTCCAATTGGTAATTTTAATTATTTTTTATAAATCCTTTTCAAATACAATGTTAACTTGCTCTGTTTCGCATACTTATCTAATTATCTCCCAAGTATAAAGGACTGCCGTCCTGTCCCCAGGAAAGCAGTCCTTTATTTTTTCTTTTTATTATTCAGTTCTCATGACAAAATCTTGTTTCATTCCCCTTTTGGAAGTTGACATCATGCTCAGAAGCTGAAGCGAATTCCTGCATTGATTCTCCAGTCTACCTTGTAATCTCCGCCAAAGCTCTTGGTGAAATCTGCATAAATCATGCTTCTCGGGCTCAAATAGTAGTTGCCGCCCAGTGCAATTTCCACCCAGGTATCCTTAAGGCTGAACGAGGAGCGCTTGCCTGTCTTTCCGGGTTCAGTGAACAGGATATGGCCGTCTCCGTCAAATTCGTGGAACAGATTTGCCTTAGCATAGAAATTGCCTTTGTTACTTTCTACTCCGGCAACTACACCCAGGCGTCCGACTAAACTGTTGACTGATGACTGGCTGACACGCATGCTTTCACCGGTAGGCGCCGCTGCATCAAAGCTGTCCGATGACAGACGGCTCCATGTCAGTTCCGCCTGCGGCGTTACAAAGCCTTTGCCCATACGAATCTTTTTGCCATACTCAGCACTGATGCCATATCCGTATGTATCATACTTGCCTTCTACATAATTCCTGAGCGCCGGTGCGCTGTATTTGTTGTAGGCAGTGAACTTATTGGAAAGTTTTCCTGCTTTCGCAATGACATCCACATACTGTCCATCTTCCGACACTCGGGTTGCATAGGCCGCCAATGTGTACAGTTTCGGATCGCCTTTTCCACCATATCTGTATGTTGCGCTGCCGTCAGTGTATCCGAAAGCGCCGCCTACATGCCAGCCTGATGCCAGACGTTTATCCATACCCACCTGGGCCGCCCAGTAGCTGTCCTTCATATACGCATTGTTGGCGTCATAACTGATCCGGCCGCCGTAGGCTCTTGCCCACAAACCGCTTTCCGCACCGATTCTGAGATCTCCCATGCGCTTATACATATCATTCATGTCATTCCGCCATACAAGGATAGAGGAGGTCAGAGCGCTTCTGGTACTGCTCATGATAGAAGTTTCGTAATCCCCGGTTTCAATTTCCGGCTTATCCGGCTTGGCAGGTGTGTAATCAAAGTATCCCTGTCCATCTCCCTTAAAGCTCAATGATTCTGTTCTCAGACCGGCACTGCTGGAAGTCAGACCTTCGGCAATTCTCAGCTTGCCTTTCAGATTCCTTTCTCCATTTTGATATCCGGTATACTGCAGCTTGCCTGCCATCGCATTCAGCACTTCGCTGACTTTATTCTTATCAGCCGCTTTGTCCGAATTTGTATCCAGTCCGGCATTATCGGTAATCATGTCCACCGTGGAACCGGCATCCGCTGCCGCAATGAAAGTGCCGCCGCCAAGTACCTTTGTCGGATTCGTTTTGTCATGGGCATAAATGAGAGATAAGCTGCCACTAAGCTGCCCTATATCCGTATTTCCGCTTTCCGGAGCCGTCTTATCAAGAACGCCGTTGTTGGAAATAAGCTTGCGAACCTTACTCTTGCCGGTCTGCTGCCATTTGCCTTCCAGATCGATATCCGTATCACCGTTCATGCTGGCACCTGTCCAGGTACCGCCGCTTTCTACTTTAACTTTCGTTTCTCCGCTGCCGGCGCTGTTTCCTTTCCAGTTTCCGCCATTAGAAAGAGTTACGTTCGTCTTGCCTTCACCGGATACATCGCCTTGCAAGGATGCTCCGGCCCGATCCATAACAACATCAGATGCAGACGCGGCATCCGTTTTGATCCCGCCGGAAACGGTTCCATTTCTCAGTTTAAGTTTTCCGCCGTTAAGCGCAGATGCGCCATTTGCAACATCCGTATTTTCTGTTTCAATCGTTCCATTATCCGCTGTCGCCGCACCGTCTACGCTGCCGCCGGTCATTTCTACCGTTCCGCCCGCATTGGCAGAAGCATCACCTTTCACGGCTGTCCCGTTTGCAGTAATCCGTCCACCTTCTGAGGCAAGACTGCCTGCACTGCCTTGTTTTAATTCCACGGTACCGCCGTTTTTAGCATTAACGGATTCATTTACTTTTGTATTCTCCGCTTTAACAGTACCGTCATCAGCTGATACGGTTCCGGTGACTATGCCGCCGGTTATAGATGCCGTACCGTCATGGGATCCGATAAGATCCTTCACCGTAGCATTTTTGACGATGGCTTGGCTGTTTCCATCTTTGGCCGTTACCTGTCCTGCCACGCTGCCTCCGGTCAGATTGATACTGCCTCCCGCCGCTGCAGTAGCATTGCCTTCTGTTTCCGCACCATGGAGGGAAACTGTACCGTTATCGGCTTCCACATCTCCTTTCAGTTTGCCATCCTGAAGACTTACTGAAGATCCGCCGCCCGCACGAACAGCTTTACCGCCGGCTCCTGCCGTCACATTGGTTGTACCTGCTGCTTCCACGATGCTGCCTCCAGAGGCTACGATGCCATCTCCTCCGGCAGTAATATTAGAATTTCCGGAAAGGAGTACTTTACTTCCCGCACCGTCAGCAAGCACACCAGTCTGTCCTGTAATATTCGCGTTGCCTTTAATATCAGCGGTTTTTCCGCCTTCCGCTTTGACACCGACGCCGGTATTTCCGCCATTGAGATTCAGCGTATTTGCTCCGCTGTTCACATGGATATCCTTCGTGCCTGCATCGACAGCCGCACCGGAATCTCCGTTGATGGTAGCCGGATTCTTTGTAAATTGATAGGTATCTGTATCCGATTTATAAACGCCGGCTTCTTTGTAGGCCTGTTCAGAAGCGGCACTGCCGTCGATAGTCTTATTAATCGGATCTGTGATCTGTTCATTCGGATAAGAGGTTTCATAGAGATACTGCCCCTGACCGTTATCCTTCTTAAAGGTAATATTCCCTGTTTTGAGAACCGCTTCAGAACTGGTCAGCCCTTCCGCAATTTTTACAAAACCGGTCAGATTGTGTTCTCCATCTGCATATGCCTTATAGAAGAGTTTGTTCGCAAGAGCGTTCAGCGTTTCGCTGACCAGATTCTTATCTGCAGATGCCTCAGAGGATGTATTCAGCCCTTTATTATCCGTAATGAGGGAAATGCCGGAACCGGACGCCGCTTTCCGTATAATGAAATCTCCGCCGATCATGGTTTTCGGCGCCGTTTCTTCGTGCGCATAATATACATCCGTGTAACCGCTATAGTTATCTACGGTGATATTGCCTGTGTCTTTCTGGAAGATCTGTCCTGCCTTGGCTGCACTTGCTCCGCCGGCAAGCTTTGTCAGATGGCTGCCTTCGAAGTTTTTGCCGCCCCAGGATGTTCCGGTATCACCATACTTTTCATTCGTCCATGCGGCACCGTTGGCAAGGAACAGATTGGCTTCGCCTTTGAAGGTCAACTCTCCTGCTTTCTTCCCTTCATCGGGGAATGCATTATACACAACGCCGTGAAGTGTCGAGTCGGCTGTCGTCAGTCCCAGATTAATCTGTGACAAAGTGCCTCTCTTATCCACAGCATTAACCGCACCGGTCGTTACCGCCAGATTTCCCTTAATATTGACTTTCTTGTCAAGGCTTCCTACGGCATTTCCGCTGCTGTCAAGCTTGACATTCATGTTGACAATACCGTCTTCTGCACGGATAGCCGCATAGGGATTTGTCGATGCCTTGTCCACTTCAATGCTGCCGCCGCCGTTGACTGTCACTTTGCTGCCGCCGGCATTGGCAAAAATACCATGGGCTTTGCCTTTCAGGTCTACATTTCCGTTGACTGTGATATCAGCTCCCATAGAATTGGGCCCCATATTACTGGTGGAGTATAGTCCGGTTGCCCCATAATAACTAAAGCCGCCATTGTGTCCGTCCACATCGGCTGTCACATTTCCATTAACTGTCAATCTGCTGTTTCCCTGGATATAAGCACCCAGCGTATTGGCTGTTCCGCTTACTTTCAGATTGACATTTCCATTAATCGTCATTTCGGGCCGAATAGCTGCATTGCTGTTTGCCATATGGATGCCTTCAGCACGGGATGTGCTTGTCACTTCTACATCCAGGTTCTTCGCGGTGATTTCTGCTTTCTTCGCAGTAGACTGGTTGATTCCGTAGACTGTACCGCTGCCTTCCACCGTCTTCATTTTCAGCGTTTTTCCATCAGCCCGGATAATGACATCTTCTTCTACTTTTACTGCAGGTCCGCCTGCGGCAACAGTAATTTCAGAATCCTTTGTAAATTTGTATGTACCGTCTTCTTTACGCACACCGGTATTGACATATTTCATGTCCTTCGCCTTTACGCCGGTGATAGTATCGGTAAATGCTGTTTCTGTCTGTTCTTCAGGAATATCCGAAGCCGGTGTATAGAGGTACTGCCCCTGACCATTGGATTCCTTGAACGTCACATTCTTCAAATCAAGAGAAGCTTCCGATGCAGTCAGCCCTTCCGCCAAAGCTGCCTTGGCAGAAAGTTTTCCATCCTTTGCCAAGTAATAGAGCTTTCCTGCCAGAGCATTCAAAGTTTCACTGACCAGATTCTTATCCGCCGCTTTAGTTGAAGACGTATCCAATCCGTTGCTCCCCGTCATCAATGTAATACGGGAACCATCCAATGCCTTGGATACCTTGAAATCGCCGCCGATCATTTGTTTTGGCGTGCTATTTTCATGGTTATAGTAAATGCGGCTGAAACCGCTGTATGTGCCGACTTCCACATCTGCCTTGTCCTTCATAGCGATGAGCCCCGCATGATCCGCGTCTTTTCCGCCGGTCAGGGTTGTCAGATGAGAAATACCGTCATAAGCCCCGTACAATCCGTTTGACGGACTCGGAAGCGTCGTTTTCCCGTTATTTCCTGCCGCATAAACGGCATCGGCGCGGGAAACCGCTTCATGATTCCAGGTCGCACCATTCTGGAGCCACAGGTTGATATCTCCCTGCTGTGATTTTCCGGTAGGCGTATTTTTATTCGTATTCGATACAACACCGCTCCAGGTGGAATCAGACGTCGTCAACCCCAGATTAATGGCACCATCACGGAAATAGTATGTATTATCTCCATTTCCATCATCTTTCGATGCATAGAGATTCCCCACCAGATTCACTTTATGGTCGGAGGCTCCGGTCACTTTGACTTTGCCGCCGGCATCCGTTTCAGTCTTTACATTCACATTAACAGTACCGCCAAAAGCACCCAATGCCAGGAATCCCCGTTCTCTACTCTTCGGCGTGATAATATTGACATCGCCATTCAAGGTAAGAACATTATCCAATGAATTCTGCCCTGCGACTTTATAATAAGCATCCGTTACCGCGCCGTTCCCTTTGACTGCCATATCTACATTGCCGTTGATCGTGATGGAACTGCCACCTTCTTTGCCAAGATAAATTCCTTCCGGCGCCCAGCGGCTTCCCATATAGGTAGGATAGCCGCCGTCTTCTCCGGTACCCTTAATACCCCAGAAATCATCGGAAGACTGGTCATTTCCGGTACCGCGCATGGTGACATTGCCATTGATGGTCAGTTTGGTCTTTGCCGCTTCTGCCGCCCCCATGTGACCCATAAAAATACCGTCTACCATATATGCACCGCCGTTGACGGTCATATTCACATCGGAATTGACAGTAATATCATCTCCGTCTTCCAGATAGATTCCATAAGTTCCCATCATACCGGCTTCCGGTGTCTTCAGGTTCAACTGTTTCGCGTTAATAACCGCTTTTACATTCGGCGTCATTCCTATCGGCGCCCAATCACTGCCGCCGGTGGTAATATTGACTGTCTTTCCTGCAAAGTTATAAGCCAGGTTCTTGCTATTTCCGCCTATCTGACTGACAGATCTGCCGAATACCTTGGAATCCTTCTTATAATCGAAAGTAATCGGACCATTTGCATCAATAATGTCACCGCTCGGATCTTCCTCGGGCGTATAGATGTACTCACCCTGACCGGTCCCGTTCTTGAAAGATATATTGCCTGTCTTCTTTGCCACGGCGGATGTTGTCAATCCTTCAGCAATTTCTACTTTACCCGTAAGATTGGTTTCTCCATTTTTATACGCAGTATAAAACAGTTTATTCGCCAGTGCATTAAGGGTGGCATTTACCAAATTCTTATCTTTTGCCTTGCCAGAATTTGTATCCAATCCCCTGCTGTTGGTACGCATCGTAATACCGGAACCGGCTTCCGCATTAGCAATTATCGTATCTCCGCCGATCATTGTTGCAGGAGACGATGCCTCGTGATCATAAACAAGAATAGTGTGTCCGCTGTAATGATCAATAGTAATGGGATTACTGTCTTTCTGGGCAATTACACCTGCCTTAGCCGGCGTGGTGCCTCCTGCCACTTTTGTCACGCGGCTGCCTGCAAACAAACCATACTGGTCTTTCGCCGTCTGTCGGTTTTCCCATATTCCTCCGTCCGACAGATACAGATTCACAGGACGCTCGTCTTCATTATCAGAGACACCTGTCCACCGGGATTTACTGCTGCCCAGACCCAGATTAACAGTTCCCCCAGCTCCTAAAGAAATTGTGCCCTGCACAATGACATCCTTTCCATTGGATCCTGTTTTCGCATCATTCATCCCCATGGTAAAGGTACCTGAAGTAGCAGCCACAGCTATATAGCTGGCTTCCTCCCTGTCATCCGGCGTAAGGATTGTGCCTCCGGCAATGGTTACCGTATTTTTCTCACTGCCGCGCATATCTACGCCGACACCTTTGACCGCCATATCCACGTTGCCGTTTAAGGTGAACGAAGCACCGTCTTTATCATAGATATTGATACCTGTTGCCAGATATGTCTTTATGCTGCCATACCCGCCCTTTTGAGCCGCAGAAACACCATAGGCATCATTTCCGCTTCCCGTGCCTTTCATAGCCAGGTTACCGTTAATGGTCAGCGCGGAACCGCCGTTATACAGTTTGATTCCATTCGCAAAACCGTCTCCGCCCTGTTTGGCCAGGATAGACACATTGCCGGCAATGTCTGCCTTTCCGCCTTCATGGATATATATACCGTATACATCACCCACAGAAGATTTGGTATCGATGGAAATATCTTTTGCCACAGCGTCAATCTTTTTCTTCGTGTACATGCCTACAGCACTGTTGCGTTCTGTCTTATTCTCCGCATTCAGTTTCAGACTCTTATCTGCCGCATGAATCGTAATATCCTTATTGATCCCCACCACGGCGGCCACAGCCTTATGGTAGCCAAGATCTTCTGTCGTGGTATCTCCGTCATCGACAGTGACCGTATTCACCGCATTGGTAAAAGTATACACGTCATCTTTCAGCACATTGGCTTTGACATACTCCTGATCCTTATCGGCTTCTCCGGTGATAGGGGTACCGAAATCAGACGTAGTCTGTCCATGAGGGTCATCTTCTGCGGGGGTAAATTTATATTCACCTCTGCCCGTGACATCCTGGAAGCTCATATTTCCCGATACGATGGCAACCGATGCGGAACTTGCCGTCAGGCCTTCCGCAATTTCTACGGTACCTTTCAGATTATCTTTGATTGCCGCATTGTTATAACCGGTATAGTAAAGCTTATTCGCCAAAGCGTTCAGAGTTTCACTGACCAGATTCTTATCGGCCGCCTTGTTGGAATTGGTATTCAGACCGCCGTTCCCGGTTACCATTCTGACAACAGATCCCGGTTCCGCTTTTTTTATCAGCGTCCTGCCGCCAATCATCTCTTTTGGCTTTTCCGCTTTATGGTCATAGACAAGGATTGCATGACCGCTGTAATGATCTATATTGATGTCCCTGTCGTCGTTCTGTCTGATAATACCCGCGTGGGCCGCATCACTGCCGCCTTTGAAATAATCTATATGGCTGCCCATGTAAGAGCCCGTCACGGAAGCAGTCTTCTTATTATTCCAAACCGCATCATGGCTCAGATACAGATTGACCTCGCCGGCATCGCTGGAAAAACTCCTGTTATAATCGGTTACACCTGTCCATGAAGAATTCTTGCTTGCCAGCCCTACATTTACAACGGCCTTAGACCCTGATCTTCTTTCGGTGTAAATATTTCCCTGAAGCACAGTGTCTTCAGCTTTGGCAGCCGTTCCGTCCTCATTCATATTAATGAAAACAGTACCGTTCACGCCCTTAACAAGCTTTGAATTCCCCTGGGCATGTTCATCCATAGGCGTCAGAATCCTGCCGCTGCCAAGGCGCATAACGCCGCCTTTAGCGGTAGAATTGATGGCAGTCCCCTGAATTTTTACGTCCAGCGGCCCTTCAATAGTTAATTTGGCATTATTCCCGATATTGGCAATGGCAGTTACCGATATACCCGTTGTATCCTTGGCAGCTTTTACCGTTCTCCATTCATCGGCACCTGTACCGGCTATTTTCAGCCCGCCTTTAATGATAAGTTCCGCATTAGGTCCGCGGTTTGCCACGCCGTACGCCATTCTGCCTGAAGTAGACACCTTATCAATCACTACATCCCCGGCGACGGAAAGCTTACCGTTCTCGGAAACATAAATACCTGTAGCTTCTCTTCCATTCGTCTGATCTGCAGAAATAACCAGCGGTTTGTTTTTCTCCATATTGATGAAACTGATGCTCTTCTTGTTGCCGTCCGTCCCTTTTCCGACACGGACAGCCGCCGCCTTTGCAGATGCGGAAGAAGCCGCTTCCAGACGGAGTCCATGATTTGCCATGTCCACGGTGATTGAATCATCGCCGTTGTAAGCTGCACTGACATATCCATCTTCAGCATGGGTGTCATCAGCAGTGACCGTAGTTTCGCCTTTCAGCAGTCTGTCTTTGATGATCGGCCCGTCCAAAGGCTCTTCCGGTTCATATACATAGGTGCCCTGTCCGTTCTTGTCAGCAGCCGTATCTGTCCTGAAAGCAATATCCCCACTTGCTGAAACAGAAGAGGAAGTCAACCCTTCCGCAATTTCCACAGTGCCTTTCAGCTTTGTGTCACCTTGCGCATAAGACATATAGTAGAGCTTATTTGCTAAACTGTTCAGCGCTTTTCCCGCCGCCGTTTTATCGGCCGTATTGATTCCGCCTGCACCTGTGCGCAGCGTGATGGAAGATCCTTCTTCCGCTGTCTTGATTCTGAAATCACCGGCGCTGTAATTTTCAGCGGCAGAACCGTCTCCAGTATGGTCATAGAAAACAAGAGTGTGTCCGCTGTAATTATCTACAGTAATGGGCTTGCTGTCTTTCTGATAAATATACCCTTTATGCACTGCGTCACTGCCGCCATGAAGCTTCATTAAATAGCTGCCGTTATAGACAGGATTCTTACCGGCAAGCGTCGTAGTAGTCACATGAGACTGCTGCTCATTCGTCCAGGTGGCCCCGTTTTGCAGATACAGATCAAAATTCCCGATATCATGCATCGTATTCCCGCCGCTGCCGTAATTATCATTGTACTGTTCATACGCTGCCACACCGGTCCAGGACGAATCCTTATCTGTCAGCGCCACATGAAGATTTCCTCTGTGCTGCCAATCTGCCAGCTGGCCTCCGCTGTACTCAATAACTTTCTTTCCATACTGCCCTGTAACATACATATCCCCGATAATATTGGTTCTTGCGCTTCCTGGCGCACCATTTTTCATGTTGATATTGACCGTTCCTTTTTCCACACGGGCCGCATAGAAATTATGGGATTTATCCGCATCCGCTGCTGTAGAAATAGTACCGCCGCCGACAGAAATTACACTGTCCGCGCCCGCAGTATGCAATGCCGATCCTTTAAAACTGGAAATATTCACCGGTCCCGTAACGGTCATGGAAGTATTATCGCCGGTCATCCGGATCCCGGATACGCCGATATACCGTCCCTGCTTCTCCGCTTTATCACCGTCCACATTTGAAATGGTAAGGGAACCGTCAATCACCGCTTCACTTCCGCTGCCCTGGAACGCAATACCTGCGGCGGAACTGCCTTTGGTATGCACCTTGGCAATCTCCACCGGTCCCGTTATATTCAGATGGGAATTCCCCTCAAGGAAAATGCCGTTGGCAGCACGGGTATTTGTATTGGTGGAAGTGATGCCGATTTTCTTTCCCGCATCATTTTTTACAGTAATATAATCATTATTTCCCACATAAACGGCATCAGCAATCTTATTGTCGCTTTCTGCCGCCACATTTAAATTGAATCCATTCATATCCACAATCATCGGATTGGTCTTCGTCGTAGGTGTGGACTCATTGTACATACCGCTGACCACATTTCCCTGCTTTGCATTCGGCGCAGTGCCTTTTGCATTGCGGTCAGCCGTTTCTTTTTCCGGCCCGGTAATTGGCCCGACAATCTCATCTTGCGCCGGTGTATAGAGATACTGCCCCTGTCCGTCTTCTTTTTTGAAAGTCACATCTTCCATACGTTTGGACAGGCTGGAAGCCGTCAGCCCCTCGGCAATTTCCACTTTACCGGCAAGATTGGTTTCTCCGTTTTTATACGCAGTGTAAAACAGCTTATTCGCCAGAGCATTCAGCGTTGCGCTGGCCAGATTCTTATCTGCTGCTTTGGACGAATCCACATTAAGACCCTTGCTGTCGGTAATCAGATTGATTCCCGATCCAGGCTGCGCTTTAGTCACGGTAAAAGTCCCGCCGAGGATATCCGTGGGTTTCTCATCCTTATGCCCGTAGTATACGTTTGTAAACCCCTTATAATCGTCTACGCGGATATTAATACCTTCGCTGTCTTCATCCTCTCCGGGTTTCTGGAAAATATGACCCGCCTTATCGGCGCTTTCCCCGCCGACCAGCCGTTTCAGATGGCTTTCCGAAAAATCCTCTCCGAAATAAGCATCCGGCGGTTCGCCCCAGGCCTCATTCGTCCAGGAAGCGCCGTTCTGGAGCCACAGATTAATTTCTCCAAAAAATTTCTTGCCACCGGCGTCATTGCCTTCATCTTTAAACGCATTGTACGCGACCCCCGTCCAGCTGGAATCAGGCGTAGCCAGCCCCAGATTGACACGGGTATAAGGCTCCGGCTCAGCCACATTGATCGCGCCGGCGGATGCGCCTACATTCCCTTTTATCGTAACTTTGGCACTCCCGGCTCTGACAGGCACTTTATTTTCATCCCGTTCCATATTCATCGTGGTAGTGGCGCACTCTGCCAGAAGCGCATAATATCCTTTGGTATTATCTTTATTGATTTCTATATTTCCGCCGCGGAAGTAAATATCCGAATGCCCGCCATTGGCAAATACACCATTGGCATTCACTTTCAGATCCACCAGTCCGTTAACGGTCAGCTTCGGTCCCAACTGAAGTTCATAATTATTTCCGGCATAGATGGCGGAACCGCCATAATAGCTGAAACCTCCGTCATTTTCCACATAAACCGCCCAGGGATTCTTTTCATCATGGGTATTCATCGTCACGTTCCCATTGATGGTGACTTCCGCATTGCCGCACAGATACATGCCCAGTCCGTAATTGGCGCCATGAGCCCTGATATCCGTATCTCCATTAATCGTCAACCTGTACGGTGCATCCTTATTCGTTCCGCCCTGCCCGCCTACACTGATTCCTTCAGCGCGACTCTTTGTATTCCCTGCGTCAATAATCAACTTTTTAGCAGTAATAGTAACCCCTTTTTTAGAGTTTGCTTCCACCGCATGAACAAGGGTATGTTTGTCATTTACATGTCCATAAAACTTTAAAACATGCCCTGATGCGTCAATATTTACAGGATAATCCAAATCTCCCACTTTGACGCCTTGATTCGTTTTTATAAGAGAATCATCGGTAAATTTATAATTTTTCCCGCCATCCTTTGTTATGTGGGCCATAACATATTCAGACGCGTTATCTTCCTTTCCTGTTATGCTGCCAGTGTACTCCTCAAAATCTTCTTCGGCATATGCCGCCGGACTATACAAACCAAGACTGCCGAGTAATGACAATGTAATTGCCGCTGTCAGAAACCGTTTCCCCGATTTCCATTTCGAATATTCTTTCATAATCTGTTCCTCCATCTTTCTCTTTTCAGAAATATGAAATATATACCCCGCTTCCCTGCAGCAGGGTATTATACCGCAGCCGGAACCGTCACGATACCTGCTGTCTGCCACACTATTTCCGCACCGCCTTTCTCAGAACTCGCACCGGAAACCGGCATTCAGCTGCCACTCCCGTTTCCAGTCCCCGCCAAATCCTCTTGTCACATCTATATAAATACGGCTTACAGGTGACAGATTATACGTGCCGCCTACCGTTAATTCCCCCCAGGTATCCTTAAAATCATAGCTGGTTTCCTTAGTACCGCCGTCAGCAGCGGAATAGGACGCTTTAATTCTGCCGCCGAATTCATGGGCAATGCCCGCTCTTACATACAGATCACCGAAAGAACCGATACGTCCTGCTTCAATACCTGCCCTCGCCACATAACTGTCAAAAGACTGCCCCTTCACAGTCATCACGGCGCTTTTATTGGAAACATCGTATTCATCAGGTTCCAAATGCGCCCAGGTGAATTGGATCTGCGGCTGCCAGTAGAAATCTCCCATTCCGAAGCGCTTTCCATATCTCCCTGCCACACTGTAACCTCTGGCGGTAGATGATCCCGTAAACTGATTTCTTCCTCTGTCATACAGGGTAAACTTATTCTTTATATAACCCCCTTTGACGATCATATCCACAAAGGCGCCCCGGGCAAGATCTTTCGAGCCGTAGAGCGACAGGGCATACAGTTTGCTGTCGCCTCTTCCGCCAAAATCATACTTGCCCTTTCCATCTCTGTAATCCAGAGATATACCTGCACGCCAGTTATTGGGGTAACGGCGGTCGTACCCGGCTTCGCCTGCCCAATAGTTTTCTTTTATTCCGATACCGTTTCCGTCATATTTCCATCTGCCGCCATAAACTCTTCCCCATGCACCCTCCATGCCGCTTCGATAGCGGAGCATGTCCAAACGAAGCATCCCCTGCATGGCGTCATCTCTCCACTCCAAAGCGGAATCAGTCAGCACGCTGCGTCCACCTTTCATCAGCGCCGTCTCATTATCCCCATGGACAATCGGTGGAACCGGTGGTGTCGGTGGATTCGGGTTCGGATTCGGGTTCGGATTCGGATTCGGGTTCGGATTCGGATTCGGATTCGGGTTTGGATTCGGATTCGGGTTCGGTGCTGATCCTTTTTCTACATATCCCTGCCCGTGGTTGTCTTTCTTATACTTCATATCCGCTAATTTGGCAGATGCTGATGACGCGGTCAGCCCTTCCGCGATTTCTGCCTTACCCGCCAGATTACTCTCGCCGTCCACGGATCCCTCATAATATATCTTCCCCGCCACCGCGTTCAATGCTTTCCATACAGCATCATCATTATTCATATCAATACCTGCGTTATTAGTGGATACAACAATTCCCGAACCGGCAGCTGCTTTCTTTATCCGGAAATCGCCTCCGCGGTAAGATGCGGTCGTACCGCCATCTCCCTCGTGAGTATAAATAACTTTGACATGTCCGCTATAATTCGTCACGTGGATTTCCGATACTTCTTCAGGATAAATGATGCCTGCCTTATCGGCGGAGTTTCCGCCCACCAACTGGTTCACATGGGATACTCCGTCATATTTCCCATAGTGGAATACGCTCGGTTGGGGCATTTTTTCTACCTGAAGCCCATTGGTCCGCGATGGAGAGCTGTGTTTCCATACGGCTCCGTTCTGCAGCCAGAGATTTACTTCTCCTGCCTGATCAGATCCGCTGTTGTCCACCACACCGATCCATTGGGAATCACTGTTTGCCAAAGCCAGATTGATACGGCCATTCTGGAAAAAGTAAGGCTGTCCGTTGTGGTCTTTATCATCCCGCATGGCAATGATATTCCCCTTGATATTCACTTTATGGGAAGCCGCATCCGCTCCTGCCATATTCACATTGATAGTGCCACCGTAACTGGCAAGGGCATAAAAACTCTCTTTATCGCTTGTCGGCGTCACTATGGTCACATTCCCTTTATTGGCGTTAATAACAGCGATATCATAGTCATCCATGCCGGCAGACTTGTAATAAGGATCCGTCTTCATTGCGGAGCCGCGGACAGCCAAGTACACATCGCCGTTGAGATCAATGGAGCTGCCGTCCGACATATCCACATCGACCCCCGTAGGTTGCCAGCGGGCACCGGTATATTCATCCGCCCATCCCGGAACATGGCCGTCCGGCCCGTAACCGCCATGTATTTCCGCCGCATTGACTCCCCATTTCGCGTCCCGGGAAGAGGAATCCGGAGGTTCTCCAACGGCTGCCGGATCCCCTATATATACGTTGCCGTTGACAGTAATGTTCGCTTTGGCCCCCGTACCGGTGCCGGCACGCATCATGTAAATACCGTCGGCAAAACAGCTGCCTCCGTAAGTCTTAATCTGCAGGTTCCCGTTTATGGTCAGCCGGCTCCCGTCAGATGCGAGAATCCCCGCCCCCTGCGAATTTCCTGCTTCGCTGCTGGAAGTATCAATGGACAGCGTTCCTGTCCCGTCACCCACGGTGACAACGGATGTCGTTCCTTTCCCCGGCGTAATACCCTCAGCGTGATAAGTGCCGTGGATACTGATTTTTGATCCGTCTTCCAGATTATACTGATTAACACCGTTTTCCACTTTATAGGCACTTCCGAAAGTTGCCTTATCTTTTTTTGCCTTGGTCGTGATACCGGAAGTATAAACCGGCGCCGCCAGCACATCCGAAACTGCTCCGGTGCCGCTAATAAGCAATGCTGCTATACCGGCTGCCAGCCACTTTTTTCTGCCATACACATATTTCATCATTATCCCGCCTTTTCTCCACTACAACGATCTATGCCTTACACTTCCATCTTCACGCCGAACAGCCATGTGCGCCCTGGCATGGAATACCATGTTCCCGGCGTATGGTCGCTCCAGATGACATCTGTATGCTCCGCCCAAAGTTTATCGAAAATATTATTGATTTTCAGATAGAAATTAAAATCTTTTCTCGGTTCATAATTAAAGCTCAAATTATAAATTCCGTATTTATCGTTCGGCCACCCTTTCAAATCACTGTTTACCGGGTTCTTTCTCCGGATAAAATAGAATCCGTCCAGACCTCCGGTGAACTTCTTATTGTGATAGATCATGTCAAAAGTCAGTTTATCTTTCGGCGAATATCCGAGAGAAAAATTATCCCCGGGAACATTGGAGTACAAATGCGCCCATCCTACATTGGCGCTCCATTTACTCCCGATCTGCGAAATCAGCTGGGCATTCCATCCTCTTGAAACACCCTGATTAAAGTTTTTATATTTTTTTGATGAAGTATCATATCCGATAGATTGTTCATCTTTTGTTCTGAACCAGTTAAAGGTAAACATGGTCTTATCGCTGAATACATGGCTGTAGCCGACGGTATCCGTATATCCATAAGCAGGTCTGACCTTGGCATTTCCATACTGGGGAATATAAAGAACATCAAGCCCCGGCAGAATGTAGAAATCATTGCGTCCCGCATACACTGTATCCTTAGGTGTAATTTCATAGCTCAAACGATAGCTTTTGGATGTATGACTGGAAAAATCGGCAGTGTATTGATCTGTCTCAGGGCGGTCATGCCGCAGGCCTCCGGAAAGAGACCACCGGGGCAGGAAATTCCAATCTTCCTGTATATAAAAAGAATAATTTTCATACCAGTGGTTCGTTTTGACCGGATTCCCATTTACGTCAAATCCTGCCGCCCGAAGAACATTGTCCCTTCCCTTTGAATAATCCACACCAAAAGTCAGTCGGTTCCATTCATCATGGAAGCTCACCTGCTCGCCGATGATGTCATAAGTATAGTCGCTGCTTATCCCCCAATTGGACTGCGCATTCATGTCATAATCCTGAAAATAATTTGTCTTTACTTTATTCCGGCGGTAAGTAAACTGGTTATCCCAATGCTTCCCGATGGATATCTTATCCTGCAGAGTCAGCATATCGGACTTATAATCGCCATGATACCGGTTTGAATACACAAAATCATATCCTCTATATCTTGACTTCATTTTGTCATAACTTAAGGAAAGAGAATGTTTATCAGTAACATCATAAGCAAATTTCACTCCGTCCGATAAGGTATGGGTGTGCCCGGGCCATAGCCTTCCGTCACCGGATTTGGTATCACCTATCAGCAGTTTGTCATAATAGGCCATGTAGGAAAACTTCCCTACTCTCCCCATAGTGGTCAGCTTATATATTTCCCGTCCGCCGGTTCCTCTGGCTATATCCACGGTCGTTTTCTTTTCCCCGGGATTCTTGGTGATGATATTGATCACACCGCCTTTGGCGCCACTTCCATACAACGCGCCGGCACTGCCGCGCAGCACTTCGATACGTTCGACATTGTCCATATTATTCAGCAGAGAAGAATACATATACCCTGAATTATTCGCGCCGTTGAAATCGGTTACACGTACGCCGTCCACAAGCAGTATAATATCCTTGCTTCCATTAATCCGGATCCCGCTTAAATTGGCATTCAATCCATTTCCGCCATAATTCAGATACTGTGTCCCCGGAACTGTACGCAGCGCATCTTCCACGGTATTCAGATGGAGTTTTTCAATCTGCCGGCTCGTAACTACACTGATATCGGCCCTGGCATCCACCAAATTTTCATTCATGCGATTCGCTGTGACAACAACGGGCGCCATCTCAAAAACATACTCCTCTGCCAGCGAAGGGTATGCCATGCTTCCGGTTAAAACTGCTGCAGCCGCCATTACCAATGTCTTCTTCATCCTGATTCTCCTCATAACTAAAAGAATATAAAACAGATATGCGCCGCTTCCGCGGCATTTCCCCGCACACAAAAAATTTATTTTTAATTTTTAACTTATGGTACGCTCATACCATAAATTTATAAAACGAGACATAAGAAAGATACATAGAAGACTTCTGCCATACCAAAAATACAGCACCAGCTTCCTATGCATTAACTCATGCCTCGCAAGTTACGCCAATCTCATAGAAAGCAGGTGGCACTCTGACTCAGTTCCTTATCCTGCGGCTCCTCTGTGAAAGGCTTGCAGCCGCAAAACTCCCTCTACAGTTGCGGGACAGTTCCGGATTCTAACCGGATTCCCCACGACTGCTTTCCTTATATAATTTTGTGTGATTCCTACATGCAGGATATAAGGGTTAAATTCTTAATGTTTAAACCCATTTGCTTTAAGAATACCCACTTTTATAACATCACTATGCCATATTTTTTACAATATATGACTAATACTTCTATCACTTGATCACAATACATAATTTATTTATTCCTTAATAGTAAGGATCTGTAATCAAAATCAAGTTTTATACAACACCGCTATTGTACTTGAATGTGCTGTATAACAGAATATAAGATTCCCGATTTTGAAAACCAAGCTGTATTCTTCGGTTTCAATTCCTTATTCCCAATGTTCATACATTCATCAAAAAAGAGCTGTGGGAACAAGAAATCATTCACAACTCTCTTTTAATCATCGGTCTGTAAAATTTTTTGAAATACCAAATCTTTGTAACATGGGACAGAAAATGCTTTATGCCGGATTGATCATTCCGCATATCGTATCTGCTTTTTATTTTCCTATCCCGCTTTTTTTATCCCACCATCTTCGCATTCTTATATTCTTCAGGAATCGCAAGCCCCAAAGTTTCCGCCGATTTCTTATTGATGATGACTTCCAGCACTTCAGGATCCTCTACGGCAGTATCCTGTGTTTTGATTTTCCCGTCAAGCACATCCGCCGCCATGTGTCCTGCCTGTACACCAGACTTGTAGAAATCTACGGAGAGCGAGCCGAGCGCGCCGTCTTTCGCCATGCTGTCCGCACCTACGAATACGGGAATCTTCGCGGGATCCGTCACCTTGACCAAAGTGGGAATGGAAGAAGCGATCACGTTATCCGTGGGAACATAGATGAAATCCACCTGCCCTACCATGGATTCCGCTGCCTGCTGAATATCATTAACGGAAGAAACGGTCCGTTCCACCACAGTAAGGCCGAGGGACGCCGCATGGGCTTTCGCCTGGTCTGCCTGGATCTGGCTGTTCACTTCGCTGGAGGAATAAATCAGTCCAAGACGTTTCGCCGCGGGAAGGAACTTAAGTCCCATATCCACCTGCTTCTCCACAGGGCCGCGGTCATTGACGCCGGTCACGTTCGTTTCCGGCCGGCTGTTCGATTTTACCAGTTTCGCCGTTTCAAAATCAGTAATGGCGCACCCGATAATGGGCAGGTCATGAATTTCATTGGCTACCGCCTGTGCGGCAGGTGTGGAAATCGCGCAGATAAGATCAGGACGATTGGACTTGAAACGGGACGCAATAGTCTTTAAATTTGACTGGTCTCCCTGGGCATTCTGCTGGTCTACTGAAATTTTGTCCGCTCCGTAGCCCCTTTCCTTCAAGCCGTCAAGGAATCCTTGATTGGCCGCATCAAGAGAACCATGCTGCATCACCTGCACCACAGCAATCTGTTTCTTCCCGTCATCTGTCTTCTTCTCTCCGCCACTGTTTCCTCCGCAGCCATAGAGCAAAGCTGTTGCCACCACTGCCGCTGCCGTAATTTTCATCCATTTTTTCATTTGAGAGCCCTCTCTTTCTACTGCACTTCTATCCTATAAAAAATGTCCCCTGCCAATTGCAAGGGACGACGGGACTCATCGCGGTACCACCCTGTTTACCTGATGAAAAAGAAACAAAAAAGGCGGCACCCAAGGGACGGATATTCCGTGGTACCACCCTACTTCATCAGATCAACTCTCAGCCGCTTAACGTGAGCCACTCCGGCAATGCCTACTGTTATTTCAGCAAAGCAGTTCGGGAAAGAACTTCGACTTCCTGCCCGCACCGATTTTCACCATCCATCGGTTCTCTGCGCCGGGTAAGGAAATTTACTTTTTTCCGTCAGCACTTTTAAATATTGTGATTATTTTAGCGAATAGGCTTTTCTTTGTCAATAGTTTTGGTGAAAATATTTTAAATTTGAGCGCCCCTCTTTCTTTAGCAAAGGGCAGCAGTCACAGGACTGACAGGGCAGAAGGCACCATTATGTATATTAGCGAAGAATCGGCTGCCGTAGCAAGGAAAACGGTAAAATGTCATCCTGAACGAATATGAAGGATCCGCTGGCTTGATGAGGAAGACGGTAAGCTGTCATCAGAGTAACAGATTCTTCGCTTTGTATCATATTGCTGCCTCCCTGCTTTCTCATACGGTATTCTTGCCAAAGCTCTGAATGACGATTTTGGGAAAGCTCGTCACTAACAATGGGGAACGGAAAGTGTCATAATGAGGGTAAATATTAAGCATCACTATGATGGAAAACGTTAAGCGTCATCCCGAGCACGAGCGAAGGATCTATAGCCGCAGTGAGGAAAACGGTAATACGTCAGCAGAAGTAATAGATTCTTCACTCTGTGCCACTATCCCGTTTCCCGTCTTTCTCGAACAGCATTTTTGCCACCGTTCAGAATGACGATTGAAGGAAAGGGCGTCACTAGTGATGGGGAACGGGAAATGTCATAATGAGAATGCTCGCTGCCGGTACATGCTCACCGGACATTCTCAAAAGAAAAACACCGTCCCTCTAAAGACGATGTTTTCTTTCCATTCCTTATTTCAGTACGCCGATTTCCCTGTAATATTTTTCAGCGCCGGGATGGAGCGGCACACCTGCGATATCTTTCACCGCGTCTTCCGGCTTGAGGCCTTTCAGATTCTTCTGTGCCTGCCCCATTTCATCGATATGTTCCCAGAAAGCTTTCGTCAGATTATACACCACATCTTCCGGCATATCCCCGCGGGTGAACATAACCATTTTAACCGCCGTGGTATGGACGTCTCTGTCCTGGTTCGGATAGGTCCCCGCCTTGATAGTATAACTTGCATACCAGGGATACTTCGCTTTCAGTTCTTTCACGAGCTGATCATCAATATCTACCAGGTGCGCGCCGCCGGTCAAAGCCTGGGTGACGGCGGAAGCAGGAGCGCCGCTCATGATCCACGCACCGTCAATGGAGCCGTTTTGGAGCATATCGGCAGCATCGGTAAAGGTAATGTACTCCGCCTGGATGTCATCAGGAAATTTCAGTCCCGCCGCGGTGAAGTGGGCATTACTTTCGTTATATACGGAAGAGCCTGCCGATGCCACGGCAAAATGCTTTCCTTTTACATCAGCCAAAGTCTGAATGCCCGACTTGGCAGTGACCACCACCTGGTTCGGATTCATGTAAAGACCGGCAATCACTTTCAAATCTTTATAAGGATGATCTTTGAAACTGTCCGTCCCGTTGAGACATTGGTACACATTGCTGGAAATAGCGATGGACACCTGCGCTTCGCCGTCGGAGACCATATTCAGGTTGGCAATTCCGCCTGCGGAAGCCTGGCTCGCTGCCTGCACACCGGGAACGTTATTGTTCCACATATTGGTGATTGCCGCCCCCACCGCATACAGGGCGCCTGACGCGCCGGCCGTCGGAAAATTAATTTTCACCGTCTGCGCTGCCGGCTGTGATGACGGCGCCGATGCTTTCTTTTCTCCGCCACAGCCTGCTATCATCCCTGCTGCGGCTAAAGCCGCCAGTGAAACTGCCGCCGCTTTTTTCAAATGCTTCATGTTCATTTTTCCATCCTCCCATGCTGCAGAAAATAAATGATTATCATAAGTATACCCCTGTGTCAGGGGAAATCAAGTTTCTTTTCTCCGCTGCAGGAACTGGAATCCTATAACCGCGGCAATCCCTGCAAATCCGGCAAAGTCTGTCATCGTTCCGGGAAAAAGGAGAAGCGGCGAAGCAATGAAAAGTACAATCCGTTCCGCCCATCCGCACTTGCATAGAATCCAGCCTTCCAATGCGCCGACGAGGGCAAACGTCCCCACCGCCGCGCTGAAAACAGCCCAAAGGGTTTCCACTGCGGTCGCCGCCGGATCGACACCGATGAGAAGAACGGGATTATCCAGAAAAAAGAAAGGAATAATAAAACCGATAAGCCCGAGACGCACCGCCATAAGTCCCGTCTTCGTCTGATCAGAACCTGCAATCCCAGATGCCACATAGGCTGACATGGCCACAGGCGGCGTGATATTGGAAAGGCAGGCATAAATCAGGCAGAACATGTGGGCGATAAGAGGCAGCACCCCCGCCTTGATAAGGACAGGAACAGCAACCGCCTGGACAATGACATACGCCGCAACGCCGGGAACGCCCATCCCCAAAACAGCGGACATGATCATGACAAGGAAACCGGCAAGGTACACATGATTATCCTGCAGAAGAGACAAAATAAGGTAGCCCATGTGGAGTCCCATGGATGTCAGTGTGACTGTACCGATAATGACGCCGATGATGACGCAGCACACCCCTACGGAAACGGCGCTCCGCGCCCCCTCAATAACAGCGGCAATAATCTTATCTCCTGTCATTCTTGTTTCTTTACGGAGCCAGCTTGCCGCCACAGTGATAAAAATGGAAATAACGGCTGCATAAAGCGGCGTGAATCCCGTAAACATCAGCCCGATAAGGCTCACCAGGGGAAGGACAAGATGTCCCTGTTCTTTTATCACCGACAATGCATCGGGAATATTTTCCCTGGCGATTCCCGAAAGTCCGAGCCGCTTCGCTTCAAAATGAACCGCCAGAAGCAGGCCGATATAGTAGAGCAATGCCGGTGTGACAGCTGCCAGTGCCACATAGGTGTAGGACAGGTTTAAAAACTCCGCCATGACAAAACCGACCGCCCCCATAATCGGCGGCGTAAACTGTCCGCCGGTAGAGGCCACCGCTTCTACGGCGCCTGCAAATTCGCTTTTATACCCTGTCCGTTTCATGAGCGGAATCGTAATCGTTCCCGTCGTTGCCACATTGGCAATGGCGGAACCATTAATCATCCCCATAAGTCCCGACGCGATGACCGCCACCTTCGCAGGGCCGCCGGAAGTCGTTCCTACAAGGGTAAGCGAAAAATCATTAATGAATTTGGAAAAGCCCGAATATTTCAGAAACGCGCCAAAAACAACAAAAAGAAATATATAAGTCGCCGAAACGCCGATGCCTGTGCCGAGAATACCCTGCGTTCCCCAGAATTGGGTAATCAGCACGCGCTTCAAAGTGAAACCGTTATGACCGAGATAGCCGGGCAGGTACGCGCCGAACCAGTTATACGCAAGAAAAATTCCTGCAAGTACCGCCAGATTTCCCGATGCCCGCCGGGCCGCTTCAAAAACGCAAACCACCGCGACTAAGGCAATGGCTGCCTCCATATCGGAAATACGTCCTCCCGTCCGGGCGATACGGGTATAATTCAAAATGAGATAAAGGAGACTGCCTGCGGAACAAAGGATAAACGCCACGTCCCAAAGGGGCGGAAGCTTTCTTTTCCGCTTTTCTTTTTTAAACGTCGGAAATAATAAAAATGTAAAAACAAGAAGAAAGATACAGTGGATCGCCCGCAGATTGACGGCACTGATTGCTCCGATGGTCGTGAAATACAGCTGGAATGCCGTCCACACGCACAGCAGTACGGCTACCGCCCTGCCTAACGGTCCCGTATATGTCCTCATACGGGAGTCCGCTTCCTTCTCCTCAAGTATTTTCTGTGCTTTTGCATCAAGTTCTTTTTTTGCTTCCAACGCTTCTTCCAGCTTTACGCCGGACTGATGTTCATCCATTCTGATTCCTCCTGCGCTGCTATCCTTCGTATAAAATTATCCTCATTAAGGCATATTAGTCATTCCATATAAAGCAATTGAGAACTTATTGCCCTCTATTTAGAACCTATTTCTTACCTTTCTGCTGCATCCCCAATCTACAGATACCGCTTGAATCAAAAACTAGTCATTCTTCGGAGAGAACACATATATTCCATCCTTTTTACCCAATGCAGCCGCTTTTCGATCTTTTTCTGCCCATTCCTTCTTTCCCAACTTATCGTAAAAACCTGCACGCATGAGAAGTGCTGATGCAATATTGGGATTAATTTTTAAAAATTCCGTAATATCTGCCACCGCCTTTTCGTATTCCCCCATTTCCGCATACACTTCTCCCCGAGAGCGATAACTTTCTCCATAACCGGGATCCATTTCTATAGCTTTATTCAGTATGCCCAACGCCTTTTGATAATTCCCTTTCAATTTATAAACATATCCCAAGTTATTGTACACATCTGCTTTTTTATGCCCCTTTGCAATTGCCGTTTCAAACGCAGTAATCGCTTCATCATACCGTTCTGTCTGGCTGTATACAAGCCCAAGCATCATGTAATAGTATCCTTTATCCGGCTCCAATGCTATCGCTTTTCTTATATCTTCCAATGCCCCGCCAAAATCATGCAACTTCATACTCGCATCACAACGCTTCGAATAGAAATACGCATTATTCGGATAAATGGAAATCAAATGCGTTAAATCATTTCTCGCATCGGTAAATCTTCTATGCTGCATATAATACATATTTCGTAATAAATAAGGAATCCCATCTGTTTCGCCAACCACGTGCCCCTTGTTAAAAGACGTCAATGCTTTTTCATCCTCATGCAAATCCAGAAGTACTTTGCCTCTTTTCATCCAAGCAAGAAGATTAGATGAGTCCGCTGCCACCGCCCTGTCAAGAAAAGGTAATGCTTTTTCCGGTGCATGGTAATGCAACCACTGCAGATCAGCAATCGATATAAGCGCTATTACATCCTTGGTGTTAATAGATAATGCCTTCTCAAAATCAACATAACTCTTATCCATCTCGCCAAGAAGCAGATACGCAAGTCCTCTTTTGCTATAGACCTTTCCCTTTTCTTCTCCTTTTAGATACTTCAACGCTTCATCAAAATCATTAAGACAAGATTCTGTCTCCCCGAGTTGCACATAAGCAACCCCTCGCCCCAATAAGATATGCCCCCTCATTTCCGGTTCAGGATTCTTTTTCAACGCTTTATTGTAATCCTGTTCTGCTGCATAAAAATCCTCTTCCAAACTATATGCGGTCGCCCTTGCATAATAAGCCAGTGCGGAATCAGGATTCAATTCTATAGCTTTAGTATAATCCTTAATTGCCTGCTTATATTTATGCTGATTTATTGCTACCAATCCCCGAAGCATGTAAATTCCTTCATTCCCCGGACGCCTATACACTAATTCATCTGCCGCCCCTGTAGGAATAACATTTTTTTCTGATGCTGCCTCTGCATCTTTTCCTGCCCTATCTGAAAAATATTGCGTAAATTTTACAGGCAACTTTTCCTGTACAGAAAAAGTATCTCCCCCCGCAGGCATATCTTTACCCGCCGTCCCTATTGTTACATTTGAAAAAGCTATTCCCAACACCAACACCGCTATCAAAATCTTTTTCTTCATAAGCCACCTGCCTGACATATAACTCATAGTGCTTCCTCATTATAGCACTTCCGATAAGATATAACCGTCTTCTTCCATATATACGCATATGTTTCTATATTAAAAGATATGGAGATAAAAATGTTTTTTCATTTTGACCCTTGCAGTAAATGCTAAACTTTAATGCATTTATCTCCCCCCTATATCCATTATCAAATCATACAATGCCTTACAACCACATCTTCCACACATTTACATTTTCCATTGTAGATTAATAATTAATCATCATGTATAAGTATTTCCGATGATGTTCATTAAATCCTCACTTTTCAATGACATCCATTTTTTCATCACGACTCTATTATATTTTTTCCCACGAAAAAATCACCGCCCCTTTCGAGACGATGATTTCCTCTTTTCCTTACCTGCTTTCAAAGAATGCCTTGTACGCCAGGTACGTTTCGTAAGCGTCCGCCTTGGACAGCAGGTCGCAGGGAGCGTGCATGGATAGCATGGACGTGCCGCAGTCTACCACTTCCGCGCCCCAGTTCGCCATCATGAAAGCAATTGTTCCGCCGCCGCCCTGGTCGACCTTTCCCAGTTCGCCGATTTGCCAGCATACACCGGCATCATTAAAGATTTTTCTGACCTTCTGCAAAAATTCCGCATTGGCATCATTGCTGCCTGCCTTGCCGCGGGAACCGCCGTACTTGGTCAGGTTAACCCCGTATCCCAGGAAAGAAGCGTTGTCTTTTTCAGAAACTTCCGGGAACATAGGATCAAGACAGGAATTCACATCAGCAGAAAGCATCTCGCTGTTTTCCATGGTTTCATAGAAATCAAGAAGGCTTTCCTGTCCCTGCAGCGCAAGGAGTTTCATCACAAATTTCACGAAATAGGAAGATTCCATTCCCGTATTTCCATAAGATCCGATTTCTTCTTTATCCGTAAGAAGAGCGGCCTGGGTCTTCACACCGGGTTTCGCGTCCAGGATGGCTTCCAGATTCGCGTAAGAACATACGCGGTCGTCCTGTCCGTAAGAAGCAATGAGGGAACGGTCAAATCCGACGTCGCGGCTCTTTGTGGCGGGAACAAGTTCCAATTCAGCGGCAGCGAAGTCTTCCTCTTCAATTCCGTATTCCTTTTTCAAAAGCGCCATGATGGCGTCTTTCGGTGTCTGCCCTTCTTCAGAATGAGTACCCGCGACAGCCTGGAGCTGTTCTCCGGTAATCCCTTCTGCCAGAGTCTTCTTCATCTGGTCCTGCGCCATGTGGATAAGCAGGTCGGATACATAGAAAACCGGATCGCTGTCTTTCAGTCCGATATTGATATCCACTTTTTTACCGTCTTTCGTGAATACGACGCCGATGAGCGCCAGCGGAATGCAGGTCCACTGGTATTTCTTAATCCCGCCGTAGTAGTGGGTACGGAAGTACACAATGCCGTCCTGTTCATGAACCGGATTGGCTTTCAGATCCAGACGGGGCGAATCAATATGGGATCCTACGATTTTGATGCCTTCATGGACGGGTTCTTTCCCAATCACCGCTAAAATAACGGATTTATCTTTCTGGTTCCAATATACCTTGTCTCCCGCTTTGAGCGACTTCATGGTATAGACAGGTTTAAATCCCTTTTCTTCCGCACGGCGGATAATTTCCGCTGCCGCCAGTCTTTCCGTGCGTGCCGTATCAAGGAACGCCTTGTATTTTTCACCGTATGCCATGGCGGCCTTGCGCTCACGGGCATTCATCCGCTGCCAAACGGATTTGCTTCTGCTGTATGTTTCTTTCATTTCTGCCTCCTAAAAGAGAATTATTTTCACATAGGTACAGTATAAAACTTTTTCTCCCTCCCCGCAAACCGCGGCCGGAAGGAAATCCCGCTTCTTCAGTCTCCGGGAAATACCCTGCGCAGGAAGTACGTCAGTCCCATAAAAACAGCCATCACTACGAAAAGCAGGGGATATGCGATAACCAGAAGATAAACGGAAGCGTCCAAACTTGACATAGTTCCTCCTTTATGACAAAACGGGAATAAGAGCAAGCACAAGGCCGCCGGCGACGACGGAAACAACCTGTCCCGCCACATTGACGCCCATGGCGTGCTGGATGATGAAATTGGAAGGATCTTCTTTCAAAGCCATCTTGGCAACAACGCGCCCCGACATGGGGAACGCGGAAATGCCACAGGCTCCGATCATGGGATTCAGCTTTTGTTTCAGGAAGAGATTTGCCAACTTTGCAAAAAGCACGCCGCCCACCGTATCGAAAACGAACGCCGCCGCACCAAGGATAAGGATTTTCAGGACATCAAATGTCAGGATATTTTCCGCCGTCATCGTAGCGCCTACCGTAATGCCGAGAAAGAGCGTCACCAGATTGGCGAGTTCATTCTGTGCCGTACTTGCCAGAGAATCCACAACGCCCGATACTTTCAGCATATTGCCGAACATGAGCGCGCCAATGAGCGGTACGGAAATAGGAGCCAGAATACCTGCAAAAAACACCACCATGAAAGGAAAAAGGAAACGTGCCATCCAGGACACGGGCTTTTCTTCTTTATATGCCATACGGATACGTCTTTCACGCTTTGTCGTCAGCAGTCTGATAATAGGCGGCTGGATAATCGGGACAAGGGACATATAGCAGAATGCCGTCACCGTGAGAGGCGCCAGAAGTTCTGCAGCAAATTTCTGTGCCACAAAAATCGTCGTCGGACCGTCCGCCGCGCCGATGATGCCAATCGCCGCCGCCTGGTTGAAAGGAAATCCAAAAGCTGATGCCAGAAGCGCCGCTGCAAAAATACCTAAATGGGCCGCTGCCGCAAAAAGCATGACATAAGGCTGGCGGATAAGCGGCGTAAAATCACACATCGCGCCTACCGCCACAAAAATCATGACAGGAAACAGCTCATTGGCAATTCCCGCTTCATAAAGAACCTGCAAAAAGCCCGGCTCCCCGCCTCCTGCCGGGATAACGGCAAAATGCCCCGGTATATTTGCCAATATACAGCCCACCCCCATAGGAAAGAGGAGCACCGGCTCATAATCCTTTTTTACTCCGAGCCAGATCAGAATTCCGCCGATGGCGAACATAGTCCAGACAGCGGGATCCGACATCTCCATAACCCCTGCAAAAAGTTCCTTAAAAATTGCTTCCGTATTTGTCATAAATCTCTCCCCGCAAATAAACAGCCTTACAAAAAACGGACCCGGAAAATACCAGGTCCAATACTATTTCCTGCCCCTGTGCCATACGCAGAAAACATATTTACTTAATAAGGAAAAACAAGGCTTACACATGATAGCCGAGTACCGGAAGAATCATAAAGATAAGCAGCGCCCACACAATACCCGCTCCGATGAAAATACCTGCCGTAATGGCAAAGCCCATCTTGGAACGGGGAACGCCGAGCAGGCTGAAATTTCCAAACCAGCCGCGGCGGACCATGAACCCGTTGTCACTGCGCTGTCTGAACCAGACCAGCTTTTTCTGAGGGTCGATATTGTATGCCACGAGAATGGCAATGACTGTCGCTACCAGCCAATAAATGAGAAAACGAGCGGCATTGAAGTCCTTGACGCCGGACAAATCGATCATCTGCATATTTTTACCCTGCCTTTTAAGTATAACTGCTTTACCAGTTTATATATTATACCGCAAGGCACGGTTTAGTCAAAAATATTTCTTAAAATTATAAAACGCCGGACAAATAACCATAGCCTTCTTTTTCCATATCCGCTTCGGGAATGAACCGGATCGCCAAGCTGTTGATGCAGTACCGGAGACCGCCTCTGTCCCGGGGCCCGTCATCAAACACATGCCCCAAATGGGATTCTCCCATACGGCTCCGCACTTCTGTACGCCGCATATTATAGCTCAGGTCTTCTTTGTAATTTACCACATCGGCAGAAATCGGTTTCGTGAAACTCGGCCAGCCGCAGCCCGACTCGAACTTGTCACGGGAGGAAAAAAGCGGCTCTCCCGTCGCCACATCTACATAAATGCCGCGATCAAATTTATCGAAATATTCATTGGAAAAAGCTCTTTCCGTCATACCTTCCTGCGTGACAGCATATTGATCTGCCGTTAAAAGGCTGCGGAGGGTTTCCTCGTCAGGCTTCGGGTACAGGGAACCGTCAATCACGGGATCCGCCGCCCTGCTTACATCGATATGGCAGTAACCGCCGGGGTTCTTCTTTAAATAATCCTGATGGTACTCTTCCGCCGGCACAAAATGACGGAGCGGTTCCACCTCGATAGCGATTTTACCGGAAAGTGTTTTCTGCTTTTCATCAAGTACTTCCCGGGCCACCGCCCCTTCTTCATCAGTGGTGTAATAAATGCCCGTCCGATACTGGCGTCCGCGGTCATTTCCCTGACGGTTCACACTTGTAGGATCCACCACCCGGAGGTAGTAAAGCAGCAGATCCCTGTAGGAAACTTTGGAAGCATCATAAGAAATATGAACCGTTTCCGCGTGATCTGTCTGCCCTATATGTTCGTAATCCGTTTTGTCCGTTTTCCCGTTGGCATAACCGGAAACCACGTCCGCTACACCGTCCACACGGGAAAAATATTCCTCCAGTCCCCAGAAACAGCCTCCCGCCAGGTACATATCCCGTAAATTTTCCTTATTCACCGTTTCCACCGCCATTTCTTTCTTCATACTTTCTTCAAGGCTTACCCCCACAGGCGCTTTTTCCCCGCTGCCCGAAGATGGAGTCATTGCCATCGAATACCAGCCGAAACCGGCTGCCGCAATGATCGCAAGACCTCCTAAAATTCCTGCCGTTCTCATCATAATCCTCCTTTACGAAATCCCCTTCATCTCCATGGCAAGCGATTCTTTGTTCATATGTCCCGGACGGAGCATCTTCACATTTCCTTCTGTATCAATCAGAGCCGCCGACGGATAGAAACGAATACCGTATTTCTTTGTCACCGCGCCGCCTTCGTCAAGAAGCACGGGGAGATTATTATAGCCAAGACCTTTATACCATTTTACGAAATCCTCTTTTTTCATTTCACCGCCAAATCCGGGCGCCACAACGGAAAGAACGACAAAATCCTTATCGTCGCTTCCCGCCAGCATATCCGTATCAGCCAGCGTAGCCATACATACAGAACACCAGGAAGCCCAGAACTTGATATACACCTTTTTCCCCCTGTAATCGGAAAGCCTGTGTTCCTTTCCATTTACATCGGTCAGCATGAAATCCGCATCCTTTGCATCCATAAAATTCTGTGTACGGCCAGCTGCCTTTTCCTGCTGCATCGCCGCGGGGCGGGCCATGTCATTTGCATCCGCATTCATACCGGATCCGCATCCCGCCAGAATCCCTGCCAAAACGGCTGTTGCCGCAAACGCTCCAAACTTTTTATAAGAAATTTTCATCATGATAAACCTCCTGTTTACAAATCTGTGAAATATTTCAAGAAATAACTGCCGCCAACATATCCAGCTTGCCAAGCATAAGCAGGATCCCCATAAGAATGATCAGCACGCCGCCAATCTTTTTCAGCAAGACCATATGGCGCTTCACGTGACTGCTGTACTTCAAAAGCCAGGAAGATGCCACTGCCAGAATCAGGAAAGGGACCGCCATCCCCGCAGCGTACACCGCCATCAAAAGACCGCCATACAGAGCGCTTCCATTTTCAGAAGCCACCACAGCAAGCACCGCCCCCAGCACAGGTCCCACACAGGGCGTCCAGCCGAAGCTGAAAGTCAGCCCCAGAAGAAACGCGCCGAGAATACCGCCTTGACGCTTCCCGTCCAGCTCGATCTTCTTCTGCCGCTGGAGAAAATTAATATTAATCAGCTCCATCTGATGCAGCCCAAGAAGTATGACGATACCACCCATGACATACGGCGTATAGGGATGATAAAAAATGTGGCTGAAAAAACCGGTTCCAAACCCGAGACTGAAAAACACCGTCGATAGTCCCGTAATAAAGAAAACAGTTTTTACCAGCGGAGATACATATACCTTCAGTCCGAAAAAAGAAAACGACCTCGTCCCGGGATCCTCCGCCAGCTTTCCCAAGTAAACCGGCAGAAGCGGAAATACACAGGGCGAAAAGAAGGACAGCACACCGGCCAGAAAAACAGCACCTGCAAATAAATTATTGATCCCTTCCTGCATAAAGCACATCCTTTCATTAATAGATAAAAATAAATATGAGAATCTATATCATATTCACTTTTATCTATATGATATTTTATCTTTCTTCAAATTGCAATATTTTATCTATACGCCTTCATGGCACTTATATGATATTTTTATATGAATAAAAATCGATTTAATAATCAAAAACGGAATCCCCGGCAAAATATCGGTTAATCACCGCCCGCCTTGAATATCGTTCCTGACGGGTATACCGCTTAGTGTCATCAGGGCTATGCAGAGAACAGTATCTGTATTTATGAACCTCTCCTTGCCTGTCATCCTTGCAAAATCAAAGCAGGAATAACTGTTCCGTATAGGCAGTCGATTTATCGAATTCAGATAGTCAATCGCTATTAGCAGCTAGCAATTAGCAGCTAGAAGCTAAGAGCGGCAGCGAAGGATCTGTTACCGTGGTAAGGAAAGCCAGTAAAATATCATCAGACTCATAGATTCTTCACTCTGTGCCACTGTCCCGTTTCCCGTCTTTTCCACACAGCATTCTTACCTCCGTTCTGAATGACGATTTTGGGAAAGCACGTCACTAACGATGGGGAACAGAAAACGTCATGATGACGGAGAACGTAAGGCGTCATCCAAAGCGAATGCTAAGGA